>ERZ777003.2485-NODE-2485-length-21205-cov-7.627991_pt1 | contig 21205 bp, 21 predicted proteins | sample MGYA00374956_ERZ777003 | MGnify/ENA primary metagenome ERZ777003 (study PRJEB29302, sample SAMN06268252) | bioreactor metagenome | isolation source: Joint BioEnergy Institute, California, USA | place: USA:Joint BioEnergy Institute, California, USA | collected... | reverse complement strand
GCCGCGCAAATGTGGCGCATGCCGGCGATGGTCGGCGATCGCCGCACGGGTGCGTAAGCGCGACCGCGAGGTGCGCAAACGCTGCGGCGTTCGCGCGCGTCGGCGCTGGCGTCGGCGGCGCTCGGGGCGCCACCTTGGCGGCGCTCGCGGGCGTCTGCGCCGGTGTCAGCGGCGCCCGCGGGCCTCCTCGCGCGCCTCGCGGCGCTGCTCGCGCAGCTCGCGGCGCCGCTCCTGCCGCTCCTCGCGCCGCTCGATCCGCTCGCGCAGGCGCTCCTCCTGCGCGTCCAGCTCGGCGACGCTCGTCGGCCCGAGCCGCGCGGTCACGACCGCGATCGCGACCGCCGCGATCAGCGCGGCGGCCAGCAGCGAGCCGAGCAGCTGCCATCCGTCGCGGCTCATCCGTCCCCCAGCACGCCAGCGGCGGAGGTCAGCCACGTGAGCGCCAGCAGCGTGAAGACGGCGAGGCCGAGCGGCGGCAGCAGGCGGCCCGCGCGCGGGATCCAGCGCACGACGGCGACCTTGACCGCGAGCACGGCGAGCAGCGCCGCGCCGGCGGCGGCGTGGAGGCCGCCGTCGACGCCGAAGACGGCGAGGCACATGAACGCGGTCAGCACGAGCAGCGCGGCGATCGCGTCGCCGACCGCCCGGTGGGCCCGCGTCGCCGGCCGCGCGCCGAGGAACGAGGGCCGCAGCCGCCGGTACCCGACCGCGATGAGGGCGAGCTGGTAGGCGCCGAGCGCGAGCGCGACCGTCGCCAGCACGGCCTTGACCTCGGTCGGGTTGCCGCGCGTGACGGTCTGCACGAGCTCCTCCACGGCGTGACGCTACCCGATCGCGCGGCCGCCGGCCGCGCGCGCCCGCGCGCGCTACCGTTGCACCAGGATGCTGACTCATCGCGCCGACTTCACGCGCAACGAGCGGCGGATCCTCGACGCGGCCGCGCAGGTGCTCGCCGCCTCGCCGACCGCCGGGATGGCGCAGATCGCCGGCGCCGCCAGGCTCGGCCGCGCGACCCTCTACCGCCACTTCCCGACGCGCGAGGCGCTGCTGGAGGGGCTGCGCGCGGAAGCGCTCGACGCGGTCGGCGACGTCGTCGCGCGCTGCGTGACGCCGGTGCTCGCCGGTGCGCCCGGCGCGCCGACGCCGACGGCGGCGCTCACCCGCGCCGTCGAGGAGCTCGTCGCCGTCGGCGACCGCTACCGGCTGATCCTCGGGCGCGACGAGGCGCCGTGGCGCGAGGCGGCGCGCCGGCGGCTGGAGCTGCCGCTGACGCGGCTCGTCGAGCGGGCGCAGGCGGCCGGCGAGCTCGACGCCGCGGTGCCGGCCGGCTGGGTCGTGATCGCCTGCAGCGGCCTGCTCGGCCGCGTGCTCGACGCGCTCTCCGAGGGCCGCCTCGACGCCGACGAGGCCCGCCGCATCGTCGTCCGCGGCCTGCTCGACGGCTTCCGCCCCCGCCCCTGAGCGTCGCGACGGCCGGTCGCGGCCCATCGCGCGCGCCCCGGTGTCACGCGGCGGACGCGCGCGCCGACCCCCGCCCGCCTGGGGCGTAGCATCGCCAGGGAGGCGAGATGGCGATCCTCGGCGTGGCGCTGGTGCTGGTCGGAGCCTCCCTGCTGATCGCGGAGGCGCATGTGCCGACGGGCGCGCTGGGCATCGCCGGCGCGGTCGCGCTCGCGACCGGCGCGGCGTTCGCGATCGCCGGCGCCGGCGGGTCGCTCGCGCTCGTGATCGCCGGCCTGGCGGCGGCGCTGCTCGTCGCCGTGGCGTGGACGGCGCTCGTCGCGCGCGCGGCGCTGCGGCTGCGCCGGATGCGCGCCGCCTCCGGGCTGGAGGCGCTCCACGGCCGTGCGGGCGTCGTGCGCACCTGGGCCGGCGACGGCGGCCAGGTGCTCGTCGACGGCGCCCTGTGGCGGGCCCGGCCGAGCGTCTTGGAGCCCGGTCCGCTCGCGATCGGCGATCCGGTCGTCGTCGAGCGCGTCCGCGGGCTCACGCTGACGGTGCGCCGCGCCGAGGAGTGGGAGGAGGCGTAGATGGTCGCGCTCGTGCTCGTCGTGGTCGCGGTCGCGCTGCTGGCGACCGCGGCGCTGGCGGCCGCGTCGGTGCGGATCCTGCGCGAGTACGAGCGCGGGGTCGTCTTCCGCCTCGGGCGGGTGCTGCCGCAGCGCGGCCCCGGCCTCGTGCTGCTGATCCCGGCGATCGACCGGATGGTGCGGGTCCACCTGCGGACGGTGACGCTGCGGATCCCGCCGCAGGAGGTGATCACGCGCGACAACGTGCCGGTGCGGGTCGCGGCGGTCGCCTACTTCCGCGTGGTCGAGCCGATCCGCGCGGTCGTCGAGGTCGAGGACATGTTCGCGGCGACGCTGCAGATCGCCCAGACGACGCTGCGCTCGGTGCTCGGCAAGGCCGAGCTCGACGCGCTGCTGGCCGAGCGCGAGCGGCTCAACGAGTCGCTGCAGCAGATCATCGACGAGCAGACCGAGCCGTGGGGCGTGAAGGTCAGCGTCGTCGAGATCAAGGACGTCGAGATCCCCGAGCGGATGCAGCAGGCGATCGCCCGCCAGGCGGAGGCCGAGCGCAACCGCCGCGCGAAGATCATCAACGCCGAGGGCGAGCAGCAGGCGGCCGCGAAGCTCGCCGAGGCGGCGGAGGTGATCCGCCCCAACCCGGTCACGCTCCAGCTGCGCGCGCTGCAGGCGCTGACGGAGATGAGCGCCAACCCCGGCTCGACCGTCGTCTTCCCGCTGCCGCTCGAGCTCCTGGCCGGCCGCGCCGGCGCCGACCCGACGGCGCCGCCGCCGGCCCCCACGCCGCCGGCCGCCGACGAGTCGGCGGTCGCGCCGCCGGCCCCGCCGGCGGCCGTCGGGCCGCCCGACGGCGGGCTGGCGCCGCGCAGGCGCTGAGCCCCGCCCGGCCGGCGGCCCGCCTCAGGCGGCGCCGCGCCACTTGCGCTCGAACGGCAGCCGCCAGCGGTGCGGCGCGATCAGGCGGTGCTGCGCCTCCGGCCCCCAGGTGCCGGGCTCGTATGGGATCAGCGGCGGCGGGTCGTCGAGCAGCGGCCTCGACACCTGCCACAGCCGCTCGACGCCCTCGGCGGTCGTGAAGAGCGTGCGGTCGCCGATCATCGCGTCGTGGATGAGCCGCTCGTAGGCCTCGAGCACGTCCGGCGCGTAGCTCGTCTCCGCGAGCGAGAACTGCATGCTCGCCTTCTCCAGCCGCATCCCCGGGCCGGGCCGCTTGCCGTAGAACGACAGCGACAGCTTCGACTGGTCGTCGAGGTCGAACGTCATGTGGTCGGGGCCGGCGGCGCCGACGCCCGAGCCGCGCGGGAACATGCCGTGGGGCGGCTCGTGGTAGGCGATCGAGATGATCCGCGCCCCCTCCGCCAGCCGCTTGCCCGTGCGCAGGTAGAACGGCACCCCGGCCCACCGCCAGTTGTCGATCTCGGCCCGCAGCGCGACGAACGTCTCCGTCTGCGAGTCGGGCGCGACGCCCGGCTCGTCGCGGTAGCCGACGTACTGGCCGCGCACGACGCGCCGCGGGTCGACCGGCCTCAGCGAGCGGAAGACCTTGTTCTTCTCGTCGGTGATCGCCGGGCCCGACAGCGTCGTCGGCGGCTCCATCGCGACGAACGCGAGCACCTGGAACAGGTGGGTGACGACCATGTCGCGGTAGGCGCCGGTCTGGTCGTAGAAGCTGCCGCGCATCCCGATCGAGAGCGTCTCGGGCACCTCGATCAGCACGTGGTCGATGTGGGTGCGGTTCCAGATCGGCTCGAACAGGCCGTTGGCGAAGCGCAGCGCGAGGATGTTGAGCGCCGCCTCCTTGCCGAGGAAGTGGTCGATGCGGAAGACGCGCTCCTCGTCGAAGCAGCGGTGGACGGCGGCATTGAGCGCGACCGCGCTGGCGTAGTCGGTGCCGAACGGCTTCTCCATGATGATGCGCGCGCCGTCGGTGAGGCGGGCGGCGCCGAGCTGCCTGAGCACGCCCATCGCCGCCGTCGGCGGGACCGACAGGTAGTGGAGCACGCCGGCGCCCTCGCCGAGCTCGGCGAGCGCCGCGCGGACCGCCTCCGCGAGCGCCTCGTTGCCGGCGCTGCGCGGCAGGTAGCGCAGCCGCGGCGCGAACGCGTCCCAGGTGGCGGTGTCGACCGGCACGCGCGAGAAGGTGTCGCAGGCGGCGAGCGCCATCCGCCGGAAGCCGTCCTCGTCGAGCTCGTCGAGCGAGGTGCCGACGATGCGGAAGTCGGCCGGCAGCAGCCGCGCCTGGAAGAGGTGGAGCAGCCCGGGCAGCAGCTTGCGCTTGGCGAGGTCGCCGGTCGCGCCGAAGAGGACGATCGCGTGGGCGGCGGTGTCGGCCACGTCCCGAGTCTGCCCGTTCGGGCGCCCGCCGAGCGCGGCGCGTCGCCCGGCTCCGCGCGTCAGCCGATCCGCCGCGGCGCCGCGTGGGCGCGCAGCACGATCCGCGTCTCGGTCGCGGCCGCGCCCGCCTGCTGGCGCAGCGTGCGCACGGTCCGGTCGAGGTCGTCGGCGTCGCGGCAGGCGACGCGGATCTGGTAGTCGAAGCGGCCGGTCACGAACGCGACCTCCTCGACGCCCGGCAGCGCCAGCGCCGCCCGCTCGAAGTCGCCGGGCGAGACGTCGCTGCGCAGCCGCGCGTCGATCATCGCCGCCAGCCCGCGCCCGAGCGCCCTCGCGTCGAGCAGCGCCGTGAAGCCCCGGATCACGCCGCGCTGCTCGAGGCGGCGGATGCGGTCGGCGATCGCATGCGGCGACAGGCCGACGGCGCGGCCGATGTCGGTGTGGGTCGCCCGCCCGTTGGCGACGAGGATGTCGAGGATCCTGTGGTCGATGGCGTCCATCGCGCTCGATGCCGCGGCCGTCCGCGGCGCTCGCGACGGATGATGGCCCGCGGGTGGTCTCCCGGCTACCCCCGCGGGGGCGATCCCAACCGGTTGCACACCGTCGGCGCCGGCGCCGGCCGGCGGCGCCGGGGCGCGGGCGGCCGCCGCGCCCGCGGCGCGCACCGCGCTCAGGCGCGCGTGCGCGCGTGCTCGAGCTCGCGGCGCACGCGCGCGATCCGCTGCGCGCTCGCCGCCCGGCCGGTCCGCAGCGGCCGCGGCCGCCGGCGGCGCCGGCCGTCGGCCGCCTCGACCCGCGACATCGGCGCGCGGCCCCAGTCGGTCGCGAGCGCGTAGTCGACGAGCCGGTCGAAGTAGCCCGTCAGCGGCGGCACGTCGAGGCCGGCGGGGGCGAGCGCGGCTCGCGCCCGGCGCGTGTCGTAGCGGGTCCGCACCGCGAGGTAGGGGTGGAACGCCTCGCTGCGCTCCAGCCAGCGGCGGCGGTCGCCCGCGCTGCGGCGCAGCAGCGCCCGGTGGACGGTCCGCCGGTAGAGCGCCGGCGCGAGCGCGATCGGCCGCCGGCGCTCGAACGTCCCGGCCGCGAGGTCGAGCAGCTCGCCGACCGTGCTCGCCCGCTCGCCGGCCGCCAGCGCGTACGTCTCGCCGGCGCCGGTCGGGCGGCGGGTGAGCTCGAAGATCGCGTCGGCGACGTAGTCGACCGGCACGACGTCGACCGGCGCCGTCCGCCGGGCCGGCATGAGCGGCAGCGTCGCGCCGCGCGCGAACGCCCGCAGCGGCGCGTAGATGACGTTGAACGCGGGCGTCCAGCCGCTGTCGCGCTCGCCGACGACGATGCTCGGGCGGAAGACCTGGATCGGCAGCCGGTCCATCTGCGCGCGCACGAGCAGCTCGGCCTCCCACTTCGTCCGCTCGTACGCGTTGCGGTGGCGCTGGCCGACGTCGAGGTCGTCCTCCCGGAAGCGGCCGCGGTGGGCGCCCGCGACGTAAGCGGTCGAGACGTGCGCGAAGCGGCGCAGGCCCCCGTGGCGCTGGGCGCGGCGGGCGAGCTCGAGCAGGCGGCGCGTGCCGCCGACGTTGATCTCGCGCGCCTGCGGCAGCGGGAGCGTGAAGGCGACCGACGCGGCGGCGTGGACGATCTCGACGATCTCGCGCGCGAGCGCGTCGCGCTGGCGCACGGCGAGGCCGAGGCCGGGCGCGGCGATGTCGCCGCGGACGGCGACGAGGCGGTCGGCGTAGCGGTGGGCGCTCGGCACCACCTGCGCGGCGGCGGCGAGCAGGCGGGCCTGCGCGGCGGCCTCGTCGGGGGCGCGCACGAGCGCGTAGACGGTCCGGTCGGTGCGCTCGAGGTAGCGCGCGAGCAGCTCCATCCCGACGAAGCCGGTCGCGCCCGTGAGCAGGACCGGCCCATCGGCGAGCAGCGGGGTGGGGATGGCGGTGGCGGGCATGGACGGAGGGTGCCCGCGCGCCGGCGGCGCCGGTATCGACAGGCGGACCAATCGCCGCGCGCGCCGTTGGCCCGGCGGCGAGTCCGGGCGCGGCCGGCGCCGGCGCGGCCCGGCGGCCGACGCTACCGGGGCGGGACGGCGTCGCCGGCCGGCTCGGCGACCTCGACGCGGTTGCGCCCCGCCCGCTTGGCGGCGTAGAGGGCGCGGTCGGCGACGCGCGCGAGCGTCGCGGCGTCGTTGGCGTGGACGCCGAGCACGGCGACGCCGAAGGAGGCGGTCAGCTGCACGTCCGCGATCGGCAGCTCGATCGCCGCGATCGCCGCCCGCAGCTGCTCGGCGAGGTGGAGCGCGCCCTCGACCGGGGTGTCGGGCGCGAGCACGGTGAACTCCTCGCCGCCGCTGCGCGCCGCGAGGTCGCTGCTGCGCAGCGTGCTCGTGAGCGCGTGGCCGACGGCGGCGAGCGCCTGGTCGCCGGCCTCGTGGCCGTGCTCGTCGTTGAGCTGCTTGAAGTGGTCGAGGTCGAGCAGGATCAGCGCGAGCGGACGGCCGCTGCGGCGCGCCTGGGCGAGCATCCGCGTGAGCGCGTCGTCGAGCGCCCAGCGGTTCGGCAGGCCGGTGAGCGCGTCGGTGAGCGCGCGGGCCTGCGCGAGCGCGAGCGTGCGCAGGCCGGACAGGACCGGCGCCGCCTGCGCGAGCGTCGTCGCGATCACCTCCTCGTCGCGCTTGCGCCGGCGCCGGCCGTGCTCGTGCTCGACGAGCACCGAGCCGATGATGCGGTCGCCGACGAGCAGCGGCCGGCACGAGCTCGGGCCCGACCTGCCGCAGATCGCGCACGACACCAGCGGCGTCTCGTCGTCGTGCGCGTGGGCGGCGCTGCGGCGGATCGCGAGGCAGTCGCGCGCCCTGGCGCCGACGAGCGCCTGCGCCAGCGGCGAGCCGGGCGGGAGCGGCGTGCCCGCCTCGAGGATGTCCTCGGAGGCGCTCTGGCGCAGGACGGTCACGACCGCCCCGTCGAGCTGGCGCTCGAGGTGGCGCTTGAGCAGCGCGTCGGCCTCGGCCTCGTCGACCGCCGACTGGACGGCCTGGGCGAACTCGGCCTGGGCGAGCGCGTCGCGGCGGGCGCGGCGGGTGCTGCGGCGCACGAGCAGCCACCCGACGGCGAAGCACAGCAGCGTGATCCCGGAGACGGTGAGCATCGCGCGGTGCCGCACCGCGTCGGTCTGGTGCTCGAGCTCCCGCTCGAGCGCGGCGCGGTAGCGCTCGTTGGCGCGGCGGAACTCAGCCAGCCAGCGGGCGCGCTCGCGCGCGTCGCGCACGTACCGCCGCGGGTGGACTTTGAACTCGCGCACGTCCTCGTCGGCGAGCCGCTCCCATTGCCGCTCCGCGCGCTGCTGGTGCTCGAGCGCCGCGCGCAGCGCCGGCTGCTCGGTGCGCTGCAGCTCGGACTCGATCAGGTCGTCGAACCGCTGGTTGGACTCGCTGAACGTGTCGCGGAAGTCGTCGTCGGCCGTCGACAGGAACGCCCGCACGCTCCCCTCGCGGTCGAGCATCGCCGTCAGCAGCTGCTGCGAGGTGGTCGAGCGCCGCACGAGCTCGGACGTCGCGCCCTCGACGGAGCGGAAGACGAGCGACAGCGCGACGAGCCAGGCGGCCAGCAGCCCGGCGAGCAGGAGCGCGGGGACGAGGCGGCGGGAGACCATCTCAAGGCAGGGTCGGACGATGCCCGGCGCGACTTGAGCGGTGGCGGCGGCCTGTCACAGCACGCCCGCCCCGGTGAGCGCGAGCACGCCGGCGAGCGCGATCGCGGTCGACCACGTGATCGCCGCGGCGCACAGCCGCAGGCTCAGCCCGGTCGCGTGCGCGACGACGAGCGTGTTGAGGCCGACCGGCATCGCCGCCAGCAGCGGGTACGGCGCCGGCACATCGATCAGCAGCGCGCTCGCGGCCGCCAGCAGCGCGGGCATGAACGCCATCCGCAGCGCGACGACGGTCGCGACCGCGCGGTCCAGCGGCGGCGGGATCCGCAGCGCGCCCTCCGCGGCCTCGTCGGCGAGCGTGACGCCGACGGCGAGGAAGCCGAGCGGCAGCATCGCGAAGACGGCGACCTCCGCCGGCCCGACGAGCGCGTCCGGCGCCCAGGCGTCGGGCACGAGCAGGCCGGCGACGACGGCCGCCAGCGGCGGGTTGCGCAGCAGGATCGCGCGCGCGACCGGCCACGGCCGCAGGTCGGCGGCGACGGTGCCGAACAGCGCGCCGATCGCGAAGCCGCCGACGGCGAACGTCGCGATCGAGACGATCGTGTCGTAGACGATCGCCTGCGCGAGCTCCTGCTGGGTGAAGAGGACCGCGCACAGCGGCAGCCCGAGGTAGCCGGTGTTCGCCTGGATCGCGCAGTGGATCGCCGCGCCCATCGTCGGCCGGTCGCGCCCGAGGCCCAGCGGCCCGCGGGCGAGCCGCCACGCGACGAGCGCGGTGCAGCCGATCGCGGCGACGGCGATCGCGCCGCCGGCGAGCACGTCGGCGGCGAACCTGGCGTGGGCGAGGTTGACGTAGTAGGCGAACGGCGCGAGCGCCCACAGCATCGTCCGCAGCGCCCAGCTGCGCGCGCGGTGGGCGGCCCGGCGGGAGCGGCGCGCGAGCGCGACGCCGGCGGCGACGGCGACGAGGACGGCGAGGACGATCGCGAGCACGGCCGCGCAGCGTAGGCGGTCGCCGCGCCGACCGGCGTCGTCGCGGCCCGACCGCGGCCGCCCGCGCCGGTCCGCCGGCCGCCGCGCGAGCCCGGTCGCGGCAACCGCTTGACACGGGGAACAATCGCGTCTACGTTGTGCGGCACAAGAACAACCAAGGCTTGCGTGTCACTCGCGAGCACGCCGGATTGATTTCTGTCACCGGCGTGGCGTCTGGTCGCCGCCCCGCTCGCGCGTGACGCAAGAGCTGCCGCTCCGCCCCGCGATCCGGGGCGGGCGCGCAGAGCCGGCGCCGCGTGCGCCGGCGCGGGCAGGGGCCGCGGCCGCCCACCGCGAGCTCCATGCGTCACCCCGCGGGCCGGGCGGGACCCCGCCGCCCGGCCCGCGCCCGCGCGCCTCCCGTCGCCGGGAGCTGGCGCGGATACGATGCGCGCGATGCGCGCGCCGCCCGCCGTCCAGCCTACCGCCGCCGACCGGGTCGCGGCGACGCTTGCCGCCGACGGCGGTCCCCTCGCGCACGTCCCCGTGCCCGCGCGGGAGGCGGGCTGAGCCGTGGGGCGGCGGCTGGGCGGCCGCGGGCGGGGGTACGTGGCGGCCATGGAGCGCAGCGGTGCAGGGGCCGGCGGTCGCGGCGGCCGGCCGCGGCACGCCGGCGGCGCCGCCGGGGTCGCGGCCGAGCGGCGCGAGCGCGGCGGCCTCAGGCGCGCGATCGGCCGCGACATGCTGCTGTTCTTCGTCGTCGGCGACGTGCTCGGCGCCGGCATCTACGCGCTCGTCGGCGAGGTCGGCGGCCGCGTCGGCGGCGCGATCTGGACGGCGTTCGCGGTCGCGCTCGCGCTCGCCGTCTTCACCGCCTTCGCCTACGCCGAGCTGGTGACGAAGTACCCGCGCGCGGCCGGCGCGGCCCTCTACGTCAACAAGGCGTTCCGCCGGCCGTTCCTCACCTTCCTCGTCGCCTTCGCCGTCATGGCCTCCGGCATCACCTCGGCCGCGACGCTCGCGACCGCCTTCGGCGGCGACTACCTGAAGCAGTTCGTCTCGGTGCCGACGACGCTCGCCGCGCTCGCCTTCATCGTCGTCGTCGCGCTCATCAACTTCCGCGGCATCTCGGAGTCGGTGCGCGTGAACGTGACGCTGACGGTGATCGAGCTCGGCGGGCTGCTGCTCATCTGCGTGATCGCCGCCGCCGCGCTCCTGCACGGCGACGGCGACCCCGGCCGCGCGCTCGCGTTCAAGGAGGGCGAGTCGGTCCCGCTCGCGATCCTCGCCGGCGCCGCGCTCGCCTTCTACGCGCTGATCGGCTTCGAGGACTCGGTCAACGTCGCCGAGGAGGCGGTCGACCCGAGGCGCGACTACCCGCGCGCGCTGTTCGGCGGCCTGCTCGTCGCCGGCGCGATCTACCTCGCCGTCACCGTGCTCGCGTCGATGGCGGTGCCGACCGACCGGCTCGCCGCCTCGAGCGGGCCGCTGCTGGAGGTCGCGCAGGTCGGGCCGCTGGCGATCGACCCGCAGGTGTTCGCGGCGATCGCGCTGTTCGCCGTCGCCAACGGCGCGCTCATCAACATGATCATGGCCTCGCGGCTCGTCTACGGGATGAGCCGCGAGGGGATCGTGCCGCGCGTCTTCGGCGGCGTCCACCGCGGGACGCGCACGCCCCTGGCGGCGATCGTCTTCACGACCGCGCTGTGCATGGCGCTGATCGCGGTCGGCACGCTCGAGCGGCTCGCCGACACGACCGTGACGCTGCTGCTGTGCGTCTTCATCCTCGTCAACGTGTCGGTGCTCGTGCTGCGCCGCGACCCGGTCGGGCACGACCACTTCAGGGCGCCGGCGTTCTTCCCGGTCGTCGGCGCGCTCGTCTGCGCGGCGCTGCTGACGCGCCAGCCGGCGAGCACGTTCCCGTTCGCCGCCGGCCTGATGGCGCTCGGCGTCGTCCTCTATCTCGTCAGCCGCCGGGCGGCCGGCCCGGTCGCGCTCGACACGCGCCGGCTGGAGGCGGTCGAGCGCCCCGAGCGCGACGGCTGACCGCGCGCGGAGGGAGCGCTCAGGCGGGCGCGGCCGTCCTGTCGTCGCGGCCGCCGGCCGGCTGCTGGCCGGGGGCGAGCGCGATGCCCGCCTCCTCGAAGGCGACCTTCACGCGCTCGCGCAGCACGCGGCCGACCTCCCACTGGCGGGCCGGGGTCGTCTTCGCGAGCGCGCGCAGCCTCACGCTGCTGCTCCCGAGCGACTCGACGCCGAGCACCTCCGGCTCCTCGAGCACGTCGCCGCGCTCGCGCCACACCTCGTCGGCGACGCGCTTGAGGACCGCGCGCGCCTGCTCGAGGTCGGCGGCGAGCGCGACCTCGACGTCGACGACGGCCCGCGCCCAGTGCTTGGACATGTTGCCGACGCGGCGGATCTCGCCGTTGGGCACGTGCCAGACGGTGCCGTCGAGCGCGCGCAGCTGCGTCGTGCGCAGCGAGATCGCCTCGACCGTGCCCCTCGTGGCGCCGTCGAGGTCGACGACGTCGCCGACGCCGAACTGGTCCTCGATCAGGATGAAGACGCCGGAGAGGAAGTCCTTCACGAGCGACTGGGCGCCGAAGCCGAGCGCGATGCCGGCGACGCCGGCGCCGGCCAGCAGCGGCGCGAGGTTGACGCCGAGCTCGTCGAGCACCATGAAGCCGGCGATCACCCAGATCGCGAACGAGATCACGCTCCGCAGCACGCCCGAGAGCGCGTGGGCGCGCTGCTCGGAGCGCAGGCTCATCTCCTCGGTCTCCAGCAGCGCGGCGGGCGCCCGCCTGCGCACCGACCCGAGCCGCTCCCGCACCGCGCCGGACGCCATCCCGCGCAGCAGCTTCTTGACCGCCCGCCGGGCGATCCGGTTGACGACGAACGCGACCGCGAGGATCAGCAGGATCCGCAGCGGCGGGCCGACGAGCCAGTCGCCGACCTCGGCGACGGCGCGGCTGCCGGTCGCGTCCAGCAGCCCCCGGCAGACGCGGCCGGGGTCGTCGCCGCAGACGGACCTCAGCCGCTCGGGGGAGACGTCGGCGAGCACGAGCACGGTGATCGACCGTAGCAAGGCGGTCGCCCGTCGCGACTTGCCGGAAGTTGGCGCGTCTGCGATGGTTCGTGTTCCAGTGCGTCGCGTCATCGGGGCCATGGGGGTGCGCGGCGCCGGCGCGATCCTGCTCGCCGCCGGCGCGCTCGCGACGGCTGCGGGCGGCGCGTCCGCAGCGGGGTGGCTGCCCGCCGTCGACGTGTCGCCGAGGCGCCCGAACGTGGGGCGGGAGGACCTGTCGCTGCAGGACGTCGCCGTCGACGGGGCGGGGACGGCGATCGCCGTCTGGACCCACGACGTCGGCGAGTGGTCGTCGGTCGTGCGCGCCGCGACGCGGCCGCGCGGCGGGAGGTGGAGCGCCCCGGTCACGCTCCGGGCCGCCGACGAGGCGGCGATCGAGCTGAGGGTCGCCGCGGCGCCGAGCGGCGCGGCGGCCGCGATCTGGGTCGCGTCCGGCGCCGGCGGGCACGCCGTGCACGTCGCGACCAAGCCGGCCGGCGGCCCGTGGGAGGCGCCCGTCGCGATCGCGAGGCCCGACCACGGCGCTACCGCGACGACCGTCGTCGTCGACGCGCAGGGCGCCTCACGGCGGCGTGGATCGAGCGCGCGTCGCCGGCCGGCCTGGGCGTCGCGCGCACCGCGAGCCGCCCCGCCGGCGGGAGGTGGGGCGCCCCGGTCGACCTCTCCGACGGCCTGGCCGGGGCGCCGGCGCTCGCGGTCGACCCGCGCGGCGAGGTGACGGCGGTCTGGACCGCGCTCACCGCCGGGCGCGACGACGGGGTCGTCCAGGCCAAGACGCGCACCGCGGCCGGGACGTGGAGCGCCGAGCCGGTCGCCGTCTCGGCGCCCGACGGGCTGGCGCGCGAGCCGCGGGTGGCCGTCGACGCGCGCGGCGACGCGACGGTCGTCTGGCACCGCAGGGACATCCCGGCTGCGAGCGGCTTCCGGCAGTTCGTGCAGGCGGCGCAGCGCGTCGACGGCAGGTGGAGCGCGCCGACGACCCTCTCGAGGGAGGACGACCTCGTCAACGCGCCGGAGCTGGTCGTCGATGCGCACGGCACCGCCACGGCGATCTGGGTGGGCGGCCCGCTCAGGATCCCGATGCGCTACATGCAGGCGCGCACGCGCGACGCCGACGGCCCGTGGGGCCAGCCCGTCGACCTGTTCACGACGACGGGCGTGCTGGAGCCGTGGGAGAGCCACATGGAGCTGGCGGCGGACGCCCGCGGCGACGTGACGGCGACCTGGCTCGCATCGCGGCGGCCGACGCTGGTCGTGCGGGCGGCGCGCCGCACGGCCGACGGCGGCTGGAGCGCCCCGGTCGACGTCTCGAGCCCGTCCGGCTACGCGTCCTGGCCGCGGGTCGCCGTCGACCCGGACGGCCACGCGACCGCCGTCTGGTCCGAGCATCTCGGGAGCGCGCACGCGGTGCGCTCGCGCGTCTTCGACCCCGTCGCGCCCGAGCTGCGCGCCCTCGCGGTGCCGGCGCGCGCCGTGGCGGGGCAGCCGGTCGCGATGGCGGTCGCGCCGTTCGACGCGTGGGGCGTGGCGGCGACGAGGTGGAGCTTCGACGACGGCGCGAGCGCGTCGGGAACGGCGGTGGCGCACTGCTTCGACGTCCCGGGCGTGCGCACGGTGACCGTCGTCGCCACCGACCGGGCCGGGAACGCGACGAGCGCGTCGCGGACGCTCGTCGTCGACCCCGATCCGGCGCGCCCGCTCGACCCGCGCCCGTGCGACCCCGGCTCCGGGCCGGGCCCGGAGCGGCCGCCTGAGCTCGAACCGGAGGAGCCCCCGGGGGAGGAGCCTCCCCATCCCCGGCCGCCCCGCCCGCCCGTGGCGGCGCCGCGCCTGTCGGGCCTGACGCAGGCGAGCGCCCGCTGGCGGGTGCGCGGCGGCCGGCGCGGCGCGCGCCTGCCGGTGGGGACGACGTTCCGCTTCCGGCTCGACCGCGCGGCGCGCGTGCGGCTGGCGTTCGCGCAGGTGGTCCCCGGCCGCCGCGTCGGCGGGCGGTGCGTCCCGGCGGCGCGGACGCGCCGCGACCGTCCGCCGTGCCGCCGCCACCGGGCCGTCGGGACGATCCGGCTCGCCGGCGTCGCCGGCCCGAACGCGTACCGCTTCCGCGGCCGGATCGGCCGCCGCACGCTCGCGCCCGGGCGCTACCGCCTGCTGGCGACCGCCCACGCCGACGGCAGGCGCTCGGCGCCCGCCGTGCTCCACTTCACGATCGTCCGCTGACCGTCCCGCCGGGCCGTGCCGGGCCCAGCCGGGGCACGCGCGCATGCGCGCGCCGCGTGCGCCCGGGCCGCACGGCCGTCAAGGTGGCGCGCCAGCAGCGCGGCGCCTGCCTATGCGACCGGCGCGTGCGCCGCGTCGGTCACCGGATCGTCGGCCGGCTCGACATCGATTGAGGTCGGGTGGCAGTCGCCGAGACCGAGGGCGTGGAGCGCGTTCGTCACCGCGCGCACGCCCCGATCGACGAGCTCGGCGGCGTCGTCGACGTCGCCGCTAATGATCACGACGGCGGCGTCGCCGTCCCAGGTGAGCACGGGCCCGAGCTCCTCGGCGTGGCGCTGCTCCAGGTGGCGGATGAAGGGCAGCCAGCGATCCTCCGTCTCGAACGGGAGGCCGGGCACGGTGATCCAGGCGCGCAGCTCCACCTCAATCACGGTATCCCTTGCGTCGCAATTCCGCAAGGAAGTTGTTCCACGACCGCTGGCTGCTCGGCGTGCCCGGTGCCCGCGCCGGCGCCGTCCTGCCGTCCGGAGGAAAGAACAGCCAGTACTCCTTCCGCTTCTCCACGCGGAAGCCCTGCTGTTCAGCGCGCTTGCGGACTTTTCGGAGATCTCCTCGGTAGCTCATGTTCATGAGCTCCTTTCTGTCCGGCGCTGGTGGCAGGCTATGCCGGCCCACACCGTCAGCCTGCACCAGTGCGGTTGACTTTGAAGAGGCGCTCGAGCTCCGAGCTCGGGCGCCTCTTCGCTTGCGACCGGACATCATCCGACTTGCGTCGGACGGAACTTTGTGGCAGACGTTGCGCTGTCGCCGCTGGCTATCTCGTGACCAGGCTCGTTTGGTCTCCGCAGCTGCTTGCGCGCCTGGTCCGGCAGGCGTGGCGACGGCGATTGACTCGCGCGACGTTCTTGCGTAGCCGTGCACGGCAGTCGTCGCCCGCGATCGCGCCAGCACGCGAGCTCGCTCGGCAAACCGGTTGGGGCCCCGGACGGCCTACGCGTACACGTCGGGGAGGTCGTTCACGAACAGGATCACGTCGCCGGGGCGCGTGAGCTGGGCGAGCGCGGCGTGGGCGGCGGGGCCGTCGGGCAGGAGGCGGATCCGCTCCTCCGGCGCGCCGGCGGCGCGCATCCCGGCGGCGACGTCGGCGCCGCGGGCGCCGATCAGCAGCGCGAGGTCGGCGACCGGGGCGGCCCGCTCGCCGAGGCGGCGGTTCTCCTCCCGCTCGCGCTCGCCGAGCTCGACCATGCCGGGCGTCACGAGCAGGCGGCGCCTCGCCGGGTGGGCGGCGAGCACGGCGAGCGCGGCCGCCGCGCCCTCCGGGTTGGCGTTGTAGGAGTCGTCGATCACGACGACGCCGGCGGCCCTGTTGACGATCGGCGCCAGCCGGTGGGCCGGCGGCTCGACGCGGCCGAGCGCGCGCGCGACGTCGGCGATCGCCAGCCCCTGGCCGAGCGCGGCGGCCGCCGCCGCGACGAGGTTGGCGACGTTGTGCTCGCCGAGCAGCCGCGCCCGCACCTCGGCCCGCTCGACGCCGGCGCCGGTCGGCCCGCCGGTGCGCGCGACGAGCGTGAAGTGGGTGCGGCCGTCGCGCATCCGCACGTCCTGCGCCCACACGTCCGCGTCCGGGTGCGGCGCCGGCGCGAACAGGAGCGTCCGCGCGCGCGTGCGGGTGCGCGCGATCCGCACGCACCGCGGATCGTCGGCGCGCGTCACGAGCAGGCCGTCGGGCGGCAGCGCCTCCGCCAGCTCCCCCTTCGCCTGCTCGGTCACGTCGAGCGAGCCGAACCGCTCCAGGTGGGCCGGCCCGATCGCGGTGATGATCCCCACCTGCGGGTGGACGAGCTCGCACAGCTCGCGCACGTCGCCGCGCCGGTAGGCGCCCATCTCGACGACGAACGAGCGGTGGCGCGGCTCCAGGCCCTCGTTGATCGCGCGCACGACGCCGAGGTGGCTGTTGAACGACGCCGGCGTCGGGTAGGCGTCGCCGAGCAGGTCGAAGACGGCGGCCGCGCACGCCTTCGTCGTCGTCTTGCCGTAGGAGCCGGTGATGCCGATCACGAGCGGCCGCACCTGCGCCAGGCGGCGCTCGGCGCGGCGGACGAAGCGGCGGTTGTCGGCCGCCTGCACCGGCCGCAGTAGCGTGTTCGCGACGTCGGCCAGCAGCCACGGCGCCGCCAGCAGCAGCGCGGCGCCGAGCGCGCCGACCGCCGCCGGCGCCCAGGCGCGGTCGCCGGCGAGCGCGGCGACGGCGGCGAGCGCGACCGCGGCGAGCGCGAGCTGGGCGCCGAGCAGCCGCCGCGCGCGCGGCGTGAAGACGAGCGGCTTGATCTGCGGCCGCCGCCAGGTCGCCTGCGCCCGCCACGCCGCGGCGCCGACGGCCGCGGCCGCGAGGACGACGGCGACCGCCCCGCTCGCGCCGGCGGCGAGCGCGGCGGCGGCGCCCGCGGCGAGCGCGAGCGCCGCCTCCGCGAGCGCCAGGCGGGCGCGCGGCGCCTGCCCGACCCAGCGGCGCAGGCGGGCCGGCTCGTAGTGCTCCTGCTGGAAGACGTGCAGCAGCCGGTGGGTGGCGCCGGCGAGCGCGACGAGCGCCGCGAGCGCGACGAGCGCGGAGGTCAGCGGCGTCATCTCCTGGCGGGCGCGGGGGGCTGCGTGAGGAAGTGGGCGGCGATCACGTTGAACTCGGCGGCCCGCTCGGCGTAGGCGTAGTGGCCGCCGCTCCTGAGCACGACGAGGCCGGCGCCGGGGATCTCGCGCTCCATCCGCTCGCCCATCCACAGCGGCGTGTCGGCGTCGTCGGGACCCCAGATGAGCAGCGTCGGCACGGCGACCTGCGGCAGGCGGGGGCTCAGGTCCTCGGCGAGCACGTTGCGCAGCGTGCCGCGCAGCGCCTCCGGCGCGGCGAGCCAGTCGGCGGAGGCGACGCGCGCGCGGATCCGCTGCTGCAGCCGCCGCCCGGGCGGGCCGCCGACGGCGCCGACGAGGCGGCCGAGCTTCGCGAGGCCGACCTTGGCGTAGTAGGCGGGCCTGCGCCTCGGCTTGATGCCGGCCGCGCCGGTCAGCACCATCCGCTCGATCCGCCCCTGGGTCGCCGGGTCGCTCGCGAGCACGAGCGCGACCCGCGCGCCGAACGAGTGGGCGACGATCGCGAAGCGGTCGACCCCGAGCGCGTCGGCGACCCGCATCACGAGCGCGGCGTAGTCGGCGACCCGCCAGGCGCCGGGGACCATGTCGGACCTGCCGAAGCCGGGGAAGTCGAGCGCGACGAGCGCGACGCGGTCGCGCAGGCCGGCGAGGATCGAGCCGACCGCGTCGATCGAGGCGCCCCAGCCGTGGAGGACGAAGACGGTCGGCGGGTCGGCGACGCCGGCGGGCCTGGAGCGGTCGACGCGCAGTCGGAGGCCGTCGACGACGAGCGTCGACGTCGTGTCGGAGGTGGCCGGCACGGCGCAGATTCTGGCAGCCGCCGCGCCCCGGCGCCCCGGCGCGCAACCGCCGCCGGGCCGCGCCCGCGCGCCGGCGCCCGACGGTGGCGCTGGGTGGCGACGGCGGCAGGCACTACCCTTGCGGCCCATGCCCGTCCCCTCCGGTCAGACCGTCGGCGTCGCCTTCGGCGGCCCCTCCGTCGAGCACGACGTCTCGATCATCACCGCCCAGCAGGCGATGGCCGTGCTCGGCGAGCGCCACCGCGTCGTCCCGCTCTACCTCGCCCAGGACGGCCGCTGGTGGACCGGCGACGCGCTGCGCGACGTGAGCGCCTTCACGCAGGCGCCGCCGCGCGGCGCCAGGCCGCTCCAGCTGCGCCTCGGCGCCGGCGCCGACTGCTTCGTCGAGCCGTCCGGCTCGCGGCTGCGCGGCGACCGCCCGCTCGGCGTCGACGTCGTCCTCAACGCGATCCACGGCACCGGCGGCGAGGACGGCGCGCTGCTCGGCGCGCTCGAGCTCGCCGGGGTGCCGTACGTCGGCCGCGGCGTCGCCGCCTACGCGGTGGGGATGGACAAGCACCTCGCCAAGCTCGCGCTGCGCGACGCCGGCCTGGAGGTGCTCGAGCACCGGCGGCTCGAGCGCGGCGACTGGGAGGCCGACCGCGCCGGCGTCCTCGCCGCGGTGCGCGACGCGATCCCGCTGCCGGCCGTCGTCAAGCCGGCGACGCTCGGCTCCTCGATCGGGGTCGCCCGCGTCGAGGACGCGGCGGCGCTGGAGGAGGCGCTCGAGCTCGCCTTCGAGCTCGACCGCCAGGCGATCGTCGAGCCGTTCGCGACCGGCGCGGTCGAGCTCAACTGCGCCGTGCTCGGGCGCCCGGGCGGGCCGCTGCGGGTCTCGGAGGTCGAGCGGCCGCTCGGCAGCGAGGCGGGGCTGACGTTCGAGGACAAGTACCTGCGCGGCGCCAAGGGCGGCAAGGGCCACGGCGGCGCCAAGCAGGCCGCCGCGGGCGCGAAGGCCGGCGAGGGCGGGATGGCGGCGGCCGACCGCGTCATCCCCGCCGACGTCGACCCGGCGCTGCGCCGGCGCGTCCAGGAGGCGGCCGCGACCGCCCACCGCGCGCTGCGGGTCGCCGGCGTCGCCCGCTACGACTTCTTCGTGCTCGGCGCCGACGGCGACCCCGCGAGGGCGCGGATCGTCGTCAACGAGCCGAACACGGTGCCGGGCTCGTTCTCCTTCTACCTGTTCGAGCCGGTCGGGCTCCCGTTCGCCGACCTGCTCGACGCGCTGCTGGAGATCGCGCTCGCGGAGGCGCGCGAGGAGCGCTCGACGACGCGCACCTTCGCCTCCGCGCTGCTGGAGCGCCACGCGCGCGCCGCCTGATCGCGATGAAGGTCCTGGTCGCGCACGGGGGGCGGTCGCTGGAGCGGGAGGTGAGCCACCGCTCCGGCCAGCAGGCGGCCAAGGCGCTGCGCCAGCTCGGCCACGAGGTCGCGCTCGTCGACGTCGGCGCCGACTTCGTCGACCAGGTCGCCCGCGTCGCGCCCGACTTCGTCTTCATCGCGCTGCACGGCGTCGGCGGCGAGGACGGCACCGTCCAGGACCTGCTCGAGATCCTCCAGGTGCCGTACACCGGCTCGGACGCGCTCGCCTCCGCGCTCTGCCTCGACAAGCACACGTTCAAGGCGCTGTGCGAGCTGCGCGGCGTGCCGACGCCGCCGTGGCACTCGTTCACCAAGCAGGCGTTCGCCGACTATGGCGCCGGCAAGACGCTCGACGCGCTGTGGGAGCAGTTCGACGGGCGGATGATCGTCAAGCCGGCCCGCCAGGGCTCGTCGTTCGGCCTGGCGCTCGTGCAGGAGCGCGCGCAGCTCGGCGCCGCCGTGCTCGGCGCGATGAGCTACGACGACCGCGTCCTGCTCGAGCGCTACGTCCCGGGCCGCGAGCTGGCCGTCACCGTGCTCGGCCCGGCCGAGGCGCCGGAGCCGCTGCCGGTCGCCGAGATCGTCACGAGCGACGCGATCTACTCGTTCAGCGCCCACTACGACATCGGCCAGGCGGAGGTCCGCCGCGCCGACCTGCCGCCGGACGTCGACGCGCGCGTGCGCGAGGTCGCCGCCGAGGCCTACCGGGCCGCCGGCTGCCGCGACTTCGCCCGCGTCGACATCCGCCTGGAGGACGACCGCGACCCGTGGGTGCTGGAGATCAACACGATCCCGGGGCTGACCGAGACCGGCCCGACGCCGCTGGCGGCCGAGCACGGCGGCCTGACGTTCGCCCAGCTGATCGAGCGCATCTGCGCGCGCGTCGTGGGGTGAGGGGCGCGGTGGCGCCGGGCACCCTTCCGGCGATGCGCCTGCTCGCACCGCTTGCCGCCGCCGTCGCGCTCGCCGGGGCGACCGCCTGCGCCGACGGCGCCGAACGCGACCGCGCGCGGGCGCCCGGCGGCGGCGCGGCGCCCGCGCCCGGCGCCGGGGACGGCGGGCCGGCCGCCGGCGCGGCCCGGGCGCGCACGGTCGCGACCGGGCTGCAGGTGCCGTGGGGGATCGCGTTCCTGCCGGACGGGTCGGCGCTCGTCGCCGAGCGGACGACCGGCGCGATCAAGCGCGTGCCGCGCGGCGGCGGGCGGGCCCGCACCGTCATGCGGGTGCCGGGCGTCGACGTCGGCGCCGGCGAGGGCGGCCTGCTCGGCCTCGCCGTCTCGCCGCGGTACGCGCGCGACCGGCTCGTCTACGCCTACCTGACGACCGCGCGCGACAACCGCATCGTCCGCTTCCGGCTCGGCGGCCCCGTGCGGCCGGTGCTGACCGGCCTGCGCCGCGCCGGCATCCACGACGGCGGGCGGATCGCGTTCGGCCCCGACGGGATGCTCTACGCCGGCGTCGGCGACGCCGGCGACCCGCGCCTGGCGCAGGACCGCCGCGCGCTCAACGGCAAGATCCTGCGGATGCGGCCCGACGGCGGCGTGCCGGCCGGCAACCCGTTCCCCGGCTCGCTCGTCTGGTCGTGGGGCCACCGCAACGTGCAGGGGCTGGCGTGGGACCGGGCCGGGCGGCTGTGGGCGAGCGAGTTCGGCCAGAGCACGTGGGACGAGGTCAACCTCATCAGGCCCGGGCGCAACTACGGCTGGCCGGTCGTCGAGGGCCGCGGCGACACGCGCGGCGGCCGCTTCGTCAACCCGCTCGTCACCTGGCGCACCGCGGAGGCGTCGCCGAGCGGCGTCGCGATCGTCGGCGCGACGCTCTACGTCGCGGCGCTGCGCGGCGAGCGGCTGTGGCGCGTGCCGCTGCGCGGGACGCGGACCGGGCGCCCGCGGGCGCTGCTGACCGGCCGCTACGGCCGCCTGCGGACCGTCGTCGCCGCCCCCGGCGGCGGCCTGTGGGTCGCGACCTCCAACCGCGACGGCCGCGGCGCCCCGCGCGCCGGCGACGACCGGATCGTCCGCATCCCCGCTCGCTGAGCGCCCCGCCCCGATCGCGCCGTCGGACGGGGCGCGGCGGGCCCG
>ERZ777003.2478-NODE-2478-length-21250-cov-6.196273_pt1 | contig 21250 bp, 18 predicted proteins | sample MGYA00374956_ERZ777003 | MGnify/ENA primary metagenome ERZ777003 (study PRJEB29302, sample SAMN06268252) | bioreactor metagenome | isolation source: Joint BioEnergy Institute, California, USA | place: USA:Joint BioEnergy Institute, California, USA | collected... | reverse complement strand
CCCCGGCGGCAGCCACGCGGGCATCCGCGGCATCGGCCTCCGCGCGGGCCTCGTCGAGCCGCGTGGCGACGAGCGCGTTCAGCTCGGGGTTTCGCCGCTCGAGCACCTCGATATGGGCCTCGAGCACCTCGCGCGCCGAGGTCTCGCCGGAGCGGATCGCCCGGGCGAGCTCGACCCCGGAGCGGGTCGTCAGCCCCTCGGCCTGGGTCTGCGCCGTCGTCGCGACCATGGCGGGGGCCAGCTTAAAGGCGGGGACGCGTGGCCGCGTTAGCTCGCGCCCGCCAGCGGGAATAGCCAGAAACGTGCCGCCCCCGGAGCCAACCACGCCTGCTCGCGAAGGCACCGAGGTCTTCGCGAGCGGCCGCACGGTGGGAGGGCGCTACCGGCTCGAGCGGCCGCTCGGCAGCGGCGGTATGGCGGCGGTTTGGCTCGCGAACGACGAGCGGCTGGGGAGGCCGGTGGCGATCAAGGTCATCGCCGCCGAGGAGGACCGCGAGTTCCGCCGGCGCTTTCGCCGCGAGGCGAAGGTCGCGGCGAGCCTGCAGCACCCCAACCTGGTGACGGTCTACGACTACCGGGCGGGCTCGAGGCCGTACCTGGTGATGGAGTACATCGAGGGCGGCTCGCTCGCGGAGCGCTTGCGGTCGGGCGACCCGCCGCCGGCGGAGTCGGTCGCAGCCCAGATGCTGGCGGCGCTGCGCTGCATTCATGCCGCCGGCGTCCTTCACCGCGACGTAAAGCCCGAGAACGTCCTCATCGACGAGGCGGGTCGCGCCCACCTGACCGATTTCGGGATCGCGGAGACGCGCGGCGCCACCTCGATCACCCGGACGGGGATCGTGATCGGGACGGAGACCTACCTCGCGCCGGAGCGCCGGCGCGGCGAACCGGCCAGCGAGCGCTCGGACCTCTACTCGCTCGGCGTGATGCTCGCGATGGTGACCGAGCACACCGGCGCAGACGCCGCGCTCTGGGACCTGATCGAGCGCCTGCGCGCGGACGATCCGGGCGACCGCCCTCGTTCGGCCGCCGCGGCGCTCGCCGAGCTCGAGCGCGGCGAGCGACGCCTGCCCGGCGAGCCGACGGCGCCGCTCGCGCGACCGCGCGACGACGGCCCCCCGACGGAGGACATGCCCGCTGTCGCCGCGCCGCCCCCGCCGCGGCGCCAGGGCCGCGGGCGCGCCGCGGTGCTCGGCGGACTGGCGGCGATCGCGGTCGCCGCGGTTGCCGCCATCGGCCTCATCGGGGGAGGCGGGGAGGATGACCCGCGTCCGGCTGCCAAGGCGCGGGCGGGGGGCGATGGCCCGGCGAAGAGCCGTCCCGGGCCCGAGAAGGAGAAGAAGCCCGCGCCCGCCGCCCCGGGCCCGAAGGACACGGCGCAGCCGGTCTCCGAGCGGGCGGGCGGCGCCGAGCTGAACGACCAGGGCTACGCGCTCAACCGGCAGGGCCGCTTCGACGAGGCGATCCCGCTGCTGCGGAGGGCCCTGGAGGCACTGCGCGGATCCGGCGACGAGCTCACCTACAACTACGCGCTCTTCAACCTGGCGCATGCGCTGCGCATGGCCGGGCGACCCCAGGAGGCGATCCAGCTGCTGCGCGAGCGGCTTCGCTTCGGCGACCAGCGAGACGTGGTCGCACGGGAGCTGCAGGCCGCGCTTGCGGAGCTGGGATTCGGTGGCGAAGGCAAGCCCGGGCGCGGACCGGGCGGGCCGCCGCCGAAGGCCGAGCCCCCCGGCCATGACCACGAGTAGCGGGACGTAGAATGCCGCGCAGTAAATGCAAGGCATACCCGCGTGAGCAGGGACGGGAGGGGGGACGGTCGGGAGCCTCAAGGCGGGCTTCTCGAGCGGGAGCGCGAGGTCGCGAGCCTTGACGCGCTCGTTTCCGGGATCGCGAAGCCGGGCGCGCGCATCGGCCTGATCGAGGGCCCGGCGGGAATCGGCAAGACATCGCTCCTCGCCGAGGCCAAGCGGCTCGCCGAGTCGGACGGCCTGCGGATCCTCTCGGCGCGGGGATCGGGGCTCGAGCGCGAGTTCCCCTACGGCGTCGTGCGCCAGCTCTTCGAGCCGCTCCTCGTGGACGCGAAGACGCGCAAGGCGGCACTTGCCGGCGCCGCGGCGCCGGCGGCGCCCGTGTTCGAGGCGCTCGGCGAGGAGCCGACCGGCAGCGCCGACCCGGGGTTCTCCTCGCTTCACGGCCTCTATTGGCTCACCCTGAACCTCGCGGGCGACGACCCACTCGTGCTCACGGTCGACGACCTGCACTGGTGCGACCGGCCCTCGCTTCGCTTTCTCGCCTACCTTGGCCGGCGCCTCGAGGACACGCCGCTCGTGATCGCCGGCACGCTGCGGCCGAACGAGCCGGGGGCCGACATGGGGCTCCTGGCCGAGCTCGCGAACGACCCGCTGGCCGCGGTCGTGCGCCCCGGGCCGCTCAGCCGCGACGGCGTGGCGGAGCTGATCGCCGCGCGGCTCGGCGGGGAAGCTGAGGAGGCCTTTGCGACCTCGTGCCACACGGCGACCGGCGGCAATCCGCTGCTCCTGAGCGAGCTGCTGAAGGCGCTCGCGTCGGAGGGCGTCGAGCCCGTCGGCGCGAACGCGGGGGTGGTGCGCGACATCGGCCCGCGGGCCGCGTCGCGCGCGGTGCTCCTGCGGCTCGCGCGCCTCCCGAAGGATGTGGCCAAGGTCGCCCGGGCGATCGCCGTGCTCGGGGAGGGCGCGGAGCTCTGGGCCGTGGCAGGGCTCGCGGGCCTGGAGGAGCCCGCGGCCGCTGAGGCGACGGGGACACTCGCGCGGGCCGAGATCCTGCGTCCGCACGGCGCGCTCGGCTTCGTCCACCCGCTCGTGCGCGACGCCGTTTATCTCGAGCTGACGCCCGGCCAGCGCGAGCTCGAGCACGCGCGGGCCGCGGAGCTGCTGCACGAGGCCGGCGCGCCGGCCGAGCAGATCGCCGCCCACCTGCTGCACACGCCGCGAAGCGGGGAGGAGTGGGCGAGGGAGGTGCTCACCCGGGCCGCGCGGAGCGCGTCGGGCAAGGGCGCCGCGGACAGCGCGGTCGCGTACCTGCGGCGCGCGCTCGACGAACCGCACGACGAGAACAGCCGGGCCGAGCTCCTCGCGGAGCTCGGGATCGCCGAGGCGAACACCCGCGGCGAGGACGCCGCGGCGCACCTCTACGAGGCCTACGAGGCGGCAAGTGACCCGTACCGGAGAGCCCGGCTCGCGTTCATCCTCGCCCGCACGCTCGGCTTCACCCGGGGGCGTTCCGTCGATGCCTACAACGTGGCGAGCCGCGCCCTGGCCGAGCTGCCCGACGACTTCGACCCCGATCCGCGTTACGCCCTCGAGGCGATCAGGTCGACCTCGATCCTGTTCGGCGGGGGGAGCCACGACGAGCTCGCGCTGCTCGAGAGCTATCGCGACCGCGAGGCGTTCGCCGCCGACGGGCCGGGCGCGCGCTCGCTGGCGGCGATGGCGGCGCACTACTGGTCGAACATGGGCGGTACCGGCGAGGAGTGCGCGCGGCTCGCCCGCTGGGCGCTCGAGTCCGGCGAGCTGCTCGAGATCGAGAACGACAACGGGCTGTTCTGGGTGATCGCCGCGATCGTGCTGATCTACGCGGAGGACCCCTATGTGCGCGAGGTGTGGGAGGTAGCCCAGCGCGAGGCGCACCGCTCCGGGTCGCTGTTCCAGATTCTCTCGGTCAACCTGTGGCGCGGCTACAACCTGCTGCGCTGGGGCGAGCTGCCCGAGGCGGAGGAGGCCGTGCTCTCCGCCCTGGAGGAGATGAGGCTGTGGGGAGCGGGGCAGGGAACGGTCCTCGAGTTCCCCGCGGCGTTCCTCTGCGAGATCCGGGTGGAGCGCGGCAACCTCGCCGGGGCCCGGGAGGCCTTGGAAGCCGCGACGGAGATCGACCCTCGCAGCGACGGGATCAACTACTGGCGCGGCGCGCGCTCGGAGCTCCTCCTGCACGAGGGGCGCTTCGAGGAGGCGCTCGAGTCCTGCGAGGAGTACCGCGCCGCCCTGTTCGACCACATGAACACGACGCCGCACCCGTGGCGCACGCTCAAGGCCGTGATCCTGGACCGGCTCGGCCGCACCGACGAGGGCATCGAGCTCGCCCTCGAAGAAGTGGAGACGGCGCGGGCGTGGGGGGCTCCTGGCCCGGTCGGCCGCGCGCTGCGCGTGGCGGGAGAGCTGGCGCGGGAGGACGGGCTGGGGTACCTCGAGGAGTCGGTGTCGATCCTCGAGGACTCGGTCACCCGGCTGCAGTACGCGAAGTCGTTGTGCTCCTACGGCGCGGCGCTGCGGCTGGCGCGCAAGCCGAGCGAGGCGCGCGAGCCGCTGCGCCAGGCGCTCGAGCTGGCCGACGTCTGCGGGGCGGCGCCGCTCGCCGAGCGGGCGCGGGCGGAGCTGCACGCGACCGGCGCGCGGCCGCGGCGGGAGGCGCTCAGCGGCGCCGGGGCGCTCACGCCGTCCGAGCGCCGGGTTGCGGACCTGGCCGCCGAGGGCCGCACGAACCGTGAGATCGCCCAGGAGCTCTTCGTGACCCCGAAAACCGTCGAGGTCCACCTCTCGAACGCCTACCGCAAGCTCGAGATCAAGGGCCGGCGGGAGCTCGCTGCAGCGCTGGCCGGGGCATAAAGACCCCCAACGGACCCCGAAAGTTAGGGGTTGCGCCTAGGGGTTTTCCTCGATGTGGTTGGAGCTCGCATCGCCGAAGCTGGCGATGTGAACGACAGACGGATCAAGGTCACCCTCGAGCTCGAACTCGTCGGTGATTCGCTCAGCGGCCGGGTGCTCGAGCCCGGCGACGAGCACCGCGAGTTCTCCGGCTGGATCGGCCTGGTCGGCGTCATCGACGCGCTGCTCGCGAGCGGAACGGACGGCGGGGATTCCGAGTCGGAGAGGGAGTAACCCAACCAAAGGACGCATTCATGCTGACGACCAAGTCGAACATCGCAACGCCGCTCCGCGACCGCTTCCCCGGCGCAATCACCCTGCCCGGTGACCACGATTGGGACACGGCGCGCGCCACCTTCAACCCGCTCGTCGATCAGAACCCCGAAGTGGTTGCGCGTCCGCGGAACGCAGCCGAGGCGGCTCAGATCGTCGCGGCCGCTCGCGATGCCGGCCTGCAGATCGCCCCGCAGGGGTCCGGGCACAACGCCCGCCCGCTCGGCTCCCTCGAGGGGACGATGGTGATTCGGCTCGACCGGATGCCGGGCGTGAGCGTGGATGCCGAGGACCAGATCGCGCGGGTCGAGGCCGGAGCACGCTGGTGGGACATCGTTCCCCTCGCGGCCGAGCACGGACTGTCCGCGCTCCACGGGTCCTCGCCCGAGATCAACGTCGTCGGCTACACGCTCGGCGGCGGGATGGGGTGGCAGGCTCGAAAGCGCGGCCTGCAGGCGAACAGCGTCACGGCGGTCGAGCTCATCACCGCCGACGGGCAGGAGCGCCGCGTCGACGCGGACAACGAACCCGAGCTGTTCTGGGCGCTGCGCGGGGGCGGCGGCAACTTCGGCCTGGTCACCGCGATCGAGTTCAGGCTCTATCCCCTGAAGGATGTCTACGCCGGCTCGTTCTTCTTCGACTACGAGCGCTCCGGCGAGATCTTCCACGCGTGGCGCGAGTGGACGAAGCAGGTGCCGGAGGAGGCCACGACCGCCGTCCGCATGCTCCAGTTCCCGCCGCTCGAGGAGGTCCCCGAGGTCGTCCGCGGCAAGTCGTTCGCGGTCGTCGGCGCGGCGCTGCTGACCGACGAGGACGACGGCTTCGAGCTGACCCGTCCGCTCCGCGCGCTCGGCGCGCAGATGGACACGTTCGGGATGGTGCCCGCGCCGGCGCTGACCGAGCTCCACATGGACCCGGTCGAGCCGGTGCCCTACGAGTCCGCCAGCGCGATGCTCGGCGATCTGCCCGCGAAGGCGATCGACGACCTCGTCGAGGCCGTCGGCCCGGGCACCAACTCGATGCTCACCGGCGTCGAGCTGCGCCACGCGGGCGGAGCGCTTTCGCGCGAGCCCGTGGGCGCCGGCGCGATGTCGAAGCTGCGCAGCGATTACCTCGGGTTCGCGTTCGGCGCCGTTCCCGCTCCCGAGCTCCAGCCGGTCATCCAGGGCCAGCTCGAAGCGGTGAAGCTCGCGTTCGCCGAGTACGACTCCGGCGACCGCTACTTCAACTTCGCCGAGGAGCGGGTCGACGTCGAGACGCTCTATCCCGAGGGTGCGGTGGAGCGGCTGCGGAAGATCCGCGCCGAGTACGACCCGGACGGGCTCTTCCGGGCAAACCACGCGCTCTAGGAGGCACCGCGGCCGCGGGGCGCCGCTCCGCCCCGCGGCGCATCGCCGAACGTCCCAACGGACCTCCTATAGCGGGGTGTTTGGGACGTTCGATCTGGCGGGCGGGGTGCCCCAGGGATGCGCCTACCCCGCCGCTTCCGCGCTTCGCAGTCCGCCGCGCGACCAGACGAACATGACGGTGATCAGCCCGACCACCACGCCCAGGGCGAGGAGGGTCTCGGCGGGAGCGCCAATGATGAGGTTGCGGCCGGCCTCGAGGACCGCCGTCATCGGGTTGCCGTCCGCGACGGTCGCCACCCAGCCCTGGATCAGATCGCGCGGGACGTAGACCGGCGCGGTCATGATCAGCAGGAAGGCGGGGAGCTGAATCAGCGGCGCCGCCTGCAGGGTGCGGAAGCGCATCGCCAGGCCGCACGCGAAGAGGACGGCGGCGAAGTTCAGCAGGATCGCGATCACCAGCAGCTCGGCCATGTCGCCGAAGCTGCCGAGGATCTCGGCGCCGGTGGCGAGCGCCACCACGGTGACGACGGCCCACACCATGAGCGCGCGGACGAGCGCGGTGGTCGCGTAGCCGGCGATGAGCGTCCAGTGGTTGCGCGTGGCCAGCATCATTCGGCGGGCGAAGCCGAATTCGAAGTCCGCGGCGACCGCGAAGCCCGTGAACACGCCGCCGAACACGGCCGACTGCATCAGCACGAAGACGTACTGGAACGTCGTGTAGTTCGGGTAGTCGAAGCCGGGCGCCCGGTCGACCGCCGACAGCCCGCCCGCGAACGCCGCGAAGAAGAAGAGCGGGAAGATCAGCGAGGGGAGGAACAGGGCCGGCTTGGTGATCATCGTGTGCAGCTGGCGCCAGGCAATCGACCAGGCGCCGCGCAGAAACCGTGTCGTGTTGGTGCTCATGTGCGCTCCATTCGGGTACGGAGGGCGGCGCTCGCGGCCGCCATGCCCAGGACGAACACGGCGGCGGCAACGCCGAAGGCGAGCGCGAGCGCCTCGCCGTCCCAGCCGGTGACGAAGAGGCTGCGGAAGCCCTCGATCAGGTAGCTGACCGGGTTGATCGTCGCCGCGGTCTGGAACCAGTCGGCCTGGATCAGGTCGCGCGGCAGCGCCGCCGAGCTCAGGAAGAGGAAGACGAACATCAGGGGGAAGACGCCCTGCACGGCCTCGCCGTTGCCCGTCCGCAGCCCGACCGCCAGCCCGATCGAACCGAAGGCGAGGCCGACGAAGGCGGAGAGCACGAACAGGACGAGGATCCCAAGCGGCCCGGCCTCGAGATGCGCGCCGAAGGCGAGCGCGATGGCCGCGTACGTGACCGCCTGGATCAGCCCCTGGAGGGTCACTCCCGCGAGCTGCCCGGCGATCAGCGACGAGCCGCGCAGCGGGGTGAGCTGCAGCCGGCTGAAGAACCCGTGCTGGATGTCTCCCGCGATCGACTGGCCCGCGCCCATCATCGCGAACAGCGCGCCCTGCATGAACGTGAGCCCGATCGCGAACGTGAGGTAGCTGTCCGTGGGGAAGCCCGGCAGCGATGTCGCCGCGTCGAGGCCGCTCGCGTTCACCGCGAGCAGGAACAGCGGGAAGATCAGGCTGGGGACGAAGAGGATCGGCTGGCGCAGCGTGCGCGTGATCGAGCGCTGCGCGAGGTGAGCTACCTGGTTCAAGCCGGCACCACCTCCTGCTCGCCGGTGGGCTGCTCCGCCTCCGCGCCCTCGAGCCGGCGGCCGGTCTTCGCGAGGAAGACGTCGTCGAGGGTGGGCGCGTGGATCTCGAGCTCGCGCACGGCGATGCCCTCGGTGTCGAGCGCCCGCACCACCTCCGCGAGCTCGCCGGTGCCCTCGTCGAGCCGCACAGCGGTGTGCCCGCGGTCGGCGCGCTCGGGGGTGCCGAAGCGGGCCAGCGTGGCCGCCATCCGGTCGAGCTCGCCGGGATCGAGCGGCGCCGCCTCGACGATCGGGCGCCCGATCTCCGCCTTGAGGTCGTCGGGCGTCCCCTCGGCGACGATGCGGCCGGTGTCGATGATCCCGACCCGGTCCGCGAGCGCATCCGCCTCCTCGAGGTACTGGGTCGTCAGGAAGACCGTGACGCCCTCGTCCTTCGCCAGGCGCTCCACCTCGTCCCAGAGGGCGGTGCGGCTCTGCACGTCGAGCCCGGTCGTCGGCTCGTCGAGGAAGAGGACGCGCGGCTCATGCACCAGGGCCAGGGCGAGGTCGAGGCGCCGGCGCATGCCGCCGGAATAGCCGCCCACCTTGCGGTCGGCGGCGTCCGAGAGCCCGACCCGCTCGATCAGCTCGTCGCCGCGGCGCATCGCCTCGGCCTTGGGGATGCCGTGCATCCCGGCCTGCAAGCGCATGTGCTCGCGCGCGGTCAGGAACTGATCGAGGGCGGCCTCCTGCAGGGCCACGCCGATGGCGTCGCGCACCGCCGGGCCCTCCTTGACGATGTCGTGCCCCGCGACGCGCGCGGTCCCCGCGGTCGGGGGGAGGAGGGTCGTGAGCATGTGGACCGTGGTCGACTTGCCCGCGCCGTTTGGACCGAGGAAGCCGTAGATCTCGCCCGGATGCACGACCAGGTCGATCCCGTCAACCGCCCGCGGTCCCTTCTTGAACTCGCGGACGAGGCCTTCGACCTCGATGCCGTTGTTGCCGAGCTTGCCGTTCAAACCTTCCATACCGTCCTCGCTCCAAACAGTTGATGCCCTCAACTTTCGAGGGCGTAGAGTATCATCATCCTCAAATGACGGTTCAGCAGACCGAGGACGCTCGTCGACGAGCGTTCTATGAGGCCCTCGACATCGCGCAGTTCGCCGAGGACACCGCGGGGGAGGCTTGGGCCCTGATGGCACGGATGCTGTTCGTCGAGGGCAAACCCCGGTTCCCGACGATCGCCGCCGACCTCACGCTGAGCCCACCGCAGGCGATCGTCATGAGGCTGTTGGTCGAGCCGCGGAAGATGGGCGAGCTCGCCACGGCGATGGCCTGCGACGCCTCGAACGTCACCGGGATCGTCGACCGCCTCGAGGAGCGCGGGCTGGTCGAGCGCCGGTTGGCCGAGTACGACCGACGGGTGAAGCTGATCGCGGCGACGAAGAGGGGCCAGAAGCTGCGCGACGAGCTGAACCGCCGGCTCGCGCAACCGCCCGAGCCGCTCAAGCGCCTCTCCGAGAAGGACAAGCGGACGCTGCGGGACATCTTGCGCAAGGCTTTCGAGGAGTGATCCGCCCCGCGCGCCAAGACGACGTGCCCGCGCTGATGCCGCTCATGCGCGGCTACACGGACTTCTACGAGTCCGACCCGAGCGACGAGGGGCTCGAGCGGATGATGCGCGATGTGATCGACGCGCCCGAGGAGGTCGCCTTCCTCCTCGTCGCCACCGACGAAGACGACCGCGTCGTCGGCTTCGCGCTCAACCAGTGGAAGTGGTCGAGCCTGCGCGGCGCCCGCGTCGTGGTGATGGACGACCTCTTCGTTCACGAGGATGCCCGCGGCAAGGGGCACGCGGACGCCCTGATCGAGGCCGTCGCCGAAATCGCCCGTCGCCACGGCGCTCCCATCGTGAGCTGGTTCACGATGCCGGACAACAAGCGGGCGCATACGGTCTACGACCGGGTCGGGGGCACCGCGGAGACGCTGCTCGAGTACGAGCTCGAGCTCTAGGTCACCGGCTCCTCGATGCCCCAGGAGTAGACGTGGTCCGGCCAGATCCGGATCACCGGCCGGTCCTCGTCGAGCGCTTTGGCGCGCCCGCGGATCTCGATCCCACGCGGGCGCCAGGGATCGGTGCTCTCGAGGTCGTCGATGACGATCGCGGCGCGCCCGGTGGCGACGATGTCGCGGAACTTCTTCGACTTCATGAGGTTCCGGCCGCGGACCTCGATCACGCCGAGGATCGGGTCGAGCCACCAGCCGACCGGGACCACGTGCGGCATCCCGTCGCGGCCCACCGTGGCGAGCCGCGCCAGCAGCGGGCCGTTGCGCAGGTAGTCGAGCTCGGCCCGCGTGTAGGCCGTGGTGGCGGTGCTCATCCGCTCTTGCCGGCCCAGATCCGGTCGATGATCCCGCCGATTCGCCTGTAGGTGTCGTCGGGGTCGGTCTCGGCCATGAACGGCTCGCCGGCGCGCGCGATCCACGGCACGAGCACGTCGAACTCCAAATGGCGCAGGAGATCGAGGCTCTCCAGGTATGAGCCGCGGTCGCTCGAGTCGAGCAGGGCGCCGCGCCACTCGCCCCGGTTGAGGTAGATCGAGTCGCCGGTGAACAGGTAGCGGCGCTCGCCGCTGTCCCAGAGGTACGCGGTGGAGCCGGGCGTGTGGCCGGGGATCGGGATCACCTCGAAGTCCTCGTCGAGGTGGTGGCGGCGCGAGAAGGTCGCCCGCACCTCCATCGTCTGGCGCGTCGCCTCCGCGTCGTCGCGGTGGACGAAGAGCGGCGCGCCGCCGGCCTGCGAGGGGAACATCGCCTCGTGGCCGTGGGTGAGGTAGCGGCGCTCGACGCCGCCGTAGTGGCCGAGCCAGAAGGGATCCGCGTCGACGGAGGTCGTGGAGTAGATGAGGATGTTCCCGGCCTCCCGCTCGAGCAGGAAGGCGCGGGCGTCGAGGGAGCGGGCGAACGGGAGGGATTCGGGGGTGGACGCGTGCAGCTTGGCTTGAAGCGCTGTCGTGATCATGGGGGCAAAACTACAAGTTCAAGTGAACTTGAAGTCAACCCCGAAATCTGGTTTCTTGAGCGCATGGCAGAACGCGACCCGATGACCGGCGCCGAGCTGCTCACGATCGGCGAGGTGGCGAAGCGCACCGGCGTGGCCGCGTCGGCGCTCCGCTTCTACGAGGAGCGCGGCCTGATCGAGTCCGAGCGCTCCGGCTCGGGCCACCGCCGCTATCGCCGCGCGGTGATCCGCCGGGTGGCCTTCATCGTCTTCGCCCAGCGGATCGGCCTGACGCTCGACGAGGTCGCGGAGGAGCTCGCGAAGCTCCCCAACAACCGCGTGCCGAAGCGCGCGGACTGGGAGAAGCTCTCCAGCTCGTGGACGAAGCGCATCGACGAGCGGATCGAGGAGCTGAAGCGCCTGCGCGTGGGGCTCACCGAGTGCATCGGGTGCGGCTGCCTCTCGCTCGACCGCTGCCAGCTCACCAACCCGGGTGACCGCGCCGGGCGCGGTGGGCCGGGTCCGCGCTTCTGGCTGGGTGACCGCCGCCCCGCCTGAGCCGCCGTCGAACGTCCACCAACGATCCCGGAAATCAGGTTTTCGGCGATCGCGGCCGATGGCTGGGGTGTGGGGACCCGAGTCAGGCCACACGCCGCCTACGTCGTCGTCGCGCTCGCGGCGCTGCTCGTGGCTGCGCCGGCGGCCGAGGCGAAGAAGCGCGAGCACGGGGTGGACCGGGCCAAGCTGATGAAGCGGGCCGAGCGGATCGTCGAGCAGCGCAACGGGATCGAGGTCAAGCGGGTCAGCCGCTGCAGCCCGCGGAGGGTGAAGCGCAAGCGGACCAAGCGGCTCGACTACTCCCGCTGGGTCTGCCACTGGCGCGCGGTCGGAGAGCTCCCCGGAAGGGTCCCGTACCACTGCTCCGGCAAGGCCCGGTGGACGCGCAAGCACGACCGGTGGCGGGTCGACCGCTGCGTCAACAAGATGCAGCCCTACGCGCCGCTGCGCGAGGTGCCGAACCCGCACCCGAAGTTCGGGTTCAACGACGACTGGCACCTGCACCTGACCCGCAGCTCGGTGAGCCACACGCTCTCCGTGCTGAACCGGTTCGAGCAGACCGGGGCGGACGTGGCCCGGATGGGGATCTACTGGGACACGGTCGAGCCGTTTCGCGGCGGCAAGCAGAACTGGATCGAGTACGACGCCCTGTACGTGACCCTGGTGTCGAACGGGATCCGCCCGTTGTGGGTGGTGTTGGGCGCGCCGTGCTGGGCCCAGGGATCGTGCAACGGCTCGCTCTCGCCCCCGGCGCCGGAGCACGTGAACGACTTCGGGCGGTTCGCGGCCGCGGTCGCCCGCCGCTATCCCCTGGCGGTAGGGGTCGAGGTCTGGAACGAGCCGAACTACTCGCGCTTTTGGGGCGGCAAGCGCCCGAACCCCGATCTCTACGGCGCGATGCTCACTTCCGCCGCGGCCCACATCCGCGAGCGGATCCCGACGATGCCGGTCGTAAGCGGCGGGCTCTCCCCGCACGGCGACAACGACAACGGGGCGGTGGGCTTCCAGCCGTACCTGCGGCGTCTCTACGAGCTGGGCGCCGCGCAACAGGCCGACGCGATCGGGATCCATCCCTATCCGGGCGTCGGGCCGGGGGAGGACTACATCGCGAACGTCCGCATCCAGCTCGGCAAGATCCAGCGGGAGATGGGCCGGGCCGGCCACGCGGCGCCGATGTGGGCGACCGAGTACGGCGTCTCGACCACGGGCCCGCACGCATTTCCCGCAGAAGCCCAGGGGCCGGCGCTCGCCGAGCTCTACGAGATCTTCCGCCGGGTCGACCGCGTCGACGTGGCGATCGTGCACCGCATGATCGACCAGCCCGACCTGCAGGGGCGCGAAGCCGGCTTCGGCATCCTCGATCAGGCGCTCAAGGCGAAGCCGGCGCTGTGCAGCATCGCGCTCGTGCGCGGGTTGCTCTGCTGAGCGGGTCTATGCCGCCGCGGGCTCGCGGTCGGCCGCGCTCACGGTTACCGCGATCCCGTTGAGGACCGCGTTGCCCGACGCCGGGTCGATCTCGGCCGGAGCGAGCACGTTGGAGTTCACGCCGGCGTGCGCTGCGGCCACGCCGAGCCGCACGCCCGGGACGTCGTGGCCCCAGCCGTGCGGGATCGAGACGACTCCGGGCATGATCGCGTCGGTTACCTCGACCGGGGCGACGAGCTCGCCGGTGGCCGAGGCGATCCGGGCCTCGCCGCCGTCGCGCAGCCCCAGCCGCTCGGCGTCCACCGGGTTGACGTGGAGCGTGCAGCGGTCCTTGCCCTTCATCAGCGCCGGGAGGTTGTGGAACCAGGAGTTGTTCGAGCGCAGCTGGCGCCGCCCGATCAAGACCATCTCCCCGTTGCGCTCGGCCGCCGCGTCGAGCTCGGACTCGAGGCGCGGCACGTCGGCGACGATCGCCTCGGGCGCCAGCTCGATCTTCCCCGAGGGCGTACGCAGCGCGTCGGGGAGCCGCGGGCGCATCGGGCCGAGGTCGATCCCGTGCGGCGCCGCCTCGAGCTTGTCCAGCGTGAGGCCGTCGGGGTCGGCGCCGAACGCGTCGCCGAAGGGGCCGGCGCGCAGCATGAAGTCGAGGATGCGCTCGGGCCCGCGGCGCTCGCCGAGCGCCGCCTTCAGCTCGTCGACGTCGCGGCCCTCGACCCGCGAGCCGGGCGTCGCGACCTCGCGCCCGGCCAGCGTCTGCAGGACGATGTCGTCCCAAGCGCCGATGTCGGCGTCGGGACCCTGGCCCGCGGCGATCGCGGCGAGGCGCAAGACGATCTCCCACTCCTCCGGCTGGCCCGGCGAGGCCGGCAGGACCGGCGGCGAGTAGTTCGCCACGCTGCGCACGGCGAGCTGGTAGAGGGCGAAGTCGTAATGGGACTTCGCGAGCGGCTCGGGCGGGGGCAGGATCACGTCCGCGTGCCGGGTGGTCTCGTTCACGTAGAAGTCGACGGAGACCATGAAGTCGAGCTCGCCGATCGCGGCCTCGAGCGCCGCCGCGTTCGGGGTCGAGACGCACGGGTTGCCGGCGATCGTCAGCAGCGCACGCACCTGGCCCTTGCCGGGCGTGGTGATCTCCTCGGCAAGCGCCACCACGGGCAGCTCGCCGAACACCTCGGGCAGCCCCGAGACCCGGCTCGTCCAGCGGCCGAGCTTGACGCCCTTGCCGACCGGGCCCGTGCCGGTCGAGTTGCGCTGCCCGACCGCGGCGAGCGGGAACATCGCGCCGCCCTCGCGATCTAGGTTCCCGGTGAGGAAGTTGAGGACGTCGACGAGCCAGCTCGAGAGCGTGCCGAAGCGCTGGGTCGTGGTGCCGATCCGCCCGTAGACGGCGGCGCGCTCCGCGCCCGCGAGCTCGCGGGCGATCGCGCGGATCGCCTCCGGGTCGATCCCGGTAGCAGGGGCGACCGCCTCGGGCGTGAACGGCGCCGCCAGGCGCTCGACCTCGTCGGCGCCGTTTGCGAGCTCGGCGAGTCGGCCAGGGCTCACCAGGTCCTCGGCGTAGACGACGTTGGCGATCGCGAAGAGCAGGAGGGCGTCGGTCCCCGGCCGGATGAAGTGGTGGCGCGTGGCTTCCTTGGCCGTGCGGGTGCGCCGCGGGTCGATCACGACGACCTGGCCGCCGCGCTCCTGGATCGCGCGGATCCGCCCGCGCATGTTCGGGGCGGTCAGGAGCGAGCCGTTCGAGACGAGGGGGTTCGCGCCGAGGATGAGCAGGTAGTCGGTGCGGTCGACGTCGGGCACGGGCACGCTCAGCCCGGCGCCGAACATGAGGCCGGCGGAGACCTGCTTCGGCATCTGATCGACGGTCGAGGCCGAGTAGATGTTCTTCGTCCCGAGTGCCTTTGCGAGAGCCGGGCCGTAGATCATCGGCCCGAGGCTGTGGGCCGACGGGTTGCCGAGGTAGACGGCGACCGCGTCGCGATCGCCCGCCTCGAGCACGCGCCCAAGCCCTCGGTCGACCTCCGCGAACGCCTCTTCCCAGGTGGCCTCGACGAGCTCGCCGTCGCGGCGGACGAGCGGCTTCGTCAGCCGGTCGGGGTCGTCGTGCAGGCCCTTGAGGCCCTGCGACTTCGGGCAGAGGAAGCCGCGGCTGAAGACGTCGGCCTCATCGCCGCGGACGCTCACGACCTCGTCGCCGCGCACCGTGACCTCGAGCCCACAGGTCGCCTCGCAGAAGGGGCAGGTGCGGTAGTGGACCGTCTCGGACGCCACCGTGGGTGGAGCCTACACCCGCACCCGGGCCGCCTCGATTACCCCTGGGGTAATGACGGGGCGCCGGCGAGCTCGAGCGCGGCGCCCCAGAGGATGTCCTGCTCGGAGGTCTCGATCTCCGAGAGGCCGAAGGCCCGCATCACCTGGACGAGGATGACGACGCCGGCGACGATCGTCGGCGCCCGCCCCGCGTGCAGGCCCTTCACCTTCAGCCGCTCCTCGAGCGGGATGGAGGCGAGCTCGGAGAGCATCCGCTGGATCGACGGCAGCGAGAGCACATGGCCGTGGACCCGCTCGGGGTCGTATGGGTCGAGCTCCTGCTCGATCGCTGACAGCGACGTCGGCGTGCCGGCAACCGCGATCCCGGAGTTCGCCTGCGCGAGCGCCGCGCCCTCGAGTGCCTCGCTGATCAGGGAGCGGACGTCGGCGGCGAGGTTCTCCAGCTCTGCCGCCTCGGGCGGGTCGTGGTTGATGTGGCGCTCGGTGTGGCGCACGGTGCCCACCTGCAGGGAGGCGTAGAAGCCGACGTCGGGACCGTCGCCGATCACGAGCTCCGTCGAACCGCCGCCGATGTCGCAGACGAGCGTGCGCTCGGCCGGCTCGCGTCCCGCAGTGGCCCCGAGGTAGGTGAGCCGCGCCTCCTCGGCGCCGTCGAGCACGCGGACATCGAGCGCGAAGCGCTCGCGCAGCTCGGCCCGGAAGACGTCGGCATTGCGCGCGTCGCGCACGGCGCTGGTGGCGAGCGCCGTGACCCGCTCGACGCCCAGGCTCTCGTAGATCGAGAGGTACTCGGCCACCGCTTCGCAGACGTCCTCGATCGCGTCGCTCGAGAGCTGCCCCGTCGTGTCGACGCCGCGTCCCAGCCGGGTCACGGTCGAGCGCCGCTCGAGCTCGTGGACCTGGCCGTCGGCGACGTCGGCGACGAGGAGCCGAGTCGAGTTCGTTCCCATGTCGACGACCGCGAGGCGCACCAGCCAATCCTACGTGCGGGCGGGTTCCGGCCCGAGGCCGGGGAGGGGTGGTGCGACGCTAATTCCGAGTGCTGTGGTATGTATTCGGGGGCCCTAATTAGGGTTACCTAATCCGACCTCAACCACACGAACCGGGGGCCTCGGGGCCCTGGAGGGATGCCTTTGAAACGAATCGCAGGGATCATCGTCACCGCCGCCGCGCTGGCGGCGAGCTCAACCGCCGCGTACGCCGTGGAACCGAGCGCCACGCTGCGCTGGTTCGGGGACTCCTCGAGCGCGACCGGCGCCGCGCTCGGCCACGGGGAGTGCGACGTCAACGCCGACGGCTACGACGACGTCGTCGTCGGCGCCTGGTTCTGGGACAAGGCGCCGGACGACAACGTGGGCGCGGCCTACGTGATCCTCGGCGGGGAGGACGTGGAGGGCGGCGACCTGAACTCGCCGGCCGACGCGAACGCGGTGCGCATCGACGGTCCGGCGGAGGCGGGAGCCGTCGTCGGGTTTGCCGTCGCTTGCCTCGGCGACGTCGATGCCGACGGCGCGGATGACATCGCGATCAGCGACTACACGCGCGAACGCGCCTACGTCGTGCTGGGCGACGAGAACTTCGGCTCCGTCGACCTCGGCCAACTCGGCGACCAGGGCTTCGAGATCCGCGGGTCCACGGACCCGGCCCATGACTACAACGTGGGCACGGCCCTCGCCGCGGCGGGTGACGTGAACGGCGACGGCTACGACGACATCGCCGTCGCCGGCATCGTCGCCGACACCCAAGGGCGAACGAACAACGGGCGTGTGTGGATCGTCGCGGGCAAGGAGGGGGTCGCGAACGTCGACCTGATCTCGCCCGCACCGGGCGCGGTGCTGCAGACGATCGACGGCGCCGCCTCGGACGACCGCCTCGGCGCGATCGCCCCTGCGGGCGACGTGAACGGCGACGGAGTGGACGACCTCGTGCTCGGCGCCTACACGGCGACGCCGTGGGGCGCGAGCGCTCCGGTCGCGGGTTCCGCGTGGGTGCTGTGGGGCGGTGGCCCCCCGCAGGTCGACCTGGCCTCGCTTGGCAACGCGGGCTTCGCGATCCGCGGGCCGCAGCGTGGCCGCGACCGCCTGGGCATCTCCGTCGCAGGCGCCGGCGACGTGAACGGCGACGGTCTCGACGACGTGCTGATCGGCGGCGACGGCGTCTACAACGCGTCGACGGGCCAGCGGCCCGGCAGCGCCTGGGTCGTCTTCGGTGCCGATTTGGAGGACACGGTCTACACCGCTACCGGTGCGGGCACGGCCGTCTACACGTGCGACAACGACGACAACTCCGGGACCTGCGCCGCGGGAGACGCGACCCCGCGCGGGTACTGGATCAAGGGCGAGGACACCGACCCCGGCAACACCTCGGAGGGAACCGGCTACTCGGTTGCGGGCATCGGCGACGTCTCCGGTGACGGCGTGCCGGACCTCGCGATCGGGGCCTTCGGCTACGACCCGCTCAACCCGGTGGACCCCGCCACGAGGCTGGCGAACGCCGGTGCCCTGTTCGTCGTCTACGGCAAGACCTCGACGGCGACCCAGGGCCTCGCCACGCTGAGCGAGGTGCAGGGCTTTCGGATCGACGGGCTTGCTGCCGGTGACCGGTTCGGCCGCCAGGTCGCCGAGCTCGGCGACGTCGACGGCAACGGCACGGCGGATTACGCCGCCGCGGGTGACCTCGCCGCCCGGCCGCTGCCTCCCGAGGTACCGCGGTCGCAAGCCGGCGAGGTGCTGCTGGCGCTGACCGGGCACCTCGGCACGGCGACCGCGTTCGGGATCACCGGGTCCGAGACCCCGCTTCCATGGGAGGCCGTTGCCCTCGACGCGACCGTGACCGGCCTCGCGGGCGTCGACGGCGATGTCGATGCGGGCACGGTGACGTTCACGGCGAACGGCACTCCACTGCTCGCCTGTGACGACGTCCCGGTGACCGGCGGTGCCGCGTCCTGCGCGACGGCGTTCCCAACCCCGGGGACGTACGAGGTGGTCGCGGAGTACTCGGGTGCCGACGGCCTCCTGGCCTCGGCATCGGAGCCGACCACGGTCACCGTCCGCGAGCCGGACGCCGTGCCCGTCCCGCCGGACGGCCGGTCCGGCACGCCGGGCGACGACGTCCTGCGCGGCACACCGGGCCCGGACGAGCTGTTCGGCCGCGGAGGCAACGACACGATCCTCGGCCTGGCCGGAAACGACAGGCTCGCTGGCGGGCCGGGCAACGACGTGATCCGCGGAGGCGGCGGTAAGGACCGCATCAAGGGCGGCGCGGGCAGGGACCGTCTGTTCGGCGGTGGCGGCAACGACCGCATTGACGGCGGTCCCGGCGCCGACGTGATCCGCTGCGGTGCCGGCAGGGATCGCGTGGTCGCCGACGACGCCGACAAGGTCGCCGCCGACTGCGAGGTGGTGCGCTGATGCGGGGTCGCAGGGTCGCCTGGGTAGCCGCGGTGCTCGCGCTCGCCGCGCCGGCGGCGGCCCAGGCCCACGGCACGCGCGGTGACGACAGGGTCAAGCTCGGCCCGGCCGACGACCGCTACAACGCGCGCGCGGGCAACGACCGGGTCCACGGCGGCAAGGGTGACGACCGGCTGCGCGGCGGCCGCGGCAACGACCGATTGAATGGCGGCGCAGGTGACGACGTGCTGCGCGGCGGCCCGGGCAACGACCGGCTGCGCGGCGGCAAGGGTGCGGACCGCATCGTCGGCGGCGGCGGCCGCGACGTCTGCATCGTGGACGCGGACGACTTCCCCCCAACCGGCTGCGAGGTCGTCCGGGCCCCTGGGCAGGGTGGCCCGGGCGACCCGCAGCCACCTTCGCCGCCGGACGAGGAGCCGCCGCCCTTCGCGTTCCCGGACGCGCCACCCTCGGACGCGTTCGCGAACCGCAACTGGCAGCCGTCGCCGTACGACACGTGCCCGGCGGACCTGCACCAGCGCTACGCGGTCGTCGGTCCGGACGGCAAGCTCTATCCGACCTGGCACCCGCCGGTGGTCACCGATCCGGCAACCGGGCAGGAGTGCACTTTCGGCCACGAGCACGGCGACGACCCGCGTGACTCGGACATCTTCGAGTGGGTGGCGGGGCATCTGAGCTCGAAGGGCTACGAGGCGTGGGCAGGCGTGCCGTTCGGGCTGGCGAGCGAGGCGGTCGCCGAGTACGCGGCAGCGAACCCGGGAACCCCGCTGCGCTTCGAGGACCACTTCGGTCACAAGGTCGAGCTCGCCAACGACGTGCGCCTCGTCGATACCGAGGGCGAGTACGTCCGCGACGAGGGCGGCGCGGTGGTCGAGTGCGACTTCCTGACCAAGGTCCACCAGGGCAGCCACTCCCCGGACGCGACCACGAACAACCAGCACGAGCTGCTCTACGCGACGCGCTGCAGCGACGGAACGGAGCTGATCTCGACGACGATGGTCCTGTTCGGCAAGGCGAACGAGTACAACCGCTCGTGCGCGCCGAACACGGTCGTCGACACGGGCAACTCGAGCCCGTACCCGCCCGGCAACGGGATGCGGCTGATCCCGGACCGCGGCTGCATCGAGGAGTACGTGCTGGTCGACCCGGACGATACGAGCGCCTACTCGGACATCTGGGCGCTCTATGAGAACTGGCAGCTCGAGACCGAGCTGCGCACGGAGAGCGGCGACCTGCTCGCTCGCTTCGACCCGTGGTACGCCGTGCGCAACCCGTCCCGCTACTACTGGGCGGGTCAGTCGCCGGCGATCGGCCGCCCGCTCGATGCGGCCTGGGAGACGGACCCCGGCGACAACGGCGTGGTCAACCGCCCGCCGTGGACCCAGGTGGCGGCGCTGGATCCGTTCGACTACCGCGACCCGCGCTCACCGTTCGACGGCGCCCAGCGCGACTTCTACCTGCGCGAGACGCGGGTCGAGAACGAGGGAGGCCCGACGCGCTGGTACACCGACCCGTACGGGAAGGGCGGCAGCACGACCCCGTTCCCGGGTGCGATCTGCCAGCTCGTGAGCCCGACGGACAACGGCGACTACCCGGAGCTGCGGCGGCGGCTGTTCGACCGCGACCGCGACTACGGGGCGGGGAACGGGGTCCACGCCCCGAACTAGACCCGCGGCTCGAGCTCAGGCGCGGGCGCGAGCGGAGCGCTCCTGCTCGCGCCTGAGCTCGACGTGGTCGTGCGCGCAGAAGATGCGGACCTCCTGCCCGTGGTTCGCGGCGAGCTCGCGCAGGCGCTCCTGGTTTGCGAGGCGCGCGGCGTTGTCGGCCGACATCGCGCGCTGGAAGATCTTGAGGCCGGGCGGGCAGCTCGGCGGGGTCTGCATCTCCGAGCGGTTGAAGTAGGCGTCGCCGCAGTGCAGGAGCCAGCCGTCGCCGTCGCGCACGGCGATCCCGGTGTGCCCGTGTGAGTGCCCGGGGAGCGGGATCATCAGGATCTCGGGCTCGATGCCGGGCAGGATCCGGACCGACTCGAATCCGAACCAGCTGTCGCCGCCGGTCCCGTAGGTCTTCCACTTGGGGCCGTGGGCGAAGTGGAAGCGGTGGCGGTAGCGGGCGCGGTCGCGCAGCGCCGGATTCAGGGCGACGGCGTGCTCGCGCTCGAGTACGTGCACCTCGGCTTCGGGGAAGTCGGGCAGCCCGCCCGCGTGGTCGAGGTCGAGGTGGGTGACGGTGATGTGGCGCACGTCGGCGGGGTCGTGGCCGAGCTCGCGAATCCGGTGAAGCGCCGCGTTCTTCACGTCGGCCTGAACCCGGAACGCGAGCGTGAACGGGACGCCCAGCCGGCGGTAGGGGTGGCGCATGTCCTCGGTGCCCATGCCGGTTTCGACGAGGACGAGGCCGTCCGACCCCTCGATCAGCAAGCCGTGGCAGACGACCTGCGCCCGCCCGCGCTCGCCGCTGACGAAACGGCCGCCGTAGGGACACATCGAACCGAGGCTGAGGTGATGGATTCGCATCCGCGAACCCTCTCACGCCGGCGAGATTGCGTGTGCAGATCGCCCGATGGTTGCTAACTTTTCCGTTACCGCCGCGGGGTGGAGCAGTCAGGTAGCTCGCCGGGCTCATAACCCGGAGGTCG
>ERZ777003.2473-NODE-2473-length-21317-cov-11.510253_pt1 | contig 21317 bp, 14 predicted proteins | sample MGYA00374956_ERZ777003 | MGnify/ENA primary metagenome ERZ777003 (study PRJEB29302, sample SAMN06268252) | bioreactor metagenome | isolation source: Joint BioEnergy Institute, California, USA | place: USA:Joint BioEnergy Institute, California, USA | collected... | reverse complement strand
GCTGCGCGAAATCGAAAAGGGCTATGCGCAGTATCAGTACTTCTTTGACAACCTGAACTCGCCGGCATGGCTCGAGCCTTTGCACAAGCACGGGTTTTTCCGGAACCCACCGGCGCCTAACCCGGAGGGCCAGTACATCAGCTTTCCATTCTGGCCGGAATCTCGCTACCTGGTCCGCATGGCTCGCCTCCCGGAAGCCCAAGACACCGTCCTTCGGATCGCACTGGCGATTCCCGCTACAGAGAATAGCCGAGTCCATGACGACCTGGCGGACATTGCTCTCGCGCTGCCGCCGCCGCAGTCAGCCCAACTGGTGCCGCGGCTTTGCGAGGCAATCCCGGATTCGGTGAAGCTGCTCCTGGCGGAAAAGGTGGGAGATCTGATCGCTCACCTCCCTAAGGGTGGGGAAGGAAAGGCCGCGCTTCAGCTGGCTGCCGCAGCTCTCGAACTGAGGCCCGATTTGCGTTTCGCCGAGCCTGGCAACGAAGAAGCATTGCTATCTCCTGAACCGCAAGCTCACTTTCGCGACTGGTACTACGACCGGATCGTCGACAAAACCGTTCCCGCGCTTGTGAAGTGCTCCGGCATTGAGGCGGTCCGATTGGTCTGCAAGCTCTTGGACGACGCTATCCGCTACTCCGGAAGGCGGGAGGAGGGCGGGGATGAAAACTACCTCTATATCAGGCACCCAGCTATCGAGCATGGAAAGGACCGCGACAGCATCCCGATTGTGTTGCTGTGCGCCGCGCGCGACGCCGCGGAGCAACTGGTGATCGCGAAACCGGAGCAATTCCCGTCCGTCATTGCCGTTTTCGCCGAGCACAAGTGGGTTACCTTCCGGCGTCTGGAACTCCATCTGGTTCGCGTCTTCCTGGACAAAGGGCTTGCGGTAGCCGAGCATGTTTTCCAGAACCCTGGTGTCATTGACCGGGGAGTCTTCGCCATGAGGCGGTCCTCCTTCTAAAGGCGGCTTATTCGCGACTGGCTCCGGAAACGCAACGGCGGATTTTGGCTTGGATCGATGCCGGGCCATCCGAAGAATCAATGCGGTCCTGGTTGGAGTCCGTTGGTCAGCAAATAACCGACGAAGAAACACGCGCTCTCATTGACCAACGGCGGCTTAAGAACTTCTCCATTCTGGAAGGCCAGTTGCCGGAGCCATATCAGCACACCTACGAAGAGCTGAAGGCCCGGCTGGGAACGCCAGCTCCACCTGATCGAGTTTCTTATCCGCAGGTCAGCGCAATCAGTGCTCAATCCCCACGGTCCACAGAAGACTTGGCGGCAATGCCGGTTGACGATGTTCTCGAGTTCTTGCGGACCTGGGTGCCTCCGCGCGACATCTTTGGGCCCACTGCTGAGGGGTTAGGCGGAGCGTTCACAGGTGCTGTTTCGAAGCGGCCGGCTGAATTCGCCGCCGCTGCCGAGCGCATGCAGGGCCTGGATCCGACCTATATTCGGTGCTTGTTTTCAGGCCTCACAGAAGCGCTCAAGCGGGATGAGCCATTGGACTGGGGGCCGGTTCTCCGATTCGCAAAGTGGGTTGTCGATCAAGGGCGTGAGATCCCAGGCCGCAAAGGCGGGCTCATGGACGCTGATCCCGATTGGGGTTGGACCCGGGATGCCTTAATCGATCTTCTGGAGGCAGGATTCGAGCAGCCGGACCGCCTACCGCTGGAACACCGGGCTTTGGTGTGGGACGTCCTTCAGCCGCTGACCGAGGATCCCAATCCCGGCTTGGATGACGAGCGGGGCGAGAACTTCGACCCTTCCTTCCTCTCGTTCAACTCCACGAGAGGGCGGGCGTTGAACGCCGTTATCGACTACGCGTGGTGGTTGCGCCACTCAACGGATGCGACCCGACAGGACGAAGGGCAGCCGCCCATCACGTTCGACTCGATGCCCGAGGTGCGCGCCGTTCTTGAGGCGCATCTGGACGTTGAGCGGGAACCGACGCTGACCATACGCTCGGTGTACGGACGCAATCTGAGATTACTGGCCGGCCTGGACTGGGAATGGCTCCCTGCCAACGTCAGTCGAATCCTACCCGAAGAGCCCGATGATCCCCCGCGTTTCAAGGCCGCATGGGAGAGCTTCGTCTGCTTCAATCAGCCCAACACCGCCCTTCTGCCGGTTCTGCTGCCCGCGTACAGGCGGGCGGTGTCCCACATAGGGCAGCCGAGTAGTATGAGTCTTGGCTCCGAATTGCCGGAGGATCGCCTGGCGGAGCACCTGATGGTCTACTACTGCCTGGGGGCCTTGGAGTTCAAGTCTCCCGATGGTCTGCTCGACACCTTCTACGCTACTGCTCGGGATGAGTTGCGGGGGCATGCTATGCGGTTTGTTGGCACAAGCGTGTCCCATTGGCTTGAGGGCGCGCCGTCGCAGATTTTCGACCGGCTTAGACAATTGGTCGACCGGCGGCTCGAAGCGGCGCGACAGGCCGCCAACTCAGCAGACTTTGTGCAGGAACTGGCCAACTTCGGATGGTGGTTCGCCTCCGAGAAATTCGACGAACGCTGGTCGCTCCAAACGCTACTTGCTGTTCTCCGGCTCACGCGAAAGGCGGAAGGCGAAATGGACGTTGTCAAGCTGCTTGCCGCCCGCTGCGCCCGGTATCCAGTCGAATGCGTGACTGCTCTGCGCCTCATGATTGAGGGCGACCGCGATCGCTGGCTGCTGTTGGCGGTCGAGAACGACGCCATGGCGTTGTTGCGGCAGGCCCTGGGAAGCAACAACCCGGAAGCAGTTCTCGGTGCGAGGCGATTGGCAGAGGAACTCATTGCACGTGGGTACTTTGGATTCCGGGTCCTGTCAGCGTTTTGGACGTGAAGTAATAAGGCCCTTTCGCGTTGACTCAGCTCAAAATTCTAAACGCATACCCAGCTGCACCAGCCAACGAAGAGAGGCCGCTGATAAGCCGCCGGCTCCGAGGAGTCTAGTCTCCTGTCCGGACTAATTCTTTACAATGGCTTCTCTGCAACGGCGCACCTTGTCGAGAATAACGTCTGCGGTAGCCTTCCATTCAAAGGGCTTGGGTTCGTTGTTCCAGTTGGCCAACCACTGGTAGATCGCGCGCTCCAGGTCATCGACACAATGGAAGGTTCCGCGGCGGATCATGCGTTCCGTGATAAGCCCGAATAGACGTTCGACTTGATTGAGCCAGGAACTGCTGGTGGGCGTGAAATGAAAATGGAAACGGCGCCGCCTTTTGGGCTTCAACCAGCGCTGTACTGCCGCGCTCTTGTGGGTGGAATAGTTGTCCATAATCAGGTGAATGTCCTGATCCGGCGGCACCTCTTTTTCTAAGTGGTTGAGGAACCGGATGAATTCTTTGGCGCGATGCCGCGGCAGGCAACTGCCGATCACCTTCCCATTCAGGATGTTGAATGCCGCAAATAGCGTGGTGGTCCCATGGCGCTTGTAGTCATGCGTCTGCCGCTCCGGCAGGCCGGGCCGTAGAGGCAGGATCGGCGCGGTCCGATCCAACGCCTGGATTTGGCTTTTCTCATCAACACACAAAACCAAGGCTCGATCAGGCGGATTGAGATACAGCCCGACGATATCGCGGACCTTCTCTTCGAACCTCGGATCATTCGATAGCTTGAACCGCTCCACGCGGTGAGGCTGCACGTCATGTTTCTGCCAAACTTCGTGAACCACCGTCCGCGTAACGCCCAGATGACGGGCCAAGGTGCGGACGCTCCAGTGCGTCGCATCGGAAGGACGCGTCTTCAACGTGGTATCCAGAATCTTCTGTTCCAGTTCCGGTGTTTGCACGCGCCGAGATCGCTTCCGTGTTTGCCGCCGCCGAATCGCGTCAATCCCTTCTTGGGCGAAGGCGCTTCGCGTGGCGATGACGGTGGGACGGGACAGGCCGGTTTGATCCGCAATCTGATTATTCGAGATTCCCTCGGAAGCCAGGAGGACGACGCGGCATTTCCGCGCCACGGATTGCGGTGTCGCCCCGGCTCGCGCGAGCGATTCGAGAGCCTGCTTCTGGGACGGATCGAGAACGAGCGCCGACGCTGGCGTGAGCATGCCTCATTAAATCACAATACGCCGCTATTGTAAACAATTATCACGGACAGGACACTAGGTTCAATTATCGGTTACTGCCGATATTGAAAAGGTCGCCGTTGGCCGCCTGGATCGTAAGCGAGAGCTGGTTGTGATTGGCAAGGTGTGGTATTGAAAACCCGTACGTGACGAACACACGTACATTTGGCGGGCGCCCGGACCGAGTGAGGGACTGGAAAGTTGACAATCCCACCATCGATCGCTGGTTCAATCCAGCTGCCTTCGGGCCGAGGAATGCCCCGCCTGGCAGAACGGGCGCCTGTGCTCAGGAGCGAAATAAGATCGACTCGGCCGTCTTTCCCAGCAGCCACTCGCGATCCACGGCCGATAAGAAGTCGAGGCGCTTGGTGATGAGTTCGACCGAGTCGGCGTACGTATGCCCACCCTGTACCTGGAACGGGCAGTCGCTCGCCCACATTAGGCGCTTCGGGCCGTACGCTTCAAACACGCGCCGGATCAATGGAATGAGATCCGTGTAAGGAGGCTGCTTCCGGCCGAGCGCATAGAATGCCGACACCTTCACGTACACGTTCCGGTGCTTCGAAAGGCCGCACAGCGCCTTGACGTCCTCGTCGCGAATCACACCGTCGACTCCGATTCGCGCCATGTGATCGATCACCACAGGCGTATCCGGAAACCGTGAGCACATGCGGTCGATCCCAGGTAAAGCTGCGGGGTCGATCAGCGGGCACATCGCCAGCCGGCGCTCGGCTCCGCAACGCCACATTTCCAACATCGTCGTCGTGTCGAGCCAAGTCTTCGGCGAGTCGCCCGGAGTAATCCGGAAGCCTGTGACGCCGCGCTCCGAAAGTCTCGTCATCTGCTCGGCCGCGTTGGTTGCGCTCTCCGAGATGATGCCGATCCCGGAAAAGCCCCCCGGATACGCACGGATGCTATCAAGCATGTACGAGTTGTCCGAGCCGTAGAAGCTCATTTGAATGAGCACCGCGCGTGTGACGCCATTCGGCTTGGCGTGCGCGAGGAAGTGGTCAGGCGTGAAGTGCGGCGGCGGGTAATCCTGCGCGTTCAGGACGCGCGGGTAGCGGACCCGGTCATCCGTCCAGACATGGACATGAGCATCGATCCATCCGTGAGGTGTCTTGTTCGCCATAAGTCAGGTTGAGCGCCTAGAATGGTAGAACTTCTATGCAACCAGCCGCAACGCTGCGTTCCGCAGCATCTGCTAATAACGGCGTTTTCGTCCTCCTCGTGGTTTCGATTGCGATCAATTATCTGGATCGCGGCGCGCTTTCTGTTGCGGCTCCGAACGTCTCCACAGCATTCGCGCTCTCTCCAGTTCAAATGGGGCTGCTGTTTTCGGCGTTCTTCTGGAGCTATTCGGTGTTTCAACTTGTGGCAGGCTGGATCGTGGACCGTTACCCGGTCCGTTGGGTGTATGCGGGCGGCTTCTTTCTCTGGTCGATCGCGACCGCTCTTACCGGAGTCGCCCAATCGTTCTATCTGCTGCTGGCATCGCGGCTGCTCCTCGGCGTTGGCGAAAGCGTGGCCTACCCGGCATGTTCGAAGTTCCTGGCGCAGAATGTTCCCGAAACGAGACGCGGGCTCGCGAACGCCTGGATTGACGCTGCCTCCAAGCTCGGTCCCGGCATTACGATCCTCGCGGGTGGCCTGCTGGTGAGCCTGCTCGGATGGCGCGCACTGTTTCTCGGCGGGGGCCTCCTGAGCCTGTTGTGGCTGATTCCGTGGATCTCATGGACGCGAGGTGACGAGGCAAGTCCCTCTCTCCAAGCAGGGCGCTCGCCGCGCTGGAGCGATCTCCTGCGGCGCAGGGAGCCGTGGGGCACTTCCTTGGGCATGTTTTCGCTTGGATACGCCTGGTACTTCCTCATCTCGTGGCTGCCGAGCTATCTGGTCACACAGCGCGGGCTGTCCATGAACACGATGGCTGTTTTCGGCTCCGTGCCTTTCTGGGTGATGGCTGCCTCTTCCGTGTTCTTCGGGTGGACGTCGGACCGCCGGATTCGCGCCGGTGCAGACGCTGCGCAGGTTCGCCGCCGCTATGTCGTACTCGGGCTGGTGTTGTGTGCCCTTACGATTGTTCCCGCGGCGCTGGTCCATGACAACACCGTGTCGATTCTGCTGATCAGCGCGGCCTGCTTTGTCCTTGGGCTCTTCACCTCGAATGTCTGGGCCGCCACGCAAACCCTCGCAGGCCCGGTGATGTCGGGGAAATGGACGGGAATGCAGAATGCGATCGGCAATCTTGGCGGGGTCGTCTCACCGCTTGTCACCGGCTGGATCGTGCAGCAGACCGGATCCTTCAACCTCGCGTTTGTCGTCGCGGCAGTCGTGCTGATCGCCGGAGCACTGGTGTACTTTGTGCTGGTGCCGGAAGTGCGGGCGCTTGACTGGGCTACTGAGTGAGCTGGTTCGCGTAACCCAGGCCGAACAACGCCACCAGCAGGAGAATCAGTCCGTAGCCGAGCTGCCGCATCGACGATCGCGGCGCGCCCTTCCACTCGCCTGTGTAGAGTCCGAGCACGTTCGCTGTCAGGACCATCGTGCTCATCATCGCCGACCATCCGAATGAGGCTCCAAGCGGCCCCAGCCGGCTGGTGCCCGCGCCGTAAAACGCGAAGCCGAGCATCCAGAGCGTTCCCATCGCGAGGCCGCAGGTGACATTCAGTGCCGGACGGTAGCGGCCGAACTGCAGTAGAGTGCCATTCCGGATCAAAAGGCTCATCGAGTAGGCCGCGTTGCACAGGAACAACGAGATGGTCAATAAAGCCCAGACCACGTTCGGGGCGAAATTGGGGCTGGCACCCATCGCTTTGGCGTGTACGATGATCGGTTCTCCGAGAACGTAGCCGATGTTGCCCGCCGAAGACAGCAGGCCCGAAGCAACACAGATCGCGACGCCGCGAACGTAGCTCTTATCTGCCGAAACCTTTTCCTTCCACCTGCCCGCAGCCGAGCACACTGCGACGCCGCTCAGCATGATAGCGAGCGCGATCGCCGTAGCGATGAGGCTGGTTGTGCCAGGGCGTGCGCCGAGCAGAACGAGCGGGACAGCCGTACCGCTGATCGACGCGACGCCGAGAATCACGGCAAATCCAATCGACAGGCCCACCGCGTTCACGCCAAGTCCGAAAGTCAGCGCGCCGGCTCCCCAGAGCAGCCCCATCAGCATGACCATCGCAACCCGCAGCCCGTCCGCCCCCGCGTACACCGCAAATGCCTGCGGAACGGTCATGAAGACGAACAGCCATGGACAGATCAGATAAGCGGTGGTCGCGAACACGAGCCATGTATTCTCCCACGCCCATCCTTTCGTCCATTTCATGGGCAGCATAAAGCTGCCCTGGAATATGCCGGCCGATAGGACGTACATCCAGCCGGAGTAGCTCACATCAGCCTGCATACTTCACTTGCTCCAGTACGTGTGGAAGCGCCGATACAAGCGCCGCCGTGTCGGTCTCGTCGTTGTAAAAATGAACGGAGGCTCTGACCCGGTTATCTCCGCCCCACACGGTAATGCCGCGCTCCTCGAGGGCCGACGCGATCGCGACGGCGTGCTCATGTTCGAAGGCAACGATGCCGGAGACCAGCGACGGATCAGCCGGAGTAAGCATCTTCAGACCCAACGCAGCCAGGTTCCGGCGAAGCTCGAGACACAGTGCATTGACGCGCTGCCGTTCCCGCTCGTGGTCGAGAGAGAGAACGAACTTGAGCGCTTCGCACATGGCATATAACGATCCGAAGTTCGGCATCCCTGCGGCGATGCACGCGGCCCCGGGCTTCAAAGTGTAACGCTCGAACCGGTCGGGCGTGAAGCAGCTTTCAACGGAATACCATCCGACGCCGATGGGTTCAAAGCGCTCTCGAAAGGCGGGCGAGACATACACCACGGCCAAGCCATGCGGCCCCATCAGCCATTTGAACGTGCTCGACATCAGGTAATCGATGCCGTCCAGCGGTACAGGACAGCGGCCCAGCGCCTGAGTGGCATCTACGCACAGCACGGCGCCAACGTCGTGTGCCATGCGAGAGAGTTCGACTGTGCAGGGAAAGTACGCTCCAGATTTGTAGCTCACCAGGCTGACCGAAACGAGCCGTGTTCGCTGATTGATTTTTGCCGCCAGCTCCTGCATCGGAATGCAGCCGTCGGGGCACTGCACAACGTGCACTTGAACGCCGCGACGCCGGAGTGCGAGCCACGGCAGCACGTTCGACGGGAACTCGAGATCCGTGATGACGATCTCGTCACCTGCGCGCAGCTCCAGCGAGGCTGCAAGGATATTCAGCGCATCGGAGGCACTGGGAGCGAACGCGACATCTGCTACGGGAGCGCCCAGCAATCGTGCCGCGAGTTCGCGAGCTTCCGCTTCTTTCTCGAAGTGCCGCCTGCGGCCCGGTGTCCCGACCTCCTTTTCTCGCAGGTACTCGGAGTACGTCGCAGCTACACCCGGAGCGGGCAATCCTTCGGCCGCCGTATCCAGATAGCCACCCTGAAGCGCACGAACAAACATGCTGCGGCAAGTTGACGATGACATATCTAAAACCTTCGAATAATCTCCTCGTAGACGGCTGCGGCCTGAATCACCGAATCTACGTGGATGAATTCATTTTCTGTGTGCGCCTGATCAATGGAGCCGGGTCCGAGGATGATACTCGGAATGCCGATGCGAGCCAGCTTGCTCGCGTCACTGCCAAACGGAACTCCCGTTGGTTCGCCGTCGAGGCCCAGGCTCTGAAGCGCCGACCGCGCGACTTTCACGATGTGGCTGTCCGCGGGCGTCTCCATCGGCCAGTCCGACAGAAGCGGCGAGTGTGAGACGTTCACGTCCGGATATTGCTTTCGCAGTTTATCGGCAAGCACATCGTATTGCTGCTGCACGGCGCTGACCGCTTCCCCCGGAATCAAGCGCCGGTCGATTTCGATGAAACATTCATCGGGAACAATGTTTACTTGTGCGCCGCCCCGAATGACTCCGACATTCAATGTCGGGGACCCCACCAGGGGGTGCTCCTGTGAGCGGAGAACTTGTTGCTCTTCCTCAAGGGCGAGGATGTATCTTGCCATGTGAGTGATTGCGTTCACTCCCAGGTGCGGCTTTGAGCTGTGCGCGGCACGTCCGGTGATCGTCACCCGCCAGCGAAGGCAACCTTTCGTGGCGACGACGACCCGAAGGTCGGTTGGTTCGGCCACGATGGCGGCGTCCGCCCTTAGACCTTCGCAAAACTTCAGGATCCCGCGGTACGAATGTTCCTCGTCGGCAGTGGCGGCCAGCCACACATCACACGGCGGCAGCTTGCCACTCCGGTGTATCGCGGCGACGGCGTGCATCATCGCCGCGAGTCCGCCTTTGGTGTCGCAGGATCCGCGCCCATAGAGTTTCCCGTCGCACACTACGGGATCGAATGGAGATATGGTCATGTTCTCGATGCCCGCAGTATCCACGTGGGCTTCGAGCACAAGGCGGCGTTGGGAGTTTTCCCCCTTAATCTTCGCGACAACGTTCGGGCGTCCGGGCTCCAGCTCCTGCCACTCGACCGGAATTCCTTCCCGCTCAAAAAAGCCGGCGATGTAGCGCTGGATCCTCTCCTCGGGTTCGCCGTGCGCGTATGCCGGGTTGACGCTGTTGATCCGCACCAGATCCGCGAGCGTCGCGATCAGTTCATTGGAGTTCATGCTAACTCCACTCGGTAATCTCGATTTCTCTTTGTTCGCGCGCCGATTCGAGCATCGCGAGCGACACACGCACGGCGTTGGTTGCCTCGGCAGGCGTAATCACATCCGGCCGCTTTCCGGATCGCACGCACCGGTAGAAGTACTCGATCTCGTTCAGCAGTGCCCCATGTGCCACGCCGTTCAGTCGTGTCTCGTATCCGGTGTCCGGCGCCGCGTATCCGGATTCGGTCCACAGGGACACCGGCGACGGCTGAAGAGCCACCACGCCAGAGCCGTTGCTGCCAATTACTTGCAGGTAGTCATCCAAGCCGATGCCAGCGGCGTCGGGTATCAACCAAGACGTCAGCACCTGTGCGAGTGAGCCGTCCTCGAACTCGAGAACGCCAAAGAAGAAGTCCGGGTTGGCGTACCCGTTCACATTCCGCTCGAACGCACGCACTCGAACTACGCGCGACCGTACGATGCTCAGAATCAAATCGATGTCGTGAATCGAATTGCAGATGCCGGGATGGATCCGCTGATAAATTTCGAAGCCGCCGCGAGCGCGGTTCCGGCGCGCCGAGACGTTGACGATCCGGCCGAACGCGCCTTGCGCGGCTTGCTCGCGCAGTGTGCCGTAGCGCAAATCGAAACGCAGGATCTGCCCGACCATGAAGATTCCCGCGGCTTGCTCTGCCGCGTTTGTCATCGCTTCACAATCTTCGATGCTCGTGGCAAAAGGCTTTTCCACCAGTACGTGCTTGCCGGCGGCGAGTGCAGCGACGACGGGCTCGCGGTGTGCACACTCGGGCGTGACAACGTGCACCACGTCCACTCCTGAGTCGAGCAACTCCGGCAGCGAGTGGGCTATCGTTGGCACGGAGAAGCGCTCTGCGAATCGTTGTGCCTTGTCCGCGTCGATGTCGAAGACCGCCGCAATACGGACGTCCGGCAACGCCATCAGGGCGGCTGCATGACTCTCGCCGAACAATCCGCAGCCCACGATGGCCGCACGTAACGCTGTCACGCGAGCTCCTTTCGAAGCTGCCGTTCGATCCAGTCACAGTTGAGCATTTTTTCTATCAGGTCCAATGGCGTGTAGTAGTAGTGGTTCGAAGCTTCGTAGCCGATCAGGGATTCCCCTCGTGCGACGAAATACTGTTGCCGGCTCAGCTCCATCTCACTGCGAACGAGTTCGAGCATGCGGCGTTGCGCTTTTCGCCGCTCTTCCCCGGCGAGCTGTGCAATGCTGTCACGCAACAGGTAAAACTCGATCTGGTTTGCCGTACTTTCGAAGTGAACCTGGCAAGTCTTCGCAATCGCCAACTCGCGCTGCGCTATTTTGCGTTTCGTTGCGGGAGCGCGTCTTACGGCACGCTCCAGCCGCTCTATCCCGTCTCGCCACTTGGCCGACATGAGTCGAAATTGCGATCGCACGGCGTCGGGCGGATACGCCCCGCTCCAGGCTTTGTAGGCGTCGTACGGAAAGAGAATCATACCCGCGTTGAGGTTGGTTGGCGTCAGATGCAGCAGGTTCGCGGGGCCGTGCTGCGTCGGAATAATGTAGATGGCGACGCCATAAGGAAACTCGAGGAACGCCTCACTGAACGCCTTCCACGCGGCGACCGCATCTGCGGCAGCGGCTGACCCATACATGCGCTCGGCTTCGCTTTGTAGTACGGCGTCCTCATCCAGACGTGGATCGAACCCGTACGCCGCTGCGGCGCGCAAATTCGGTGAGGGATAGCCGCCGCAGGTCCACGAAGCCATGACGCCGTCAATGCCGGCCGCAGCGAGCCGCTTGCAGTGATCGAGTACCAGTGGCAGCACCGGAATCCACGGCACCGCCGAAATCTCCCACGTATTGTTGAATTGCGTCTTAGCCACCGTGCGGAGCCCGTTCTTCTTTGCCGTTTCCCAATTGTGCGTCGCGCGGGGGCCGGGCCCGACAACCGACATCGAGTATTCACCTACTTCGGTTTTCACGCCCCCACGGTGCACCGGCTGCGACCATTCACTGATGCTCAGGACCGCCGTGTCCTTGGGCAGACGCGGGATCAGTGCATCGGCCAGTGGCGTACCCCAGCCCCAGTCATAGCTGATTACGTCCGCCGTCTTGCTGTGCTCGCGGACGCCGTCGCGGAACGTTGTAATCAACTCCGCGATGACTTCGGCGGCGTCGCGCTTTGAGCATCGCGGGCAGTCATGAACCACGGGATACCTGTCGCCCCATGCGCCACCATGCGAGAAGCAGTTCGTATGGTTCTCGGACATGGTGATCGAGAAGATGCCACCGAGTCCCGGGACTTCACGGAACAGATGACTCAACGACGACCGCAGCCAGTCGCGCACCGGTTCAGCTGACGTGCACATCGCGTACACGTCCTGGAACTTGCTGCCGCGAATCTCGGGATGCGACGCGAAGAAAGAAGCCGGCATGGCCCGCGGCTCGTTCAGGTATAGGAAGATCTTCATGCCGAACTGGTCCGCGCGTGCAACAAGTTTGCGCAGGTTCTCGAGCCGGGTTTGCCAGCCCTCGCCGAACTCGGGGAAGATCTTACTCGGTGCAAGCGTGTTCAGCACGGCCTGGATCCACACTCCGGTCATGCCGGACATAGCTGCCCGTTCGAGATAGCCGTCCGGAAGGCCCGCAGCATCGCCCTCCATCAGAGGATCGCCATATAGCGCGAAGTACGAATAGCAGTACTGCGGCGACCACACTTCGCGCTTCCTCTGCTCACCCGCCGTGAGGAAGGGCGCTTCCCGGCGCTCCATCTGGCGCTGCAGCTCGTAAACGGCGCGCTGCAGCGCCGCGGGTTCCGATGCTGTGAGCACAATCTTGGCGGGTGTACTCTCTATGTGCCAGCCGGCCTTTGACGGATCCAGCCGGAGCACGATCTGCTTCGAGCCCTGCCCGAGCTTTGCACCCATACGCTCGGCTAGAAACCGTCGAAGATTTTCCGCGGCTGCCTTTGCCTTGTCGGATTCGGCAATGATCGACCACCCGCTCCGGAGGTCAATTTCTCCAGCGGCCAGTTTCGCGCTCGGATTAAGGAGCGACGCCGACGCGCGGCTGCTCAACTCCTCTACGAAGGCAAACCGGTCCTCGCCGGGTTCCGCCAGCCGCTTCCCGAACCATTTCGTCAGGAGTGCCCGGATCTCGGTGGCCCGCCTGTTCTGCTCGTCGGTCGGGCGCGCATACCGCAGCGGGTCACACTTCGGCTTCACACGCCCGAGTTTGACGTCGAGGAAATCGTCTTCTTTGAGCGTGAAGCGAAAGCGCTGCTCGTCCCATCCCAGCAGCTCTATGATTTGGCTCTCCGGCAGCACGTGCCAGTTCTGGCGAATGACTGTGATGTAGATTCGCTTGAGGTAATCCTCGCTGAATTGCCGCTTTGGTGGCAGCCCCATGGATAGGCCGACCGCATTCAACTGGTCGGCGGTCGCGCCTACTACCTTGGCCATGCGATCGAGGTTCGCAAGTTCCCAGTTACGCCACACGAACAGGTGAAGGCGGCTAGGAAAGTATTCAGCTGGCAGGGGAGCGATCTCTCTGTGCTCTTGGCCGTCCAACCGTAATCCAGCAACAGCAGGGGCGAGCAGGACGCCGGGGACGGCCTGTAGGAATGATCTTCGCTTCATGAGTTTCAGGCGCGAACGCCTCCGACCTCCTCAAGCAAATATCGGCACGCAGCCAATTTCTCCCGGATGTCGAGCGGCAGAAAGACATATCCGATGGAGGCTTCGAAGCCGATGCGGGAGTCCCTGGCGCACAGTGCAAGAAGCCGCTCAGCTGCGCGGAGCTGCTCCTGAAGGCTGCGCCGCGCTTCCGCTGATGCGATGTTTGAGCGGTTGCGCTCGAGGTAAAACGTGACTTCTGCAGCAATGCTGTCAAAGTACAGGCCGGCCGCTTCCGTTACCACCGCATCCTGTTCTGCAAGTTCGCGCTGCGAATCGTTCATCTCCGATATAGCGGCACGAAACAACTCGACACCTCGACGCCATTCATCGCCCATCTTGCGGAAGAGAGCAGCCACCCGCTCAGGGCCGAATGGTTCCGTCCAACCGAGTGTATCGAAACTGTTCAGAATCCGAGCGGATAGGCCGCTCGGCTTGGGATACAGCCGGTGGGCCGGACCTTCCAGTACAAAGCTCGAATAGACGAGCGCATTCGAAAAAGGGTACGTACGAAACGCGTCAGAGAAAATCTTCCACGCAGCACGAACCTTCGGTGCCGCTTTACGGCCATACCTCCGGCGGGCAATCTCGAGAACCGGATCGGACGAATCTCCCTTCTGCGAACTCAACAGGTGAACAAGTTCCCAGTTCATCGACGGACAGGAGCCCAGCGTCCAGGACAGCATTCCGCCGCTGAGCCCGTTCCTGTGGAAAGCTCGCATCTTCTCGGCAATAAGATCGAGGACCGGCAGAAAGGGAACCGTGGCCAGCTCCCATGTCGTTCCGATCTGCGTCTTTGCCATCACTGGCAGGCCGCGTTTTTGCGCAAGCGCCAGGTGTGCGGAAGCCCGCGGCGACGGACCCGGTACCGAGATCGAGTACTCGTCCACCTGCGCCTTCGCTCCCAAGCGTACGATTGGTGTGCCGCGCTCGAAATCAACCTGCAACGTCACGCCTTTGGGAAGTGCAGCGATAATACTTGCCTGCGGATCGTCTTCGATGAGTCCCCAACTCCAGTCCCACGCGATCACTTCGGCGCTCGGCTTGGCCTCATGAACACCGCGCTCCACGCTGGCGACCACTTCACCGATCACTTCTGCTGCTGAGCGCTTGCTGCACCGAGGGCAGTCCGGAGTGCGCGTGAGGGAGTAACAGTTTGTCGGATTCTCAGAGGCAGTGATGAGGATCACGCCTTCGAGTCCAGGCACACTGCGAAAGAGATCGCGCGTGCCGGTAAAAAGAAACTCGCGGGTTGCAGGCGCGCTGGTGCACATACACCGCAGTCCGTCTCCCGGACGTCCCGGTGCGCCTCTCAACTCAGGATGGCGTTCATAAAACTCCTCACGAACTGCGCGAGGCTCATTCAGGTACACGTAAACGCCGAGGCCTGCGCTTGCGCACTGGTCAACGATCCACTGCAATCGTTCTAATCGGTGCGGCTTCGGCTTAAAAAGCTTGGTCGGTACAAGGTCGCGGAGAAGTGCATGCAGCCAGATCGCAGACACGCCGTGCGCAGCCATGCGCTGGAGCAGGCCTTGCGGATAGTACCGTTGATAATCATCCAACGCGAGAATGTCGCCGTACGGGCAGAAATAAGGATAGGCGATCGTGGCGGGCCGCTTGCGTGTCCGTTGCCTGGGTGGCGCCGCCATTGGTTCAGCAAGCGCCCGCTCGAATGCGAACCTTGGCTCCGGAGTGCCAGTTTGAGGCGGCGGTTCGAACCAACGCAGTGGCTTGCCTGCCCGAGCACGGGAGCCGAGGCGAATCGTCTGGACGTCCGGTTGCTTACTGAGGTGCGCCCGATAGAAGGCGTCGTGGTCGAGCAGTGTTTCAAGCTCCGCCCCGGTCATCCCAATCATTGGGAGGATCTGTTCCTTCGGAACGAAGAACCAGTTCCTGCGCAGGACGGAGAATCGCAGGCGTTCGTCATACTCGCGCGCAGCATCGCCATCCCCGAGATACATTTCACGCCCGAGCTCCTGAACCGCGGACGTGGAGCAGCCGAGCGCCGCCGCAATCCGGTCTGCCGGCACGAGGTCCCAGTTCCTCCACACGAACTGGTGCGCAGGAGAAGGGAAGTACGGCTGCAATTCAGCCCGCGGCGCCCCTTGGAGGAGGGATGCCGCGGAACCGAACAGAAGGCTTCTGCGAGACAGCATGAGCCTGACTCAGAATTCGAGGCGGAGACCGAATTGGAACCGCCGTGGATTGTTCTTGCCGAAGATCCGGCCAAAGTTAGGATCCACAACCGATGTCGAGGGAGAGTTCCAGTTCTGTATGTTGAATACGCTGTACGACTCCGCCCGGAAATCGATGCGGACGTTCTCGAGCCGGAACTCGCGCCCGAGCGACATATCCCAGAACTGCGCCGATGGTCCAGGGATGATGTTGCGTCCCGACGTTCCGAAGCGATTCGGCTCGGGGGCTACGAAGCAACCGGTATCGAAAAAGCGGTCCATCGTAGGATTGTCGAGCCGTCCGTCGCAAATTCGATTCGGGCGCGCCTTGGTGAAGGTCGCTGCCACATTCGGCCAGGAGGTCGGCATCGACGGGCTCAGCGGCAGCCCCGAGCGGTACTGCGTGATTCCGGAAAGACGCCATCCGCCAAGCAGCTTTAATCCGATTCCGCTCGTCGCCAGCCACTTGCCCTCGCCGAACGGCAGTTCCCAGATGTAGCCAACCGAAAGGTAGTGGCGAACATCGAAGTCCGACAAGCCGCGGTCCAGCCGGAGATTTCGTGCGTCCTGATTGTCCCAGCCGCCGCTGTTGGACGAGAAGACGTCAAGCGACTTGCTCAACGTGTAGCTTGCGGTCAGGTCAAAGCCTCCGCTGAACCGGCGCCGGACGTGGATATAGCCGCCGTTATATGCGGATGTGCCATTGTTGCCCTGCAGCAGGATATCGCTAAAGAAAGGATAGGGCCGGCGCTCCTGCAATGACTTCGGATTGGCAGGATCGAAGAGTTCCGCCTGGTTGATATTGTATGGAGCCATCAGGTGCCGGCCGAGGAACGCATTGTAGCCGGCGCTGATTAACCAGTTCTCCCCGACTTGGCGCTCGATTGAAAGTGTGGCCTGATGTACGTAGGACTGCGGCGCGTTGATATCCGGAGTCACGAACAGAGTGCCCGGCGTAATCTCTCCGATTGCCGGAGCCGGGAAGAGCTGAGTATCCAGAGTCGTCGGCGTCAGGAGCGACGGGTCGTTCGTTACGTTGCTGTTGTTCGTGAACGGAGGCCCGCCGAAGCCCAACGACGCGAAGATCTGGAAATTCGCCATGCCTTGCGTGTAGTAGATGCCATACGCCGCGCGCACGGTGGTCTTTGGCGTCGCAAGCCATGCGAAGCTAACACGCGGCGAAAAGTTCGTCTTCTTCCAGTTGCGGAACATGCCCCGCGGGACCTCATCGCTGAGCGTCTTGTAATCCTGCTGGAAGTTCACCGGATTCTTCAGGGCGAAGACGAGCTTGCCCGCATTCTGATCAAACGCCACGAGCCGGTTGTACCGTTCCACCGGCGGCGCCCAGTAATCCCACCGGATACCAAGAGTCAAAGTGAACGTGCGCGTGAGCTTGATCTGATCCTGGGCGAACCAGCCGTAGTACGCGGTGTCCAGCAACGGTGAGAATCCGGTCGGGTTGCCTGATGCCGATGTGAACGCACCGAGCAGAAAGTCAGCCATGCCTGCGCCACCCGCACCGCCTGGCGCTTGTCTGGTGAAACTTCCGTCGTATGTGATACTGCCCCGCGGGAAGATGCCGTTCTTCTGCGGATACTGAATCGCCTGGATGGTGCCGCCGAGGTCGACCGTATGCCGGCCGGTCACAAACGAGAAGTTCTCATTCACCCCGGCTCTCGTCGTGATGCGGTACAGGTTGAACAGCGCTGTACCGGGCACAGACACGCCCGTTACGCTGATAGAGGGCAGGCCGAAGAAGGTGGGATCGCGGCTGACATTCCGCAGTCCCAGGACTTCTCCGGCGATATCTTCAGAGGTCGGCACCGCCCCGTAGTTCGTCACCGAGCGGAAGAACCCGAACCTGAGCTGATTCACGATGCGGCTGCCGATGGGCTGCGTCCATTCCGTCGAGGCAGTCTGTCCGGTCAACGGCTGCGCGAACCCGGCAAACCTCGAAAGCCCGTAGGAGTAGGATCCGACGTCATCCCAGAAGTACTTCAGAAACAGCTTTCCTTCCTTCGGCAGCATCTGGTCGACCCGGACCAGGAACTGGGTATCGTCGTTTTGCTGAGATCCGAACCTGGAGAGATTGGGCTGGCCAAAAGCAGCGCCGGGCAGATTCGGCAGAGGCACATACTGCTTGTACTTCTGCGCCACGGGGCTGAGCAGGCTCGCCGGGATGCGGTTGCCCGGGAACGGCCGGCGCGTATTGGTGACCGGATCGACATCGAACGGGTTATAGATGGTTTGGGGATACGCCGAGAAGTCGCCCGACCACTGCGCTTCTGTCGGTACGATCGCAAGCTGATTGCTTCCGGAACGCTGCCTCGTGATCTGATAAGAACCGAAGAAGAACGTTTTGTTCCTGCCGTTATAAACGCCCGGGAGTAGCAGAGGGCCGCCAAACGTGAAGCCGCCCTGATTGTAAACCAGCGGCGGCACGCTGAGTGCACCCGCCGAACGCGCGTTCGTAGCCCGGTTCTGGTGGAAATAGAAAAGGGAGCCGTGGAAGTCATTTGTTCCGGACTTCGAGTTCGTGTAGACCACGGACGGGGATCCGCCGAACTGAGCCGAGTCATAACCTCGCACGATGCGGTAGCTCTGCAGCGCTTCCACCGACGGCTGGTACAACGCGCCGCCATAAATGGGATCGCGCACGTCAAAGCCATCTTCAATGAAGCCGGTGAACTCGGGGGGACCACCGGAGACGTTGGCGCTGATCGGTTTGAAAGAAGCACCACCAGTCTGGCCTTGGCCGAAAACGATCGTTCCGATGTTGCTGCCGAGAATAGGCGTGACTCCGGGCGATAGCGTCAGGGTCGACACGAACGACCGGCCGAGCGTCGGCAACTCCACCAGTTGGTTCGTTGTCACCGTAACAGCCAGCGCCGCGTTCTCGGTGTGAAGCAGCGGCGCCGTTGCAGAGACCTCCACAGTCTGCTGCGCGTTCCCAACCTGCAGTTGAAAATCGGCGCGGAAATCGAGTTGCTGTGTGATCTCCTGACCGGTACGCGTCGCAATCTGGAAGCCTTCCTTCTGAACCTGAATGTCGTAAACCCCGGCGGGAATGCCGGTGAACGTGTACTGTCCGAGGCTGTTCGTCGCCTGGCTCCGCGTGAAGCCGGTTTTGGTCTCGCGGATGGTAACGGTCGCCGACGGAACGGCAGCTCCCGTCGAATCGGTTACGAAGCCCGTTAAGGAACTTGTGATTGTTTGTGCGACGGCAATAGAGGCCATGGCGAGCCACATCGATAGCAGCGCGCCAATAAGAAAAGTGCGTTGAGGTATCACGGCGGACCTCCCACTGTAGCTTGGTAGGTAACGAGTCTTGGTAGCATGCTAGGCCCGCTGCGGTGTGTTCGTCCATTAGAATTTGCAGACTGTTACTGACTAATTCTGATACACTCGCCGGGATGGAAGTCCGCCAGCTTGAGATGTTTCTCGCAGTCGTGGAGGCCGGGTCCTATCTGCAGGCTGGGGAACGGCTCCATGTTGCCCACTCCGCCATTCATCGACAGGTGAAGATGCTCGAGGAGGAGATCGGCGAACCGCTTGTCTATCGCGACGGGCGAACGCTGCAACTCACTCCCGCCGGCCGCGACGTTGAGCAGCTTGCGCGGCGCATTTTGAACGACATCGCGAACGTGAAAATGCGCCTGCGCGAAAGCCACAGTTTGGAGTCCGGCAAAGTGCAGTTGGGAACCGGCACAACGATGGTGCTTACGTTCCTGCCCCGAGTGCTCGAGGTGTTTCGCACGCGTTACTCCGGCGTCGAAGTGCAGGTGATGACGGGCACCGCGACGGAGGTACTTGCCGCCATTGCGGCGGGCTCGCTGGATTTGGGCATCGTGTTCACCACGCCGGTGCCTCCGATCGATACCACCGGTCTGGAACTGACACCTTTATATGAGGAGGAGTTTGTCCTGATTGTTCCGCCCGGATCCCCGTTCGAGCACCGCGCTTCCGTATCTGTTGCCGATTTGAACGGGGCATCCATGATTACGTTCTCGCGATCGAGCCGAATGAGGCAGTTCATCGAGTCCCAACTTGCATCGCGAGGTGTGCGCATGAAAGTTGTTATGGAACTCGAGAACGAAGAAGCGATCGAACGGATGGTGGCGCTGGGCATCGGCTCAGCGTTTGTAAGCCGGCGGCGTGCGACAGCGGAAGGACTGTCGTTCGTAACGCTGAACGATATCGATATCCGCGCGACCGCAAGTCTGGCGGTCTCGGCTCGCATTCCGATGACCCGCGCTGCAGGTGCGTTTCGAACCATCTGCCTGGAGTGCGCCGGCCGCAACTATCAGATAGGAGCACACGCCTAGCGTTCGCGGCGAGCCGTGCCAGCCCGCCGCAAGTGGCGTAACTTGTCCGGATTGCGCACTACGTAGAGCGCTCGCACGACGTCGCCTTCAATCTCAAACGCTACGGTTTGTACCGCCCCTTCAGGTGCATCCACGATGAGGCCCGGCATGCCGTTGATGGTTGCGAGGCGAACCGTGAAATCATCGCGCCACCACGCATCCGGACGTTTCTGCGAGACCTCGATCAGGAACTTCGCCACGCTATCGGCGCCATCGATGGCCTTCAACGCCGCCCGCACTTTGCCGCCGCCGTCCGTGATGACGCGCGCGTCGCTTGCTAGCAGCCGCGTCAGCGTCGTGAGATCGCCGGACTGAGTCGCGGCCGCCAATGCCGATATGAGTTGGGCGTGTTTCGGATCGATCCCGCCCGAGCGCGCCGGTGGCCGGGTTGCGCCGCGTGGCCGCAATTCACGCATATGCGCGCGATGCCCGCGCCGCAAGCTGCCGGCATGCCGGCTCACTCCTCTCCAGCGCCGCTGCGACTTCACTGAACGAGAAGTCGAAGATGTCATGCAGCAGGAAGGCTGCGCGCTCGAGTGGAGATAGCCGATCGAGCATCAAGAGCAGCGCTATCGACAAGTCTTCCGCCAATTCCGTGCGGCTGTCGGGTGCGAGCGCGGCTGTGTCAATCACCGGCTCCGGCAGCCAGGGACCGACATACTCTTCGCGCCGGGCGCGGGCCGACGTCAGCAAGTCGAGACAAATGCGTGTCGCCGTTGTCATCAGGAAGGCCCTCGGATCAGACACGGAGTCGCGATCGGCCGCATGCCAGCGCAAGTATGTCTCCTGCACCGCGTCCTCGGCGTCAGCCATTGACCCCAGCATGCGGTACGCAAGACCGAGCAATCGCCGGCGGTGCGGCTCGAAACTGGCCGCCGGATCCGAAACGGGACTCGTGGGGCTCACGTTGTCAGCCCCGACTCCAAGGTGGTTCGACGGCAGCGGGCCAGCGCCAGCCCACCAAGGCCGAGGGCGACCAGGCCTAGGACGAGCGCCGCAGCCCCACCGACTACTCCGTTGCCAGTACCGGGACCCCCTCTGGCGACCGCGAGATTCAGACCGCCATTCACGGCGGCGATTCCTCCTGCCAGCATGGCGCCGACGGCTCCGGCTCGCGGAGAGCGAGTGCCGGAACGGCTGGCGGGGCGGGCCAGAGGGCGCGCCCCAATGACGACACCAGACGTTGCCAGCAGAGCTGCTGTGGTGGCCCAAAGTCGACGGGCGGTCGGGCCGTGAACTGTGGTAACCGCTGGCTCGGAAAGGTGCGCGGCCGCCAGCACGGCATAGACGAGCCCACCGAATAGGGCTGCTGTAAGCAAGGGGATAAGGATCATAGCGAAGGTTCGTCTCATATTTTCGCTCTCAGGGTCTCCAATGCTGGGACGG
>ERZ777003.2471-NODE-2471-length-21333-cov-13.251715_pt1 | contig 21333 bp, 21 predicted proteins | sample MGYA00374956_ERZ777003 | MGnify/ENA primary metagenome ERZ777003 (study PRJEB29302, sample SAMN06268252) | bioreactor metagenome | isolation source: Joint BioEnergy Institute, California, USA | place: USA:Joint BioEnergy Institute, California, USA | collected... | reverse complement strand
TAGCTGCCGTCGATGAAATCACAAATATTTCCTCCCGTCTCTTGCAAGCTTTAGAAACGAACGCCCCGCCCAAGAATCGGGAAGAGGAGGCCGCCAAAGCGAGAGCTCGCTCCGCAAAGAGATTTCGTACTTGATTTCGCTCTCGAATCCAGGAAAAGCGAAAAGCTGTGCACTCCTAGCGTCGTCCTAAGGGTGGAGCTCAAGCATGGGGCTGTTCATCACGGCCGTTCTCCGCCTGCTGGTCCCGTTCACGATCCTGCGCTACCCGATTGGAGGCGTCATCGCATGCATCTTCGCTGATATGAGCGATGTCGTGATCGGTTACAAAATCACTCCGGAACCCTGGCCTTGGACGCGTCTCGCCTTTACCGATTACTATGCCTATTTCGATAAGGCGTTTGACACGTATTACCTCACCTTCGCCTTCTTCGTCTCTCAACGCTGGACTAGCGCACTGGCTCGGCGGACAAGCCTCGTTCTGTATCTGTGGAGATTGACGGGTGTCGCGCTTCTCTTCGCGGGTTTGAAGCCATGGATCCTGCTCGTGTTCCCGAATGTCTTCGAAACCTTCTATCTCATTTACGCGATAACAGACGCGTGGAAGCCTTCCTGGAAGTTCAGAACGGGTAAAGGGCTCGCCCTCACATTGCTGATCGCCACGGCGCCCAAGCTTGCGCAGGAGTATTACTTTCACGCCCGGGACACGACGTTGTGGCCGTGGTTCGAGCGTACTTTCCTGTCCTGATGAAATCCTCCACTCCGGCGGCCAGGTTCCTGCCATAATCAGGGATCGGCATGTTGAAACGACTCGCTGCTTTCTGCCTTTTCTGCGGATCGGTCGCGTTCGCGCAGACCATCGCTTTCCGTACGCACGTCATCGCCACGGATCTCAAAGGCGGCTACCAAGTGGTTCCTGCCGACCTCAACAGGGACGGAAGGCTCGATCTGATCGCGCTCGCCTCGGGGATGACGGAACTCGTCTGGTTCGAGAACCCGACTTGGCAGCGGCACGTGATCGCGGATGGGCTGAATCGCATGATCAACGTGGCTCCGCTGGACACGGACGGGGACGGAATCCCCGAGCTGCTGCTGGCACATGAGTTCTCAAATGAGGCACAGAAGAGCCTCGGGACGGTGTCCCTTCTTCAACATCAGGGGGATCCGCGGGGCCGGTGGACCGTAAAGGAAATTGACCGTTTGCCAACGTCCCATCGCATCCGCATCATCAACGGCGCGTTCGTCAACGCGCCTCTTACGAATGAAACCGCCAAGGCCCCCGATTATCACGGACGAATTCCAGTGGTCCTGTACAGGCCCGGGGTATGGAAGCGCGAGATGCTCAATGACGAGGATGAGGGCGTCATGCACGGAATCTTTGTCACGGACTGGGACGGGGACGGGCGTCAGGACCTGCTGACCGCGAGTTTCCGTGGCATCCATCTCCTACGGTCGAAACAGGACGGCGCCTGGGTGCGGACCCGAATTTCGCCGGGATCGGAGGCGCCATGGCCCAAGAGCGGATCCAGCGACGTGACTGTCGGCAGGCTGGGGCGGAAGCGCTTTCTGGCTTCGATCGAACCTTGGCACGGCAGCGATGTTGTGGTCTACACCGAGGAGCGACGGCAGTGGCGCCGTCAGGTTATCGACGACACCCTTGTCGACGGCCACACGATCCTGACAGCGGATTTCGATCGAGACGGCAGGGATGAGATCGTCGCGGGCTACCGCGGGAAGGGCCGGAGCGTCTACTTGTACCGCTATGACGGAACAAAATGGGCCAAGAGTGTCGTGGACGATGGCGGGATATCCGCGGCAGCCTGTGCAGCGGCGGACCTCAACTCGGACGGCCGACCAGACCTCGCCTGCATCGGGTCAGCAACTGCAAATCTGAAGTGGTATGAGAATGTCAGCCCGAAGAAGTGACGAACGTGGGCAAGGAAATGTGGTTGGCGTCCCCAGCGGGATTCGAACCCGCGTTATCGCCGTGAAAGGGCGGTGTCCTAGGCCGGGCTAGACGATGGGGACGCTAGCGAGAACAGTAATCTTATCTTTAGATTAGCTGTTTAATTTGAAGACGTCAAACGTTAAAGTGTCTTAAGGTACGCCAGCAGGTTGGCCCGCTCTTCGTCGGAGAGCATTTCCTCGTAGGCTGGCATCCCGTTTCCGCCGCTATTGATGATCTTCATGACGGATTCGTCGCTGACCTTCTGCCCATTCGCCAGCTTCTGCTTCTTGAACAGACCCTTCAGGCCGGGGCCCATCTTCTTTTCCGTGCTGTCCGCGTTGTGGCAGACTCCGCACTGCTCGAAGACTTCCTTGCCCTTGGCGGGATCGCCCTTCTCCGCAGCCAAAGCCAGCGAAGCCCCGAGCGCAATACCTGCCAGACTCAACACCACCTTCGAATGAAGCATATAACCGCGAGATCCTCCTCACAGACAATCAGATTTCTCAGTGTACAATCAACCGGCACTGTCCGTCATCTTACTGATGGCCGCTGTCTATCGACATTCCGACGGATGCTTGGGCAGCCATTCCGGTTCCAAGAAAGCTCTGCCTGTCTGCTACAACAAAAACTCGCGGGCGCGGTCAACCTGCCGGCTCGCTCGCGCATCTAAATATGCATGCGTATTCTTCTGTTTAGCGGCAAGGGCGGTGTCGGAAAAACCAGCCTCGCTGCTGCGACCGGCGTGCGCCTTTCCCAATTGGGCTATCGGACGCTGGTCATGTCCGTCGATCCGGCTCATAGTCTCGCGGATTCCTTTGACGTCGAGGGAGACCTCTTCCAAGGGAAGACGGCGGATCCTTATGAGATCAATGATCGCCTTTCGATCCAAGAGGTGAACATCCAGAAGGAGATCAAGCGGCATTGGAAGGAGATATCCGCCTATGTGATCGCCGTGCTCCGAACGACGGGGATCAACAACGTGCAAGCCGAGGAATTGGCGATCCTGCCCGGGATGGAAGAGCTGAGCGCCATCATGTACGTGAATCAGTACCGGCGCGAGGGCCGGTATGACGCGATTGTGCTCGATTGCGCTCCCACCGCCGAATCTATCCGCTTCGTCTCCATGCCGACCACGCTCGACTGGTACATGAAACACATCTTCCCGTTCCACCGAAGCCTGCTGAAGGCGGTCCGGCCCCTTGCAAACCGGGTGTCGCCGGTGGAACTGCCATCCGATCGCTACTTCGGAAATATTCAGGACCTGTTCTCCAAGCTGGAGGGTATTGCGGAGGTTCTGGAGGACCCGAAGGTCACGAGCGTCCGCTTAGTGACGAATGCTGAGCAGATGGTAATGCGCGAGACGCAGCGGGCCTTCGTCTACTTCGCTCTTCACGGATTGACGGTCGATTCGATCAATGTGAACCGGGTGCTGCCGGAGTCCGTCACAGATCGCTTCTTTTCCGAGTGGCGCCAATCGCAGCAGCGCATCCTCAAAGAGATGGACGATTACTTTTCGCCGATCGAGGTAAAGAGGGTGCCGTTGTTCATGCAGGAAGTGCTCGGGCGGCAGCGGCTCGAAGAATTGGCCGCCGTGCTCTACCCGAACGGCGAGGATCCCGCGGCCGTGAAGCACACCGAGCGCCCGTATACGTTTGAGAAGACCGACAGCCACTATGAGGTGAAGCTGAACCTGCCATTTGCAACGAAGGGGGAGGTTCACCTGTTCAAGAAAGGCGACGAACTGGTCGTAGAAATTGGCAGCTTGCGCCGTCATATTGGGCTGCCGACGACGATGGCTGCCTTGTCGCCCGTCAGGGCGCGGCTTGATAATAAAGTTTTGACGGTAGAACTGAAGGAGGTTGCATGAGCGGGGAAAAACAATGCTCCTGCGGCTGCATGGGGATCGGCCCGGCGCTAACCAGCCTGGCCGAAAAGCTCGGCCCGCCAGAGGAAGCTCGCAGTCACTTCCGCGCTGCTCGCATAGAATTTTTGAAGGGACTGCGTGCGCTGCTCGACTTGAGAATTGAGCAGATCTCGCGGACTGAGCCAAAGGGAACAACGGTACCGGTAGAGTAGATCAAGCGGCTATGGCGATTAAGGAAGGGGCTCCAGCGCCCGATGTCGAGTTGGAAACCGAGAGCGGCGAGAAACTGCGCCTCTCCAGCCTGCGCGGCAGGAAAGTTATCCTTTACTTCTATCCGAAGGCTGACACACCCGGGTGTACCAGAGAAGCCTGCGAATTCCGCGACAACTTCCCGAACTTTGAGGGGCAGGACGCCATCGTAATCGGCGTCTCCCCTGATACGCCTGCGGCACAATCCAAGTTCAAGACAAAATACGAACTTCCGTTTACGCTGCTCGCAGACGTCAACCATAAGGCCGCCGAGGCTTTCGGGGTGTGGGTTGAAAAGAGCATGTACGGCAGGAAGTACATGGGAGTTGAACGGAGCACCTTCCTGATCGATGAAGATGGCAAGATTGCCAAGGTCTTTGCCAAGGTGAAGCCTGCCGGACACGCAGAGCAAGTGCTGGAGGCGCTGAAGGCGCTTTAGGCACAGTCGGACGGGATGCGGCCGTCGGGGAGCAGACGGAGCCTGCGGCCGCGCCAGAGGACTGTCTTACCCGACAGGCCGGCAATCCAAACGGCAAATCCCCAAAGGTCCCAGAGCGGAACCAGAGGTAGCCACGGAATCGCGCGCCGATCCCCCAGCACTGCGACCGCCGTCACCGCCCCCGCAGCAATCCTGAGCATCACCAGCGCCGCTGCTGTCCACCACATCCCCGCTGCGATGCAAAGCGACGCCCAAAGCCCCGCGTGCGTGAGCGGCAGGCCTAGATAACCGCCCCCACGGCAGAGACGGATCGTCCGAGCCCAACGCACCTGATGACGCCAGACGCCGGCCCATGTGTTGCGGCCGAGGTGGGTCCGCACAGGAGTCCGTGAGATAACGGCTTGAAAACCTAATTCGGTAATGCGGCGGGTCAACTGATAATCGTCAGCAAGGTAATCGGCGATGGCGGCAAAGCCGCCGATGGCTCGTAACTGTTTCGCCCGGAAGCAAAGAGTGGAGCCGAGGCCGAACTCGCGCACGCCTGTCAGCCGCGCAACGAGCACGCTCGAAGCGAAGTCGGCAGAGATGCCGAGCGCCTCCCATCTCGCCGGGAGATTCCCCGCTTCCGCTGAGTACAGGCAGGTCACAAGACCGACCGCCTTTCTCTCCAGATGGCTGACCACGTTTCTCAGATAGCCGCGCGGCACCTCGATGTCGGAATCGTTTACAAGCAGGATCGGGTAACGGGCTTCTTTCTCGAGATCCATCAGCGTTCCCACCTTGGCATTGGGAGCCTTGGTAGGGCAACGGATGAGCCGGATCTGCCGGTCCGGGAACTTGCGGATGAACTCGTGTATCTGAGGCAGGGCGGGATCTTTCGGGTCAATTGCGCCGAACAGAATCTCGAACTCGGGGTAATCCTGTTCGGCGTGAGAACGGATGGCTTGCCAGAAGCTCGGATCCAGGCCGCGAATCGGCTTCAGAATGGACACACCAGGCAAGGGACCGCGCGGAGAAGGGTCGCGGCGCAGCGAGTGGCGAAGCGCCGCAAGGAGCGCGATCACTTGGTAGGCGCAGGCGGCTAAAGCCGCCACAAATAGCAACGTCACAGGGCAAGAAGGGCCACGCCAGAGGCTACCAGCAATGTACCAATCCAGCGGCGCCGGCTGACATGCTCTTTCAAGACGAAGCGAGCGAGAATCGTCTCAACGACGAAGCTGGCGGCGGTGGCGGGAACGGCAAAACTGAAGTCGGCAACCGAGAGCAGCTTCAAGAAGGCAAAGAACGAAACGGCCATGAAGAAGACTGCCAGAATCAGATAACCGCGACGGGCGATGGCGGCAAACGCCCAAGTCAGCCGGTTCGGCCTAAAGTCCTTGATCTCGCCGTGCCGCTTCATCTCCCGCGATTGGAGAACGTCGGCAGCTGTCGTGGAAGCGACGATGACAGCGACCAGGATCCAGGCGGTCATTGCCGGCGTTGTGCGGTCGTATTGGGCGCAGTGGCGCCAACCAGGGCAGTGCCCGCCACAATCAACAGCGTTCCCGCCCAGCGCGTCATGCTGACGGATTCGCCCAGGCAGTAAACGCCCATGAGGGTCGAAAGGACGTACCCAACGGAGGTCACCGGGAGGACGTAGCTCAGATCGGCCCAGCTCAGCAGCGCCATCCGGGCCAGAGTCCAGATGATGAGCAGCAGAATCCCTCCGATCATCCAGGGATTCAGCAACGCATAGATAGGCCCGAACAGGGTCTTCATCGCGGGCTGGGCTTTCACGCCGAGCGACAGCGCGAAGTTACCGAATACGTTGCTGAGCACAACAAGGGCGACTACAAGTCTGGTTTTTAACCGTAAGGCCTTTGCGGCCGCATCCTGTTTTGGCACTAATCCCCACCCGCGTAGGCCTGCTGCCTCTGCTCTTTCACGAACTTCTTCCGCTTGGATCGCAGCGCAAGATATTCGCGCGCCTCTTTGTAGAGCCGGCTGCGCTCTTCTCGATTGAAAATAGCCTTGCGGACAATGCGCCAGGCCGCGCGGGGCCGGAAGTAATACTCGCCGTAAAAGCGTTCCACCCAGTCGACCAGTTCGGCGCGATCAAGGCCCGGATAGACGATGTTGGGGAGCTGGTGTCCCTTCTCGTCGGTCATCGAGTCGATCGTGATCAGGCCGTTCTTCTTGACGTAGTCGTAGAATTCAGTGCCCGGGTAGGGATGGGCGATTGAGACCTGAATGGTTTCCGTGTCGAGCGACTTGGCGAACTCGATCGTGCGGCGTATCGTTTCACGAGTCTCGCCTGGAAGGCCGATGATGAAGTCCGCGTGGATCGTAAGTCCAAGCTTATGGGCGTCGCGCGTGAAACGCTTCGCCATCTCGAGATTGGCGCCCTTCTTGATGTTTTTCAGGATTTGAGGGTCGCCGGACTCGTAGCCCACAATCATCAGCCGGCAGCCTGCTTCGCGCATCGCCTTCAGCGTGTCATAGTCGGTCGTGACGCGCGATGTGCAGGACCATGTGATGCCGAGCGGGGCCAGCTTGCGGCAAAGCTCGATGGTGCGCTCCTTCTTGTAGTTGAAGGTGTCGTCGTCGAAGAAGATCTCCTTCAACCCCGGAAAATTCTCTTTCGCCCAGCGAACCTCGTTGACGACGTCGTCAACCGAGCGCAACCTCCAGCGGTGACCGGAATGCGTCTGCGGCCACAAGCAGAAGGTGCACATCGCAGGACACCCGCGGGAAGTGTATAGCGCGATATAGGGATTAAGCAGGAACGGGACGTTGTAGCGGCGGAAATCCAGGTCGCGCTTGTAAACTTTCGTAACCCACGGCAACGCGTCGAGGTTTTCGATGTACCCGCCCTCTGGATTGTGAACAACGTGGCCGTTCTTTCGATAACTTACGCCCGGAATCTGGTCGAGCGGTTTCCCGTTGGCGTAATCGACGATCTGGTAGTCAAACTCGCGGCGGACGACAAAATCAATGGCTGAGGAACGAAGTACCTTGTCCGGTTCAACTGTAGCAGGCGGGCCGACGAATGCGACCTTGAGCCGCGGATTCACGTCCTTCATCATCTCTGCCATTCGGACGTCGACGTCGAAGCCGGGGGTCGAGGTGAAAAGGACGAGCAGTTCGAAATCGGCCGCCATCTTCACGGTTTGCTCAATCGAAATCTTATGCGGGGGAGCGTCTACCACTTTGCTGTCCGGCAGCATGCCAGCCGGATAGCAGAGCCAGACGGGATACCAGTAGGACTCGATTTCTCTTGAGGCAGGCCAACGTGAGCTGGCGCCACCATCGAAGCCTTCAAATGAAGGGGGATTTAAGAACAGCGTTCGCATGAAGTCCCTCAGCGTCCTTCTCTTCAGGAAACAACACCACAGCCTAACCGCAGCTAATCTAGATTCTACCATCCGCGCTTACGGTTCCCACTCTTTCTGTTTCAGCCTTTGCATTGGTAGAGTTGATGAAAGCTATGCTCATCGTCCATGTCCACGTACACGTAAAGCCGGAATGTATAGCGGCATTTCGGGAGGCAACCCTTGCAAATGCCCGTGAAAGCGTAAAGGAAGCGGGAGTGTGCCGGTTCGATGTGGTGCAGCAGGTGGACGATCCGGAACGCTTTGTTCTGGTTGAGGTTTACAGAGATAATGATGCTCCGGCGCTCCACAAGGAGACGGCACACTATAAGAAGTGGCGCGACGAAGTGGAGCATATGATGGCTGAGCCGCGCCGCAGCGTCAAATACGCCAACCTCTTCCCGGACGATAGCGGCTGGTGATCCGGATGACTTTCGAATTCGCTACCGCCACGAGGATCGTGTTCGGGTCAGGAGCCATTTCGCAGTCTGCCCCGGCGGCCTGCGAGATGGGCAGCCGGATCCTGGTGGTGTCGGGCCGTTCCCCGGCGCGCGCCAATCTGCTCATCTCCCGGTTGCAGTCCGCCGGCATGCAGACGGCTACCTTTCCAATTGACGGCGAGCCGACGGTCAATATCGTCCGCGAGGGCGTCGCGAGAGCGCGGGAACACAAGGCCGACGTCATCGCCGCGATCGGCGGCGGCAGTGCGATCGATGCCGGAAAGGCGATCGCAGCGGTTCTGGCAAACGGGGGCGATCCGATGGACTATCTGGAAGTGGTCGGGGCAGGGAAACCGCTACGCGTTCCCTCAACGCCCTTCATCGCCATTCCCACGACGGCGGGAACGGGATCCGAAGTCACTCGCAACGCCGTGTTGGGCTCGCCCGAGCATAAGGTGAAGGCCAGCCTGCGGAGTCCGCTGATGCTGCCGAAGCTGGCGATCGTCGATCCTGAGCTGACGCTGGACCTGCCTCCTGCCATCACAGCCAGCACAGGTCTCGATGCCCTGACTCAACTGATTGAGCCCTACGTCTGTTCGCGGGCCAATCCGATGACCGACCTGTTCTGTGTCGAGGGGATGCGCCGCGTTGCCCGATCGCTTCGGCGCGCTTTCGAGGACGGGCGGAGCCGGGAAGCGAGGGAGGACATGGCATTGGCGAGCCTCCTCGGCGGGCTTTCGCTGGCCAACGCCGGGCTTGGAGTGGTACATGGGTTTGCGGCGCCGGTCGGCGGCATGTATCCGGCCCCCCACGGAGCCGTCTGCGCAGCTTTGCTGCCGCACGGGATCGCCGTGAACATTCGTGCTCTGCGTGAGCGCGCTCCTCAAGCCGAGGCGCTGCGGCGTTATGAAACCGTCGCGCGAATCCTCACCGGGAAGGACGACGCCAAGCCCGAAACGGCCGTTGACTGGGTGACGGAAACCTGCGAGCGCCTTCAGATCCCCAGGCTGCGGACCTACGGCATGGAGGTTTCTCACATCGAGACCATCGTGGATAAGGCCTCGCGCGCGAGCAGCATGAAAGCCAATCCCATCCCCCTAACGCCTGCCGAGCTGACCGACGTGCTCCGCCGGGCGCTGTAAACTGAAAGATTGAAGCATCTCTATTCTTCGAGAACCTCCATGAGAGCCGTCGCCCTGCTCGTCCTCCTTTTCACTGCTTGCGCCGCCCCTGCGGCAGAGCGTGAAAGCCTGAGAGCCCTCCTTGATGAGTCCTGCAAGCCCTGCGAGGACTTCTTCGAGTACGTGAACCGGAAGTGGCTCGCAGCTAATCCAATCCCGCCCTCGCAAAGCCGGTGGGGAAGACTGAGCAAGATGGTGGATGACAACCGGGAGCGCCTGAAGAAAATCCTGGAGGAGATCTCGGCTGACGCCGAGGCCGGCAAGCTCGCGAAAGGTTCGCAGGAAGAGAAGATTGCCTACCTGTACGGAAGCTGCATGGACACAGGTACGCTCGCAAAGCGGGGAATCTCGGCAATTCGGGAGGACCTGGACCGGATCGCGGCGATTCGGGATATCGACGGCCTCAGCAAGGAAATCGTCCATCTGCTTGATATTGGCGTCACGGCGCCGATCAGCCTGGACTCCACTTCCGATTTCAAAAACTCGAACGAGGTGATTGCGGAACTCTCGGCGGGCGGCCTCTCGCTGCCTGATCGCGACTTCTACTTCCGAACCGATGAGCGATCCGTGAAGATTCGTGAGGCGTTCAAGCAGCACGTCGTGCGGATGCATAAGCTCCTGGGGGATTCCGACGAGCAGGCGGAAAGGGCTGCCGCCACCATCATGGCGATCGAGACGCGCCTTGCGGAGAGCCGCCTGACGAACGTTGAGCGCCGGGACCCGTACAAGCGCTATCACCGAATGAACTTGGCCGGCGTTTCGAAGCTCGCTCCCGCATTCGATTGGGAGGCGGCCTTCAGCCACTTTGCTCTTCCTCGTACCACGCCTGTGAACGTTACTGAACCGAAATTCTACGAGGCTTTCCAGAAGGAGCTGACGGGCACGCCGATTGCGGAATGGAAGACATACCTTCGCTGGAGGCTGGTGAAGGCAATGGCGCCGCGGCTGAGCCAGGAGTTCGAGGACGAAGCCTTTGCCTTCGACGGCAAGGTGCTCCGAGGCGTCAAAGAGCAGCTCCCAAGATGGCAGCGATGCGCGGTTGTCGTCGATTCGTCGCTCGGTGAGGCCCTGGGCCAGGCATATGTCCGGAAGTACTTCCCGCCGGCCGCCAAGAAGCGGATGGACGAGCTGGTGACCAACATGAGGCTCACGCTGCGCGACGAGCTTTCGAAGGCGACGTGGTTGTCAGAAGAGACCAAACGGCAGGCAGTCGCAAAACTGGACCGAATTATTCCAAAAATCGGATATCCGGACAAATGGCGCGACTACTCGGCGCTGACCATCAACAAGGGCGAGTACGCCGAAAACATGATCCGCGTGGCCCGTTTCCACCTGCGGCATGAGCTCAACAAGATCGGAAAGCCCCTCGACAAGACTGAATGGTTCATGACGCCGCCGACCGTCAACGCCTACTACAATCCGCAGTGGAACGAGATCGCCTTCCCTGCCGGTATCCTGCAGCCGCCATTCTTCGACATGGAAGCCGACGATGCCGAAAACTACGGCGCGATCGGTGCCATCATCGGCCACGAAATCGGCCACGGATTCGACGATAAGGGGTCGCAGTTCGATGCGGAGGGCAATCTCCGGAACTGGTGGACGGATACGGACCGTAAGAAGTTCGAAGAGCGGGCGGCGTGCATCGTGGAGCAGTTCGAGAGTTTCGAGGTGCAGCCAGGCCTGCGCCACATCGGCAAACTCGTTACGGGCGAGGCGCTGGGCGATCTCGGCGGGCTTAGGCTCGCCTACAAGGCCTACCACAGATCATTGAAGGGAAAGCCTGCGCCGGTCATCGACGGCCTGACCGGCGATCAGCGCTTCTTCATCTCCTTTGCCCGTCTCTGGGGCACACAGGCAACCCAGGAGTACGAACGCCTTCAGTTACAGACGGATCCCCACCCTGTACCGAAATCTCGCGCGAACGAGACGCTCAAAAACGTTCCGGAATTTCGGGAGGCCTTCGGGTGCAAACTGGGGGATCCCATGGTGCGCCCGCCGGAAAAACAATGCAAACTTTGGTAACCCGGATTTGGGTTTCCATTTTGCATATACCTGATTCAGAATATTCTAATTTTCAATTTCCACTTTTCATAATCATCAATAAGTAATTTTCCGCCACTAATCTAATCTTGAGTAATAGCCGTCCTATGATTTAACACTTATTGTTTTCAATAAGATGCTAACTATCTTGTTGCTTTAGGTCTTAACAAATCTTTACAATCTTTTTGCAGCGAAATACGTCAGGAATCGTGCTTCAATGATGGCAGGGCTTAGTTTCGCTGCCTTGCATATACCCTGGCTGATCGTGCAATTCGGCAGTCAGGGGATCTGTAGTTGGCCATTGTTGTCGAATGCTGTATGCGACGACAAGCTCATTCAGGGGAATACAAATGAGGTTTTGCCTTAATGCCTTGTGCCGCGGAAGCGCGGCGTTATTATTCCTGTTGTTTGCCTCGTTACCACAGGTAGCAAAGGCCCAGGTGCTCTACGGGTCCGTAGTAGGGACAGTAGAAGATCAATCTGGAGCCGTTGTACCGAACGCGACTGTCACGATTGTGAACAAGCAGACCGGACAGACGCGTGAGATCACTTCGGATGCTTCTGGAAACTACAACATCACGAACGTTCTGCCGGGAACCTATGACGTCCGTGTGACGGCTTCGGGTTTCCGGACAGCGGTCAGGGAGAGTCTCGACGTCTCTGCGGGTAACGTAGCGCGCGTCGACTTCAAGATGGAGGTCGGTCAGGTTTCGGAGTCGATCAGCGTGTCTGCGTCGGCCGTTCAACTGCAGACTGACAAAGCCGGCACTCAGGTTCAGATCACAACGAAGCCGGTTGAAACGCTGCCTCTGAGCGCCTATCGGAACTATCAGACGCTCATCAACCTGGTTCCGGGCGCGACGCCGGCTACCACGCAGAACTCCGCCACCGACACCCCGGGCCGTTCGCTGGCAACGAACATTAACGGTACCGCCAAGAACATGAACACGACCCGCACGGACGGCGCAGTGAACGTGAACATCTGGCTGCCGCACCACAATGCCTACGTCGCTCCGTCCGAGACGATCGCCGAAGTCAGCGTGAACACGACGGCGCTCGACGCAGAGCTGGGCAGCGCCGGCGGCGCGGCCATTAACGTCGTCACCAAGTCTGGTACGAACGACCTCCACGGCAGCGCCTGGGAGTATCACAACAACCAGGAGATGAAGGCGCGGCCCTACTTCATGCCCTCCACTCAGGACAAGCCGAGGGACACGCTGAACATCTTCGGAGCGACCCTGGGCGGTCCGGTTATCAAGAACAAGCTGTTCTACTTCGGTGCTTATGAGGGAACCCGTCAGCGCACTGGCGGATCGGGCATTTTCGATGTTCCGACCCAGCGCGTTCGGAGCGGCGATTTCAGCCAGAGCGGTACGACCATCTACGATCCGCTGACTGGCTCCCCGTTCCCGGGCAACGTGATTCCGTCAAATCGCATCAGCAACGCTGCCCGAATCCTGATGGAGAAACTTCCGCAGCCGAACCTGCCTGGCGAGCGGCAGAACTACTTTGCGGGTGCAACCGGTATCTTCGACCGCAACAACTACGACTACAAGATCAACTGGAACCGCAACGAGCGTCACTCGATCTGGGGCAAGTCCTCGTACCTCGTTGCTGACGTCACTGGCTATGGCGCGTTCGGCGAGCTCATCGGACCGAGCGTGGTTCAGGATCCTGGTACGGGCCACACGTTCACGCAGCTCCACACGATCGGCCACACCTACACCATCTCGCCGACCTTCCTGTTGGAGCAGACCGTCGGCTTCACACGGCAAAGCCAGCACGTCATTGGTCTTGACTACGGAACCAACTGGGGTACTGACGTTCTCGGTATTCCGGGCACGAACGGAGCCGACATCCGCTACAGCGGAATGCCGAACTTCAATTTCGGATATAGCAACGTCGGCAACTCCCAGACCTGGATCCCGATGTGGCGTGTTGAGCAGACCACCACGCACAGCACCAACTTCAGCCTCATCAAGGGTGCGCACGACATCCGCTTTGGCTTCAACCTTGTCCGGTTTAACCTGAACCACTGGCAGCCGGAAACGGGGAACCCGAGAGGCAACTTCGACTTCAACGGGAACCTCACCTCGGGCGGCCAAACGCCAACCCCCTACAACACGTTTGCTGCCTTCCTGCTGGGCATGCCCCGCACCGTCAGCAAGAGCCTTCAGTACATCGACATGACCGGCCGAGAGTGGCAGTTTGACTGGTACCTCCGCGACCGCTGGCAGGTCTCGCGCAAGCTGACGCTGAGCCTGGGCGTGAAGTACGCCTACTACCCGCTCATGAAGCGCCGTGGTTCCGGCCTCGAAAGGCTTGATCCCGAGACCGGTTTGGTTTACCTGGGTGGACGCGGAGACATTCAGGAAGACGCAGGCATTCACATCAACACTCCCGGATTTGCGCCGACCGTTGGCGTCGCTTACCGTGTGAATGACAGCATGGTGATTCGCTCGGGCTACGGCCTCACTTGGGATCCGCTGCCGTTCTCCCGGCCGTTGCGCGGATTCTATCCGTACACGGTGACCGCGCAGTTCCAGGCGCCGACCGAGAACCAGGCCGTCACCACCCTGGATCAGGGCATCCCGGCGTTCACCGGACCCGATCTCAGCAGCGGTGTGGTTCAACTGCCGAATAGCGTGACGACAAGGAGCCCGTGGGGCAACATCAACCGCGGGTACATCCAGAGCTGGAACTTCACGATCGAAAACAGGCTCCCGAGCAACATCGTCACCACAGTCGCTTATGTCGGCACGCAGAGCACGAACATGCTCGCCGAGCGCAACATCAACGCTGGCGCGCCTGGCACGCCAAACACTCAGCTTCCGTATGCGCTGAAGTACGGGCGGACCATCGGGCTCGCGATGTGGGACGGCTGGCTCAGCTCCAACTATCACTCGCTGCAGGTCAGCCTCAACCGTCAGTTCTCGAACGGGCTGTTCCTGAAGGGCGCCTATACCTTCAGCAAGGCCATCAATATGACGGACGAGAACGGGTGGGCTTCGGTGTCCTGGAACTGGGGTCCCTCGATTGAGCGGAACCGTGCCCTCGCTGGATACCACCGGTCTCACATCCTCCAGCTCGCCTACGTCTACGAGCTTCCGTTCGGAAAGGGCAAGCCCTTCTTCACCGACGGTCTGATCGGCAGGATCGTGGGCAACTGGTCTGTCAGCGGAATGTTCTACGCTTACACCGGCAATCCGTTCACCTTGAGCGGCGGCGGAGCTTGCAACTGCCCTGGCGGCACGCAAACCCCGAATCAGGTGAAGGCTGATGTGAAGAAGATCGGGAACTTCGGTCCGGGTCAATACTACTACGACCCGACGGCCTTCGCTGCCGGTCCGGCGAACCAGTTCGGCAATGTCGGCCGGAACACCCTGATCGGCCCCGGCCGCATTGGCACGGACATGAGCCTCGCCCGAATCTTCCCGATCAGCGAGCGCTTCAAGCTCGAGCTCCGCGGCGATGCCTTCAACCTGACCAACACGCCGGCGTTCTCGAATCCGATCGCGAACGTGACGGATCCGAACTTCATGCAGGTGCGTTCGACGGTTGCTCTCAGCGAGCGTCAGCTCCGCGTGGGCGCCGTGCTTCGCTTCTAGCAGAAAGCCGGCTCGGCTGTTCGACGGGCGCAGGGTCTTCGGGCCCTGCGCCCTTTTCATTTGAGGGCTAGACTTTGTCGGGCTCGGGGTGAATCCAGGGCTTGCGGTATGGCCTGCGCATCAGCCGTGTCGCTTCCTCATCTCCGACGATTCGCTGTCTGTGCGGATCGATTGTCAGCGACCGTCCAAGGTTCAGTGAGAGATTCGCCAGAATGCAGCTTGCAGTGGAGATGTGCCCCTCTTCGATATCGGCGACCGGTTTCGTGCCGGCATCAATCGCAGCCAGGAAATTCTTCATGTGGTACCGGATTGCCGGAGCCACGTGCCTCTCGAGATCCTTCTCGGTTTTGTCCTCCGGGTATTGTTCCAGCTCGTAGGTGACGTCGCGATGAATCGGCTCTCCCTGTAACGGGATGAAGTCGTAGCTCATCACGCTTGCCTTCAGCGTTCCCTTGTCACCGTAGAAAGTGGCGCCCCAAGGATATTTGGGATCGGGCGGATGGCCCCAGGTTCGGTGCTGCCAGACGACCTTGACTTCACCAAAGTCGAAGGTGGCGGTCTGCGTATCGGAGATATTCGCCTTGCTCTCCTTGTCGACCAGAATGCCGCCGGTTGACGAGATCGTTTTCGGCCAGCCGAGACCCAGCATCCAGCGCACCATGTCCAGCATATGGATGCACATGTCGCCGACGATGCCGTTGCCGTACTCCATGAAAGCCCGCCAGCGCCTCGGGTGGACGAGTTCGTTGTACGGGCGCATGGGAGCGGGGCCAGTCCACATTTCGTAGTCGAGGTACTCGGGCGGCGCCGTGTCCGGCGGGTTATTCCGCGCGCGCATGTGGTAATAGCAGTAGATCTCTACCAGCCCGATCTTGCCGAGCCTGCCTTCTCGCAGGATCGTGTCCTTCGCCTCGACGAGGTGCGGCGTGCTGCGCCGCTGAGTTCCCACCTGCACGACGCGGTTATATTTCCGGGCGGCTGCAACCATAGCCTGCCCTTCCACCACATCCACGCTGATCGGCTTCTGGACGTAGACGTGCGCGCCGGCTTTGACGGCTTCGATCATCGGAAGGGCGTGCCAGTGGTCGGGCGTGGCGATCAGGACAATGTCAAGGTCCTTCTCCTTGAGCATCTCGCGGTAGTCCGAGTACGTCCGCGGCCGCTTCTTCGACCGCTGCCGGGCTGCTACGATATCCGCGGCCTCGCTGAGCATGCGCTTGTCGACGTCACAAAGCGAGACGACTTCAACGGGAGCTACCTGAATCAAGCGCAAGAGATCGCACTTGCCGTACCAGCCCGTGCCGATCAGTCCAACCCGCCTGGGCTTCTGGTCAGCATATGCAACTGCGCCTCCCGCGGCTGATAATGCAAGCCCGGCAGCGCTGGAATGGAGAAATTGCCGTCGATCCATGTACGAATGCCCTCCTCACAAAGCCCAAAGGCGATGATGATATTCAGAGACAGTATAAGCGCGTTGCGAATGCTTCGCGAACCTGGCGAGCGTGGAGTCTGGCGGCGCAATGGCGGAAAACTATGACGCAGTGGTCGTTGGCAGCGGGCCCAACGGCTTGAGCGCGGCGATTGAACTGGCTCGTCAGGAGCTCAGCGTCTGTGTCCTTGAAGCGTCGGAAAGGATTGGCGGAGGCACACGGTCCGCGGAATTGACGGAACCCGGCTTTATCCACGATATCTGCTCCGCGATCCATCCGCTCGCCGGCGTGTCTCCTTTCTTCCGGGAAATCGGCCTGATCGAAGGCGACGTATCCTGGGTTCACCCTCCGGCGGCGCTGGCGCATCCCTTTGAAGATGGAACGGCCGGCATCGTCTACCCCTCGCTGGAACGCACCGCAGAGGAACTCGGCGCTGATGGGCCTGCTTATGCGCGGCTGTTCGAGCCGTTGCTGCGAAGCCCGGTCGCGCTCTTCGAGGAGGTGCTCCGGCCCGTCCGAATTCCGAAAAGGCCTCTCCTGATGGCCCGGTTTGGGCTGCATGCCATTGAGTCCTGCACCAGCCTCGCGCGACGTGCCTTTCGAGGAGAGACAGCGAAAGCTTTGTTTGCTGGCTGCGCGGCGCACGCCTCCGTTCCTCTGGATTTTGCAGGCACGTCCGCGTTCGCGTTGACGCTTCTCCTTGCGGCGCATGCTTATGGCTGGCCCTGCGCACGCGGAGGCTCCCAGTCGATTGCGAACGCTCTTGAGACACGGCTGAAAGCGTTCGGCGGCGAAATCAGAACGGGAGTTCAGGTCCGATCGCTGAAAGACCTCCCGAACTTCCGCGCTGTTCTCTTTGACCTTCCGCCAAAGAGGGTCGTGGAGATCGCCGGTTCCGAACTGCCAACGCGGTTCCTGGCCCGGATGCTTTGTTTCCGGCACGGTCCCGGCGTGTTTAAGGCGGACTGGGCTCTCGACGGACCGATTCCGTGGAAGAATCCTGAATGTTCCCTTGCTGCAACCGTTCATCTGGGAGGGACCCTGGGAGAGATTGCGGAATCAGAGAGAAAGGTTTGGCAAGGAGGGCATCCATCCAAGCCGTTCGTGCTCCTGGCGCAACCGAGTCTCTTTGACCCGACAAGAGCGCCTCACGGCAAGCACACCGTCTGGGCTTACTGCCACGTTCCGAACGGAGATCGAACGGATCTTACCGATGTGATGGAAGCTCAGATTGAGCGTTTCGCGCCGGGCTTTCGCAAGCGGATTCTTGCCCGCCACACCTTCACTGCAATGGAGCTCGAGCACTACAATCCGGCGCTGGTAGGCGGCGATATTGGGGGAGGCGCGAATGATCTGGCGAATCTTCTCGGGCGTCCGGTGCTTCGCTGGGATCCCTACTCGACGCCGAACAGGCGCATCTATCTTTGCGGCAGTTCCACGCCTCCGGGCGGCGGCGTTCATGGCATGTGTGGGTACTGGGCGGCTCGCTCTGCGCTCCGCCGGACTTTCGGCTTCACCTAGATGCTGCCCTGCAAGGCCGTTCTCGTCTTCTTCGGCAGCTTCGCCAGAACCTGCTCATATGCTTGCCTGATCAGGCGGCGAATCTCCGCTGCGGGAAGGGCGTCCTCCGATTCGAGCGACACCCAGTGAGCGCGTGCCAGGTACGGGGCAGGCACAATTCCCTCGCGCTCCGTGAGCTCTGCAAAATCTTCCGCGCTGCACTTGAAGGAGAGCCAGTGATCCTCAGGCTCCAGCGTGGCGATCGCGTACATCTTACCCCCAATCTTGAAGACAAGATTGTTTCCCCATTGAACCGTTTCCGTCGTGTGAGGCAGAGAAAGACAGTAGGCTCGAATCCAATCGATATTGGTGCCCATTTTGCTAACGTACGCCACAATCTGGCTTGCTCTCTCACACGTGAATGGTTAATATTCTTTAATGAAGATAGCTCCCAGATCGTATTTGGACCCGGGCTGTCTCTGGAGTTGGCAATGAGAGAGAGCGGCTTTGCGGAAGGCCTTGATCGCAACGAAAACGAACAGGACGTTCTGATTCGACTTCTTTTGGAGGGAATTGCCGCCCAACAGCCCGAAAGCAGCGCGTGCGCAGCAGTCGTGAAGAGCTTGAGCCAAGCGACTGGAGTGAGGGCCGCGTGGGTGACCGAGTATGATCGCGCCAAGGAGTGTCTAAAACCGCTCTCCTTCTGGATGTCGGACGGTCTCGTCGAACGCTGCCCGTACAGCCTGAGAGACACCGCGTGCGGAGCCGTTATCGAGCAAGCGTCCCTGGTGCACTACAGCGAAGGTGTTGATTCGCAATTTCCCCTCGATGCGAACCTGAGAACGATTGGGGCTGTCAGCTACCTGGGAGCTCCACTTCTCGATGTGGACGGAACGGTTCTCGGACACATCGCGATTGCTGATAGCGAGCCCATGCCTCTGTATCCCAAGCTCGAGTCGGTGTTTCGCATCTTTGCTGCCCGCGCAGCGGTTGAGCTGCAACGGCGACGAGCGGAGCGGCAAATCGAGGATTTGCGCGCGGAGTGCCGGCGGATGCAGCAGGAATTGGAGCAAGCCGCGAAGCTCCGAGGCACAGGGGAGCAGGCTTCGGGCGGCTCCGCCTGGTTGCCCGACCACGTGCTGACCGTACGGGAACTCCGGGATCTGGAGCGGGAGAATCTGAGGCGGGCCATGGAGGCCACCGGCTGGCGGGTAGCGGGTCCGCATGGCGCGGCAAAGCTGCTTGGCGTACCCCCTTCGACGCTGGCTTCCCGCCTGGAGGCGCTCGGCCTCAAGCGGCCCCGCTGAGCTGGTACCGGAGGTAGCCGCTAGCCGGCATGCTAAAATTTAAATATCCCGATGCCGGCTAACCCTGCAAAAGAAAAGGAGTCTATCCCCCCGCTCAAGCTTTGGGCGCACGTAGTCGCGCTCGCCTGGTTTATTCCAGGGGGAGGACACTTCCTCCTCAAGCGGCCCATTCGAGGGGCTTTGCTGACCGCATGTGTTCTGGTCATGTTTGTCCTTGGGCTCATGATGCGCGGGGCGTTGTTTCAGCCGCAGACCGGTGACCTGTTGACAACCGTCATTTATGTAGGCGGGTTCATCGGGAATCTGGCTTCGGGAATCTTCTATTTTTTAACGGTGTGGCTCGGATATAACCAGCCGGATGTCGCCGGTCACGTCCACGACTACGGAACGAAGTTTCTGGTGGGGGCGGGTCTGCTGAATATTCTGGCGATGGTCGACGCCTACGAAATCGCCGTTGGGAAGAAGGACTGAACCATGAAGATGACTCTCTCCCACTTCGAAGCGGCGATACTCTTCGCGTTTCTTACGTCGATCGTTCTCGGCATTGTGACAAAGAAAACAGATCGAGAACGGATTCGCTACGCCGTGTACTGCTTTCTCTGCTTTGTCGGGGCCTTATTCGGGATCGGCTGGCTGATGTATCTCGGCCATCGATAGTCCGTTCACCCACTTCGTCCGTTACCTTTCCTGCACAGGCGTAAAATGATAGCTTCTTATGCTATCCCTTACCTTCCTCCTTGCGCTCGCCCTCGAACCCGGCTTTACCTCCCTTTTCGATGGAAAGACCCTCGCAGGGTGGTCCATTCAGGAAGGACCTGAATCCGCCTTCTACGTTCGAGATGGAGCCATCGTCGTCCATCGCGGATCGAACTTCCCGACGTGGCTGCGATCGGACAAAGAGCATTGGATCGAGTACAAGGACACTCGCATCAAAGCGCTAGAGCCTTAGAACCGGGTAAACTGGAATTACACCCACTTTGTAGTGGAGAGAGGCTGTCATGCCCAGTACAATGCCGGCGCTGACGAAACAGGCCCCTGGTCCTGGTTTCACCTTGCAGGAAGTCCCCGTCCCCCCCGTTGGGAAGTCGGATGTGCTCATTCGTATTCTCAAGTCCGGTGTTTGCGGGACAGACGTACATATCTATAGCTGGGACGAGTGGGCCGCAAATCGCATACGTCCGCCTTTGGTGATTGGTCATGAATTCATGGGCATGGTGGAGAAGGTGGGGGATGCGGTCGATGCCTTCCGGCCCGGCGACCTTGTTTCAGGCGAAGGACACATCGCCTGCGGGACCTGCTACTTCTGCCGGACTGGCCAGGCTCATATTTGCCGCGAGGTCCGGATCATCGGCGTGGACCGGGACGGTTGCTTCGCGCGTTATATGACACTGCCACAAAGCAACGTGTGGAAGCTGAAGCCTGGTATTCCGCACGACGTCGCCGCCATCTTTGATCCATACGGCAACGCAATGCACACGGTGATGGCGCAGCCGGTGGCAGGCAGGACGGTGGCGATCATCGGCGCTGGAGCGATCGGGCTGATGGCCTGCAAAATTGCCGTCGCGGCAGGCGCATTAACGGTGGTAGCCGTGGAGCCGTCGCCTCACAAACGTTCGCTTGCCCTGGCGTGCGGTGTTCATGCGGTGTACGACCCCTCGATCCCCGGGTGGCAGGACCAATTTCTGCAGCACACGCCCGATTCCGTGGGGGCGGACGTCGTCCTGGAGATGTCGGGCAGCCCAAGCGGCATCCGGAACGCCTTTGAGCTCGTGCGGCCGGGAGGAGACGTCGCGCTGCTGGGTATTCCGTCGGCGGACATCGGATTGAACCTGAGCCGGGCGATCATTTTTAAGGCCGTGACTGTTCGAGGGATCAATGGCCGGCTGATGTTCCAGACCTGGTACCAGTGCGAGAGATTTCTCCTGGATCACAAGCTGGACCTGTCGCCTTTGATTACCCATCGTTTCCCCTACCACGCCT
>ERZ777003.2470-NODE-2470-length-21335-cov-9.166494_pt1 | contig 21335 bp, 25 predicted proteins | sample MGYA00374956_ERZ777003 | MGnify/ENA primary metagenome ERZ777003 (study PRJEB29302, sample SAMN06268252) | bioreactor metagenome | isolation source: Joint BioEnergy Institute, California, USA | place: USA:Joint BioEnergy Institute, California, USA | collected... | reverse complement strand
CCGCCGACGCCGGCGACGACGCGTCCGCCGCCGCGCCGCCCGCCCGCCAGGCGCCGGACGCGACCGCCGAGCTCGACGCGCTCGCGCCCGACGCGGCCCGTCCGGCGACGGAGCGCGAGGCGGCGGACGACGACGCGCCGCCGCCCGACGCGCCGCCCGCCGCCGACCCGGACGCCCGCGCGCCGGCGCGGCCCGCGGCCCGCCCGCGCCGCGACGCCGGCCGCGAGCGGCCCCGCTCGTCGCGCCTTGGCGGGGCGATCCTGCTCGTCGGCATGGCGCTGCTCGTCGCCGTGCTCGCGATCGTCCTGATCGGCGGCGGCGACGACGAGCAGCCGGTCGCGACCGCCCCGGCCGCCACGCAGCCGCGCGACGACGGCGACGGCGCGAGCGCCGGCAGGACGACCGGCGCCGCCGGCGGCGGCCAGGTGCTCACCCAGGTCAACCTCAACCCGACCGCGGCCGGCGGCGAGGCGGCCGGCATCGGCTGGGTCCAGCGCGTCGACGGCAGGCCGATGATCGCGATCCAGGTCGCCAACGTCGCGCCCAACGGCGAGCGGGACGTCTACGCCGCCTGGCTGCGCACCGGCCGCGGCGCGACCCGCTTCCTCGGCTTCGTCCCCAGCCAGGTCGGCAGGGACCGCGCCTTCACCGTCAGCTCGACGCTGCCGCGCGACATCGCCCGCTACGACGAGGTGCTCATCACGCGCGAGGCGATCACGAGCACGGCGACGCCGAGGAGCCCCGGCGAGATCGTGCTCGCCGGCAGGCTCAGGCTGCGGGGCTGACCGCCGCGACCCGCCGCGGCGCGCGCGCCCCGCGCGCTACCCCTCCGCCGGCGCGACCGCCGCGTCGAGCCCGGCCAGCGCCTCGCCGAGCAGGCGGCGTCCGGCGCGCGTGAACAGGAACGGCGTCAGGCGCGACCAGCCGCGCAGCCGCTGGCGCAGCTCGGCGGCGACGGCGGTGCCGCCGTCGACGGCGGTCAGCTCGAACGTCGTCACCGCCTCGCTCAGCAGCCGCTCGAACGGCGAGCCGGCCAGCTCCTGGCGCCAGCGCAGCCGCCGCGGGGGCTGCGCCTCGACGACGGTGAAGTCGGCGCGGATCCCCTTCCCCCTGGCGGTCATGAGCACCTGCGTGAAGCGGTCCGGCTCGACGCCCTCGACGCGGCCCACGCGCGGCCACCAGCGCGGCTGGTGGTGGGCGTCGGCGAGCACCCGCCAGACCGCCTCCGGCGGCGCGGCGATCGTCCGGCTGACGCGCGCGACGGGCATCCCGGAGCGCCGCGCGAGCGGCTAGGCGTCCTCGCCGTCGTAGGTCACGAGCGCGTGGACGGGGAACGGCGCCAGCCGCTCCCGCCCGCCGAGGTAGGCCAGCTCGGCGAGGAAGGCGCAGCCGCGCACGTGGCCGCCGAGCTGCTCGACGAGCTCGGCGAGCGCCCTCGCCGTGCCGCCGGTCGCGAGCAGGTCGTCGTGGATGAGCACGTTCGCGCCGTCGGCGAACGCGTCCGCGTGCATCTCGATCGCGTCGACGCCGTACTCGAGGATGTACTCGGCGGTGACGACCTCGGCCGGCAGCTTGCCCGGCTTGCGCGCCGGCACGAAGCCGGCGCCGAGCTCGCGCGCGAGCGCGCCGCCGAGGATGAAGCCGCGCGCCTCGGCGGCGACGACGTACTGGACGTCCAGCCCGCGGGCGATCGCGGCCAGCCCGGCGACCGCGGCGTCGCAGGCGGCCGGGTCCAGCAGCAGCGGCGTGATGTCGCGGAACACGATCCCCGGCCTCGGGTAGTCGGGGATGTCGCGGATGTAGCGGCGCAGGTCGATCGTCATCGCCCCGTCCTCCTCGCCGCCGCCATCGTCGGCTCAGCCGGCGATCTTGCGCAGGTCGCGGATGAGCAGCAGGTGCTTGAGGTAGGTCGCGACCGCGGCGAGGTTCTCGAGCGCCTCGACCGCCTCCCTGCGCCGCTCCGGGTTGCGGGAGCGCAGCGCCGGCGCGAGGATCTGCTGCAGCAGCGCCGCCTCGCGGTCGGCGGAGGTGCGGAAGACGCGCAGGTTGCGCCCCGCCACGCCGTACCTCGCGAGCTCGTTGACCGCCCGCACGATCTCGCGGTCGGTCTCGTCGTAGTAGCGGACGCCGGCGCGCTGCTCGCTCCTGATCACGCCGAAGTCCTCCAGCTCGAGCACGAGCCTCGGGTCGGCGCCCGTCTCCTCGACGACGTCGTCGAGCGAGAAGCGGGCCCCCGGGCTCCTGACCGCGACCGCGGCCCGCCGCAGGTGGCGCACGTCCGGCTTGCCGACGGCGGCGGGCACGTCGCGGTCGACCCGCCCGCTCGCGAGCTCCTGGCGGATCACCCTCAGCGGCAGGAACTCGTCCCGCTGGAGCCGCAGGATCGTCCGCAGCCGCTGCACGTCGCTGGGCGAGTAGACGCGGTAGCCGCCCTGCGTCCGCCTCGGGTTGAGCAGCTTCTGGTCCTCGAGGTAGCGGATCTTCGAGATCGAGATGTCCGGGAACTCCTGCCTGAGCGCCTTGCAGACGGCCCCGATCGTGAGCGACTTCCTGCGGCGCGGCCTGCCCGGGTCCGGCGGGGCCGACCCGGTCGCGTCGCCGTCCGGCCGCGCCGCCCCGGACCGGTCGGCGCCGGCGGGCGCGACGGCCCCGTCGGCGGGCGGCTCGCCGGCGCCCGGCGCGTCGCCGGCGCGCGCGGCGGCGGCCTGCTCGACGCCGACGGTCGTGGAGTGGGTGCTCGTCGTCATCAGCGCTGGAGGAAGGCGAGCTTGTACTTGCCGATCTGCAGCTCGTCGCCGTCCTGCAGCCGGTGCGACTCGATCCGCTGGCGGTTGACGTAGGTGCCGTTGAGCGAGCCGCAGTCGTCGAGGTACCAGGCGTCGCCGCGGTGGACGAGCAGCGCGTGGTCGCGCGAGACGGTCACGTCGTCGAGGAAGATGTCGCTGTCGGGCCGGCGGCCGATCGTCATCCGCTCGCCGTCGATCGCGTAGCTCTCGCCGGTGCGGCCGCCGCCGGAGCGGATCACGAGCGCGGCGCCGCGGGCGACGACGTCGCCGAGCTCGACCGGCTCGATCTCGCCCGTCTCGCCGATGCGGTACGTCGCGGTCCTGTCGGACGCGCCCGCCTCACCGGTCGCCAGGAAGGCGCCGCAGCGCTGGCAGTAGTTGGCGCCGATCGCGTTCGCGAAGCCGCATTCGGTGCAGTGGAGGGCCACGGCCGCGCTCCAGCCGCCCCGCGGGGCGCTACCTCTCCTCCACGGCCGGCACGCGGCCGGACAGGATCTCGGTCAGCTTCTCGACGTCGGCGCCGGAGATGATCTCCTCGCCGCCCTCGTGCTTGCGCCGCAGCCGGTTGACGAGCTCGGCGCGCAGGATGTCGATCTTGCCGTGCAGGATGCGCCGCTTGTAGGAGATCTCGATCTCCTCCTCGGTCAGCTGCTGGATGAGGTCCTTGAGCTCCTGGTCGGTCAGGGAGCCGAGGTCCGGGAACGTCTCCATCACGCTGGGGTCTCCAATCGGCGCTTGGCGGGCAGCCGAGTATAGCCGCGCCCGGCCGTTCCCTCAAGCTGAGCTTGAGGGTCAGGAGCCGGCGAGGGACCGCAGCTGCCGCAGCCCGCTGCGGACGTAGAGGACGGTCGCCGTGAGCGCGAGCGCGAGGCCGACGACGAGCAGCGCCGCGCCGAGCCCCTCCAGTCCGCACATGCCCGCCAGCAGCGCGCCGAAGATCGGCGCGACGGCGAGCCGGCCCGGCCAGTTGATCGCGAGGTCGACGCCGCGCCGCAGCCCCCACTGGGCGATCGCGACCATCGCGACCTCGCGGGCGACGAGCACGGCGAGCGCCCAGCGCGGCAGCAGCGCGAAGTGCCAGCTGACGACCACGCCGGCGATCACGAGCAGGCGGTCGGTGAGCGGGTCCATCAGCGCGCCGAGCCGGCTGTACTGGCCGGTCACGCGCGCGGCGATCCCGTCGGCGTAGTCGCCGAGGCCGATCGCGGCGAAGAGGACCGCCGGCGCCGCCCCCACCCCGTCGTCGTCGGCGAGCGCGACGACGAGGAACAGCGGGATCAGCGCCAGGCGCAGGAAGCCGATCGCGTTCGGGACCGTCCACGGGCGCAGCGGCGCGCCGGCGACCGTCTGCGGTGGCGGCGGGCCCGAGCGGTCGAGGCCCACGAGCCGCCGGAACGTCAGCCGCGGCCGCGACGGGGGTCCTACGGGAGCGTCCGCCACAGCTCGCGCACCGCCTGGGCGCCGTCGGCCAGCGGCACCCTGCGCGCCTCGCGCCCCCGGCGCACCTGCACCTCGAGCTCGCCGCCCTGGAGCGTCCGCCGGCCGACCGTCACGCGCAGCGGGCAGCCGAGCAGCTCGGCGTCGGCGAACTTCTCGCCCGGGCTGGCCTCGCGGTCGTCGTAGAGGACGTCGAGGCCGGTCGCGCGCAGCTCCTCGTAGAGGCGGTCGGCGTAGGCGCGCTCCTCGCTGCCGGGCCTCGCGATCGCGACGAGCTCGACGTCGAACGGCGCGAGCGCCCGCGGCCAGGCGATGCCGGCCTCGTCGGCGGTCTGCTCGACCGCCGCCGCCGCGATCCGCGCCGGGCCGATCCCGTAGCTGCCCATCACGATCGGCCGCGCCGCGCCGGACGGGTCGAGGTAGGTCGCGCCGAGCTGGTCGCTGTACCTCGTGCCGAGCTTGAAGATGTTGCCGACCTCGATCGCCGGCTCGATCCGGATCGGGTGGCCGTTGACGGTGTCGCCCGGCTCGACCGCCCGCACGTCGGCGCGCTCGAACGGGAAGTCGCGGCCCGGCTCGACGCCGCGCAGGTGGAAGTCGGGCCGGTTGGCGCCGGTCACGTAGCCGCCGTCGGCGACGGCCGCGTCGAGCACGATCCGCACGTCGGCGCCGACCGGGCCGAGGTAGCCGGCGGGGCCGATCCGGTCGGCGAACTCCTCCGGCGTCGCCGGCCGGCACGGCGCGCCGAGCGCGTTGCGCAGCTTCGTCTCGTTGACGCGGTGGTCGCCCCGCACGAGCACGAGCACGAGGCCCTTGCCGTCGCAGACGACGGGGTAGGCCTTCAGCAGCGCGCCGGGCGGGACGCCGAGGCTGCCGGCCACCTCCTCGACCGTCGTCAGGCCGGGCGTGTGGACCTCCTCGGGCCGCGGCAGCGGCGCCGGCAGCTCGACCGGCCCGGGCTCGGCGCTGGCGACCTCGACGTTGGCGGCGTAGCCGGGCGCGAGCGCGACCTCGTCCTCGCCGGCGGCGCACGGCGCCATGTACTCGTGGGCGCCGGTGCCGCCCATCATGCCGACGTCGGACTCGACCCGGTACCACTCGATCCCGCAGCGGTCGAAGATCCGGTCGTAGGCGCGGATGTGCTTCGCGTAGCTCTCCTCCAGGCCCTCCTCGTCGCGATCGAACGAGTAGGAGTCCTTCATGACGAACTCGCGCGTGCGCAGCACGCCGGCGCGCGGACGCGGCTCGTCGCGCTCCTTGACCTGGAACTGGTAGAGGATCTGCGGCAGGTCGCGGTAGGAGCGCACGAGGTGGGCCACGTGGCTGGTGACGATCTCCTCGTGGGTCATCGCCAGCACCATGTCGGCGCCCTTGCGGTCCCTGAGCTTGAAGAGCTCCTCGATCTCGATGCGGCCGGTGCGGCGCCAGAGGTCGGCCGGGTTGAGGACCGGCATCAGCACCTCCTGGGCGCCGATCGCGTTCATCTCCTCGCGGATGATCGCGACGACCCTGTCGTGCACGCGCAGGCCGGCCGGCATCCAGGTCCACAGGCCGGCGCCGAGCTGGCGGATCAGCCCGGCGCGGACCATCAGCTTGTGCGAGGTCGCCTCCGCGTCGGCGGGCGCCTGCTTCTCGGTCGGGAGGAGGTAGCTCGTCAGACGGGTCATGAGGGGCGCAAGCCTACTGGCCCGCGCCCCCGGACCGCGCGACGCGCGACGCCAGCTCGCGGGACGCGCGACGCGCGTCGTCAGCCGCGCCCTACCGGAACGCGCGGCGGTAGCGCTCGAGCACCGCGTACGCCGGCCGCGGGCGGCCGTCGGCGTCGAGCACGCCGGAGTCCCAGCGGTTCGTGATCGGCGCCGCGAACCAGTGGTAGAGGTAGACGCGCTTGATCCGGCTGCGGTAGCGGTTCGCCGTCTGGAAGAGCGTCTCCATCGCCCTCTTCTGGCGGCGCAGGTCCGGCCGGAACGTCTGGCGCGCGTTCTGCGGCGCGAAGCGGTAGAGGCCGCCCGTCTCCGTCAGCCAGATGTCGCCGGGGACGAGCTTGAGCAGCTTGCGGATGCTGCTGTTGCGGTCCTTCACGAAGCGGTTGACGTCGGTGTAGTTGTGGAAGCCCCACACCCGCGGGACGCGGATCCCCCGCTTCTTGAAGGTCGCCAGCAGCGTCCTCGTGTACTTGACCATGTTCGGCAGGTCCTGGATGTCGGCGCCGAGCACGGTGCAGCCGCGGCAGTTCCTGCGCACGACGTCGTAGTAGGTCACGACCGCGTCCGGCCTGGAGGCGGTCGGCTGGGTGACGCTGTTGACCTCGTTCCACGGCTGGATGATCCGCACCCACGGCCAGCGCTTGCGGAACGCCTTGAACGCCTTCGCGAAGGCGGCGCGGCTGACCGGCCTGCAGCCGCGGGCGCCGCCGACGTTCGGGCAGCGCATCGTCTCCGGCGGGTTGAAGGCGACGACGATCTCCTTGCCGGCCACGCGCGCGGCCCGCATCCAGACGTCGATCTCCGCCCGCTTGCGCGGCTTGAGCGCCGCGTCGTACGGCGCGATGTAGCGGACCCGCTTGGGGTCGAGGTCCCGGAAGTACGGGTTGTCGAACAGCGCGGGGTTGTGGTCGCCGACGCCGATCACGAAGGCGCCGCTCGTGCTCGGCGCGAGCAGGAGCGCGGCGGCGGCGACCAGGATCGCAGCGGCCAGGCGGGCCGGCAGCCTGAGGCGTTGCGTCACAGCGAGTGCGTCCTTTCTCCAGCGGTTCGGCGTCGCGCAACGCTGGCACGGGCGCGACGGCGTGGAAAGCAGCGTCGATCGTAGCGGGCGCTCCGGGCGCCTCCGCGACCGTGAACCCGCCGACTCGACGAACGTTGCGGTGGGCCGCCGCCGGCGGGCGCATCGGCCGCGACCCGCCGCTGGCGATCCGCCGCCCGCTCGCCGGCGCCGGCGAGCCGGCCCTGGCGAGCTGGCGCCGGCTAGCCAGCGCTGGCGGCGAGCAGCAGCGCGGCGACGCCGTCGGGATCGTCGTGCATCGGCAGGTGGCCGCAGCCGGGCAGCGGCACGTGGCGCGCCCGCGGCAGCGCCCGCCGGGCGCGGCGCGCCTGCGTCGGCAGCAGCAGCCGGTCGCGCGTGCCCCAGCCGATCGTCACCGGCACGTCGGCGAGCGCCGCGGTCGCGAACGCCCCGTCGCCGAACGCGTGGCGGGAGACGTGCCGCAGCGTCGCGTCCCAGCCGGGCGCGTCGGCGAGCTGCACGACGTCGGCGCGCGCCGCGGCCGGATCGACCCGCCACGGCCGCGCGACCATGTGGCCGAGCACGAGCGCGCGGCCGACCGGCGAGCCGACCGCGCGCGTGAGCAGCGGCCGCGCGCGGCGGGCGGTCAGCGCCGACAGGCGCAGGAGCGCGACCCCGTAGAGGCGCTCCGGGCCGTTCCAGAAGCCGCCGGGCGACAGCGCCGCCGCCGACGCGACGGCGCCGCGGCGGGCGAGCTCGAGCGCGATCGCCCCGCCCATCGAGTTGCCGGCGACGTGCGGCCGCGCGAGCCCGGCGTCGGCGAAGAAGGCCGCCACCGCGTCGGCGAGCGCCTCGATCGTCGGCGCCGTGCCGGGCGGCAGCGGCGGCGAGGCGCCGAAGCCGGGCAGGTCGACGGCGACCACCTCCCGCTCGCGCGCGAGCAGCGGCACGACCGGGTCCCAGACGCCGCGGCGCGAGCCGATCCCGTGCAGCAGCACGAGCGGCGGGCCGGCGCCTCGGCGGTCGTGGACGAGCATCGGCGCGAGGGTAGCGCCGCGGCGCCATGCGGGGCGCCGCTACGCGGCGCCGCTCAGGCGCGCGTGAAGCGGCGGCCGGCCGTCGGCGAGACCGACTCGTCGAGGCGCACCGGCGCGGCGGCGGCCTCCTCGGCCTGCTTGGCCTTCTCGAGCGCGGCGAGCCGCTCGGGCGTCATCTGGTCGGCATTCTCGTCCTCGATCGCCCTCAGCCAGGCGGCGCCGGCGGCCGCCTCGCGCGCGTCGACCTCGATCCGCCTGCCGGCCCTCACGTACTTGTCGATCTCGGCGAAGAGCGCGTCGACGAGCTGCGCGGTCGGCACCTTGCGCAGCGCCCTGCCGCGGCTGAAGATGAGCCCCTCGTCCTTGGCGCCGGTGATGCCGAAGTCGGCGTGCGAGGCCTCGCCGATGCCGTTGACGGCGCAGCCGAGCACGGCGACCTCGATCGGGTCGTCGTAGGCCGCCAGCCGCCGCTCGATCTCGGCCACGACGGTGTCCATGTCGAACTGGAGGCGGCCGCAGGTCGGGCAGGCGATGAGCACCGGGCCGCGGTCGCGCAGCTGGAGCGCCTTGAGGATCTCCCAGGCGACCCTGACCTCCTCCTCGGCGTGGAAGGTCGACAGCGAGATGCGGATCGTGTCGCCGATCCCGTCGGCCAGCAGCGTGCCGAGGCCGACGGCGCTCTTGAGCGACCCCGACCACTTCGTGCCCGCCTCGGTCACGCCGAGGTGGAGCGGGTACGGGATCCGCTCGCTCAGCAGCCGGTTGGAGGCGATCGTGTTCGGCACGTTCGTCGACTTGATCGAGACCTTGAAGTCGGCGAAGTCGAGCCGCTCCATCAGCTCGACGAACTCGACCGCGGCGGTCACGAGCGCCTCGACGGCGTTCTCGCGCTCGAGCGCGTGGAGGTGCCTCGGCAGCGAGCCCGAGTTGACGCCGATGCGGATCGGCACGCCGGCCGCCCTCGCCCGCGCGACGACCTGCGCGACCTTGTCCGGCCCGCCGATGTTGCCCGGGTTGATGCGGATGCAGTGGGCGCCGGCGTCGATCGCCTTCAGCGCGAGCGTGTAGTTGAAGTGGATGTCGGCGATCACCGGGATCGGCGACTCCCTGACGATCGTCCGCAGCGCCGCGACGTCCTGCTCGCGCGGGACCGCGCAGCGGACGAGGTCCGCGCCGGCCTCCGCGACCCGCCGGATCTGGGCCAGCGTCGCCTGCACGTCGGCGGTCTCGGTCTTCGTCATCGTCTGCACGGCGACGGGCGCGCCGCCGCCGATCGGGACGCCGCCGACGTGGATCTGCCGCTGGGAGGCCATGCGGCCAGTGTAGAGGCCGGGCCCGCGCGGCCGGCTCCCCCCGCGCGGCGGCGCGCGGCTCCCCCGCGACGGCGCAGGGCCGCCTCGCGGGCGGCGGCCGGCTGGCCGGGCGCGACGCGGCGCCGGCGGCGCCGTCCGCGTGTCCGCTCGCCTCAGCGGCCGCCGAGGTCGCCGAGCGTGCCGTCCTGCAGCCGGCCGATGTCGTTCGACAGCCCGATGAAGAAGATCATGATCACGAGCACGAAGCCGACCATGCCGGCCCGCTCCATCACCGCGAACGGGACCGCCCGGCCGCGCACCTTCTCCACGAGCGCCCAGAAGATGTGGCCGCCGTCGAGCGGCAGGAACGGGAACAGGTTGATGATCGCCAGCGACAGCGAGATGAAGCCGAGCACGAGCAGCGCCTGGACGGTGCTGAACTCGAACGACTTGCGCGTCGTCTCGTAGCCCTGCACGACGCTGCCGAGCTGCCTGCGCTCCCTCGCGTCGAAGAGGTTGGCGAAGACGTGGAGCGTGCCGGTCGTGACCGCCCACATGCGGCTCAGCGCGTCCTCGGCCGCCTCCAGCGCGCCGGCGCGGAACGTCCGCACGTCGTACGAGAAGCCCAGCCGCGTCCGCTCGATCCCCTCGGTCGCGTCGTAGCGGGGCCTGATCGCGAACGTCCGCAGCCTGCCGTCGCGCTCGACGACGACCCGCGCCGCCGTCGTCGCCTCGCAGCCGGCGGCCGGCCTGCCGGCGCAGCGGTGGGAGGCGATCTGGCGCGCGATCGCCTCCGCGTCGCCGCGGACGCCGTCGACGCTGACGATGCGGTCGCCGGGCTGCAGGTAGCGCGCCGCCGGCGGGCCGAGCCCCTCGGCGGCGACCCGATCGGTCGTCGCGACCTGGTCGTGGGTCGCGTAGACGCCGAAGAGGATCGCGAACGCGAGGACGAGGTTGACGAGCGGCCCGGCCGCGATCACGACGATCCGCTTCCACACCGGCTGGCGGTAGTAGGCGCGCGGGGCGACCTCCGGCGCCAGCTCCTCGCGCGGGTCCATCCCGGTGATCCTCACGTAGCCGCCCGCCGGCACCCAGCCGATCGCGTACTCGGTCTCGCCGCGGCGGACCGACCACAGCGGCCTGCCGAAGAAGAGCGAGAAGCGCTCGACGCGCATGCCGACGAGCTTGGCGGCGGTGAAGTGGCCGAGCTCGTGCAGCACGATCAGCGCGCAGAAGCCGGCGAACGCGAGCAGCCAGCTCATGCCGCCGCCAGCGCCTCGATGCGTTCGCGCGCCGCGTCGCGGGCGGCGCGGTCGGCCTCGTAGAGCGACTCGAACGCGTGGACGCGCCCGGTCGGGACGACCTCGAGCGCGTGCTCGATCACCGCGGCGATCTCGACGAACCGCAGGCGGCCGGCGAGGAAGGCGTGGACGGCGACCTCGTTGGCGGCGTTGAGCACGCACGGCGCGGTCCCGCCGGCGACGCCGGCGGCGCGCGCGAGCGCCAGGCAGCGGAAGGTCGCCTCGTCGGGCGGCTCGAACGTGAGCGCGCCGAGCGCGGCGAGGTCGAGCGTCCTGACCGGCACGTCGACGCGCTCGGGGTGGTGGAGCGCGTAGGAGATCGGCACGCGCATGTCGGGGTAGCCGAGGTGGGCGAGCGTCGCGCCGTCGCACAGCTGGACGAGCGAGTGGACGATCGACTGCGGGTGGACGACGACGTCGAGCCGCTCGTACGGGGTGCCGAACAGGTGGTGGGCCTCGATCAGCTCCAGCCCCTTGTTCATGAGCGTCGCGCTGTCGATCGTGATCTTGCCGCCCATCGCCCACGTCGGGTGGGCGAGCGCCTGCTCGACCGTCACGTCCCGCAGCTCCTCCGGCCGGCGGCCGCGGAACGGCCCGCCGGAGGCGGTCAGCACGATCCGCTCGACGGTGCCGGGCCGCTCGCCGTCGAGCAGCTGGTGGATCGCCGAGTGCTCGGAGTCGACCGGCACGATGCGGGCGCCGGTCGCCTCCGCCAGCTGCATCACGAGCTCGCCGCCGACGACGAGCGACTCCTTGTTGGCGAGCGCGAGGTCGATCCCCTCCCCCAGCGCCGCGACGGTCGGGCCCAGGCCGGCCGAGCCGACGCACGCGTTGAGGACGAGGTCGGCGTCGGACTCGACGACGAGCCGCATGAGCCCCTCGGGGCCGGCGAGCACCTCCCCGTCGGTCCACGCCTCCGCGGCGCGCGCGGCCGCGTCGGCGTCGGCGAGCGCGATCCGCCGCACGCCGTGGTCGCGCGCCTGCGCGACGACGGCCTCCCACGAGCGCTGCGCCGAGAGGCCGACGAGCTCGAGCTCGTCCGAGCGCGCGACGACGTCGAGCGCCTGCGTGCCGATCGACCCGGTCGAGCCGAGGATGAGGAGGCGGCGAGCCATGCCCGGCGGATTGTAGGAGGGTCCCTCGCGCGACCACGGGGCCGGCGCCGTGGCCGCCTCGGTCCGGGGACGGTCGCGCGGTTCGCGCGGCGGGCGTCGCTACATGAGCGCGTGCCAGACGTAGTAGCCGACGACGGCGGCGAACAGCGCGGCGTCGATGCGGTCGAGCGCGCCGCCGTGGGCGCCGAACGCGCGGCCGCTGTCCTTCGTCCTCAGGTCGCGCTTGACGAACGACTCGAACAGGTCGCCGATCGGCGCCGCGACCGCGACCGCGGCGCCGAGCAGGAGCGCCTCGCCCGTCGACAGCCAGTCCTGGTAGAGGCCGGCGCAGAAGACGGCGGCGATCGCCGTCACCATCCCGACGAGCAGGCCCTCGACCGTCTTGTTCGGCGAGATCACCGGCGCCAGCGGCCGGCGGCCGAGCAGCTTGCCGCCGAAGTAGGCGCCGGTGTCGCCGACGAACGTGCCGACGAGCACGTCGATGACGATCGCGTCGCCGTGCGGCAGCTCGCGCAGCATCACCCCGTGGGCGAGCGCGAAGCCGATCCAGTAGACGCCGAGCAGCGTCGTCGCCATCGACACCGTCGCGTGCGCGCGCCCGGGCCCGGCGGCGGTGAGCGCGAACAGCACCGGCACGAGCGCGACGGCGGCGAGCAGCACGTGGAACTGGGTGCCCCAGAGGGCCGCCGCCAGCAGGCCGGCGAGGCCGAGGAAGCCGGCGACCGCGACCGGCCGCACCGGTCTCAGCATCGCGTACAGCTCGTGCAGGCAGAGCGCGCCGACGGCGAACAGCGCCGCCGCCCACACCGGCCCGCCGAGCGCGTTGACGACGATGACGGCGATCGCCGCCGGGATCGCGACCGCGATCCGCCCGCCGAGGTCGGAGGTCGAGCGGCGCCTGCGCGCGGCCGGGTCGCGCGGCGGCCGGCGGCGCCGCTCCTCGCGCCGCCTGCGCGCGTCGCGCCGCCCGCGCGCGTCGCGCGCGCTCATCGCCGCGCCGGCCTCCCGGGCTCGCGCGCGCCCGCGGCCGGGCCGGCGCCGCCGGCCGGCCCCGACCGGCGGCCGCCGAAGCGGCGCTCGCGCCGGCGGAACTGGGCCAGCGCCTCCTCGAAGCAGGCGCGGTCGAAGTCCGGCCACAGCTCGTCGCGGAAGACGAGCTCGCTGTAGGCGCTCTGCCACAGCAGGTAGTTCGACAGCCGCTGCTCGCCGCTCGTGCGGATCACGACGTCGGGGTCGCGCATGTCGGGCGCGTAGAGGTGGCGGCGGAACTCCTCCTCGGTCGTGCCGGTGAAGGTCCGCGCCGCGTCGACGATCTCCGCGCGGCCGCCGTAGTTGAACGGGATGAAGAAGGTGATGCGGTCGTTGCCGGCCGTCAGCCGCTCGGCCCACGCCATCCGCTCGATCAGGTCGCCCGGCACCGGGGCGGCGCGCCGGCCGATGAAGCGCATCCTCACCCCCTCGGCGTGGAGCTCGGGCGTCTCGCGGTCGAGGTACTCGCGGAACATGTCCATCAGCGCGGTCACCTCCTCCTCCGAGCGGCTCCAGTTCTCGGTCGAGAAGGCGTAGACGGTCAGCTGCTCGATCCCGAGCTCGACCGCGTCGCGCAGGCGCGCCTTGATGTTCTCGGCGCCGGCGCGGTGGCCGGCGGTGACGGGGAGGCCCCGCTCGGCCGCCCAGCGGCCGTTGCCGTCGGTGATGATCGCGACGTGGCGGACGCGCGCGCCCGGCTCGTCCGGCTCGCCGTGGTCGTCGGCCACGCCGCGCTCTCCCCGGCCCCGAGGCGTCAGACCTCGAGGATCTCCTCTTCCTTGACCTTGAGGGCGGCGTCGAGCTCGGCGACCTTCTCGTCGGTCAGCCGCTGCAGCTCGGCCTCGGCGCGGTGCTCGTCGTCGGCGCCGACCTCGCCGGCGTCGCGCAGCTCGCGCAGGTCGTGCATGACGTCGCGGCGGACGTTGCGGATCGCGATCCGCCCCTCCTCCGCGATCCCGCGCACGACCTTGACGAGCTGCCTGCGCCGCTCCTCGGTCAGCTCGGGGATCTGCAGGCGGATCGTGCTGCCGTCGTTGTTCGGCGTCAGGCCGACGTCGGACTCCATGATCGCCTTCTCGATCGCCTTGATCGACGACTTGTCGTACGGCTGGACCGACAGCAGGCGCGCCTCGGGGGCCGAGACGGTCGCCAGCTGCCTCAGCGGCGTCGGCGTCCCGTAGTAGTCGACGGTGACGCGATCGAGCAGCGCCGGCGTCGCGCGGCCGGTGCGGACCGAGCCGAACTCGCTGCGCGTGCTCTCAACCGACTTCGCCATGCGCTCGCGCGCGTCCTGCAGCAGCTCTTCGATCATGACCTCACCAGCGTTCCGACTCGCTCACCGCAAACTATCCGATCGATGTTGCGCTCGTCGCTCATGTTGAAGACGACGATCGGCAGCCTGTTCTCCATGCACAGCGTCAGCGCCGTCGTGTCCATCACGCGCAGGCGGCGCTCGATCGCCTCCATGTGCGTGATCTCGGGGATGAACTCGGCCGTCGGGTCCTCGCGCGGGTCGGCCGTGTAGACGCCCTCGACGCCGTTCTTGGCCATCAGGATCGTCTCCGCGTGCATCTCGATCGCCCGCAGCGCCGCGGCCGTGTCGGTCGTGAAGAACGGGTTGCCGGTGCCGGCCGCGAAGATGACGACCCGCCCCTTCTCGAGGTGGCGCATCGCGCGGCGGCGGATGTAGGGCTCGGCGACCTCCGAGATCACGAGCGCCGACTGGACCCGCGTCGGCACCTGCTCCTTCTCGAGCGCGTCCTGGAGCGCGAGCGCGTTGAGGACGGTCGCCAGCATCCCCATGTAGTCGCCGGTCGCGCGGTCCATCCCCGCCGCCTGGGCGGCCATGCCGCGGAAGATGTTGCCGCCGCCGACGACGATCGCGATCTCCAGGCCGCGCGCGTGGACGCGCGCGACCTGGCGGGCGATCTGGCGGATCCGCTCGGGGTCGGTGCCGTAGTCGAGCGCGCCCATCAGCGCCTCGCCCGACAGCTTGATCAGGACGCGGCGGAAGGCCGGCCGCCCGCCGTCGGCCGGCCTGCCGGCGCCCTCGCTGGAGCCGGCGCCGGCCGGCTCGACGCTGTCGGACTCAGTCGCCAACCGAGAACCGCGTGAAGCGGCGGATCACGATGTTCTCGCCGGTCCTCGAGGCCAGCTCGGCGCGCAGCTCCTCGATCGTCCGGCCCTCGTACTTGTCGGCGTTGACGTGCGGCTGGCGCAGCAGCACGACCTCCTTGAGCCAGGCGTCGATCTTGCCCTGGACGATCCTCGGGCGGATCTGCTCGGGCTTGTCGGCGAACTGCTCCTCGGCGATCCGCCGCTCGCGCTCGATCGCCTCCTCCGGGACGCCGTCCTCGTCGACCGCCAGCGGCGCGGCGGCGGCGACGTGGAGCGCGAGGTCCTTCGCGAAGGCGATGAAGTCCTCGTTGCGCGCGACGAAGTCGGTCTCGCAGTCGACCTCGACGAGCGCGCCGATCTTGCCGTTGGCGTGGATGTACGACTGGACCGTGCCCTCGCTGGTGGCCCGCTCGCCGCGCTTCTCGGCCTTCGCGATGCCCTTGATGCGCAGCGCCTCGATCGCCTTCTCGACGTCGCCGTCGGCCTCGATGAGCGCCTTCTTGCAGTCCATCATGCCGGCGCCGGTGCGCTCGCGCAGCGCCTTCACGTCCTGGGCGGTAATGCTCATGCGGTGGGCTCCCCCTCGGAGCTCTGGTCGGCGTTGTCGGTTCTCTGATCGGCCGCCGGCGCGCTCTCCGGCGCGGGCGCGGCGTCGGCGGGCGCCGGCGCGGCGGCGTCGCCGCCGGCGGGGGCGGCCTCGGGCGCGGCCGTCGTCGCCGGGGCGGCCTGCGCGGCCTGGGCGGCCTGGCTGGCGGCGGCCTGCTGCGCCTCGGCGGCGGCGCGCCTGGCGGCCTCCTCGGCCTCGCGCCTGGCCGCCTCCTCGGCCTCCTTGCGCGCCCGCTCCTCGGCCTCCTTGCGGGCGCGCTCCTCGGCCTCGCGGCGGGCCTGCTCCTCGGCCTCCTTGCGCGCCCGCTCCTCCGCGGCGCGGAACGCCTGGTGGCCCTCGGCGACGACGGAGCCGATCGCCTCGGCGATGATCGCGCAGGAGCGGATCGCGTCGTCGTTGCCCGGGATCACGTAGTCGACCGGGTCCGGGTCGCAGTTGGTGTCGACGAGGCCGATCACCGGGATCCGCAGCCGCTTGGCCTCCGACAGCGCGATCGTCTCGGTCTTGAGGTCGAGGATGAAGACGGCGTCCGGGACGCGCGTCATGCCCTTGACGCCGCCGAGGTTCGCGCGCAGCTTCGCGAGATCGGCCTGCGCGGCGAGCCGCTCGCGCGTCGGCAGCAGCTGCAGCTGGCCCTCCCGCTCGTAGCGCTCGAGGTCGTGCAGCCGCTGGATGCGGCGCGTGATCGTGTCGAAGTTCGTCAGCAGGCCGCCGAGCCAGCGGTGGTTGACGTACGGCATGCCGGCCTGCTCGGCCGCGGCCCTGACGGCATCGCGCGCCTGCTTCTTGGTGCCGACGAAGAGGATGACGCCGCCGCGGCGCGCGAGGTCGCTGGCGAACTGCTGCGCCTCCGCCAGCAGCTGCTGGGTCTTGAGCAGGTCGATGATGTAGATCCCGGCGCGCTCGCCGTAGATGAAGCGGCGCATCTTCGGGTTCCAGCGGCGCGTCTGGTGGCCGAAGTGGACGCCGGCCTCCAGCAGCTCCTTGATGCCAACCTGAGCCACGGTGTCTGCTCCCTTGCTCGTGTGAATCGGGTGCCCGGACGGCGAGCCGCGGAGCCGGCGTCGGCGCGCCGGCCAGGGCCGCGGGGCCCGCCCTCGCCCGGGGTCGGGGACGTACGAGTGCGACAGTCTACGCCCTTTGGCCGTCGGACCCGGCGGCCGCCCCCTCCTCCGGGAGCCGGTCGAGCGCAGCGCGCAGGTCGGCGGGCAGCGGCGAGCGGACGTCGACCGGCTCGCCGGTCAGCGGGTGGGCGAAGGCGAGCCGCGTCGCGTGGAGGAACTGGCGCCGCAGCCCGAGCAGGCCGGCGGTGCCGTACTCGGGGTCGCCGGCGACCGGATGGCCGATCGCGCGCAGGTGGACGCGGATCTGGTGGGTGCGGCCGGTCTCGAGCGCGACGCGCAGGAGCGCGTGGCCGGGCCAGGCGCGCTCGAGCGCGAAGTGGGTGCGCGCCTCGCGCGGCTCGTCGGTGTCGGTCGACATGCGCGTGCGGACGCGGCGGTCGCGGCCGATCGGCGCGTCGATCGTGCCGCTGCGCGCCGGCGGCACCCCCTCGACGAGCGCGAGGTACTCGCGCCGCAGCGTGCGCGCCTTGAGCATCTCGGTCAGGCGGGCGTGCGCGACCTCGCTGCGGGCGACGACGAGCAGGCCGGAGGTGTCGCGGTCGAGCCGGTGGACGATGCCGGGGCGCTGCGGGTCGCCGCCGGCGGCACGGCCGGCGAGCGCCTGCGCGAGCGTCCCGCGCGGGTGGCCGGGCGCCGGGTGGACGACGACCCCGGCCGGCTTGTCGACGACGAGCAGGTGGTCGTCCTCGTAGGCGATCGCGAACGGCACGTCCTCGGCCGGCGCCGGCGCCGGCGCGGGCGCCGGCGCGACCTCGACGAGCTCGCCGGCGGCGACGCGGTGGCGCTTGGGCACGACCGCGCCGTCGACGCGGACGCAGCCGGCGTCGATCAGCCGCTGCGCCCGCGCGCGCGAGCCGAGCGGCCCGGCGAGGTACTGGTCCAGCCGCGCGCCCGCCGCGGCCGCGTCGACCTCAAGTCGCAGCGGCGCGGGCATGGCGCTCGAGCACGACCACGAGCACGACGACGCCGACCGTGATCGCGACGTCGGCGAGGTTGAAGGCCGGCCAGTGCGGCAGCTTGACGAAGTCGGTCACGTGGCCCTGGTGGAGGCGGTCGACGATGTTGCCGACCGCGCCGCCGAGCAGCATGCCGGTCGGCAGCCACAGCAGCGGCAGGCCGCGGTGGCGGGCGAAGTACCAGACCAGCAGCGCCAGCGCGGCGCAGACGATCAGCAGCACCGGCGCCCCGCCGCCGCCGAGCGCGCCGAACGCGACGCCGCGGTTGTGGACGTGGACGATCGAGAGGAACGGGAGCAGCTCGTTGACCTCGCCGGGCGTCACGTCGGCGCGCACGAGCGCCTTCGACGCCTGGTCGACGGCGAGGACCGCGAGCGCCACGAGCGCGGCCGCGCCCCAGCCCGCGGCGGCCGGGCGCTCGCGCGTGGCGGCGGCGGCGGGCATGGCGGCGCCGTCAGCCCCCGATCGCGCCGACGACGATCCGCCACACGACGATCAGCACGAAGGTGGCGAGCATCGGCGACAGGTCGAACGGGCCCAGCGGCGGCAGGAACCTGCGGAAGATGCGCAGGTACGGCTCGACGACCTGGCGCAGGAAGTCGAAGACCGCGCTGCTCCAGCCCGAGTACGGCGGCCGCACCCCGGCGGCGAACATGATGGAGACGACGATGTAGGCGAAGATGAGGATCAGGTAGACGGTGAAGAGCGCGTCGACGTAGCGTGCGATGTCGTCGCGCACCGTCGCGAGCGCGAGCGCCGTCACCTGCGCCCCCCGTGGACGACCGCCTGCGCCGCCTCCTGGAAGGCGGCGCGCACCCCGCCGGCGTCGAGCGCGGCCAGCCCGCGCGCGGTCGACCCGCCCGGCGAGGTCACCATCCGCCGCACCGCGAGCGTGTCGTGGTCGCGGGCGGCGATCAGCTCGGCGGTGCCGGCCGTCGTCTCGGTCACGAGCCGCGCCGCGACGTCGGCCGGCAGCCCGAGCCGCACGGCGGCGTCGACCTGCGCCTCGATCACGTACGCGACGTACGCCGGCGAGCAGCCCATCGCGGCGGTCGCCGCGTCCATCAGCCGGTCGTCGAGCGGGACGACGGTCGCCGCCCGCTCCAGCAGCGCGACGAGCGCGTCGCGCAGCTGCCCCGGCACGTCCGGCCGGTGGGCGAGGCAGATCACGCCCCGCCTGACGGCCACGGCGACGTTCGGCATCAGCCGGAAGACCGGCCGGTCCGGGTAGGCGGCGCAGAGCGCGTCGAGGCCGACGCCGCCGAGGATCGAGACGATCGGCCTGCCGGCGGGCGCGACCTCGGCGGCGACCGGCTCGAGCTGGTCGGGCTTGTGGCAGAGCACGACGAGGTCGGCCCGCCGCGCCAGCTCGGCGTTGGAGCCGACGGCCTCGCCGCCGACCGCCGCCGCGAGCGCCTGCGCGCGCTCCGGCAGCGCGTCGGTGCAGAGGACCGGCTCGCCCCAGCCGCGCGCGAGCGCGCTGGCCATGTTGCCCGATCCGATCAGTCCGACCCGCATGGGATCGGAAGCGTACCGGCCGCCCTCCCCGGAGCGCGGCCCGCCGCCGCCGGCGCGCCTACGACTGGTTGAAGAAGCCCTTCTCGATCAGCCGCGCGCGCTCCTCGGCCGACACCTCGACGTTGCGCGGCGTCAGCAGGAACACCTTGTCGGCGATCCGCTGCATGCCGCCGTCGAGCGCGTACGTCAGCCCCGAGGAGAAGTCGATCAGGCGCTTGGACAGGTCGGTGTCCGAGCCCTGCAGGTTGAGGATGACGGGGATCGAGTCCTTGAACTTGTCCGCCACGTCCTGGGCGTCGTTGAAGGACTTCGGGACGACGAGATGCACGCGGACCTCCCCGCTGCGACCGTTGCGCACGCCGCCACCGGTGCCGCCGACCGGCCGCAGCACGCTCGTGCGCCGCTCGGTCGGGACGTCGTCGTCCGCGAAGATCTCGTCGATCTCGTCGCGCCGCCGCCGGCTGCTCGAGAGCCGCCGCACGTTCGGGCGCTCGCGGTACTGGTCCTCCAGCTCCGCCTCGGGCGCGCCGTAGGCGGACTCGCGCCCGCGGCCGCGCTCGTAGTCGGGCTCGTCCTCGTAGTCGTCCTCGACGGCGAGGCCGAAGTAGACGAGGGCACGGTGCCAGGTGTCGCGAAATGCCATGACGGTGTGGGGTTCGCGCAGGGCGGCTCGATCCCTGCAACGACCGACATTATGCGCTTCGACGGCGTGCGGCGCGGCGCGCCGGGCGCCCTGACCTCGCGCCGGGAGGCCCGGTCAGCGGTAGAGCGTCGAGCCGAGGCGGACGATCGTCGCCCCCTCCTCGACGGCGACCTCGTAGTCCTGCGAGGTGCCCATCGACAGCCGCTGCAGCCCGTGGCGCTCGGCGAGCTCGCGCAGCGCGGCGAAGTGGCGGCGGTTGTCCTCCGGGTCGGCGGCCAGCGGCGGCATCGTCATGAGGCCGACGACCGGCACCGGGCAGCGCGCGATGAAGGCGCCGAGCTCGTCGGGCCGGATCCCGCTCTTGGAGGCCTCGCCGGCGACGTTGACCTCGACGAGCACCTCCAAATCGGGCCGGCTCGGCGCATGGCGCGCCAGCTGGGCCAGCGCCGAGTCGCTGGCGACCGAGTGGATCAGCCGCACCCACGGGAGGATCTGGCGCACCTTGCGGCTCTGCAGGTGGCCGATGAAGTCCCACGTGAACGGGCCCTCGCGCCCGCCGTAGGCGGCCGCCTTGGCCTCCAGCTCCTGGGCGCGGTTCTCGCCCAGCAGCGTCAGGCCGGCCTCGGCGAGCACGCCGATCGCCTCCAGCGGCACGTACTTGACCGCCGCCAGCAGCTCGACCTCGCCGGGGTCGCGGCCGGCGATCGCCGCCGCCTGGGCGATCCGCTCGCGCGCCTCGGCGACGTTGGCGCGCACCCGCTCGGGATCGAGGCCCTGGATCACGCGCGCCATGCGATCCCCGCCTGCCGCCCGGTGCGACCGCGGTCGCGCCGGTGGGAGAAGAACAGCGCCGGGTCGGCGCAGATCGTGCAGATGCCGACGTCGTGGACCTCCGCGACGCCGGCGGCGCGCAGCCGCGCGGCCGCGACCGCCTTGAGGTCGACCGTCCCGCCGTCGCGCAGCGCCGCCGGGTGGGCGGCGAAGGCGGCCCGCACCTCGTCGCCGACCGCGTAGCAGCAGGGGCCGGCGCCCGGGCCGATCGCCGCGGCGATCGGCCCCCGGTCGCCGCCGAGCTCGCGCACCGCCGCGACCCCCTCCTCCAGCACGCCGGCGGTCAGCCCGCGCCAGCCGGCGTGGACCATCGCGACCGCGCCCGGCGCGATCAGCGCGACCGGCAGGCAGTCGGCGGCGAGCACGAGGCAGGCGACGTCGCGCCGCGCGGTCGCCTGCCCGTCGGCGTGGACGCGCGCGGCCTCCGGCGCGGGCGGCGCGGTCACGCGCGCGACGTGCCGGCCGTGGACCTGGTAGCCGCGCGCCAGCGCCGCCGGCGGCAGGCCGACCGCGGCCGCCGCGGCCGCGTAGTTGCGCTCGACCGCGGCCGGGTCGTCGTCGGTGCCGCGGCCGAGGTTGAGGCTCGCGTACGGGCCGGTCGAGACGCCGCCGCGACGGGTCGTGAAGAGGGCGCGCCCGCCCGGCAGCCCGATCCCGATGTGGTCGCCCTCCCAGGCGAACGGCGCCGGCAGCTCCATCGGGCCCGATGGTAGACCGCGGCGCGCCGGCGCGCCCCGCGCGCCCGGCCGGTCAGCGCGCCCGCGCGGCGGCGAGCGCCGCCGCCAGCTGCGCCTCGGGCGTCGGCGCAGCCCCGTCG
>ERZ777003.2467-NODE-2467-length-21360-cov-51.760713_pt1 | contig 21360 bp, 22 predicted proteins | sample MGYA00374956_ERZ777003 | MGnify/ENA primary metagenome ERZ777003 (study PRJEB29302, sample SAMN06268252) | bioreactor metagenome | isolation source: Joint BioEnergy Institute, California, USA | place: USA:Joint BioEnergy Institute, California, USA | collected... | reverse complement strand
TCGAGGGCGAGCTGGACGAGAACAGCTACGTCTTCGACTTCGTCACGCTGAAGCGGATCATGCGGCGGCTGGTGGACGAGATCGATCACAAGATGCTGTTGCCGCTCGACAACCCGTTCCTCGAGCTCCGCGAGGCGAACGGCGAGGTCGAGGTGCGGTACCGGGACCGGCGGTACGTCTTCCCGCGGGACGACGTGGTGCTCCTGCCGATCCCGAACACCACCGCCGAGATGCTGGCCACGTACCTCGCCGGCCGGCTGAAGGCCGAGCTCGCGCAGCACGGCAAGGGCAACCTGACGGCGCTGGCCGTGGAGGTGGAGGAGTCGTTCGGCCAGTCGGCGTGGTATCGCGAGCCGCTGAAGCCGTGAGCGCGGCGGATCATCGCTGAGCCCGGCGGATCAGCGCCGGGCGGCGAGCCGGGCGATGTCGGCGCGGGTGATGCGGCCGCGGTGGATGGCGGTCCCCACCAGCGCCGCGGCGCAGCCGATGGCCGCGAGCGCGTCCAGGTCGGCGGGCCCCGCAACGCCGCCGCCGGCGATCAGGGCGATGTCCGGGAGTCCGGCGCGGAGCCGGCGCAGCAGGTCGAGCGGCGGGCCGAGTCCCTGGCCAACCCGTGCGAGGTCGAGCACGATCACCTGCCGGGCGCCCTGCGCCGCGGCGGCTGCAGCGAGGGCCACGGGCGTGGAGGGGACGAGGGCGGGGGAGGCGGCGATGGGCTGGCCCGCCCGGAGGTCGAGGCTGAACGTGACGCGCTCGGGGCCGACCGCGCGAACGATGGCGCCCAGCTCGTCCATGGAGCGCAGCGTTTCGAGGCCGACGACGACGCGTGCGGCGCCCGCGTCGAGCAACGCCGCCGCCGCGCCCGGCGTCCGGATGCCGGCGTCCACCATGACCGCGAGGCCGGTCGCGGCGATGCCGGCGATGACGTCGTGTGAGTGGCCGAGGCCGGCGATCGCGTCCAGGTCGGCGACGTACACCGTGGCGCAGCCGAGCCGGTCCCGGAACCGGGTCGCGAGGCCGACGGGGTCCGTGCCGGATCCCAGCACGCCCTCGACCACCGGGTAGCGGCTCCGGTCGCCGCCGTCGGCGTGCACGGCGCACCCGCCTCGCAGATCGAGCACCGGGATCACGTCCATTGCGCATCCTCGTCCATGAGTACGTGACCGGCGGCGGCCTGTCCGGCCGGCCGCTGCCGCCGACGCTGGCCCGGGAGGGCGCCGCCATGCTCGGCGCGCTGCTCGCGGACCTCGCCGCGGTGCCGGGGCTCGAGGTCGTCGCCACCCTCGATCCGAGGTCGCGGCTCCGCACACCCCCCGGCGTCGCGGCGGTGCGGCTCCCACCCGCCCGCGCCGCCGCCGTGCTGCGACGGCTGATCCGCGAGGCCGACGCGGTGTGGCTCATCGCGCCGGAGACGGACGGCATCCTAGCGCGCCTGGCGGCGCGGGTCGAGGCGGAGGGGCGCCGGGTGCTCGGCCCCGGCGCCGCCGCCATCCGCCGCGCGGCGGACAAGGCGGCGCTCCGGCGGCGGCTCGCCGCGGCGGGGGTTGCTGTGCCGCCGGCGAGGGTTCTGCACCGCGCCGCGGATCCATACGCCGTCGCCGCGGAGATCGCGTACCCCGTCGTCGTCAAACCCTGGCGCGGCGCAGGGTGCGGCGGCGTCGGCCTCGCGAGGGACCCGGCGGAGTTCGTGCGGGCCGTCTCCCTCGCCCGGGCGCAAGGCGCCGGCCGGGTGCTGGTCCAGCCGTTCCTGCCCGGCGCGCCCGCCAGCGTGTCGTTGATCGGTGACGGCCGCTGCGCGTTCGCGCTCGCGGTGAACGCGCAGCACATCCGCGCCGGCCTCCCGTTCGCCTATGATGGCGGCACGACGCCGCTGGAGCACCCCCGGGCCGCCGAGGCCGTGGAGTGCGCGCTCGCCGCGTACCGCGCGCTCCCGGGTCTGGTCGGCTACATCGGCGTGGACCTCGTGCTGACGGACGCCGGGCCCGTGGTCACGGACGTGAACCCGCGGCTCACCACGTCGTACCTCGGCGTCCGCGCCGCGCTGGGCGCCAACATCGCCGCGCTCGCGCTGGAGGCCTGCCTGGGCCGGCTGCCGCCCCCGCCCGGCCCCCCGCGCCGGCGCGCGCGGTTCACCGCGGATGGAGTGGTCAGGTGCGAGGAGGCGGCGTGAGCGGCGTCCTGGGCTGGGACATCGGCGGCGCGAACCTCAAGGTGGCGCGCGTGGTCGATGGCGCGGTGGTCGCCGCGCTGGAGGAGCCGTTCGCCCTGTGGCGCGACCCCGGCCGGCTGCCGGAGGCGCTCGCCCGGCTCGCGGCACGGGCGGGCGGCGGATCGCCCACCATGGCGGTGACCCTGACCGCCGAGCTGGCCGACTGCTTCGCGACCAAGCGGGAAGGCGTCGCGTTCGTGCTGGACGCGTTGCGGATCGCGTTCCCCGGTTGCGAGATCCGCGTCTACGGCGTGGACGGGCGGTTCCGCGACCCGGATGCCGCCCGCCGCGCGCCGCTGCGGGTCGCCGCGGCCAACTGGGCCGCCGCGGCCGCGTTCGTCGCGCGCCGGCACCCCGACGCGCTCCTGATCGACGTCGGCAGCACGACGACGGACATCATCCCGATCGTCGCGGGCCGCATCGCCGCCCGCGGCCGGACCGACCCCGGGCGGCTCATGAACGGCGAACTGGTCTACACCGGCGTGCTGCGCTCGCCAGTCATGTCCATTGTCCGGCGGGTGCCGCTGCGCGGCGGCTGGTGCCGCGTGGCGGCCGAGCACTTCGCCATCGCCGCAGACGTGCACTGCTGGCTGCGCCACATCCCGCCGGACGCGTACCGGTGCGAGACGCCGGACGGCCGCGGCGTGGGCCGGCGCGAGGCGGCCGCCCGCATCGCGCGCACGGTCTGCGCGGACCTGGAGATGCTCTCGCCCCGGGACGTCACCCGGATCGCCCGGCACGTGGCCCGGGCCCAGCGGGCGCGGATCGTCGCAGCGATCCGGCAGGTGCTCGGGCGGCTGGGCGCCGCGGCGCCGCGCGTCGCCCTCGCCGCCGGCGCCGGCGCGTTCCTCGCCCGGGATGCCGCTCGCGCGGCGGGGCTCGACGTCGTGGACCTGGCGGGAACGCTGGAGCCGGCGGCGGCCCGGGCGCTCCCGGCGGCGGCCGTGGCGTGGCTGCTGGCGGAGGAGCGCCGTTGAGGCCGAAGTCCGTGCTCAAGGTCGGCGGCAGCCTGGCCGGCGACCCCGGGCTCCCCCGGCTGCTCGAGGCGCTGGGCGAGCTCGCCGCGGCGGGCCACCGCCTCGTCGTCGTTCCGGGCGGCGGGCCGTTCGCCGACGCGGTGCGCGCCGCCTGCGCGGCGCACGACCCCGGTCCCAGCGCCGCCCACTGGATGGCGATCCTCGCCATGGACCAGTACGCCCACCTGCTGGCCGCGCGCACGCCCGGCGCCGCGCTGGTCGCGGGGCCCGCAGAGGTCGCCGGCGTGCTGGCCGCCGGCCGGGTGGCGGTGCTCGCGCCCTACGCGTGGCTCCGCGCGGCCGACCCGCTGCCGCACAGTTGGGAGGTGACGAGCGACAGCATCGCCGCGTGGGTCGCCGCGCGGCTGGGCGCGCCGCGCCTGGTCCTCCTCAAGTCGGTGGACGGGATCCGCGACGAGGCCGGGAACCTGCTCGCGCGGGTGGAGCGACACGCGCTCGGCGGCAGGGACGAGGTGGACGGCTACTTCGCCCGGGCGCTCGAGCCGGGGACGGCGTGCTGGATCGTCAACGGCCGGCGGCCGGAGCGGCTGCGGGAGCTGCTGGAGCGGGGGCGGACGCGGGGGACGGAGGTGTGCTGAGCCCCAGGGCGGCGCGGAGCGCCCGCACTCGCTCGGCGCGCACCGCGCCGGCGCGGCCGCCGTCGCACGCGCTGCCCCGCACGCCCACGATGTCCACGCCGAGCGAGCGGACGAGCGGGACGTGCTCGGGCCCGAGCGCGCCGGCGAGCCCGACCACCAGGCCCGCATCCCGGGCCGCGGCAACGAAGTCGGCCACCGCCGCTTCCCCTAGCGCGTCCAGCGCCGATGTGCCATCCTTAATGGCGGTATCCAGCATGACGCCGTAGAGCCCGGCATCCCGAGCGATGGCGGGCAGCAGCGCGGGCGGGAGCGCGCCGACCCGCGCCGCGTCGGCGTACCCGACCGCGACGACGCGGGCGCGAGGATCGGCATCATGCGCCGCGCGCTGGACGGCCACGAGCAACGCCAGCGCTTCGCGAGCCTGCCGCGAACCGAGAAGACCCACCTTGACGTACTCGGCGCCGCACGCCACGGCGCCGAACGCAGCGAAGGCGAGGGTCCCCGGGAGGTGCGGCGCATCGCCGAGCGCGGCACTGACCTCGGCGGGCGGTGAGACCTGTGCCCGGACCCGGCGGAGCACCGCAGGCGAGGCCGCGCCCAACGACCCCTCGGCCGGATTCTTCACGTCCACGATGTCCGCGCCACCGGCCAGCGCCTCTGGCGCTTCGGCCGGTGCGATCACGCTGACCAGGAGTCGCATGGCCGCAGAACTTAGGAACGCGCCGAATACGGGGTCAAGCGCCGCCTTCTCGCTGGCGGGGCGCGCGGCGGTGGTGACCGGCGGCTCGAGCGGCATCGGCCGCGCCATCGCGCTCGGGTTCGCCGGTGCGGGCGCGGACGTGCTGGTCAGCTACAACCGCAACGCGCGCGGCGCCGAGGAGGTCGTGGCCGCGATCCAGGCGCTCGGCCGCCGCGGCGCGGCCGTGCAGGCCGACATCGCCCGCGATGGAGACGTGGCTCGCCTGGTCCGCGAGGCGTTCGATCTCCTCGGCCGCGTGGACGTCTGGGTCAACAACGCCGGCGCGGATGTCCTCACCGGCGAGGGGGCGCAGCTCCCGATGCGCGCGAAGCTGGACCTGCTCCTGGCCGTGGACCTGCGCGGCACCATCATCTGCTGCTGGGAGGTCGCGGAGCGGATGCGGGAGCAGGGTGGGGGCGTGATCCTGAACATGTCGTGGGACCAGGCCCTCAGCGGCATGGCCGGGCCCGAGGCGCAACTGTTCGCGGCCGCCAAGGGCGGGGTCGTGGGGTTCAGCAAGAGCCTGGCCCGCAGCGTCGCGCCCGAGGTGCGGGTCAACGTTCTCGCGCCGGGCTGGATCGCGACGGCGTTCGCGGCCGAGCTCGACGCCGCCGAGCGGCAGCGCATCGCCGAGATGACGCCGCTGCGCCGGTGGGGCGAGCCGGGAGACGTCGCGCAGGCCGCGCTCTTCCTCGCCTCTCCCGCCGCGGATTACCTCACCGGCGTCGTGCTGCCCGTGGGCGGCGGCGTCGTCATGTAGCCGAACCCGAACCGGAGGGACCTTATGGCACGCGAGAAACTCCCGACGTACACCGAGGAGGAGGTCCGCGCGAAGCTGGAGGCGGAGCTCCCCGGCTGGTACTACGAGGACGGCTGGATCCGCCGGCAGTACAAGACCGACGGCTGGCAGAGCACGCTGATGCTGGTCAACACCATCGGTTACCTCGCCGAGGCGGCGTACCACCACCCGGACCTCACGGTCACGTGGGCCAAGGTGTGGGTGAAGCTGAAGACGCACAGCGCGGGCGGGATCACCGACAAGGACTTCGAGCTCGCGCGCAAGATCGAGGAAACCGTGCTCTGGCGGCCGGACCCCGAAGCGGCGTTGGAGGGCACGCCCAACAAGTTCGTCTTCGCCGGCAAGGCGGGCGGCTGAGGAGCGGAAGCGTGGCGGATGCCGAAGAAGGTCCTGTTCGTCACCGGCAAGCTCGCGGCACCGTTGCTGCGGGAGACGCTCGAGCGTGCGAAGCCCGATTTCGACTACGAGATCGCGGTGATGAAGATCACCGTCGCCGCGCTCATGACGCCCGAGTGGATCGCCCGCTTCCTGGAGCCGCCGCCGGATGTGGACCTGATCCTGCTCCCGGGGCGCGTCCAGGGTGACGAGAAGATCCTGGAGGCCCGCTTCGGCATCCCCACGGAGAAGGGGCCCAGGGATCTCCGCGAGATCCCACAGTACTTCGGCCTCGCCGCCCTGCGTGGCGACTACGGCGCGTACGACATCCAGATCCTCGCGGAGATCCACAACGCCGCACGGCTGACGGTCGAGCAGATCCTCGACCGCGCGGCGTACTACCGCGCGAGCGGCGCGGACGTGATCGACGTGGGCTGCACGCCGGGCGCGGCGTTCCCGCACCTCGCGGAAGCGGTGCGCGCGCTCAAGGCCGAGGGCTACCGCGTCAGCATCGACACGTTCGACAAGGCCGAGATCCGCACCGCGGTCGCTGCCGGCGCGGAGCTGGTGCTGAGCGTCAACGGCACGAACCTGGACGTGGCGCGCGACCTGGGCGCGACCGTCGTCGTCATCCCCGACTTCGAGGCGGGGCTGGACACGCTGGAGCGCAACATCGAAGCGCTCGAGCGCTGGTCGGTCCGCTACATCGTGGACCCGATCCTCGAGCCCATCGGCTTCGGCTTCGCCGAGTCCCTGCACCGCTACTACGAGGTGCGGCGCCGGTTCCCGCAGGCCGAGATCCTCATGGGCACGGCCAACATCACCGAGCTGACCGATGCGGACACCACGGGTACGACCGCGCTGCTGCTCGGCTTCTGTCAGGAGCTGGGGATCCGCTACATCCTCACGACCGAAGACACGCCCTGGGCGCGCGGCGCGGTGCGGGAGGCGGACATCGCGCGGCGTCTCATGCACTACGCGGTGACGCGCCGCAGTCTCCCCAAGCGCGTCGACCCGCGGCTGGTGACGGTCAAGGATCCGGAGATCATCGCGTACTCGGAGGCCGAGCTCCGGGCGCTGCACGTACAGATCAAGGACCCCAACTACCGGATCTTCACGGACCGGGAACGGATCTACGTCTTCAACGCGGAACGCTTCGTCGTCGGGACCGACATCGCCGAGATCTTCGAGCAACTGGATGTGCACGAGGCGACCCACGCCTTCTACCTGGGCAAGGAGCTCATGAAGGCGCGCCTCGCGATCACGCTCGGCAAGACCTATCGCCAGGAGGGTGAGCTGGCCTGGGGCTACCTCACGCCGCCGGAGGACGCCTCGCGCGAGCACCTCAAGACCGATCGGGAGCGGCGGCTCGCGGCCGCCCGGGAGCGCGCGGACCGGCGTCGCGCCGCAGAGCGGCGGCGGGTCGCAGGGGCGGAGGGCGATGAGCGCTGAACGGATGAATGAGGCGCTGGTCGTGGAGCTCACGCCCGCGCCCGAGCCGATCGACGCGTGCGCGCGGTTCGCCGACCTGCCCGGCTGCCTGCTGCTGGAGAGCATGGTGCGGTCGGAGCGGCTGGGGCGGTACTCGTTCCTCTCCGCGGACCCGTTCCTCGTGCTGCGCAGCAAGGGGCCGGTCGTCGAGGAGGTCAGCGCTTCGGGCGTCCGGCGCGTGGAGGCCGATCCGTTCACCGCGCTCCAGCGCGCGCTGGCGCGCTACCGCACGGACACGTTGCCAGGGCTGCCTCCGTTCCAGGGCGGCGCCGCCGGCTACTTCGGCTACGAGCTCGGGCAGCACCTGGAAACGCTGCCGCAGGCGCCGTACGACGACCTCGCGCTCCCCGACCTCTGCGTCGGCTTCTACGACTGGGTCCTGGCGTGGGACCACGCGAGCGGCCGCGCGTGGCTCGTTTCGAACGGCCTGCCCGCGGCCGGCGCCGAGCGCCGGGCGCGGGCGCAAGCGCGGGCCGACTTCGTGCGCGCGCGGCTCGAGGCGACGTCGTCGCCAGGTGAGCCCATGGAAGAGCCGGCCGCGCCGGCGCCCGTGCGCGAGCGGCCGCCGACGTGGCCTGTGCCGGGCATCGCGGGCGTCGCATCGACGTTCTCCCGCGACGCGTACCTGGCCGCGGTCGCCCGCGCGCGCGAGTACATCCTCGCGGGGGACATCTTCCAGGTGAACCTGTCGCAGCGGCTCCAGGCACCGTACGCGGCGTCTCCGTTCGCGCTCTATCGCGCGGTGCAGCGGCGGAACCCCGCGCCGTTCGCCGCCTACTTCCGGACCCCGGATGCGACGATCGTCAGCGCGTCGCCCGAGCGGTTCCTGCGCGTCGTCGAGGGACGCGTCGAGACCCGCCCGATCAAGGGCACCGCTCCGCGCGGCATCAACCCGATGCACGACATGGCGCTCGCACGCGCGCTCCGCGAGAGCGAGAAGGACCGGGCGGAGAACGTGATGATCGTCGACCTGCTCCGGAACGATCTCTCGCGGGTCTGCGACGATCACTCGGTCGAGGTGCCCGAGCTCTGCATCGTCGAGAGCTACGCCACCGTCCACCACCTCGTCTCGACGGTGGTCGGCCGCCTGCGGCCCGGCCACGATGCGGTGGACGTGCTCCGCGCCGCGTTCCCCGGCGGCTCCATCACCGGCGCGCCCAAGGTGCGGGCGATGGAGATCATTGCCGAGATCGAGCCGACCAGCCGCGGCCCGTACACCGGCGCGATCGGCTACATCGGGTTCGACGGCACCATGGACACGAACATCGCGATCCGCACGTTCATCGTGCAGGCGGACACGGCGTACTTCCAGGTCGGCGGCGGGATCGTCGCGGACTCGGAGCCGGAGAAGGAGTATCTCGAAACCCTCGCGAAGGCGCAGGGCCTGCTCGCCGCGCTGGAGGTCCCCAGTGGTGCTGCTGATCGATAACTACGATTCCTTCGTCCACAACCTCGCGCGCTACGTGCGCCAGCTGGGCGAGGAGACGGTCGTCCTGCGCAACGACCGCGTGATGCTGGCCGAGATCGAGGCCATCGGGCCGACGCACATCATCGTGTCGCCCGGACCCTGCACGCCGCGCGAGGCCGGGATCTCCACCGACGTCGTGCTCGCCTTCGGCCCGCGGTTGCCGATCCTGGGCGTTTGCCTGGGACACCAGTGCATCGCGACGGCCTTCGGCGGCCGGCTGGAGCGTGCGCCGCGGCCGATGCACGGCAAGACCTCGCCGATCCAGCACGACGGCCGGGGGATCTTCGCCGGCATCCCGAGCCCGTTCCGCGCGGCGCGCTACCATTCGCTCATCATCCCGCCGTCCGGCGTGCCGCCGGCCCTCGAGGTGGTCGCGACCACGCCGGAGGGCGAGATCATGGCATTTCGGCACAGGATCTTCCCCGTCTGGGGCGTGCAGTTCCATCCCGAGTCGGTGCTGACCGAGCACGGCTACACGATCCTGCGCAACTTCCTCGCGCTGGAGCCCGGCGCGGCGCGGGAGGCGGCGTGAGGGGCTCCTACGAGCACGGCCGGTTTCACGCAGCCGCAGGGGCCGGTGCATCGGCGGGCGCGGAGGCACGGTCATCGGCGGCACAGGCCGGTGCGCCGGCGGGCGCCGTGTGGGTGAACGGCGCGCTGGTGCCGCCGGGCGAGCCGGTTCTCGCGGCCGACGATCGCGGCTTCACGCTCGGCGACGGGTTGTTCGAGACCATGCGCGCGTACGGCGGCCGCGTCTTCCGACTGCAGGCCCACCTCGAGCGCCTGCGCGCCTCCGCCGACCGGCTCGGCATCCCCGTTCCACCGGATCTCGAGGACGCCGTCCGCGCGACGCTCGCGGCGAGCGGCCTGGACAGCGCGGCGGTGCGGCTCACGGTCAGCCGCGGCCCGGGCGGGGAAGGGCTCGCGCTGCCCGAGCCGGCCCGGCCGACCATCGTCATCACGGCGCGGCCGTACGCGCCGGCGGAGCGCTGGTACACGACGGGGCTGCGCGCCGTCTTCGCGCGCGGACGGCTGAACGAGCATGCGCTCACCGCCGGGATGAAGCGCCTGGGGTACCTGGACCAGGTCGCTGCCCAGGCGGAGGCCCGCGCCGTCGGCGCCGACGAGGCGCTCTTCATCGACACGGCAGGGCACCTCGCCGAGGGCGCGGCGAGCAACGTCTTCCTCGTCATCAATGGCGCGCTCTGGACGCCGCCGCTCTCGTGCGGCGTGCTGCCCGGAATCACGCGGGGCGTCGTGATCAAGCTCGCCGCGGCCGCCGGGATCCCGGTGCGCGAGGAGCCGGTCCCGCCCGGCGCGCTCCACGGCGCGGACGAGGCGTTCCTCACCAGCAGCCTGCGGGAGCTGGTGCCCGTCACCGCCATCGGAGATTGCCCGATCGGTCGCGGCCGCCCGGGACCGCTCACGCTCCGTCTACTCGACCTCTACCGGGAGCGGGTGCACGTGGAACTCGAATCGGACGGGGTGTCATGATCATCGAATGCATCCTGACGACGATGAACCAGGACGGCGACGTCAACTTCGCGCCGATGGGCGTCGTCTGGGGCGAGGACCGGCTCACGATCAGGCCGTACCGCGACACGACCACCTTCCGGAACCTCGTGGCGACCGGGCAGGCGGTGGTGAACCTGATCGACGACGTGTACTGCTTCGCCCAGGGCGCGATCTCCTCGCCCGTCTTTCCCGCGATCCCGGCGGAGAAGGTGCGCGGCGTCGTGCTCGCGGACGTCTGCTCCTGGCGCGAGGTCGAGGTCGAGGAAGCCGACGTCGAGGCGCCGCGTGCCCGCTTCGAGTGCCGGGTGGTGCACCGCGGGTTCAAGCGCGAGTTCCTCGGGTTCAACCGCGCGCGCCACGCCGTGCTGGAAGCCGCCATCCTGGCGACGCGGACGCGGATCCTCCCGATCGAGGAGATCCTGCGGGAGTACGAGCGTCTCCAGGTGATCGTGGACAAGACCGCCGGTCCTCGCGAGCACGAGGCCATGGCCATGCTCACCGCGTACGTGCGGAAGGAAGCCGCGGCGTTGCAGGGAGGAGGGGATGACGGCCGGTGAGGCGGTGTGGGTCGAAGCGCCCGCGCGGCTGCACCTGGGGCTGCTCGACCTGCGGGGCGACCTGGGCCGGCGCTTCGGCGGGATCGGGATCGCCGTGCAGGAGCCATCGCTCTTGCTGGAGGCGAGGCCGGCCGCGGAACTCATCGTGACCGGCGAGGAGGCGGAGCGCGTGCGGTTGTACGCGCGCCGCTTCCTGGACCACCACGGCCTGAGCGGCGGCGCCCGGCTGCACCTGCACCGCGCGATCCCGGCCCACTCCGGCCTGGGCTCCGGCACCCAGATCGCCCTGTCCGTGGCGCGCGCGCTCGCCATCCTCTACGACCGGCCGAGCGCCGCGGCGGAGCTCGCCAGGGCGGTGGGGCGCGCGCGGCGGTCCGCGATCGGGACCTGGGCGTTCGAGCGCGGCGGGTTCATCCTCGAGGGCGGACGCCGCGATGACGACGACCGGCCGGCGCCGCTGCTCATGCGCCACGCGATGCCGGAGGACTGGCGCTGCGTGCTCGCCATCCCCGACGTCGGCCCGGGGCTCAGCGGCGACGCCGAGGAGGCCGCGTTCCGGTCGCTGCCCCCGCCGTCCGAGGCGCTGGTCGGACGCATCTCGCGCCTCGTCCTCATGCTGCTCCTCCCCTCGCTCGTCGACGGCGACCTCGAGGGATTCGGCCGCGCCGTCACCGAGGTCCAGCGCTGCGTCGGCGATTCGTTCGCGGCCGTGCAGGGCGCCACCTTCATGCACCCGCTCGTGGAGGAGCTGATCGCCGACATGCTCGCCGGCGGCGCGGCAGGCGCCGGCCAGTCCTCGTGGGGCCCTACGGTCTACGGCTTCGTTAACGGGGACGCCGCCGCGCGCGCCCTCGCCAGCCGCATCGAACGGCGGCTCGCCGGCCGCGGGCTGGTCCTGACCGTCGCGTTCGACAACACCGGCGCCCGCGCCTGGCGCGGGACCAAGGCAAGCCCTCCGCCGGCGGGGGTGTCTCTACCGACCCCCCAGGATCATCTCCCCAGTAGGAGGTAATAAACCCCCCACAAACGGATCGCCCGTGGGCATTCGACGGCTGTTCGAACGCCATTACCCGGCCGTTGTCCGATTCCTGTACCGGCGGTTGGGTGACCGCGACCAGGCCGAGGAGCTCGCGCAGGAGGCGTTCACCCGGCTGCTCAACCAGCGGCTTCGCCGGCCGACCGCCTGGCTCTACGCCGTGGCGGCGAACCTGGCGCGCGATGCGGCCCGGGGCGAGGCGGTCCGGGCGAGGCGGCTCCAACTGCTCGCGGGCGAGCTCGCGGACGCCGCAGAGCCGAGCCCGGAGCAGGCGCTGCTCCGCGAAGAAACGGCGCGGCGGGTGCGCGCGGCGCTCCTTTCGCTCTCGGAACGGGACCGGTTGCTACTCCTGCTTCGCGAGGAAGGGCTGAGCTACCGAGAGATCGCCGACGTGGTCGGCATCTCGCCCACATCGGTCGGCCCGCTGCTCACGCGGGCCCAGCGCCGCTTCGTCCGGATCTATCACGGTGTGACGGCGACGGAGGCGCACGATGCGTCGGCATCCTCCTGAAGGAGAGTTACAGGCGCTGCTCGATCGCGAGCTCGGCCTGCTCCGGCGCTTCCGACTCCGCAGGCACCTGCGGCGCTGCCCGTACTGCGCCGGCCGGTACAATGCGGTCTCCCGCGCCAACGCGGATGCGGCCCGCCTCCTCTCGGCGCTGAGCCTCACGGTGGACCCGGCCGACGGGTGGGCCCGGTTCCTGGTCCTGAGCGGCGGGCGCGCGGCGCGCCCCACCGTTCCGCTCATCGCCCGGCTGGTCGTGCTTGCGGTCGCGGGCGCTCTCGCCGTCGCGTCCTACATGGCCTGGCCGCGGCCGGAGCTCAGCGCCGCCGACCTGCGCCCCGCGGAGCTGCTCGAGCGCCTCGCGGAGGCCGTGGACGACGTCGTCCTGGACCTGTGCTGCGCCGACTACGATGGCGGCGGGTTGCCGGATGACGGCCTGGTCACGCTGAGCGGCCCCGGCGAGGTGGTGAAGCTCGTCGTGGTCTACGAGGACGTCGACGGGGACGGCAAGTTCTCGCCCGGCGACCGCGTGCGTTACGTCTCAGCCAGACCCTCCATTCGCTGACCGAACACTTCAGGAGTGTGCCATGAAGTGCACGCGTCTCATCGCGCTGACCTGTAGCGTGATCGCGGCGAGTCCCGCGCTCGCCCAGGCGCCCGACGCCGCGTCCGACACGACCACGTTCCGCCTGCCGGCGGTGCGGGTCGAGGTCTCGCGACTCGGCGTCGGCGGGATCCCGCTCGCCCGTACGCCCTTCGGCGCGGCCGTGATCGACGCCGAGGAGCTGCAGCGGAGCCCCTCGCTCGCCATCGCGGACGCGCTGGGCCGCCTGCCCGGCGTCGCGCTCGCCGACGAGCTGGGCAGCGCCTACCAGCCGGACCTCGTGCTGCGGGGCTTCAGCGTCTCGCCGGTGGTCGGGCTCCCCCAGGGCGTGAGCGTCTTCGTGGACGGGGTGCGGATCAACGAGCCGGACGCCAGCCAGGTGAACTTCACGCTGGTGCCGTTCGCCGACCTCGAGCGGATCGAGGTGCTGCGCGGCCCCTCCGGCCCGTTCGGCAAGAACACCCTCGGCGGCGCCGTCAACCTCGTGACGCGCCGGGGCGGGCCGCAGCCGTTCGTGAACGCCGAGGCGTCGTTCGGGAGCTTCGGCCAGCTCGAGGGGCGGGCGCAGGTCGGCGGGCAGCGCGGCCCGTTCGACTACTACATCTCCGGCCGCTACCGCCAGGAAGACGGCTGGCGTGACGCCTCGTACACCCGCACCGCCCAGGTCTTCGCCAAGGGCGGCTGGACGAACGGCAACACGGACGTGTGGCTCTCCTACACGTTCGCCACGGACAGTCTGCTCCAGGCCGGGTCGGTGCCGATCACGTGGCTGCAGTCCAGGGACTCGATCCCGCCCCGCTGGCGCAACACGGATGACGCGCGGAAGATCAACTTCACGGGCGGCGACTTCTTCGGCCCGACGATGCACTTCCTGAACGCGCAGCTCACTCGCCGGCTGAGCCCGCAGACCGAGCTCAAGGCCAACGCGTTCTTCCGCAGCAACGACATCGAGCAGTTCAACGCGAACTTCACCGAGCCGGACACGCGCCTCCTCACGGACATCCGCTCCGTCGGCGGCACGGTCCAGCTCGCGCACGTCCGCGGCGACCTCCAGATCGACGGCGGCATCGAGTACGCGTTCAACGACGTCGAGATCACCATCTTCGACCACCCGAACGAGAACTACCCCACGATCGATCCGGAGGGCGAGCTGTCGGAGGACGTGGGCACGAAGGAGCACAACGTCGGCGCCTACATCCAGGCCCGCTACATGCCGAACCCCCGGCTCGCGTTCACCGGGATGCTGCGCTACGACTACGTCAGCCTCCCGTTCCGTGACTTCCTCGAGCCGGAGAACGACGGCGACAACACCTTCCAGCAGATCACCGGCGCGCTGGGCGTGGACTACGTGCTGCGTCCGGGTCTGGTCGGGTTCGCCAGCTACGGCCGCGGCTTCCGGGCGCCCACGATCATGGAGCTCGCCTGCGCCGACCCGGATGATCCCTGCCCCCTGCCGTACGAGCTGGGCGCCGACCCGCCGCTCGATCCGGTGACGACGGACACGTGGCAGGCGGGGCTGCGCCTCTTCCAGGGCCCGTTCTCGGCCGACATCGTCGGGTTCTGGTCCGAGGTGCACGACGACATCTTCCACGTGCAGCCGCACGGGGCGAGGACCGGCTACTTCCAGAACATCGAGCGCACGCGTCGTCAGGGGCTCGAGCTCAGCCTTTCCTACCAGCCGAGCGAGTCGTTCCAGATTTACGGCGCGGTCGGGTTGACCCGGGCGACGTTCCAGACCACCGCGAGGCTCTCGGCGCCCTACAGCGATGATGACGACGATGACTTCGACGACGATGATGTGGTCGTCGCGTTCGACGATGACGATGACGATGACGAGCCCCTCGTCGAGCCGCTGGAGGTGCGGCCGGGGCACGTCTTCCCGATGGTCCCCGCGATCCGCGCCAACGTCGGCGCCACGTACCGGGCCGGGCCGCTGCGCCTCGGGCTCGAGGTGAGTCACGTCGGCAGCCAGTGGCTCCGCGGCGACGAGGACAACACCGAGGAGGAGCTGAAACTCGATCCGTACACGCTGGTGGATCTCAGCGCCGAGTACCGGCTGTTCGACCGCATGACGGTCTTCGCGAACATCCAGAACGTGTTCGACGTGGAGTACAACACGTTCGGCGTGCTCACGCTGAACCACCTCAACGACATCAACTCGCCGCGCGTCGAGCCGTTCGTCACGCCCGGCTTCCCGCGGCGGGCGACCATCGGGCTGCGGTACCGGCTGTAGCAGCCCAGCGGGCCGCTGTGGCCAACGGTGTGGTGCAGCGGCTCGCCCCCTTTTCACACCGGATCTCGCGTTGAACCCGCCGGTGTGGTGGTGAGCCGCACCGGCGGGCCGCGAGGACTTCGGGCGCCGTTCGGCTTGACCCGAATGGCGCCCGAGGTATTTTGACCATCTCGTTCGAACGCACGTTCGGGGTCCCCCGTCAATCCTCAGGAACCGCGGGAGGCGCGTATGAAGATCGTTCGGACGGGTGCGCTGGCGGTTCTCGTCATCGCCGCCCCCCTTGCCCCGGCCCACTTATCCGCCCAGGAGCAGGCAGCCGACAGCCTGGAAGTGATCCCGCTGGTGCCGCTGACGGTCACGGTGCTGCGCACGCCGGTGCGCATGGACCAGGCGCCGTTCACCGTGGCCGCGCTGCGGCGTGATGCGGCCGAGCGCGCGCGCCCCGGGCAGGGGCTCGACGAGGCGTTGCGTGGCGTCGCGGGCGTCCAGGTGGACAATCGTTTCAACGACGCGCTGGGCGAACGGCTCTCGATCCGCGGCTTCGGTGCTCGCGCGCAGTTCGGCATCCGCGGGGTCAAGGTGGTCGTGGACGGGATCCCGGCCACGATGCCGGACGGCCAGACCACGCTGAACCATCTGGACCTCGCCTCGCTCGGCAGGGTCGAGGTGATCCGCGGGCCGGCCTCCGCGCTCTGGGGCAACGGCGCGGGCGGCGTGGTCCAGCTCGAGACGGAGCCGCCTCCGGTGGCCGGCTTCCGGCAGGAGCTCGAATCCGCCGCGGGCTCGAACGGGTTCCTGCGCCTCACCAGCGTCACGGCGGGCCACGCCGGCGGCGCTGCCTACCGGGTCGCCTTCTCGCGCACGGCGAGCGACGGCTACCGGGAGTGGAACGCCTCCGAGATCTACCGCGGCAACGCGACCATCCGCTACGCGGCCGGCGTGAACGACATCCGCGTCGTCGGCCACTTCGTGCACTACGACGCGCAGAACCCCGGCGCGCTGACGGTGGCGCAGATCGCGGAAGACCGCAAGCAGGCCAACGGCAACAACCGGCTGCAGCGCACCGGCGAGGAAGGGGTGCACGGCCAGCTCGGGGTCGTGTGGCGGCGCCGCTCGGGCCGAACGACCTCGAGGTCTCGGCGCACGGGATCGTGCGATCGCTGACGAACCCGATCCCGCCCACGATCATCGGGCTGGATCGCCTGGCCGGCGGCGCGCGCATCGCGCTGCACGGCTCGTTCGGCATCGCGGACCGGGAGCTGCGCTGGTCGGTGGGCGCGGAGACGGAGCTCCAGCGCGACGACCGCCAGAACTGGGTGAACGAACAGGGCTCGCGCGGCGAGCTCACGCTGGACCAGTTCGAGACGGTCACCGGCGTGGGCGTCTTCGCGCAGGTGGCGGCGCCGCTCGGCGCGCGCGTCCACGCGCTCGGCGGCCTCCGCTACGACCGCTACCGGTTCGAGGCCGATGACCGGCTGATCACCGCGGACAACCCCGACGACTCGGGCAGCCGCACCATGGACGCGCTGAGCCCGTCGGTGGGCGTGCTCGTCGAGCTGGACCCGCGGGCCCAGCTCTACGCGAACGTGGCGACGTCCTACGAGACGCCGACGACCACGGAGCTGGTCAACCGCCCGACGGGCGCCGGAGGGTTCAACCCGGACCTCGACCCGCAGCGGACCCGGTCCGTGGAGGTCGGTCTCAAGGGGCGGATCGGCCAGTCCCTCGTCTACGATGTGGCCGCGTACCGCGCGGAGATCGAGGACGCACTCATCCCGTTCGAGGTCCAGGCCGCGCCCGGCCGCCAGTTCTTCCGCAACGCGGGGACGGCCCTCCACCGCGGCGCGGAGGCGAGCCTCTCGCTCGCGCTGTTCGACGGCCTCACCGGGCGGATCGGCTACACCTACACGGACGCGCGCTTCGACTCGTACGTCACGGAGGATGGCGCCTTCGACGGCAACCGGGTGCCCGGCGTGGCGCCGTTCCGCTTCGACGCCGCGCTCACCTATCGCGGCCGCCAGGGCTGGTTCGTCGGCTTGGATTACCGGCGCGCGTCGCGCATTCCGGTGAACGACGCCAACAGCGCGTACTCGCCAGGGTACCAGGTCACGGACCTGCGCCTCGGGATGGAGCGTCTGAGGCTCGGCGGCGTGTCGCTTTCGCCGTTCGCGGTCGTCAGCAACGTCTTCGATGAGGAGTACAACGCGTCGGTCACGGTGAACGCGTTCGGCAACCGGTACTTCGAGCCGGCGCCGGGCCGCAGCTTCCACCTGGGCGCGCGGGTGACGTTGGGGAGGTCCTGAAGCCGACGGCGCACGGCGTCGCCGTTCCAGGAGAAGCAGCTCGTGAGCCAGGTCCCGACCGGGGCTTGGCTCGATTCGTTTTCCTTCGCGGCGGGCGCATCGGGCGTCCCCGCCGGAGCGGCGCGTGTCGATCCGGCGCGGCCCCGTTCGTCGCAGGGATGGAGGCATGCGGGTTCGGGCCGCGTGGACGCGTCCGGAGCCGCGCGCCAGGAGGGCGCCCCCGCGGACGGGTCGCGCGGCGGCGCGGGTCCCGAACCACGCGAGGAGAGGTGACATGGCGGCGACGGTGAGAACGAAGGTCTTCCCGCACCTCTGGTACGCCGAGGGCGCGGAGGGGGCGGCCCGGTTCTATGCGTCCATCTTCCCGGATTCACGGGTGGACCGCGTCACGACGCTGTTGAGCGAGACGCCGGGAGGGTCTCCGGGCCCCGTGAAGATCGTGGACTTCACGCTGTTCGGGCAGCGGTTCCAGGCGATCAGCGCCGGGCCCCACCACGAGTTCAACGACGCCATCTCCATCGTCGTGGAGTGCGACGACCAGGAGGAGCTGGACCGGTACTGGAACGCGCTGCTCGAAGGCGGCGGCACGCCGCAGGCGTGCGGCTGGCTCACCGACCGGTTCGGCGTACGCTGGCAGATCGTGCCGGCCGCGCTGGAAGGGCTCCTGTACGAGGCAGACCCGGTGCGCGCGAAGCGCGTGGGCGATGCGCTGCTGGAGATGGTGAAGATCGACATCGCGGAGCTGGAGAGGGCGTATCGGGGGTGAGGGCCGGGCGCGCTCACGCGTCCCGGTACAGATCATCCAGCGTCCACAGATAGACCTCGTCGCGGCTGGACTCCGCCGCCCGACGGAACCGGTCGGTGAATCCGTTGGAGGCCACGTACAGCAACGGAGACGCGGGATCCAGCGCATCGTGCGCCCAGGCCACGCCGGACCTGGCGAGGCGGTCCAGCATGGAGAGGTGCTCGGTGTGTACGTGGACATCGAGCGGGTTCCGGTTCCATTTGATGGCGCCGGTGAGCACGCGTCCGTCGATCAGCCGAGATGCGATGTCCATCTCGAGGGGCCTGCGATCCCTGTCGAGCCCCTCCCAACGCCCCCACTCGGAGATCAGCGGAAGCCCGAGCGGCGCCTGGAGCCTGTAGTAGGCCTCCTCCACGATCGCTTCGAAGATGCGGCCCATGTACGTGTCGAATCTGGGAGCGACGTGCTCCTGCCATATCGCGGCGGGGTCCTGGGTCGCCAGCGCACTCTCCAGCGGCGCCACGGTGTCGAAATAGAAGCGCATGGCGGGATCAGAAATCCGGTAGCGGTACGGGGACGTCCGCTTCGCGCCGAGGTTGCGTTCCGCCCGGACGTAGTCGAGGCCGATCAGGCGGTCGATCATGTCTCGTAGCGGAGTACCTTTTTCCAGTCCTGCTGCCTGGGCGATCTCGTTCAGCCCGGTGCGACCGCTACCGATCGCCCGGAGGATCGCCATGTACTTCGGGATCTCCCTGAGCCCCTGCTCCTGGAGGAGCGCGGTCCGGACCAGTTCGCGGACTTCGCCCGTGGGGTGCAGCATCAGGGCGATGATGTTGTCCGACAGCGGGCGCGAAGGATCGATGGCGGCCAGGTAACGGGGCGCGCCTCCGAACACGCCGTATGCACACGCGCGGTCGTACGCGCTCGGGAATCCCGCGAGTTCGCCTGCGTACCAGTAGTTGAACGGACGCAAGCGATGCTGCCAGGCGAAGCGGCCGTAAAGCGGTGAGCCGCCCGCGTTCAGGCTCTCGAGTGTCCTGACGGCCGAGCCGGAGATCACGAAGACCAGCGGCCGGGCGGGCCGCTGCATCTCCCAGGCGGCATTCAGCTCGGATGCCACAGCCCGGAGATCGCTGGGGCTCTCGCCCAGGTACTGGAATTCGTCGAGGGTGATGGCCAGGGGTTCCGAGGAGCGATGGTCGAGGAGCAGCCGGAAGACGCTCCTCCACGTCGGATAGTCCTCCACGTGGATCTCCTCGCCTGACCACTGGGCGAACGCGGTGAGCAGCGCAACGCGGTTCTGGGCAGGCGTGGTTTCGGAAGCCGTGAAATAGAACGCGCGCACGTCCTCCCACACCCGCGCCAGCAGGTAGGTCTTGCCGACCCGTCTGCGGCCATACATGAGCACCAGTTGAGGGCTTCCCCGTTGGAGCAGGGACCGGAGGCGCTGGATTTCCTCTGTGCGATCGACCAGGAGGTCAGAGTCTCGTCGGACCATGCTCGGACTCCAGGACCGTGGGCCTCACGAGCTCGCGCAGCAGGGGCCCGGGGGCGGGCCGGCCGCACAAGATATACTATCGTCTAAGTATACTACCATACAAGTATACTGATATGCTAGTATAGTTGTGGCGCCACGGGGTAACGCTCGTATCGGCCTGGCAACGGGAACCCTACGGGCGGAGGCCGGCTGGTCTGCTCCGGGGCATGGCTCTCTGCATTCCGCGCAACCGTGACGGCTTCTACTGACGTTACCTGGGTTGCTTGACTGATCAACGTTCGTTGATGTATTGTTCGGCCATGTACGGAGCGGATCTGGACCTTGCCCAGCTCGCGCGTCGGTTTCACGCACTCTCTGACGAGACGCGCCTCCGCATCGTGGACCTGCTCGTCTCGGGCGAGAAGTGCGTCTGCGACCTCCAGGACGCGATCGGAGCGGCCCAGTCCCGCCTCTCCTTCCACCTGAGGGTGCTCCGGGAGGCAGGGCTGGTGCGCGACCGGAGGCAAGGGCGCTGGAACTTCTACTCGTTGCGGCCGGAGGTGCTCGAGCAGATGGCCGCGTACCTCCGGGAGCGCAGGCCGGATGAGGCCGCATGGGGTGCGTGCGGCTGTACAGAGACCCACGAGGGGCGGTGCTGCGACTGACTCTTGGACGCATCAACAAGTGTTGCTGCGGAGAGAGCAAGATGAGCGGTGACGTGCGGGAGATCGTCAAGGAGCGCTACGGCCGGGCCGCGCTCCGGGTGATCGAGGGGCAGGAAAAGGCCTCGTGCTGCAGGACAGGTCGAGGCTGCGGCTCGTCCGATCCGATCACGCGCGACCTCTATGACGCCGCCACCACGGCGGTGCTTCCGGAGGCGGCGATGCTCGCGTCGCTCGGGTGCGGCAACCCCACGGCGCTGGCGGAACTGAAGGAGGGCGAGGTCGTGCTCGATCTGGGCTCGGGGGGCGGGATCGACGTCTTGCTCTCGGCCAAGCGGGTGGGGCCGAGCGGGAAGGTCTACGGGCTCGACATGAGCGATGAGATGCTCGCCCTCGCCCGTCGGAACGCGGCCGAGGCCGGAGCCACGAACGTCGAGTTCCTGAAGGGCTACATCGAGGAGATCCCGCTTCCCGACAACAGCGTCGATGTGATCATCTCGAACTGCGTGATCAACCTTTCGGCCGACAAGCGGGCGGTGCTGGAGGAGGCGTTCCGGGTGCTCAAGCCAGGCGGGCGCTTCGCGGTCTCGGACATCGTGATTCGCGGCGAGGTCCCGCCGGAGGTCCGTCGGTCGTTGGAGCTCTGGGTCGGGTGCGTGGCAGGGGCGCTCGAGGCGAGCGAGTTCGCGCGTCTGCTGGTGGAGGTCGGATTCGAGAACCCGTCCATCGAGCCGACGCGGATCTACCGGGTGGAGGACGCGAGGTCGTTCCCGGAGGAGGCCGGCCTGGACGTGGACGTCTTCGCCGTGGTCGTAGATGGTCGGATCATCGCCGCGTTCGTCCGCGCGACCAAGCCCGAGACCGTGCGCGGGACCGGCGGCGCGACGGCGGCGTGCTGCGCGCCCGGGTGCTGCGCCTGAGCGGCACGGCGAACGAACCGCCGGAGAAGGCGATCTCTGCCGCAGCCGGCTCAGGGGCGGACGAGCGGACGAGCCGGGAAGCGTTCCGGGGCGCCCGCGGCGGACCA
>ERZ777003.2464-NODE-2464-length-21380-cov-7.132474_pt1 | contig 21380 bp, 20 predicted proteins | sample MGYA00374956_ERZ777003 | MGnify/ENA primary metagenome ERZ777003 (study PRJEB29302, sample SAMN06268252) | bioreactor metagenome | isolation source: Joint BioEnergy Institute, California, USA | place: USA:Joint BioEnergy Institute, California, USA | collected... | reverse complement strand
TGGAGCGGGCGATGGGAATCGAACCCACGACATTCAGCTTGGGAAGCTGACGTTCTACCTCTGAACTACGCCCGCACTCGCGACCAAGAGTTAGCGCCGGGGACGTGGATCGACAAGCGTCGGATCACGCACGGGACCGCCGCGCCCCCTCCTCCGCCATGAACAGGGCGGCGTCTGCGCCCGGCCCTGCGCGCGCATCCATGGCGGCCGCGAGGGGCCTCTTCCCGTCCGTCCTGCCGCAACCGGTCGAAAAGCGCCGGACGATCCCCCTCCCGCTTCGCATCCCGATCCTTGCAGCCCCTCAGGCCGAGGCCACCGGGCCCACGCTCGCCCTGGACGGCTCTCGCGGCCCCGCGAGCGACGCGGCACGAGCACTCTTGCCCACCCTCCCCATCGGGGGCTAGATGACGGTCATCGCTCCGCCCGTACCGGGCGGGGCGATGCTCGCGATTTGTCCGGCCAGCTTGCGGCGAGCCTAAACAAGCGCGCTAAACGGCCGCGGGGCGCGCCATGGCGCGTCCCCGACCGCGAGAGGGGCCGGACCAATTCGTCCCGAAGGTCCCCCGCGCATGGCCAAGCCCCCCAGCGACCGCAAGCTCCGCCCCGCCACGCTCCTCGTCCGGGGCGGGCAGATGCGCAGCGGCTTCGACGAGACGGCGGAGGCGCTCTACCTCACCTCCGGCTTCGTCTATTCCAGCGCCGCGCAGGCCGAGGGGACCTTCGCCGGCACCGAGAAGCATTACCAGTACTCCCGCTTCGGCAATCCCACGGTGACGATGCTGGAGGAGCGGCTCACCCTGCTCGAAGGGGCGGAGGCCTGCCGCGTGACCGCGACGGGCATGGCGGCGGTGCACGCAGCGCTTCTCTCGCACCTCAAGGCCGGCGACCGGGTGGTGGCAAGCCGGGCGCTGTTCGGCTCCTGCCACTGGATCGTCTCCACCCTGCTGCCGCGCTACGGCATCGTGGGCGAATTCGTGGACGGCGCCGACCTCGCGCAGTGGGAGCGCGCGCTGAGCCGCCCGGCGAACCTCGTGCTGCTCGAAACGCCCTCCAACCCGATGCTCGAGATCGTGGACCTCCGCGCGGTCAGCGAGCTGGCGCATCGCGTCGGCGCGCTGGTGGTGGTGGACAACGTCTTCGCCACGCCGCTACTGCAGCGCCCGATGGAGTTGGGGGCGGACATCGTCGTCTATTCCGCGACCAAGCACTTCGACGGGCAGGGGCGGGCGCTGGGCGGCGCGGTTCTCGGACCCAGGAAGTGGGTAGAGGACACGCTGCAGCCCTTCATCCGCAACACCGGTCCCTCGCTCTCGCCCTTCAACGCCTGGCTGATCCTGAAGGGGCTGGAGACGCTGCCGCTGCGGCTCTCCGCGATGTGCCGCTCCGCCGCGGCCGTGGCGGACTTCCTCGCCGGGCGGCCGGAGGTCGCGCGCGTGCTCTACCCCTTCCGCGCCGACCATCCGCAGCAGAAGCTCGCGATGGCGCAGATGAGCGCCGGCGGCACGGTCGTCACCTTCGACCTCAAGGGCGGCAAGGAGGCGGCCTTCCGTGTGCTGGACGCGCTCCGGCTGATCGACATCTCCAACAACCTCGGCGACGCGAAGAGCCTGGTGACGCATCCGGCGACGACGACCCACATGCGCATCGGGGCGGAGGAGCGCGCGCGGCTCGGCATCACCGACGGCACGGTGCGGCTCTCGGTCGGGCTGGAGGACGTGGAGGATCTCATCGAGGACCTCGCCGCGGCGCTCGACGCGCGCTGAGGAGAATGGAAGCGTGGCCCTCGAGACCTGGATCGCCTTCGCCGCCGCCGCTGTGGCGCTGCTGGTCATTCCGGGGCCGACCATCCTGCTGGTGATCGGGCAGTCGCTTGGCGCCGGGCGGCGGAACGCCCTGCCGCTGGTGGCGGGGGTCGCGGCGGGGGACCTGGTGGCGATGTCGCTGTCCCTCGCCGGGCTCGGCGCGCTGCTCGCGACCTCGGCGACGCTGTTCACCGTGCTGAAATGGGCCGGCGCCGCCTATCTCGCCTGGCTCGGCGTGAAGCTGTGGCGGGCGCCGGTCGCGGCGGAGGCGGCGCCGGCGCTGCCGCCGCGCCGGGCCGCGCGCGACGCCTTCCTGGTGACGGCGCTCAACCCGAAGTCGATTGCCTTCTTCGTTGCCTTCGTGCCGCAATTTCTCGACCCCGCGCGCCCCTTCGCGCCGCAGGCCGCGATCCTCGTCGCGACCTTCGTCGGCCTCGCCGCGCTCAATGCCGGCGCCTATGCGCTGCTCGCCGGCAGGCTGTCGGCGGCGGTGCGCCGGCCGGTGGTGCGCCGGGCGTTCAACCGTGCCGGCGGGACCTTGCTGATCGGCGCCGGCCTCGCGACGGCGGCAATGCGCCGCGGCGGGGCATAACGCGACCGCACCGCCAGCCAGCCGGTCGGTGCCCCGGACACCTGCCCACCGTGGCCGCGTTCGATGGCTGCGGACGAACGGGCGCCCGGCCTGGCTTCCCCTCCGACGCCTCGCCCCGAAGGGTGTGGACAGACCCGGCCCGGCCGCCGACTATCCCGCTCACTGGAAGGAACGCCATGGCGAGAACACCGCCCGAATCACCTCCGGGCTCACGCCCCGCGCGCCCGGGTGCCGGTCGTCAGGACGCCTTCTCGGAGACGACCCGCGGCATCCGCGTGACCGTGCGCGCCTTCTACCTGGCCGACCAGTCGCAGCCCGAGCGCGGCCACCATGTCTGGGCCTATCGCGTGACGATCGAGAACCTCGGCACCGAGACGGTGCAGCTCCTGCGCCGGACCTGGCACATCACCGATGGGCTCGGCCGCACCCAGACCGTGCACGGCGCCGGGGTGGTGGGCGAGCAGCCCGTGCTCGAGCCGGGCGAGAGCTTCGAATACACCTCCGGCACGCCCCTCCCGACGCCATCGGGCTTCATGCGCGGGCAGTATCACATGGTCGTGGTCGGCACCGGCGAGGCCTTCGACGTGACCATTCCGGCCTTCAGCCTCGACAGCCCGCACCTGCCTTCGGGACAGGTGCATTGAGCCGGGAGCGCACCGGCCACGCCGCACCACGTGGTTGCGGAGGCAGGGATGCGCCTTATCTGATTTCGACCGATCAGAACCGCCCTGGAGGCAAACGCGGCGGCGGGCGCCGCTCCGGGCCACCGCTCAGGGGCCCATTTCCTAAGGGACATCCGAGACCGTGAACATCCAGACCCTCCCGGCCGCACAACACCGGGCCGAGTCCGAGGCCGCGACCGCGCCCACCGTGGAGCGCCCGAGCCGCGAGGAGGCCGAAGCCGCGGTGCGCACCCTGCTTCGCTGGGCCGGCGACGACCCGGACCGCGAGGGGCTGCGCGACACTCCCGCCCGCGTGGTCCGCGCCTACGAGGAATTCTTCTCCGGCTATGCCGAGGACCCCGTCGCGCTGCTCACCCGCTCCTTCGAGGAGACGGAGGGCTACGACGAGATGGTGGTCCTGCGCGACATCCGGCTGGAGAGCCATTGCGAGCACCACATGGTCCCGATCATCGGCCGGGCGCATGTGGCCTACCTGCCGGCGGGGCGGGTGGTCGGGATCTCGAAGCTCGCCCGCGTGGTCGAGGCCTATGCGAAGCGGCTCCAGATCCAGGAGAAGCTGACGGCGCAGATCGCGAACACCATCCAGGACGTGCTCCAGCCCAAGGGCGTCGCGGTGGTGGTCGAGGCGGCGCACCAGTGCATGACCACGCGCGGCGTGCACAAGCACGGCGTCACGATGGTCACCAGCCGCATGCTCGGCGCCTTCCGCGACGACCCGAGCACGCGGCGCGAATTCCTCTCCATCATCGGCGGGCAGCGCTGGCAGGTGGAGGGCTGAGGTGCCCTCCCCCCACCCGCGGTCGGCCCCCTATCGGCCGGTCCGCTCGATGTTCCACAGCACCGGGAAGCCGACCTCCAGCACCCCGCGCAAGTTGGAGCGATAGGCCGCCGGGCTCGCGAACTGGGCGAGCGTGACGATCGAGACGTTCTCGATCGCGCGCGCCTGGAGCTGCGCCGCGATCTCGCGCTGCTTCGCCGGGTCGCTCTCGGCGGCGAATTGCTGCAGCAGCGGCACCTGGCCCTGGTCGCACCACCAGCCCGGATAGACATTGGCGCAGTTGTACACCAGCACCGGGTTGGCCATCGGGTTCTGCATGTCGAAGCCGGTCCAGACGATCGGGGTAATGCTCCACCCGCCCTGCGCCACCGGCTCCCGCCGCGTGCGGAGCTGCGCCACCGTGCTCCAGTCGGTCGAGCGGACATCGAGGTTGAACCCGGCGCGCCGGAGCTGCTCGATCGCGACCTGCGCGATCGGATCGATCAGCGCCGAATCGCGCGAGTGCAGCACCACGATCGGCTCGTTGTTGTAGCCAGCCTCGCGCAACAGGGCACGAGCGCGCTCCGGGCCCGTGTTGCGCAGTACCTCGGTGCCGGCGTCGGTGGCGTAGGGACCGCCGCACATGAAGATCGTCAGGCACTGGCGGTGGACCATGTCCTCCGGCAGGCCGGTCCCGGCGACGACCTCGGGCTGCTGGATCGCTGCCTGGACGGCGCGGCGCATCCGTACGTCGTTGAACGGCGGCTGGGCGTGGTTGAGGGTGAGCACGCCGTAGATCTCGCCACCGCCGAGCCCACGGGTGACGACGATGCGGCGGTCACGGCGCAGCATCGGGATGAAGTCGGGCGGAGCGCGCTCGATGTAGTCGATCTCGCCGCTCTGCAGCGCCGCGACCTTGGTCGCGTGGTCGGGGATGGAGACGAACTCGGCGCGCTCGAAATGCACGCGCTTGCCGCCGGCAAGGCCGTCCGCCGGCTCCTCGCGCGGGCGATAGCGGGGGTTGCGGCGGAAGACGACGCGGTCGCCGGGCCGCCAATCGTCGCGCCGGAACAGGAAGGGGCCGGAGCCGATCACCTCCTGGATCTGCTGGTTCGGCGGCGTCTGCGCGAGCCGCGCAGGCATCATGAAGGGCACCAGCACCGCCGCCTTGCCCAGCGCCTCGAGGACCTGGCCGAAGGGGCGGGAGAGCTCGAGCACGAAGGTGCTCTGGTCCACGACGCGCAGCTCCTTCGTCGCGGCCATGAGCTGGCGGCCGAGCCCGTCGCGCGCACCCCAGCGGCGGATCGAGAGCACGCAGTCCTCCGCCGTGACCGGCGTGCCGTCGTGCCATTCGAGGCCGGGGCGGAGCTTGAAGGTCCAGGTCAGGCGGTCGTCGCTGACCTGCCAGGACTCCAGCATCTGCGGGCGCATCACGCCCTGGCTGTCGGGCGCCAGCAGCGTGTCCCAGACCATGTAGGCGAAGGCGCGGGTGACGACCGAGGGGGTGAAGATCGGGTCGAGGATCTGCAACTCGGTATTCATCACCAGGCGCAGCGGCTGTTGCTGCTGCTGCGCCGAAGCCTGCTGCGGCGCGGCGGCCGTGCCGGCGAGGAGCCCGCCGACCGCCGCGGCATGTAGGAATGTCCTGAACCTCATCTTCCCAACCCCGTCCCGTTATTGTCCGCCTTTCGCGGAGCCTCCGCGCGGCCCCGGCCCTCCGCGCCGGCGGACGACCGACAGGCCGGCAGCCCAGCGTGGCGAAAGATCGGTCGGCCCGCCTTGTCCGACGCGCGACACGCGCGGGAACGTGCCGCGTTTGCGCACGGCACGCAACCAAGGGCACCGCCGATAAGTCGTCATGAGAGCCGCCGATCCCGGTCACCGGCGGCGCTCCCGGTACCAGCCTCGGGTGCGCGCGGCCATCCCCGCCGCGGAAGAGCGCAGCACTGGCCGGCCGTAGCGTTACGGAGGCGGGCGGAGGTCAGGCGCCCGCGCGACCGCAGGCGTGCCTGCCGCCGCTACTCCGCGCGGATCCCGCTCTCCCGCACGATGCGCTTCACCACCTCGCGCTCGCGCCTTATGCGCTCGGCGAATTCGGCCGGCGTGCTGGTCACCGCGTCGTTGCCGGTCAGCGCCAGCCGATCGCGCGTCGCTGGGTCGCTCGTCGCGTGGCGCAGCGCGGCGGAGAGGCGCGCGATGACCGGCTCCGGCGTGCCGGCAGGCGCGAACAGACCGTTCCAGCTCGTCATGTCGTAGCCCGGAAAGCCGCTCTCGGCGATCGTCGGCAGGTGCGCGAGGCTGCCGCGGCGCTCCGCGCTGGTCAGCGCGATGCCGCGGGCGCGCCCGTCGTCGATCAGCGGCTTGATCGAGTTCGCGGTGATCAGCACGGCCGAGATGTTGCCCGCGGCGAGGTCGCGCGCCGCCTCCGCCCCGCCGCGATAGGGCACGTGCTCCAGCCGGATGCCGGCACGGCTCTCCAGCAGCGCGCCGGCCAGGTGACCCGCCGAGCCGACGCCAGGCGTGCCGTAGGTGACGCCGCCCGGGTTCGCCTTCGCCGCGGCGACGAAGCCCGCTAGGTCGCGCCCCGGGAAGTCGCGCTTCACCGCCAGCACATAGGGCGCCGCCACCGCCTGGCCGATGGGGATGAAGGCCGTCTCGTAGTCGAAGGAGAGGCCGCGGACGATCAGCGGCGCGATCAGGAAGGCGATGCTCTCGAACAGCAGGGTGTAGCCGTCCGCCGGCGACTGGGCGACGATCCCGGCGCCGATCGTGCCGCCCGCGCCGGTGCGGTTCTCGATGACGATCGACTGGCCCAGGGCCTCCGCCATCTTCGGCTGGAGCAGGCGGATCACCGTGTCGGACTGCCCGCCCGGCGCGTAGGGTGCGACGATGCGGATCGGGCGGCTTGGCCAGCGCTCGCCACCCGCAGCCGTCTGTGCCGCGGCGCGGCGTGGCGCCGCCGCCGATCCGGCGACGGCGAGGAGCGCTGCGGGCCCGGCGCCGCGCAGCGCGCTTCGGCGTGCGATCATCATGTCGTTTCCTCCCCCTCGTGCGGCCCGCTGCTCAGCCGAACTCGATCGTCTGCTCGACGACGTGGCGCAGCGGCACGTCGTCGGAGGTCAGCGTCATCCGCAGCCGCAGCGTGGTTCCCTGGACCTTGCCCTCGCGCACCACGCGCTCGATCTCGCGTTGCGAGGTGACGCCAACCTCCTTGAGGAACTTGCGTATTGCCATGTTGAGGCGGTCTTCGTCCATGCGGGCCTCCCTCCGCCGCGCGCACGCGCCCGGCGGGCCTGCGTTCCCTCCGGGGCCGGCGCCGCACGGCGCGCGGCGAGCTTAGCAGGAGGGCGGGCGGCGATGTCGCCTCACATCGCGCACCCGGCGCCCGCCCGCGGTTCAGGAGGCGGCCGGCGGCGGCACCGTGCCCGGGCGCGGGTCGATGGGCAGCAGCTTGTCGAGGCCGGTCAGGCGCTCGAACAGCGCGGCCGCCTGCAGGGCCCGCGCCTCCTGCCGTGGCGGCGCGGCGATCTGCAGGCCCACCGGGCGGCCGTACTGGTCGAAGCCGCAGGGAACCGCGACGGCCGGGCAGCCGGCCAGCGTGATCGAGGCGTTGATCAGCGACGCCGCCATGTAGTTCTCGAGCTTCTTCCCATCCACCATCTCCGGGTGGCGCAGCATCACGTCGAAGGCCGGCGTGGCGGCGCCCGGCGTAATGAACAGGTCGTAGCGCGAGAACAGCGCGGCGACCCGGCGATACCAGGCGGCGCGCTCGCGCTCCGCCCAGGCGAGGCGGCTCGGCGTCGCGGCGAGGCCGCGCTCCGTGTTCCAGATGATGTCGGGCTTGATCAGGTCGCGATGGGTCTGGAGCTGCAACTCGCGGTCCACGACGAATTGCTGCGAGCGCAGCACCAGGAAGACCTCCTCGAGAGGCCCCAGATCGGGCGCGGCGATCTCGACGGTGCAGCCGAGTTCCTCGAAGCGCCGCACCTCCCGCGCGCAGATTTCCCGCGTCTCACGGTCCACGGCGAGGCCGCCGTTGAAGTTGGGCGTGAAGGCGATGCGCAGCGGCAGCGCCCGTTCGGCCTCCGCGACGGCGCGCGCATAAGGGACCGCGGGCGCGTCGTAGGTCAGCGGATCGAGCGGGTCCCAGCCCGCCATGGTGTCGAGGAACAGCGCAAGGTCCGGCACGTTGCGCGCCATCGGCCCCTGGACCGAGAGCGGGGAGAAGAGGTTGTTGCTCGTCCCGCGCGTCACGCGGCCCGGCGAGGGCCGCAGCCCGACCACGCCGCAATAGGTCGCAGGCCGCCGCAGCGAGCCGCCATGGTCGGAGCCGTGGGAGAGCCAGCACTCGCCGGTCGCCAGCGCGACCGCGCCGCCGCCGGTCGAGCCGCCGCAGGTCAGCGAGGTGTTCCACGGGTTGCGCGTGCGGCCGAAGACCTCGTTGAAGGTCGAGCCGCCGGCGCCGAATTCCGGCGTGTTGGACTTGGCGATGACGATGCCGCCCTTGCGCTCGATGCGCTCCACCAGCGGGTGGGACTTCTCCGGCACGTGGTCCTTGAAGATCGGCGAGCCGTAGGTGGTGCGCACGCCGGCGACGTCGGTGAGGTCCTTGATCGTCACCGGCAGTCCGGCGAGCCAGCCAGGCTCGCCCTCCGCTTCGCGTGTTCCGGCGGCGCCGCTCATCAGCCGCTTCGCGTGGTCGCGCGCGCGGTCGAGGCAGAGGGTGGGCAGCGCGTTCACTGCTGGCTCGACCTCGGCGATGCGCGCCGCGGCGGCGTCAATTAGCTCCAGTGGCGAAACCTCGCCGCGCGTAAGCTTCGCCACCGCCTCGGTCGCCGTGAGGCGGATGAGCGCGTTGTCGGACATGCCGGCTTCCTCCATCAGACTCGGCCGCATTGCAGCCCGGCCCACGGGGCGCGGCAAGCGGTGCGCAGCGTCCGACGGATGTCCGCCAGCCCGGCTCCTCGTCGGCCGGGCTGTGGTCCAGCCGACGAAGGGCTAGTCGCCTAGCGTCTCCAGCAGGGCGCAGAGCGTGGCGCCGCGCGGCGCCAGGTCGGGCCAACGGATGTGCTCGTCCGGCGCATGCGCGCCCGCACCGGTGCAGCCGAGCCCGTCGAGCGTCGGCACGCCGAGCGCGGCGGTGAAATTCCCGTCCGACCCGCCGCCGCGATAGCCCTTCGGCAGGTCGTAGCCCTCCGCGGCGGCGAGCGCGCGCGCCTTCTCGTACAGCGCGAGAACCGCCGGGGTCTCGGCGAAGGGCGGGCGGTTCATGCCGCCGGTGACGGTGATCTCGATGCCCTCCTCCGGGCTGCCGGCCATGCCGAGGATCAGGCGCTCCAGCCGCTCGCCGTCCTCCGCGGTGGCGACGCGGAGGTCGATCTCGCAGCCCGCCTCGGGCGGGATCACGTTGGGCCGGGTGCCGCCGCGGATCGGGGCGACATTGGTGGTGACGCCGCGGTCGAGGTCCACCAGCGCGTGGATCTCCAGGATCTTACGCGCCAGCGCCACGACCGCGCTGCGCCCGTCCTCCCAGTTCCCGCCGGAATGCGCGCTGCGGCCGCGCACCTGCATCTCGAACCGGCCCACGCCCTTGCGCGCGGTGACACAGGCGCCCGCGGCGCCCGCCGCAGGCTCGGGGATGAGCACGGCGCAGGCGCCGCGCGCCTCGCGCTCGATGATGGCGCGGCTGGTCGGGCTGCCCACCTCCTCGTCCGGGGTGAGGAGCAGAACGATCGGGGCGCGCGTCAGCGTCTTCTGCCGCAGGATCTCGCGCACCGCATGGAAGGCGAGGAAGCTGCCCGCCTTCATGTCGAAGATGCCCGGGCCGTAGGCGCGGTCCCCCTCCACGCGGAAGGGCATGGAGCGCGCCAGGGTGCCGTGATCCCAGACCGTGTCGAGATGGCCGGCCACGACGACCGGGCGGCCCTGCCCGACCCCGGGCGGCGTCCGGGCGATCAGGGTGTCGCCATAGCCGTCACGGCCGGGGATTCGCTCGATGGTGGCGCCGACGGCGCGCAGTTCGCCTTCGGCGATGTCCAACAGCCCGTTCACCGCCCTGGCGTCGGTGGTCGGCGTCTCGTGCTCGACCCAACGGCGCAGTTCCTCGAGCAGGCGTTCGGAAGTGCCGATCGCGGTCCGCGGCATGGGGTGATTCCTGTTCCGTGACGGGCGGCTTCTGGCAGGGGGGCTGTGGCTTGTCCATCCGCCCGACCGGATGGTAAGCGAGATTGCCGCAGTGCAGCAAAGGAACCCCCTCGCAATGGCCGCGAACGGCCACCTCTATTTCGAAGACCTTCAGCTCGGCCAGAGCGCGAGCTTCGCCAAGACCATCACCGAGGCCGACATCCTGCTCTTCGCGGGGGTTTCGGGCGACACCAATCCGGTCCACATCGACGCCGAGGCGGCGTCGAAGAGCCTGTTCAAGGAACGGATCGCCCACGGGATGCTCAGCGCCTCGCTGATCTCGACCGTGCTCGGCACGCGGCTGCCCGGCCCGGGAACGATCTACCTGTCGCAGAACCTGAAGTTCCGCGCGCCGGTGCGGATCGGCGCGACGGTGACGGCGACGGTCGAGATCACGGGGCTCGATCCCGACAAGAAGCGCGCCACCCTGCGGACCGTCTGCACGGTCGAGGGCAAGCCGGTGATCGAGGGCGACGCGACCGTGATGGTGCCGTCGCGGAACGGCAACGGATCGGCGGCGTAGCGCGGGCGCCGACATGCGACGCGTCTGCGTGTTCTGCGGCTCCGCCGAGGGGCGCCAGCCGGTTTACAGGGAAACGGCGGCTGCGCTCGGCCGGGCGATCGCGGCGCGCGGGCTCGGCCTGGTCTATGGCGGCGGGGCGGTCGGCCTGATGGGCGTGGTCGCCGAAGCCGCCATCGCCGCGGGGACAGAGGTGATCGGCATCATCCCCAGCGGCCTGCTGCGCCGCGAGGTCGGGCTGCGCTCCGTGCCCGACCTGCGCGTCGTCGATACGATGCACGAGCGCAAGGCGCTGATGGCGGACCTGGCGGACGGGTTCATCGCGCTGCCCGGCGGCTGCGGCACGCTGGAGGAGGCGATCGAGACGCTCACCTGGACCCAGCTCGGCATCCACGACAAGGGATTGGTGCTGCTCGACGTCGCGGGCTACTGGGGGCGCCTGTTCGCGCTACTCGACCAGATGGTCGAGGAGGAATTCATGACACCCGCCACCCGCAGCCTGGCCCTGCGGGCGGAGACGCCGGAGGCAGCCCTGGACGCGCTGGCGACCTTCCGCCCCCCGCCACGCCCGCGCTGGCTGGGCGAGGAGGAGACGTGACCGCCCCCCCGGCGGAGGGCTGCGGCGGCGGTGAAACCTCCTCGGGCCGGCCACAGGTCGTCACCACCTGGGAGGGCCTGCCGGAGGCGCTGCGCGGGACGACTGTGGCGCTCGGCAATTTCGACGGGGTGCACCGCGGCCACGCGGCCGTGCTGCGGGCGGCGCATGCGGCGCGGCCGGACCTGCCCCTCGCCGCCCTGACCTTCGAGCCGCATCCGCGCGAGCATTTCCGGCCCGACGACCCGCCCTTCCGCCTGACCCTGGCGGAGACGAAGGTGGCGCTGCTCGGCGCGCTCGGGGCCCAGGTGGTCTATGTGATCCCCTTCACCGCCGAATTCGCGGCCATGCCGGCGGAGGCCTTCGTCGAGGAGGTGCTGCACCGGGGGATCGGGGCGAAGCACCTCGCCTGCGGCGTGGATTTCGCCTTCGGCCACCGGCGCGGCGGCGACGTCGCCCTCCTCGCGCGAGAGGCGGAACGGCGCGGAATCGGGCTGAGCGCGGTGCCGCACCTCTCGGATGCGGGCGGGCCGATCTCCTCCACCCGCATCCGGCGCGCGCTGCAGGACGGCTACCCGGAGCGCGCGACGGAGATGCTCGGGCGGCCCTGGGAGGTCCGCGGCCGGGTGGAGCATGGCGACAAGATCGGCCGCACGCTCGGCTGGCCGACGGCCAATATGTGGTTCGGGCGGCAATTGGAGCCCGCGCGCGGAGTCTATGCGGTGCGCGTGGTACTGCCGGACGGAACGTTGCGTGACGGCGTGGCGAATGTCGGGCGGCGGCCGACGCTCGGTGGCGATCCGCAGACGCGGCTGGAGACCCACATCTTCGATTTCGAGGGTGACCTCTACGGGCGGGAAATCGGCGTGCGGCTGGAGCATTTCCTGCGGCCGGACGCGAAATTCGCCGACCTGGAGGAACTGAAGGACGCCATCGCCGCCGATGCGGAGGAGGCGCGGCGGGTGCTGGCGGCGGGGCCGTCGCATGGCTGAAGGGGCTCAGGCGGCGGCCGGCGAGGACGCGATGGGGCCGGCCGCCGCCACGCTTTCGCAGCCGCCGCCCCCGGCCGACGGCTTGACCCGCGCCCGGCTGGCTCCGCATATGAAGGGGATGATCCGGCGGGCGCACTTCCGAATTCCCGGCCCGGTCCTCCGCTGAGGGCCGGGATCCGATCGACGCGCGCCACCCCTGACGCCGCCCCTTCCGAGGCGGCCCGAGACCTCCGCCGATGACCAACGCCCCTGACGCCGCGACTGCCGCGCCCCGCGACTACCGCGCCACCGTCTTCCTGCCCGCAACCCCCTTCCCGATGAAGGGCGACCTGCCGAAGCGCGAGCCGCAATGGCTCGAGCGCTGGGCGCGCCTCGACCTCTGGACGCGGCTGCGGGCGCAGTCCGCGGGGCGGCCGAAATTCGTGCTGCACGACGGCCCGCCCTACGCCAACGGCAACATCCACATCGGCACGGCGCTCAACAAGATCCTCAAGGACGTCATCAACCGCGCCGCGCAGATGGCCGGCTTCGACGCGGACTACGTCCCCGGCTGGGACTGCCACGGCCTGCCGATCGAGTGGAAGGTCGAGGAGGACTACCGCGCCAAGGGGAAGGACAAGGACGCCGTCCCGGTGCTGGAATTCCGCGCCGAGTGCCGCGCCTTCGCGGAGCACTGGCTGAAGGTGCAGCGCGACGAGTTCGCCCGTCTCGGCGTCCTCGGGGACTGGGCGCACCGCTACGCCACCATGGACTTCGCCTCCGAGGCGGCGATCGCGCGCGAGCTTGGGAAGTTCCTGCTCAACGGCTCGCTCTACCGCGGGCTGCGGCCGGTGATGTGGAGCCCGGTGGAGAAGACCGCGCTCGCAGAGGCGGAGATCGAGTACCACGACCATGTCTCGCCGACTCTGCACGCGCGCTTCCCGGTCCTGCGCGCGAGGGCGGAGGACCTGGTCGGCGCGAGCGTGGTGATCTGGACCACCACGCCCTGGACCATCCCCGGCAACCGCGCCGTCGCCTACGGGCCGGAGATCGACTACGCGCTGGTGCATGTGGAGGGCGTGGCGGACGGGTCGCTGCTGGTCCCGGGCGAGCGGCTGCTGGTCGCGCTGAAGCTGCTGCCGGAGTTCGAGAAGGAGGCCGGCCTCGGCGCCCACACCGTCCGCCGCGTGCTGAAGGGCGCGGAGCTCGCCGGCGCGACGGCGGCGCATCCGCTGCGCGGCAAGGGCTACGACTTCGACGTGCCGCTGCTGCCCGGCGACTTCGTCACCACCGAGGCCGGCACCGGCTTCGTCCACATCGCGCCCGGTCACGGCGAGGACGACTTCAACCTCGGCCGCGAGCACGGCCTGCCGATCCCGGAGACGGTGAACGACGACGGCACCTTCACCGTCCAGGCGCCGGGCTTCACCGGCCTGCACGTGTTCAAGGCGCATGACGCGATCTACGCCGCGATGCGCGAATGCGGCACGCTGGTTGCGACCGGCCGGATCACCCACGCCTACCCGCATTCCTGGCGCTCCAAGAAGCCGGTGATCTTCCGCGCGACGCCGCAGTGGTTCATCGCGATGGACGACGCCAACCGCATCCGCGCCAAGGCGCTGGAGGCGATCGCCCGGACCCGCTTCGTGCCGGAGGCGGGGCGCAATCGCCTCTCCTCCATGATCGCCGCACGGCCGGACTGGTGCGTCTCCCGCCAGCGCGCCTGGGGCGTGCCGATCCCGGTCTTCGTCGAGAAGCGCACCGGGGAGCCGCTGCGCGACCCGGCGGTGATCGAGCGCATCTCCGCCGCCTTCGAGGCGGAGGGCGCCGACGCCTGGTACAAGCCCGGCGCCGCCGCGCGCTTCCTCGGCGAGGGGCGCGACCCGGCGGACTACGAGCAGGTGATGGACATCGTGGACGTGTGGTTCGAGTCCGGCTCGACCCACGCCTTCGTCCTCGGGCCGGCGGGAGGGCGCGGCCTGCCTTTCCCGGCCGATCTCTACCTGGAGGGCTCGGACCAGCACCGCGGCTGGTTCCACTCCTCGCTGCTCGAGAGCGTCGGGACGAACGGGGTGGCCCCGTTCAAGGCGGTGCTGACGCACGGCTTCGTGCTCGACGAGCAGGGCCGCAAGATGTCGAAGAGCCTCGGCAACGTCGTCGCCCCGCAGGATGTGATGAAGCAGTACGGGGCGGACATCCTGCGCCTCTGGGTGATGAACTCCGACACCACCGAGGACCTGCGCATCGGGCCGGAGATCCTGAAGCAGCAGGCGGAGCTCTACCGCCGCCTGCGCAACACGCTGCGCTGGCTGCTCGGCAACCTCGCCGGCTTCTCGGACGAGGAGACAGTGCCCTACGCCGAGTTGCCGGAGCTGGAGCGCTGGGTGCTGCACCGCCTCTCCGAGCTGGACGCGCGGCTGCGGCGGGCCGTGGAGACGCACGACTGGACCGGCGTGTATCCGGAGATCCACGCCTTCTGCGCGACCGACCTCTCGGCCTTCTACTTCGACATCCGCAAGGACTCGCTCTACTGCGACCGGCCCGACAGCCACCGCCGGCGCAGCGCGCGCACGGTGCTGGATGCGCTGCACCGCTGCCTCTGCACCTGGCTCGCGCCGGTGCTGGTGTTCACGGCGGAGGAGGCGTGGCTGGCGCGCTTCCCGGACGAGACGGGCAGCGTTCACCTGCTCGACTTCCCGCTGGTGCCGGAGGGATGGCGGGACGAGGCGCTGGCGGCGAAGTGGGAGCGGATCCGCGAGATCCGCGGCGCGGTGACCGCGGTGCTCGAGACCCATCGGCGCGAGGGCCGGATCGGCGCCAGCCTGCAGGCGGCACCGCGGCTCCGGCTCGGGCGCGGGGACCTGGAGCTGCTGAGCCCCGCGCAGTGGGCGGAGGTGTGCATCGTCTCCGCGATGGAGGTCGTGCCGCAGGAAGGGCCAGCGCAGGAGGAGGTGCCCCCGGTCGTGGAATTCCAGGCCGCCCCCGGCGCCAAGTGCGAGCGCTGCTGGCGCGTCCTGCCCGAGGTCGGCCGCAGCCCCAGGCACCCGACCCTCTGCCTGCGCTGCGAGGACGCGGTGGAGGCGCATCCGGCCTTCTCCCGCGCGGCCGAGTGATGCCGGCGACCACCCTGCGCACGGACGCGACCGGTCCCGGCCACCGCCCCGGAACGCCCGGCCCGTGAGTCTCCGCCTCGGCCTCCCCGTCGCCGCCGCCGTCCTCGCCGCCGACCAGGCGAGCAAGTGGTGGATCCTGGAGGTCCTCCGCCTGCCGGAGCTGCGCAACGTCCCGATCCTCGCTCTCGGCCCGGCGGGGCTCGACCTCACCATGGTCTGGAACCGCGGCGTCACCTTCGGGCTGCTCGCCGGCGATTCGGGCTGGCACCAGCTCGTTCTCGGCCTGCTCGCCGCCCTCATCGCCGCCTTCCTGCTGCGCTGGATGGCCCGCGCGGAGACCAGGCTCGTCGCCATCGCCCTCGGCGCGGTCATCGGGGGGGCGGTCGGCAACCTGATCGACCGCCTGCGCTTCGGCGCCGTGGTGGACTTCGTGGACGCCTACGCCGGGTCCTGGCACTGGTACGTGTTCAACCTGGCCGACGCCGCCATCGTGCTCGGCGTCGCGGTCCTCGTCGCGGATGCCTTGTTCCGGCCCAAGAGCGCGGCTAAGGAAAGCACATGAGGCAGCGCCCCCTTCACCGCGCCGCTGGCGCCCGCCCTAACGCGGCCGCCATCGTCCTCGTCGCCGGCCTCGCCTCCGGGCTCGTCGGCTGCGGGCCCGATACCGCCCGCACCCTCGGCTTCACCCGCGACGCGCCGGACGAGTTCACCGTCACGACCCGCGCGCCGCTCTCCATGCCGCCGGACATGACCACCCTGCCGCCGCCCCGGCCCGGTTCGGCGCGCCCGCAGGAGGCATCGGCCCGCGAGCAGGCGGAGGCCGCGCTGATCGGGGGCGCCGCGCTCAGCGGCCCGGCCGCCGCCCCAGCCCGCCCGAGTTCGGGCGAGGCGGCGCTGCTGGCCCATGCCGGACACGGTGCGCCGCCCGACATCCGCCGCCGGGTGGACGAGGAGGCCCTGCGGCTGGAGCAGCCGGACCGCTCCTTCGTGGACCGGCTGATGTTCTGGCGCGAGCCGCCGCCTCCGGGCACCCCGGTGGACCCGCAGCGCGAGGCGCAACGGCTGCGCGAGAACGCCGCGCTCGGTCGCCCGCTGACCGAGGGCGAGACGCCGATCATCCAGCCACGCCGGCGCGGGGTGTTGGAAGGGCTGTTCGGGAGCCTGTTCTGAGGCGGACGAGCGCCCCAGGGGCATTGCCAGCCGCGTGCGGCGCCCCAACTTTGGCGCCATCATGCCCCTCGTGACCCGTCGCAGCATCACGATCGCCGCCGCAGCGGCCGCCACCGCAGCCGCGGTCGCCGCGCCCTCCTCCCCCGCCACGGCCGCCGATGCGGCGGCGGCCAGGGACAATGCCGGTCCGCCGGTCCCACCGGGCGAGCGCCCCCTGTTCGGCGCGCAGCTCTGGCGCCTGCCGCACAACGGCCTCACCGTCGCCTTCGTCGAGAACCGGCGCGCGCCCGTCGTCGCCCAGTACCTGTTCTACGGCGTCGGCGCCGGCGAGGATCCCTCCGGCCGGTCCGGCGTGGCGCATTTCCTCGAGCACATGATGTTCAAGGGCAGCCGGAACGTCCCCTCCGGCGCCTTCTCGCAGATCGTCGCGCGCGAGGGCGGCAACGACAACGCCTTCACCTCGCGTGACGTCACCGCCTATTTCCAGCACGTCGAGGCCTCGCGCCTGCCGCTCGTCATGCGCATGGAGGCGGACCGCGTCGCCGGCGCCACCCTCGGCGCCGAGGAGTTCGAGGCCGAACGCCAGGTCGTGCTGGAGGAGCGCCGCACGCGCACCGACAGCAACCCCCGCGCCCGCTTCCGCGAGGCCTTCGACGCCGCCCTCTGGGGCCCGCAGCACTGGCACGGCCGGCCGATCATCGGCTGGGAGGACGAGATCCGCGCCATCACCCTCGACGACCTGCGCGGCTTCTACGCCCGCTGGTACGCGCCGGAGAACGCGGTGCTGGTCGTCGCTGGCGACGTGCGCGAGGCGGAATTCCGCCGCCTGGTCGAGCAGGAATACGGCGCCATCCCCGCCCGCGAGGCGCCGCGCCGCATGCGTGCCCCCGCTCCCGCCGCGCCGCACGAGCCGCGGCTGATCCGGCGCGACCCCGGCGTGCGCGAGGCGGCCTATGCCCGGTCCTGGATGGCGCCGACCCTGACCGCGGGCGAGACGAAATACGCCTATGCGCTGGAGGTGCTCGCGCATCTGCTCGGCGGCGGCCAGGGCAGCCGGCTGTTCAAGGCGCTGGTCGAGACCGGCCTCGCGGTCGGCGCGGGCGCGGGCTACGACAGCGACTCGCTCGGCGCCGGCACCTTCTCGGTCTACGCCACGCCGCGGCGGGAGGTGGCGCCGGACCGGCTGGAGAGCGCCGCCGACGACGTGCTGAAGCGGCTGCTCGACGAGGGGCCGACCGAGGAGGAGGTGGCGCGCTCGATCCGGCAGATGACGGCGGGCGCCCTGCTCGCGCTGGACAGCCTCGGCGCCGCGCCGCGCATGATCGGCGGAACGCTCGCGATCGGCCTGCCGATCGAGGCTGTGGAGTACTGGCCGGCCCGGCTGCGCGCCGTGACGCGGGCGCAGGTCGCGGAGGCGGCACGGGCCGTGCTGCCCGCCGCGCCCAACACCGTCGGCTGGCTGCTGCCTGCCGACGCCCCGGCCGGGAGCGTGCGCGGATGAACACCATCGCGACGACCCCGCACCGCATCCCGATCCGCGCTGTCGAGGCGCCGGGCGGCCTGACGGCCTGGCTGGTCGAGGACCATTCCGTGCCGGTCGTCTCCCTGGCCTGGTGCTGGGAGGGCGGCGCCTCGCTCGATCCGCCGGAGCAGGTCGGCGCGACGGCGATGGCCGCGGCCCTGCTGACCGAGGGAGCCGGCGAGCTGCGCGCGGCGGAATTCGCCGATGCTCTGCGCGATTCCGCCATCGGCCTCGGCTTCGAGGCGCAGCGCGACGGGTTCGAGGGTGGCTTCCGCGCGCTCTCGACCGCGCTGCCGGAGGCGGTGCGGCTGGCGCGCCTGGCGATGGCCGAGCCGCGGCTCGACGCCGACGCGGTGGAGCGGGTCCGCGCCCGCACCATCGTCGCGGCGCGGCAGAGGCTGGAGACGCCGCGCGGCCAGGCGAGCCTCGCCTTCTGGTCCTCCGCCTACCCCGACCACCCGGTCGGCCGCCCGGTCGGCGGCACGCCGGAGAGCCTGGCGGCGATGACCGTCGAGGCGATCCGCGCGGCGATCGGCCGCCAGCTCCGCCGCGACGGGCTGCTGATCGCTGCCGCCGGCGACATCACGCCGGAGGCGCTGGCGGCGCTGCTGCCCACGCTGTTCGACGGGCTGCCCGCCGGCCCGCCGCCCGCAGCGGCGCCGCTGCCGCCCTTCCGCGAGTTCGGCCGCAAGGTGGTGGGGTTCGATTCGCCGCAATCCACCGTGATCTTCGGCCAGCCCGGCCTCGCGGTGAACGACCCGGACTGGGAGGCGGCACAGGTGGTGCTGCGCATCCTCGCCGGTGGCGGCTTCTCCTCCCGGCTGATGCAGGCGGTGCGCGTGGAGCGCGGGCTGACCTACGGCATCGGCGCGGGCTTCGACGTTCTGTTCCGGCGCGCCATCGTGGTCGGCTCGGTGGCGACCGAGAACGCGCGTGTGGCGGAGACGCTGGAGGTGACGCGCGCGGAATGGGCACGCATGGCGGCCGAGGGGCCGACGGTGGCGGAGGTCGAGGACGCGGTGGCCTACCTGACCGGCTCGCTGCCGCTCCAGTTCACTGACAGCCGGCGGATCGCGGGCACCCTGCTGGCGTTGCAGCGCAACCGCCGGCCGATCGATTGGCTGGACGGGCGCAACGAGCGCCTGCGCGCGCTGACGCGCGACGGCGTTGCGGCCGTCGCGGGCCGGCTGCTGAAGCCGGACGCGGTGTCGGTGGCGGTGGCCGGGCGGCCGGTCGGGCTGTGACGGACGCAGGCAGCCGTGGCGGTCCGGCGGATCGTCAGGGACCGGCCTCGCCCGGCCTCGCGGTACGCCGCCGGGTCGCTGCGCCAGGACCGCGCCGGTGCCGGTCTGCGCGATGATCGGGGCCGGCACCGCCGACGGCTGACCGAAGTCCTCGCCTCCGCCCTCGCCGATGGCGCGGCGAGGAATGGGCGGGATCGGCCACCGCCGTCGGCGCGGGCCGGCGGACAGCGCATACGGGGGTGAGAGAGAGCGCGCGGGCGCAACTGGCGAAAAGGAGGAGGATTCGCATGGACGATGACGCCGCCCGGGCCTGGGCCGCGGTCGAGGCGCTCGCCGCACGGCCGCGGGCGAGCGCGATCCGCCCGCTCTTCGCCGCTGACCCGAAGCGCTTCGAGCGCTTCGCGCACCGTGCCGGCGATCTGCTGGTGGACCTCTCCAAGACCTCCGTGTCCGACGAGGCGCTGGCCGCGCTGCTCGGCCTCGCCCGCGCCTGCGGCGTGGAGGCGCGGCGCGATGCGATGGCGCGTGGCGAGCCGATCAACGCCACCGAGCGGCGCGCCGTGCTGCACATCGCGCTGCGCGCGCCGCGCTCGGCCGGGTTCCGCGTCGGGGAGGAGGACGCCTCGGCCACGGTGCACGACACCCTCGGTCTGATGCGCGCCTTCACCGAGGCGGTCCATGCAGGCGAGATCCGCGGCGCGACGGGCGAGCGCTTCACCGACGTGCTGAACATCGGCATCGGCGGCTCGGACCTCGGCCCGGCGATGGTCGCGCGGGCGCTGTGGCGCGAGGGCGTCTCGCCGATGCGCGCGCACTACCTGGCCAATGTGGACGCGCATGCCTGGGAGGCGCTCAGGCCGCGGCTCGACCCCGCGCGGACCCTGGTGCTGGTAGCGTCCAAGACCTTCACCACCCAGGAGACGATGCTGAACGCGCGGCTGGTGCGCGCCTGGCTGGCGGAGGCGCTGGGCGAGGCGCAGGTGGGGCGGCACCTCGCGGCGATGTCCACCAACCTGGAGGCGACGCGAGCCTTCGGCATCGACCCGACGCGGGTGTTCGGCTTCCGCGACTGGGTGGGGGGACGGTTCTCGCTGTGGTCGGCGGTCGGCCTGTCGCTCGCCCTGGCGCTGGGGTGGGGGGAATTCGCGCGGCTGCTCGCCGGCGCATGGACCATGGACGAGCACTTCCTCTCCGCCCCGCTCGAGCGGAACCTGCCGGTGCTGATGGCGCTGGTCGAGGCCTGGCACGTGAACGCGCTCGGCTATCCCGCCCGCGCGGTGCTGCCCTATGACGAGCGGCTGGCGCGCCTGCCGGCGCATCTGCAGCAGCTCGAGATGGAGAGCCTGGGAAAGCGCGTGACGCTCGCGGGCACGCTGGTGACGCACGCGACCGGGCCGGTGGTGTTCGGAGAGCCGGGCACGAACGCGCAGCACAGCTTCATGCAGTTGGTCCACCAGGGGACGACGCCGGTGCCGGTGGACTTCGTGCTGGTGGCGCGGCCGGACCACACGCATGTGGAGAACCACCGCGCGCTGCTCGCCAACGGCCTGGCGCAGGCGGAGGCGCTGCTGCGCGGCAAGAGCGCCGAGGAGGCGCGCGCGGAGATGGCCGCCTCCGGCATGCCGGAGGCGGAGATCGCGCGGCTGCTGCCGCATCGCGTCTTCCCGGGCGACCGGCCGAGCACGACGATCCTGCTGCCGCGGCTGGATGCGGCGACGCTCGGGCAGCTCGTAGCGCTGTACGAGCACAAGGTGTTCGTGCTGGGCGCGCTCTGGGGGGTGAACGCCTTCGACCAGTGGGGGGTGGAGCTCGGGAAGCAGCTCGCCGGGCCGATCGGGAAGGAGCTGGCGGAGGGCAAGGTGCGCGCGGGGGCGCATGACGGCTCGACGGCGGGGTTGCTGGAGGCGATCCGGCAGGCGCAGGAGCCACCCCCGGCGGCGTGATGCAGCCCGGACGGCGAGGCGCTGCCGGAGGCGATCGTCTGCGACTTACCGCGCACCGCGCTCGTCCTCGCCGGAGCCCGGCGGCTCGGCAACCTGCGCGGCCAGCACGTGCTGCCCTTCCGCGGCATCAAGCTCTGGATCGACTACAACCGCGAGCACCAGCCGCGCTGGCGTGCGATCCGCGACGGGGTGATCGCCCTGCTCAAGTCCTTCGTGGTCGCCGATGCCGAAACCCGCCGAAGGCCCCTGCAGCGCGAGGCTGACCCGCCGCACCTCCACGGCTAG
>ERZ777003.2462-NODE-2462-length-21412-cov-5.444117_pt1 | contig 21412 bp, 20 predicted proteins | sample MGYA00374956_ERZ777003 | MGnify/ENA primary metagenome ERZ777003 (study PRJEB29302, sample SAMN06268252) | bioreactor metagenome | isolation source: Joint BioEnergy Institute, California, USA | place: USA:Joint BioEnergy Institute, California, USA | collected... | reverse complement strand
CCCGCCTCGGGGCCAGCGTGGTGGTCAACGACGTGGACCGCGACGCGGCTGAGCGCGTGGCCGCGGAGATTCGGGCCCGCGGCGGCCGGGCCGTCGCCCATCCGGCCGACATCTCGACCCGCTCCGCCGCGGCCGGCCTGATCGACCGGGCCGTGCAGGAGTTCGGGCGCATCGACGGCCTGGTGAACAACGCGGCGTTGATGGCGGTCGGCGACCTCGTGGAGTACGACGAGCAGGTGTTGCGCCGACTCCTGGAGGTCAACGTCGTCGGGGTGGCCAACTGCGCGGCCGAGGCGGTGACGCGGATGCTGGAGCAGGGCTCCGGTTCGATCGTGAACGTGACCTCCGGCGCCCACCTCGGCCTCCCGCACATGAGCCTCTACGCCGCCACGAAAGGCGCCGTGGCCTCCCTGACCTACGCGTGGGCCGCCGAGACGGCCGGCACCGGCGTCCGCGTGAACGGCCTGTCCCCGTTCGCGATCGGGCACATGACCGAGATGACCGACCGTTACCTCATAGCGCGGGGCCTGGCCGACGCGCCGTTCAACGCCCCGCCGGCCGAGGCCAACGCACCGGTCGTCGCGTTCCTTCTGTCCGACCGGGCCGCCGGCGTCCACGGGCAGATCGTGCGGATCGATGGGGGACGGCTCTCGCTCATGACGCATCCGGCGATCACCGTGCCCGTTCTGCACCGGGCTTCGTGGTCCTTCGAAGACGTGGATCGTGCGTTCCGCGACGTGCTCGCGGCCCGGCAGTCACCCGTGGGTCTCGCCTGGGGTGAGCCGGCGGTCAGCACGCCGCCGGACCCCGTCGAGTTCCCCTAGGTTCCGCCGCCCGGACGGGATCAGGGGAACGGATAGTCCTTCAGGAGGATGACGTGGCGCTCTACCTCGACCCAGATCTCGCCCGGGTCGTGCCCGCCCTGCCCGCGACCGACATCTCCGATCCGGCCGCGGCCCGGCAGCGGCTCGCCGAGCTGCGGGCCGCCCGACCCCCGGCGCCGTTACCCGCGGACGTCGAGACGCAATGGCTCGAGGTGCCCGGCGCGGAGCCGGTGCGCGTACTCGTGGTACGGGCCCGCCCGGCGTCGACGGCGGCGCCGGGGATCGTCTACTTCCACGGCGGCGGCTTCGTGATGGGCGACGTCCTGGGTGACCAGGTGCTCGCCGCGCAACTCGCCACCGCGGTACGCGGCGTCGTGTTGTCGGTCGAGTACCGGCTGGCCCCGGAGCACCCGTTCCCGGCCGCGCACGAGGACGGCTACGCCGTGCTGTCGTATCTCGCCACGCACTACGCGGAGGTGGGGGTCGCGCCCGACCGGATCGCCGTCGCCGGCTCGAGCGCCGGAGCGGCGATCGCGGCCGGTCTCGCCCTGCGCTGGCGGGACGAAGCGGCTGAGCACCGTCCTCGCCTCGCCGCGCAGCTGCTGGAGATCCCGGTCGTCGACGACCGGGCGGAGACTCCGTCGGCCCACTACACGGACACGCCGCTGTGGAACCGGACCAACATCCTGGACAGCTGGTCGCATTACCTGGCCGGGCGGGACGCGGCGACGCCGGTGTCCCCGTACGCGGCGCCGGCGCGGGCGGCCAGCCTGGCCGGGCTGCCCCCGAGTTATGTCGGCGTGTGTACGGCGGATCCGCTGCGGGACGAGGGCATCGAGTACGCCCGGCGGCTCGCGCACGACGGCGTCGCCGTCGAACTGCGGACCTATCCGGGGCTCTTCCACGGTGCCGCGGGCCTGTTCCCGGACGTTCCCGCCTGCCGCCGCGCCCGCGCGGCGCTCCTTGACGCCGCGACGCGCCTGCTCGTTTCGTAACGGCTTGTCAGCAAACCGGGAACAGGTCGGTCAGGGCCTTGTCAACTTCAGAGCGCCGTGCCAGTCTTACCGCTACAAGATGACTATCTTAGAAAAGATAGTCCGTCGGGAAGTGGAGAGAACCGTGAAGCGTCGCCTTGGACTCCTCGTCGGGCTAGCCACGGTGGGATCCCTGCTACTTGCCGCGTGTGGTGGAGGCGGCGGAGGGGCCCAACAGGCTGAAGACACCTACAAGATCATGATAAGTGGCGGCAGTGACGCCGGCCCGTTTACCGACCAGCTGGTGACCGGTGTTATCGCGGCCCGGGCGGGCGTCAAGGTCGCCAATGACAATGGCGGCATCAACGGTCGTAAGATCGAGCTGATTGAGTCTCCGGACAACGCCGACCCGCAGAAGGCGCTCGCCAACCTGCGCGCGCAGATCGCGAAGGACAAGCCGGACGCCTACCTCGTCGCCTCGGGCTCAAACGTCAGCGCGGCCGTCGCGGGCCTCCTACAGCAAAACGACATCATCTTCCTGGACTCCGGTAACTCCGCCGACACCAACAAGCCGGACACCAACCCACTGGCCTTCCACCTGGCCGCGCCGTTCCGCAACGTCGTCGAAGGGTACCTGCCCGAGTTCGAGGCCAACGGATACAAGCGGATCGGCATTCTTAACGGCAACTCGGCTTACGCCAAGCAGTTCGGCGCCACGGCCGAGGAGCTCTTCAAGCAGAAGGGCTACGAGGTCTACCGGGTGGAGTACGACTCGGCCGCGCTGGACATGACCGCGGAGATCTCGGCCTTGCAGGCGTGGAACCCGGAGGTCGTGGTGTTCAACGCCTACGGTGCGCCGGTGGGCTACGTGCTGCAGGGCATCAGCAAGCTGGGCTGGGACGTGCCGCTGCTCGGTGACACCTCGGTCACCTCGACGCCGCTGGTGACCACCCTGCCCCCGGACGGTCTGGTCGGCACGCCCGAGGTGGCGAATCTCAAGATCGAGGTCACCCGGAGCGTGAACGTCAAGACGGCCAACGCGGACACGATGAAGGCGATCGAGGCCATGAAGGCGCTCGGCGAGATCAAGGGCAGCCTCAACAACTGCCTCAACTACGACGCGGTCCTGCTGCTCGCGGCCGCCGGCAACTACGCCAAGAGCACTGACCCGTACAAGATCGCCGAGGCGCTTCTCAAGCCGGAGGTCTACGAGAACGCCGGCACGGCCGTCTACCCGACCTACCCGTACAAGGCTGACGACCACCAGCCGCAGCTGCCCGTGGACACCCACACGTTCGTGCCGCCGTCGGTGGTCAAGGACGGCCAGCTCGGACACGACAGCTGAACGTGAAGAAATGACGCTGGTTTACGCTGGCCTTTCGCTCGGCGCGGTGTACGCCCTCGTCGCGATCGGCTACAACATCGTCTACATCGCCTCGCACTCGTTCAACTTCGCGCAGGCGCAACTGATGATGATTGGCGCCTTCGTCGCGTACGCGGGTTTCGTGACACTGGGGCTGCCCGCGGTCATCGTCATCGCCATGGCGATGGCCGCGGTCATGCTCCTGTCGGCGGTCGAAGAGCGGATCGCGGTGCGACCGGTCGCCGACCACCAGACCCAGCTCATCACGACGCTCGGGTTTGGCACCGTGCTCACCGGCGTGGCTCAGCTCATCTGGGGCACCCAGCCGCTGCAGGTTCCGTTCCCCTTGGGCAGCAAGGTGCTGACGATCCTCGGCGGCCGGGTGTTCCCGGTGGAGGTCGCGCTGGTGCTGTTCGCGGTGCTGCTGGTCGTGGCCATCAACCTGTATACGCGGCGTCGGATGAACGGTCTGGCGGTGATCGCGATGTCGCAGGACGAGGAGGCCGCGACGCTGCGGGGCATCAATGTCCGGAAGCTGGCCTTCGCGGCCTTCGCCGTGACGGGCCTGCTGAGCGGGTTGATGGGTGTCCTCATCGGACCGAAGACCTACGCGGTCACCACGTTGGGTGCCGCGCTGGCGCTCAAGGGGTTCGTCGCTCTCGCCATCGGCGGCTTCGGCAGCATGTACGGCGGCCTGATCGGTGGGTTCGTCGTCGGACTCGTTGAGCAGTACGTCACCCGCTACTTCGGTTCGGAGTTCAGCACGCTCAGCGTGTTCGTCGTGCTGTTGTTGGTCCTGCTGATCCGGCCGACGGGCCTGTTCGGCCGAGTCCAGGAACGGATGGTGTGACGTGAAGTTCTGGGCTGCCGTCCGTAAGGCACCGAGCTGGACCTTTCCGCTCGTCCTGGCCGCCGTGTTCCTGGCGCTGCCACTGTTTCCACTCGACTACACGACGAGCCGATACATCCAGCTCTCGCTCATCCTGGCGATGGTCGTCAGCGGACTGAACCTCTCGCTGGGGTACTCGGGTCAGCTCGCCATCGGCCAGGCCGCGATGTACGCCGCGGGGGCCTACACCGCCGGTCTCTTGTCGAAGGCCGGGTACACGGACGTCGCGCTGCACATCGTCGCGGCCGGGCTGGCGGCGCTCGTCGTCGGCATCCTCACCGGCATTCCGGGCCTACGCCTCGGGTCCTGGTCGCTGGCGATGACGTCGTTCTTCCTCGTCCTGCTGGTACCCGACGTCGTCGACATCTTCGAGGAGCACACTGGCGGCCATCTCGGGCTCTCCGGCATGGGACGGCCGACCATCTTCGGCTACCCGCTCACCCCCACCGACATGTTCCTGGCCATCGTCGTGGTCGCCGTCGCATGGTTCGCCATATTCCGCAACATCGTGGCGTCGCGCCACGGCGTTGCTTTCCAGGTGCTCAAGCAGAGCCCGGTCCTGGCCTCGTCGCTGGGCATGTCGGTGTACCGGACCAAGCTCGCCGGATACGCGATCGGGTCGATTCCCGCCGGTCTCGCCGGCGCGCTGCTGGCCAATCTGGACCTGTACCTGTCCCCGGAGACGTTCGGCTTCCACCTCGCCACCGGGGCCCTGGCCGCGTCCATCCTCGGCGGGTCCGTGAGCGTGTACGGCGCGCTGTTCGGCGCCGCGATCGTGCAGTTCAGCAACGACCAATCGACCGTCTTCGCCGAGTACAACCTGGTGTTCTATGGCGCCTTCCTGCTCATCGGCGGCGTCCTCCTGCGCGGCGGCGTGGCCGGGCTGATGCGCACCGTGATCCGCCGGCTCGACCGCGCGGCGGGGATCGTGGCCGACCACGGCCCGCTGGAGTCGACGACGGTGGAGATGCCGCGCATCGACGGGGCTGTCCTGGAAGTCAGCAACGTGGCCAAGGCCTTCGGCGGCAACCAGGCGCTGCGCGACGTCTCTTTGCGGGCGGAGCCCGGCCAGGTGACGGCCCTCATCGGGCCCAACGGCTCGGGCAAGACCACCTTGCTCAATCTGGTGTGCGGCTTCTACCGCCGGGACGCCGGCACGATCACCCTCGGCGGTGTCGAGATCGGTCACGCCACGCCGGATCGCATCGCCCGGCTCGGTGTCGCGCGCACGTTCCAGACACCGCTGATTCCGCCCGGCATCACGGTGCGCGATGTCGTGATGTCCGGACGCTACACCCTCGACCGGGCCGGCTACTTCAGCGCGATCCTGCGCACCCCGCGGTTCCACGCGGTCCGTCGCCGCGACCGGGCCCGCGCCGACGAGGTGCTGCGCCTGGTCGGCCTGGCCCACCTCGCCGACAGCGAGGCCAGCGCGCTGCCGCTCGGCCAGCGTCGGATGCTTGAGGTCGCGCGCGCCCTGGTACGCGAGCCAAAGGTGCTCCTGCTCGATGAGGTGGCGTCCGGCCTGGACGAGGCTGAGGTGCAGACGCTGGCCGCCGTGATTCGACAGATCCGGGACGCCGGCTGCACGGTCATTCTCGTCGAGCACAACTTCGGCCTGGTCCTGTCCCAGGCCGACCGGATCGTGGTTCTGGCTCGCGGCTCAGTGCTGGCCGAGGGCACGCCCGCGGAGATCGAGAGCAACCCGCAGGTCCGGGACGAGTACCTCGGCGTCGCCGAGCAGGGTGCGGCGCGCCCGTCGGGTGCGTCGGTGACGGTGGCGGAGGGTGAGCGGGCATGACCTCACCATTGTTGGACGTGGCCGGACTCGCCACGGGCTACGGCGACCTCCGCGTCGTGTGGGACGTCTCGTTCCAGGTGTGGCCGGGGCGCGTCACGGCCCTTCTGGGCCGCAACGGCTCCGGCAAGACGACGACCTTGCGGGCGGTGGCCGGGCTCAACCCGCTGCACGCGGGGCGCTTGACCTACGACGGACGATCCCTGGCCGGCGTGCCGGCCCACCGGCGGGTGCGCGCCGGCATCAGCTACGTCCAGGAGGGCAAGCGCGTATTCCGGCAGCAGACCGTTGAGGAGAACCTCCTTCTGGGGGGCTACAGCCTTGGCTTGCGCCGGTCGGCTCTCGAAGCCGAATGTCAGCGTATCTATGACCTCTTTCCCGTCCTGTATGAGCGGCGCAAGCACCTGGCCGGCGCTCTGTCCGGTGGACAGCAGCAGATGGTCGCGATCGGGCAGGCGCTCATGGCCCGGCCGAAGCTGCTCATGCTCGACGAGCCGTCCGGTGGTCTCGCCCCGGCGATCGTGGCTGAGGTGATGGCCCGGGTAGCCACGTTGAAGGAGTCCGGCCTGGCGATCCTGCTGGTTGAGCAGGCGGTGGAGGCGGCGGTCGAGGTGGCCGACTACGTCACCGTGCTCGACATCGGGAGGGTGACGTTGAGTTCGGCCGTCGCGGACATCCAGGACCTGGAGTATCTCAAGGACGTCTGCATGGGCCGCGGCGGAGATGAGTCCGGCCGCGTGACTGGCGCGACGAAGGGACCGTAGGACGTGTTCGATCAGGAGGTAGCCGGGCTGCTGCGGACCCTGGACGAGACGTTCCCGCCGGTCGAGCACATGGATCCGCTGGATGCCCGTCGGGCCGTGGCGGCGCGCGTGCAGCCGGTCACCAACCTCGACGATGTCCGGGAGACGCACGAGGTGCAGGTGCCCACCGCCACCGGCCCGATCGGGGCCAGGATCTACCTTCCGCATCCAGAGGACCGGGCCGATCCGGCGTACGGCATCGTGTTCGCCCACGGTGGCGGTTTCGTCCTGTGCGACCTGCACAGCCATGACAGCTTCTGCCGCGCCATGGCTCGCGGCACCGGCGCCGTCGTCATCTCCGTCGATTACCGTCGGGCGCCGGAACACCGCGCCCCGACGGCCGCCGAGGACGTCTACGCGGCGACCGTGTGGGCCGCCGAGCATCTGCGCGACTACGGCGTCGATCCGAGCCGGCTCCTCGTGGCGGGCGACAGCGCCGGAGGGAACCTGGCGGCCGTGACGGCGCTGCTCGCCCGGGAGCGGGGCGGCCCCGCCCTGGCCGGCCAGGTGCTGCTCTACCCGGTGATCGACCCGGCCTGCGCCTCGCCGAGCTATGCCACCTACGGCAGCGGCTACTACCTGACCACCGGCGCGATGCGCTGGTACTGGCAGCAGTACCTCGGTGGCCCGCTGCCGGAACCGGCGTACCTCGTCGCTCCGCTGCGGGCGCCGTCGCTGCGCGGCCTTCCCGCGGCGGTCGTCGTCGTCGGCACGTGGGACCCGCTCCACAGCGAGGTCGTCGCGTACGCGAGGGCGCTCGGCGGCGCCGACGTCCCGGTCGTGCTCCGCGAGTACCCGGATCTGTTTCATGGATTTATCACTATCGGACCGCTGAAGGCCGCGGCTTCGGCCCGCGAAATCCTGTGGAGCGACATTCGAAAGCTGGTGGGTGTGTCATGACCCGCGCGGGCGTGGACGTCGTCGTTGTCGGAGCCGGTTTCGCCGGTCTGTACGCGGTCATCCGCGGGCTACGCGACGGCTACACGGTGCAGGCTTTCGAAGCTGGCTCGGACGTGGGCGGGACCTGGTACTGGAACCGCTACCCCGGGGCTCGGTGCGATGTCGAGAGCATCGACTACTCGTACTCCTTCGATCCGGATCTGGAGCGGGCGTGGAGGTGGACGGAGAACTACGCGACGCAGCCCGAGATCCTGGCGTACCTGCAGCATGTGGCGGACCGGTACGGTGTCCGCCCGTACTACGCGTTCGGGCACCGCGTCACGTCCGCCTCCTTCGACTCGTCGTCGGCGACGTGGCGGGTGCGGACCGACAAGGGGCAGGAGGTCACGGCGCGCTTCCTGATCCTGGCCACGGGATGCCTGTCGATACCCAACGTGCCGAAGATCCCCGGGGCCGAGACCTTCGCCGGCCCGACGCTGCTCACCGCGCAGTGGCCGGCCGAGGGCGTCGACCTCACCGGTATGCGGGTGGGGGTCATCGGAACCGGGTCATCCGGGATCCAGTGCATACCGATCCTGGCGCGCGTGGCCAGTGAGCTGGTGGTCTTCCAGCGTTCTCCGAACTTCAGCGTCCCCGTGCGCATCCGCAGCTACACCGACGAGGAGTACGCGTCCATCCTCGCCAGCTACCCCGAACGGCGCCGGATCTCGTGGTCGAGCCCGGCCGCCACCCCGAGCACCAGCCACCCGAAACAGGCCTTCGAGCTGACGCCGGAGGAGCGGGAGCGCGTGCTCGAGGAACGGTGGCAGACCGGCGGCGTGCTGTTCGCGAAGACGTTCCCGAACCAGACCGTCGACGAGGCGGTGAACAACCTGGCCCGCGACTTCGCCGTCCGGAAGATCAGGTCCATCGTGCGCGACCCGGTGGTGGCCGAGGATCTGATCCCCACCGACCACCCCATTGGCACCAAACGGATCTGCACCGACTCCGGGTACTACGACACGTTCAACCGCGACAACGTGCGCCTGGTCAACCTACGCCGGGAGCCGATCGTGGAGATCGTCCCGACCGGCGTTCGCACGACCGCCCGGCAGATCGACCTCGACGTCATCGTGTACGCGACCGGGTTCGACGCGATGACGGGCTCGTTCACGCGCATCGACATCCGCGGCCCGCGCGGCGACACCCTGGCCGAGCGGTGGCGGAACGGTCCGGTGACCTACCTCGGCATGGCCGTCCCGGGCCAGCCGAACCTGTTCGTGCTCAACGGGCCGGGCAGTCCCTCGGTGCTCGCCAACATGGCGCTGACCTCCGAGCAGCAGGTGAACTGGGTGTTCGACTTGATCGGCTGGTGTCGGTCGCAGGGCATCGACGAGGTCGAGGCGCGCGCCGACGCCGCTGAGAAGTGGGCCGCGCACGTCACGGAGGTGGCCGAGGCGACGCTGTTCCCGCGAGCCAACTCGTGGTACGTGGGCGCGAACATCGAGGGCAAGCCGCGCGTCTTCATGCCGTACATCGCCGGGTTCAGCGCCTACAAGAACATCTGTGACGGTGTGGCACGCGACGGCTACGAGGGCTTCGTGCTGACCCGGCGGTTTGGAGGCGGGCGCGCGTGATCCGACTCGATGGCAAGGTGGCGCTCATCACCGGCGCCGGTAGTGGTCAGGGTGCGGCCGAGGCCCGCCTGTTCGCCGAGCTCGGCAGCACCGTGGTGGTCACCGACCGCGACGAGGCGGCCGGGCGCGCCGTGGCGGACTCGATCGGGGCCAGGTTCATCGGCCTCGACGTGGCCGACAGCGGGGCGTGGCACCGGGCGGTGTCCGAGGTGGTCGCGGCCTACGGCGCGATCCACGTCCTGGTGAACAACGCGGGCGTCTGGCGTAAGGCTCCGTTGTCGGAGTGGACCGACGAGCAGATCGAGGCCATGGTCGCGGTGAATCTGCTGGGTCCCATCTACGGCATGCGGGCCGTTGCGGACGTCATGCCATCGGGCGGGTCGATCGTCAACGTCGCGTCGACCGCGGGCGTGCGCGGGTTCGGCGGCGCGATCCCGTACTCGGCCACCAAGTGGGGTGTGCGGGGGATCAGCCGCTCCGCGGCCCAGGAGTTCGCCCCGCGTGGGATCCGTGTGAACTGCGTGTGCCCGGGCGTCATCGATACGCCGATGATCGATGCGTCCAGTCTGGACCTGAGCCGTCAACCGTTGTCCCGGCCGGGGAGGCCGGAGGAGGTGGCCCGCGTCGTCGCCTTCCTGGCCAGCGACGCCAGCAGCTACTGTACTGGCGCCGAGATTGTCGTTGATGGTGGCGCGACGAGCTGACGCTCGTCCAGGGTGCGCCATGGACGAGGCGGACTTCGCTCCAGACAGGAGGGAGTGGGGCGGTGCGTGATGCTGTGATCTGCGAGCCGGTACGGACGCCGTTCGGCAAGTACGGCGGCGCCCTGCGGGCGCTGAGTGCGGCCGAACTCGGCGCCCAGGCCCTACGGGGACTGCTCGAGCGGACCCGACTCGATCCCACGGCCATCGATGACGTGGTGTTGGGCCACTGCTACCCGACGAGCGAGGCTCCGGCGATCGGCCGGGTGGTGGCGCTCGACGCCGGGCTGCCGGTGACCGTACCCGGAATCGCCATCGACCGGCGGTGCGGCTCCGGTCTTCAGGCCATTGTGTACGCAGCCCGCGCGGTGGCGGCCGGGGATGCGGAGCTCATCGTGGCCGGTGGGGTGGAGAGCATGAGCAACGCCGCCCACTTCACGCACGACATCCGGTGGGGAGCCCGCGCGGGCGCGGTGCAGCTGCACGACAGCCTGGAGCGCGGCCGGGTCACCGCCGGGGGACGCAACTACCCGGTGCCGGGCGGCATGCTGGAGACGGCCGAGAACCTCCGCCGGGAGTACCGGATCCCCCGGGAGGAGCAGGACGCGTTGGCGGTGCTTTCGCACCAGCGGGCGGTCGCGGCGCAGCGCAGCGGTGCCGCCGCCGAGGAGATCGTTCCGGTGCGGGTGCCGACCAGGACGGGGGAGGTCGTCGTCGACACCGACGAGCACCCACGGCCCGACACGAACCTCGAGTCGTTGGCCCAGCTTCGCCCCATCCGTGCCTCCGTGGACCCGGAGGCGACGGTCACCGCCGGAAACGCGAGCGGGCAGAACGACGGGGCGGCGCTGTGCGTCGTCACCACCATGGCCCGGGCCGAGGCGTTGGGTCTGCGACCTCTCGTCCGGCTCGTCGCGACCGGCGTCGCCGCCGTCGAGCCGCACCGCATGGGGATCGGTCCGGTGCCGGCGACCGAGCTCGCCCTCGGCCGAGCCGGGCTGACGCTCTCCCAGATGGATGTCATCGAGCTCAACGAGGCGTTCGCGGCGCAGGCGATCGCGGTGATGCGGGAGTGGGGCTTCGGCGAGGCGGACCTCGAGCGCACGAACCTGCGGGGCTCCGGCATCTCGCTGGGCCATCCGGTCGGGGCCACGGGAGCCCGCATGGCCGGTGCCCTGGCGCGAGAACTCGTCCGTCGGGAACAGCGTTACGGCCTGGCAACCGCCTGCATCGGCGGGGGCCAAGGAATCGCCGTCGTCTTTGAACGGGTGGTCTGATGTCGTTCAAACTCGGTCTTGCGCTCGGCTACTGGGGAGCTGGCCCGCCACCGGGACTGGCCGACCTGGTGCGAGCCGCGGAGCGGCTCGGGTACGACTCGATGTGGACGGCGGAGGCGTACGGCTCCGACGCCCTGACGCCGCTCGCCTGGCTCGGCGCCAGCACGACGCGGATGCGGCTGGGCACCTCGATCATGCAGATGTCCGCGCGTACGCCGGTCGCCACCGCCATGGCGGCCATGACCCTGGACCACCTCTCCGGCGGACGGTTCATTCTCGGTCTGGGCGCCTCCGGGCCACAGGTCGTGGAGGGCTGGTACGGCCAGCCGTACCCTAAGCCCCTCGCCCGCACGCGCGAGTACGTCGCGATTCTGCGAAAGGCGCTGGCCCGCGAGGTCGTCACCTACGCCGGTGAGCACTACCAGCTGCCGTACCCCGGCGGCACGGGACTGGGCAAGCCGTTGCGGTCGACCATTCATCCGCTGCGGCCCGACCTTCCGATCTTTCTCGCGGCCGAAGGGCCGAAGAACGTCGCGCTGGCCGCCGAGATCGCCGACGGCTGGATCGCGATGTTCTACTCGCCGTACTCCGACGCCCACTACCGCGCCGCCCTGCAGGAGGGGCTCGCTCGCCCCGGCGCCCGACGCACCGCCGAGACGTTCGAGGTGGTCTGTCGGGTCAATGTGGAGATCGACGACGACGTGGAGGCCGCGGCGGACCGGGTCCGGCCCATGCTCGCGCTCTACATCGGCGGAATGGGGGCGCGAGGGGTCAACTTCCACTTCGATGTGTTCGCCCGGATGGGCTTCGAGGCTGAGTGCGTCCGGGTCCAGGAGCTCTATCTCGCCGGCCGCAAGGAGGAGGCCGCCGCCGCCATTCCGCTCTCGATGGTGGAGAAGGTCGCCTTGGTTGGGCCACGAGAGAAGATCGCGGAGGAGCTCGAGGCGTGGCGCTCCTCGCTCATCACGACCATGCTGGTCTCCGGCGACGAGGCGAAACTCGCGGCGATAGCCGAGCTGGTCTATGGTGGCTGAGCGTCAGGTTCCACAGTGGTCGGTGATCGGCCGTACCGGTCGGACCCGCGGTCGAGAGTCCAGGGCCTAGGGGCAGCGCACGGTGGGCTGGCTGCGGGCGCTGCGATGGCCGGACTTTCGCCGTGTGTGGTTCGTCGGGTCATTGATGCAGTTCGGGTACTGGTTCGCGAGCATCTCGTTTCAATGGCTCGTGGCCCGGGCGACCGACAACGACCCGCTCGCGCTGAGCGTCCTCTACTTCTGCGTGCTGGCCCCGATGCTGCTCTTCTCGCTGCCGGCGGGCGCCCTGGCCGACATCCGGGACCGTCGTCGCATCATCGCCGTCGCCCAGGCTGGAGTGATCGCCGTAAGTCTCATCACCGGTGCGCTGGCGCTGTTCGACGCCGCGCCGGCGGTGGTGGTGATGGTCTGCGGGTTCGTGGCCGGCACGATGCACACCATGGCCGTGCCGGCCAACCACGCCCTGGTGGCGGTCGCGGTCCCGAGTGAGGACCTCCGCCACGGCATCCTCATGCAATCTGCGGGAATCAATCTCGCGCGCATCGCCGGTCCCCCCGCCGCGAGCCTGATCATTCTGCTGTTCGGCGTGGCGAACTCGTTGTTCGCCTACGGGGTCATTGGGCTCGCGACACTGCTCACCACCCTGGGCGTGCGTACGGCATCGACGCCGGGCGGCGGGTCGACGGAGGATGGGCTGCTGGTCCGAATCCGCTCGGGGTTCGACCACGTGCGCACGCACCCGCCTGCCGGGGCGGCGCTCACGATCGTCGCGATAGCGTCGATCTTCGGGCTCTCGTACTCGGCCCAGCTCCCGGCGCTGGCCGCGCGGGTCTCGCCCGATCCGTCGGCGTTCCTGGCCCTGGCCAGCGTGGCGAGCGTGGGATCGTTCGCGGGCGTGATCCTCGCCGGTTTGCCGAGGTCCGCGGCGCCGTCCGTCTCACCAGCCGCGGCGATGCTGGGACTGCAGGCGGCCGTCGTAGCCGGGCTCGCCTTCGCCCGGGAGTTCTGGGTCGTCATGGCTCTGTTGGTGCTGGGCGGCGTCCTGCAGTTCGGAATCATGACGTCGTGCAACGCGGTCCTCCAGGCCGTCGTCGACGACGAGCACCGCGGCCGCGTGTCGAGCCTCTACATACTCTGCTGGGGCGGCCTGCTGCCGGTGGGCGGGCTGCTGCTCGGCGTCCTGTGGCGCCTGTTTGGCGCGACCCCGGCACTGGTGAGCTGTGCCGCCGTGGTGCTGGCCGTGGCCGTCGCGCTCCTGGCTCCCCGGTCCCCGCGCACTCGTCCGGCCTAGCGTCCTTTCCGCCGGCCCGGCCGGCCCACCCCCGTCGGCCCGCCCAGCCGGTACCGGCGTCGGCCGGGACACGCGTCACGGCCCGGGTGGGAGCCGGCCCCGACGCCGGCGCCCTGGGAGCTCGTGGCGTGACGCTGGTCGCCCGCTCGGCTGGAGCGGTGATCAACCGTGACGGGCGTCCCCTCGCCGCCCGGTTGGCGCCTCGCCGTGGTCGGATGGTGTGATCGCGGCGAGGCGTTGGCGCGGGGCGACGGGGTCGCCGTCCGGCGCTCGGCGGGGTCACCCCGGTGCCCGGTTTGGCGCCGGTCCGCCGACGTGATATCAACGCCGTGTTGGCAACCGGGGAAGGGAGCGGGGGTGGCCGGAGTGCGTCGACCCGCACTGCTGGTGGTCTGCGCAGCAGTCTTTGTGGATATGCTCGGCTTCGGCATCATCCTGCCGTTGCTGCCGTACCAGGTCCAGGATCTCGGTGGGACGGGGGTCTGGGTCGGCGCGGTGCTGACCGCGTACGCGGCCGCCCAGTTCGTGTCCGCCCCGGTGCTCGGCGCGCTCTCGGATCGGTTCGGCCGGCGTCCGCTGCTGTTGGCCGCCCTGGCCGGCTCGGCGGTGTCGCTGGCGTTGACCGGTATCGCCCCGAACCTGCCCCTGCTGCTGGCCGCCCGGCTGCTGGCCGGGTTGTTCGGCGGGGCGATCGCGGTGGGGCAGGCGTACGTGGTGGACCTGAGCGAGCCGGCTCAGCGGACCCGGGCCCTCGGCCTCGTCGGCGCCAGCATCGGCCTGGGCTTCGTGTTCGGGCCGGCCATCGGGGCTGGTCTGGCCGACCTGGGGTTTGCCGGGGTGAGCTTCGTCGCGGCCGGCGTGGCCGCGGCCAACCTGGTGGCCGGGTTCCTGTGGCTGCCCCGGACCCGGTCAGCGGCGCCGTCGACGGGCCACGGGCGGTCGGTCAACCGGCTGGGCGGGCTGGTGACGGCGCTGCGGTACCGCGGCCTGCGTCGGGTGCTCGGGGCGATCTTCGTGGCGACCCTGGCCTTCGTCGCCATGGAGGCGACCTTCGCGCTGCTGGGGGCGGCGCGGTTCGACCTCGGGCCCCGTGGTCTCGGGCTGGTGTTCACCGGGGTCGGTGTGGTGATGGCGATCGTCCAGGGCGGCCTGGTCGGCCGGCTGGCGGATCGCTTCGGTGATCGGTCGGTGGCGGTGGCCGGGGCGGTCCTGCTCGGCGCCGGCCTGGCCGTTCTCCCGTTCAGTCCACAGTGGATCACCTATGTGGCCCTGGGTGTGGTGGCCGTGGGGCAGGGGTTGCTCACGACCACCAGCGCTGCGCTGATCTCGTCGACCGGCGGGCCGGAGCGGGGCCAGTCGTTCGGGGCGGGGCAGTCGGCCTCGGCTGCCGCTCGGGCCATCGGTCCGCTGGTGGGTGGGGCCGTCTACGACGCCGGGGCGGCCCTGCCGTACGTGGGCGGAGCCGCGCTGTGCCTGCTCGCCGCGCTGCTGCTGGTGGGCGTCCGGTCCGGCTCGGCCGAGCCGACCGTAGCCCTCGCCGGCGACCAGCCCCAGGCGGACCCGTCGGACGACCCGACCGATCCGCACGGGACAGCACCCGCGCCCGCCCGCGTGTGAGTGGCTCGTTCCCGGGCATCACGAGGTCCAAAGCGCCTCATCACCCCGTCGTCCGGGCATCACGGCGGCCGGGCGCATGACGGCGGCGACGGGCCGCCTTCGACCGTCCTGACGACCGGACAACCGACCCGCCCTCGACCAACAGCGCGCGGAACGGGAACCTGATATCGCCCCCAGGCGTGATGCGGGTGACTGGACCGATGAGGGGGTGCACGCATGGTGGCGAGGCGACGGGCCCGGGCGCTGGTGGTAGCGATCGCGGCGTTGGGTCTTGGTGGGTGCGCATCGACGGACGAGGAAGGGTTGGTCGCCTCACCGACCACGACCGACCCGACAGCGTCGGCCCCGACAGCGTCTGTCCCGACGGCGACCGATCCGACGGCGACCGGGCGTCCGGCCTTCTGCACAGCCAGGGACGTGGCGGTGTCGAGCATGGAGCTGTCGCCGGGGTCGGGGCATCGAGGCCTGGTGATACAGCTGCGGAACACGTCCGGGTCGGTATGCACGCTCGAGGGGTACGCCGACGTCCGGGCGCTCGGCGCCGACGGTGAGGAGCTAGGAGTCGCCGAGCCGACGATGGCGGGATACCTCGCTGGTCTGGCCAACGGGGTCGTCCAGACCGTACGCCTGGCCCCCGGGTCGACCGCGTCCTTCGCGGTGGAGGCGCTGGCGTTCCGGCGGGTCGATGGAGAGTCCGGGCCGCCGTACCGGACGCTCGTCATCACGTTGCCGGGCGACACGACGTCGCTCCGCGTGGACTGGGTCGGCACGGACGCCTGCGACGCCTTGCAGGTCCATCCGTTCGTGCCCGGGGAGACCGGGTCGGTCCGGTGAAGGCCACGGACGACTTCGACGCGTTCTACACCAGCTCCTACCGCCGCCTGGTCGGGCAGATCTACGCCATGGTGGGCAACCTCGGCGAGGCCGAGGACGCGGTCCAGGAGGCGTACTGCCGGGCCTGGCAGCGGTGGTCGAGCGTGCGCGAGTACGGCGACCCGGAGGCGTGGGTCCGCACGGTCGCGTACCGCGTGGCGGTGAGCAGTTGGCGCAAGGCGGTGAACCGACTCACCGCACACCGTCGCCACGGCCCGCCCGAGCCGCTCCCCGACATCGGCCCGGAGCAGGTCGCGTTGGTCGAGTGCCTGCGGGCCCTGACCCCCGAGCAGCGGCGGGTCGTCGTGCTCCATCACCTGGTCGGGCTCACCGTCGAGGACATCGCCGCCGAGACGGGTGTTCCGGTCGGCACCGTGAAGTCCCGGTTGGCTCGGGGCCGGAAGACCCTGGCGGAGTTCCTCAGCAAGGAGGCGAATGTCGATGTCTGGTGAGGACGAGCGCCTCCGGGCCGGCTTGGCGCAGCTGGCGGAGGCCGCGGAGCGGGTCGTCAACCCGCCTCCGCCGGCCCGGATCCGGGCACGGGCGCGGGCGCGGAGCCGGCGGCAGGCGATCGCCGGGACGGCCATGGTGGCCGTGACCGTCGGCGGGGCCTGGGGTGCGTGGTCGGTCGGGGGCCACGACGCCGTCGTTCCGTCGGCCCCGACTGCCCCGCCGACCACGGTGACGGCCACCCCGGAGCCGTCACCGGAGACCCCGGTCGACTGCCGAGCCGACGACGTCACGGTGATGCTCACGAGCCTGCCGCCGGTCGACGACCACCGTGGGCTCGTCGTGGTGTTCCAGGCGAAGGACCGGCCCTGTCGCCTGGCCGGATACCCGTCGGTCGTCCCCGTATTCGATTACGAACGATCGATGGAACCCGCCGCCTGGACGCCGTCGGGATACTTCGGCGGCGTGACCGGCGACCCCGGGCCGGTGATCGTCGAGCCGGCCCGACCGGCCTCGGTGCTCGTCGAGGCGACGGTCGGCGACCCCGGGTGCGCCCGGTTCGGTGTCTTCGAGCTCACCCTGCCCGGTGACCGCACCGCGATCCCCATTGGGTGGGCGACCGACGCCTGCCAGGAGCTTGAGGTGCATCCGTTCGTCCCCGGCGAGACCGGTTCCCAGTGACGGTCCGACACCCCGGAAGGGTGGGGTTCGGCGTGGCCGCCCCCAGACGGGCCGTCATCCATGCAGACCCGTTCACTGTCCGCCCCTCGCGGGGCCCGGGGCGGTGGGCTCCGCGAACCGGTCGGACAGGGCGTAGCGATGGAGCACGACGTCGCCGACCGGGCGGACCTCGGCGAGCCGGGCTCGGTTGGTCGCGGTCCAGGGGAAGGCGCCGTCGCCCACGAAGCGGGGAGCGGCGCGGTCGCCGACGAAGAACGGCGCGATCACGAGCTGGAGCTCGTCGGCCAGGCCCGCGGTCAGCAGAGCGGTGTGGATGCGGCTGCCGCCTTCGACGAGCAGGCGGCCGACGCCTCGCTGGGCGAGGTCGGCGAGCACAGTGGCGAGCGAGACCCGGTCGCCGGCATCGACGATCGTGGCGACCGGGCCGAGGCGGTGGCGCAGCGTGTCCCGGCGGCTGGTCGCGGTATAGACGATCTTCTCGACATCGCCGGTGGTGAAGAACGCGGCTCGGGGGTCGAGGTCACCGCTCTGGCTGAGCGTCACCTTGATCGGCGTGGCGGGGCGGCCGGCCGCCACGCGGGCGTCGCGGCGGGTCTGGGAGCGCACCATCAGCCGGGGGTTGTCGCGGCGGATCGTGTTCGCGCCGACGAGGATGGCGTCGCACGCGGCGCGCAGCGCGTCGACTCGGTCGAGGTCCTCGTCGTTGGACAGGATCAGCCGATCCGGGCCCGCGGTGTCGATGTAGCCGTCCAGGGACATGGCGCACTTGAGCAGGACGTACGGCCGGTCACTCACGGATGTCCCTTCCACGGTCGGCAGCGGGCGTCGGTCTGACGCGATCGTAGATCGTCCGATATGGACGATGTCCGGGCCAGCTGGCCGAATGACCCCGGCGGGGTCCCTCGGGCACGCCCCCAGGTCGGACACCACCGAACGGCGGTCGGCTGGCCCGGGCTCACGTCTGGGCACGGCGACGCGCCTCGCTCCTCGCCGTCTCGAGGTCCTCGGTGACGCTTCGGGGGTATTCGTTGATGCCGAGGGTGGGGTTCTGGCTGATGTAGGCGGCGGCCTGGCGGAGCGCCAAGGGGAGGTCGCCGAGCTCGAGACGTTGGCCAGCCGGCGAGCACGAATCAGCCATTCCCGGCTCCGCACCATCGGCAAACAGCCTCCCCGTCTCCAGCTGCCGGCGACCGTGGACCGGCCCGCACGGTCCACACGAGACCACCGACCGGGCAATCGCGCGGATCGCGCGACTACCTCAGGACCGTTCGCCTGGTCGGCCCAGAGGCAGTCAGCACGGGCCCGGTTGCTGGGAGCTGTCGGGGAGGATTACCCGACATTGGGCGAGTTGGCGGCGTCCCAGGCGGAGCCGAGGATCGTGGTGAGGTCAGAGTTCTCGGGGCGCCAGCCGAGATCAGTCTGGATGCGGGTGGGGTCGGCGATTGACGTGTGTGGTTCGGGTTTGGGTGGCCGGCGCTCGATGGGAATGGGGCGGCCGGTGATGGCTTCGGCGGCCGTGATGAGATCGGCGACGCTGGTTCCGCGGCCGGTGCCGACGTTGTAGACGGTGGTGTCCGGGCGGTCGGTTTCCAGGGCGAGGCGGAAGGCGGTGGCCACGTCGGCGACGTGGGTGAAGTCTCGCCGAACGGTGCCGTCGCCGTTCACCGCCAGGACAGGCAATTCGCCGCGGGCGACGCGCATGATGGCGGGGATGATCCGGGTCGGGTCGCGGTCGGGCCGACGGTCGACGGCTCCCGATGCGTTGAAGACGCGCAGGATGACCGCGGTGATGGCACCCGTGGCGGCGACGTCGCTGACGAGGCGTTCGGCGGCCGCCTTCGACGCGCCGTAGGGGCTCTCCGGGCGGGGTGGCAGGTCCTCGCTCAGGGCGCCTTCGCGTTGGGAGCCGTAGACGATGTTGGTCGAGGCCAGGACGAACCGGGTCGGGGTCGGGGGCCGGGCGGCGGCGATGGCGCGGATCAGGTTGAGGGTTCCGCCGACGTTGACGTGCCAGTAGCCGAGGGGATCGGCGAACGAGTCGCGTCCCCGGGTCAGGGCGGCGAGGTGGCAGACCCCGTCGTACCGACCGGCCGTGACGACCTCGGTCAGGGCGTCGGCGTCGGTCAGGTCGGCCCGGACCAGCCGAGCGCCCGCCGGTGGGGTGGCGTTGCTCTGTCTGGACAGCACGTCGACGTCGTGGCCGGCCTGGCGCAGCGACCGGGTGACCGCCCACCCGATGTAGCCAAGCCCACCGGTCACCAGAATCTTCATCTCGCCCCTGTGACGTTCGACGGCGATCCCGGCGCGAGCGGAGCGCACGGGGTCACCGCGGTGTGGCCGAGGTTGCGGGGCCAAGGATAGTCCGAGGTGGACGGTCGCGGCGGCCGGCACTCAATCAGGTGGCGGGCGTCAGGGGCAGCGGCTCCACGGTGGCCAGGCGGCGGAAGGCGGCTTCGGTGGGTGACCCGGGTTGGGCACAGTAGACGATCAGCCGCTGGTCGGTGTCGGGCACGTGCAGCACGTGGCAGTCGAACTCCAGCGGCCCGACGACGGGGTGGTCGATCCGTTTGCGGATAGAGCGGCGTTCGGCGACCTCGTGCTCGGCCCACATCTGGGCGAACCGCGGCGACGTGCCGAGTAGCTCGGTCACCAGCTCCTCGATGCCCCGGTCACCGGGGTAGCGGGCGTAGGTGGCGCGCAGGTCGGCGACCAGCCCGCGGGCAAAGCTGCGGGTGTCCTCCTGGTCCCAGCGGGGGTTGTCGTTGGGCCGGCGGAACAACCAGCGGACCATGTTCCGCTCCGGCTCCGGCAGCGCCAGCAGGTCGCCGATGAGGTGGGCGGCCAGTCGGTTCCAGGCGAGGATGTCGTACTTCGCGTCGAGGACGTACGCCGGCGTCTCCGGCATGCGGTCGAGGAGGTGCCGCAGGCCGGGGGCGAGCTCGCGGCTCGGCCCGCCGGTCGGTGGTGGGGTCTCGCCGGCGATGCGGAACAGGTAGGCCCGCTCGTCGCGGGTGAGCATGAGCGCGCGGGCCAGGGCGGACAGCACCTGACGGGACGGCCGGGGGCCGCGGCCCTGCTCCAGGCGCACGTAGTAGTCCACCGACAGACCGGCCAGTTGGGCGACCTCCTGGCGCCGCAGACCCGGGGTTCGTCGTCGGGTGCTCTCGGGCAGCCCGACGTCGGATGGGCGCAGCCGTGCCCGGCGGGCCCGCAGGAAGGCGGCCAGGTCGGTGCGACGCGGATCGGTCACATCTCAAGCCTGGCACGCTCGTCGGCGGTGTGCCGAGCATCGGCATCGGTGTGGCTGGTACCGGCGATACCAGGATCCGGCGGACTCTCCCATCGCTGTCTGTCCGGGGCGACGCTCGGGGCATGACACGGATCGCTCTCATCACGGGTGCCAACAAGGGCATCGGGTTCGCCACGGCCCGGCTGCTGGGTGAGCGGGGCATGACCGTCCTGGTCGGGGCTCGTGATTCCGGCCGTGGGCAGGCCGCTGTCGAGACGCTGCGGGAGGCCGGGATCGACGCGCATCCGGTCACGCTCGACGTGACCGACGAAGCGACGATCGAGAAGGCGGCCGCGTGGATCGATGCCGAGTTCGGGCACCTGGACGTGCTGGTCAACAACGCCGCCATCACGCGCATCGACGGCACGGGCCGGCCGAGCGAGACCACCCGGGCGACGCTGCGCGCGGTCTTCGAGACCAACGTCTACGGGGTCGTCGCGGTCACCAACGCGATGCTGCCGTTGCTGCGCAAGGGAACGTCCCCCCGCATCGTGAACGTCTCCAGCGAGGTCGGGTCGATCGGCTTCATGACCGCCCCGGACAGCCCGTTGCGGGACGTCGCCGGCATACCCTATCCCGCCTCCAAGACGGCGCTGAACATGGTGACCGTCATGTACGCCAAGGAGCTGCGCGAGTCCGGTATCAAGGTGAACGCGGCCAACCCCGGCTACTGCGCCACCGACCTCAACAACAACTCCGGCTTCCGCACACCGGAGCAAGGCGCCGAGGTCACCGTTTACCTGGCCACCCTGCCCGACGACGGCCCGACCGGGACGCTGTGGGGTTACCTGTGGCGCACCGACGGCACCGACGGCTACGGCGTCCTGCCGTGGTAGCGGGCAGTTGCCTGGGGCGCGGGACGGTCACCGCTCGGGGCCGATGGTGAGCCGTCCCCGCCCTCTTCCACTAACGAGCCCAGCCCGTTGATCTAGGGCCTGGCGTGGTGAGTTGATCTCCGACCACCACCTGAAGCCCTAGATGTCCTGTCCCGAGAGGTTGGTGACAGGGACACGACGTTTGTGATCCACAAAT
>ERZ777003.2460-NODE-2460-length-21431-cov-5.103855_pt1 | contig 21431 bp, 21 predicted proteins | sample MGYA00374956_ERZ777003 | MGnify/ENA primary metagenome ERZ777003 (study PRJEB29302, sample SAMN06268252) | bioreactor metagenome | isolation source: Joint BioEnergy Institute, California, USA | place: USA:Joint BioEnergy Institute, California, USA | collected... | reverse complement strand
GGCCGCCGAACAGGTCGATGCGGCGGCCCGCCGCCGGCCCCAGCAGCGCCGTCACCACCAGCGCGGCGGAGAAGGCGCCGTACACCGCGTCGCCGCTGACCTCGAGCTCGGTTGCCATCGGCGCGGCGAGGATCGCCGGCAGGTAGTAGGTCGAGCCCCAGCCCAGGATCTGGACGCTGCCGAGCGCCGCGACGACGCCGGCCCGGCGGCTCAGCGGGAACATGGCGAGGCCGGCGTCGCAGCCGATGCCGGCCGGGGGCAGGCGGTGGAGGCGGTCATGGCGCGCAGCCGGCTCCCGCGCAGTCATACGAGTTGTCTAGATGACTGGCGGAAACCGGTGGCGTCAAGCGCCGTCAGAACGGCGTCTGCGGGATCTGGCTCAGCAGGAAGTCGCGGAACACCTGCAGCCGCACCGAGTTGCGCAGCTCCGACGGGTAGACGAAGTAGGCATCGTAGCTGGGCCCGTCGACCTGGGGCAGGATGCGGACCAGCCCGGAGACGGACTCGGTGATGAAGTCGGGGAGCCCGGCGACGCCGATGCCGCTGCTGACCGCGCGGCCCATGGCGAAGATGTTGTTCACCTCCAGCACGGGCTCCCGCGGCTCCGGCACCTCGCGGCCGACGTAGAGCGCCCAGTTGATGTCCGCGACCGGCGGCCGGCGGGCGAAGCCGTAGGCGATCATCCGGTGGTGGTCTAGGTCCTCCGGCTTCTCGGGCGCGCCGTAGCGCTCCAGATAGGCCTGGCTGGCATAGACGTGGGTGTGCACGGTCATCAGCTTGCGCCGCACCAGGTCGGCCTGCTGCGGCTGCGACAGGCGGACCGCGCAGTCGGCCTCGCCCATGCTCAGCGACACGTCGGCGTCGTCGGCGATCACCGACACCCGGATCTCCGGATAGAGGTCGAGGAAGGCCTGGATGCGCGGCGCGAGCCAGCTTGTGGCGAGCGCCACGGTGCAGGTGATCTTCAGCAGCCCGACCGGCGCCCCCTTGCTGTCGGTGAGGGCGCGCTCGGTCGCGGCGAGCTTGCCGAACACGTCGTGGACGGTGGCATAGAGGTGCTCGCCCTGCTCGGTCATGATCAGCCCGCGGGCGTGCCGGTGGAACAGCGGCACGTTCAGGCTCTCCTCGAGCGCCGAGATCTGCCGGCTGATCGCCGACTGACTCAGCTTCAGGGTCTGGCCGGCATGGGTGAAGCTGCCGGCCTCGGCGACGGCATGAAAGATGCGCAGCTTGTCCCAGTCGAGCGCCATCTCGCAGTCTTCGGTTCAGCTTCGGGCCGGTCCTGGCCCGGGGTGGAGGAATGAATGCCGGCGCGGGCGGCGCCGGCGGAAGTCATTCGGCAGCGCTGCGGGCGGGGGACCGGTGCATGGCGGCCTCCTGCTCCGCAAGCCAGCGTTCCGCCTCCAGGGCCGCCATGCAGCCCATGCCGGCGGCCGTGACCGCCTGGCGGAACACCTTGTCCTTCACGTCGCCGGCGGCGAACACGCCGGGGATGCTGGTGGCGGTGCTGTCCGGCGCGGTCAGGATGTAGCCGGCCTCGTCCATGTCCAGCTTGCCGCGGAACAGCGCGGTGGCGGGATCATGGCCGATGGCGACGAACAGCCCGTCCACCGGCAGCTCGCGCGTCTGCCCGGTCTTGAGGTCGCGGATGCGCACGCCGGTGACGAACTTCATCGGGCCGGACGCATCGCCCAGCACCTCCTCGACCACGCTGTCCCAGATCACGTCGATCTTCGGGTTGGCGAACAGCCGGTCCTGCAGGATCTTCTCGGCGCGGAAGGCGTCGCGGCGGTGGATGACCGTCACCCGGCTGGCGTGGTTGGTGAGATAGAGCGCCTCCTCGACCGCCGAGTTGCCGCCGCCGACCACCGCCACCTGCTTGCCGCGGTAGAAGAAGCCGTCGCAGGTGGCGCAGGCGGAAACGCCGAACCCCTGGAACAGTTTCTCGCTCGGCAGCCCCAGCCAGCGCGCCTGGGCGCCGGTGCAGATCACGACGGTGTCGGCGATGTAGACGTCGCCGCTGTCGCCGGTCGCGCGGAACGGACGGGTCTCGAAATCGACATCGACAATGGTGTCGGTGAACATGCGGGTGCCGACGTGGGCCGCCTGCGCCGCCATCTGCTCCATCAGCCACGGCCCCTGGATCACGTCGGCGAAGCCCGGATAGTTCTCCACGTCGGTGGTGATCGTCAGCTGGCCGCCCGGCTGCATGCCCTGCACCAGCATCGGTTGCAGGTTGGCGCGGGCGGCATAGATCGCGGCGGTATAGCCGGCGGGGCCCGAGCCGATGATCAGCATGCGGGCGGAATGGGTCTGGGACATCGGGGGAGGCTCCGGCGGCAACCGTGTCAGCGGCCTAGAAGATAGGTATGCACGGGCCGCATGGCAAACATTCCGCCCCGCGGCACAGTGCGCGCGATCACGCCCGCAGGCTGACGATCGCGTACCGCGAGGCGGACCGCCTCAGAACCCGAACATGTGGTCCAGGCTGAAGGCCTGACTCGAGACCAGGCCGTGATAGCCGAACAGGCGGCAGGTGAGGTCGCGGACCAGCACATAGGCGCCGGGCCCGGCGGCCTCGGCCTCGCGCCGCGCCTCCGGATCGAACATCTCGGAATAGCGCCACAGCAGCGACCCGCTGCACGGGATCGCCACCTCCCGTGTCGCCACCGGCCGCCCGTCGGCGGCGTGGAGGGTCAGCGTGGTGCGCGAGGCCGCATGCCACGGCGTCGAGGCCGGATAGATCAGGTGGCAGAGCGTATCCGTCGGCGCCGGGCCGAGCCGGAGGAACAGCCGGGTCGAGAGCCCCGGCGCGCGCCCGGCATAGGACTGGGGCTCGTCCCGCCACGTCAGCACGGTGTTGAAGATGTGGGCGCCGAAGCTGGTCTCCGCGGCGTGCCCGGTCGCCTCGTCGTGGTAGCGGAACAGGCCGTGCAGCCAGCCGTCGCCGTCGCCGCCGTCGGTGAAGTCGTAGACCAGCTCCATGTGCCCGTAGCCGCCGGCGAGCGTGCGGCCGTCGAGCAGGTCGTGCGCCTCCAGCGCTGTCTCGTGGTCGCGGGGCAGGCGGCCCAGGCGCCGCCGCGCCACCTCGCGGCCGTCGCGATCGTAGAGGATCGCCGCCACCGGCAGTTCCGCCTGCGCGCGCGCCATCGGCGTCGGCAGCACGATGGAGCGGAAACGGTCCACCGGCAGCACCGGCGCAGGCAGCAGGAAGCCCTTGCCCATCAGGTTGGCGAGCTCGCGCAGCGCAGGCTCGGGCTTCAGGTCCGTGCGCTCGACGTTGGGATGGGCGATCCGCCGGCGGCCGCCTTCGACCACCACCTCGTAGCGGGGCCGGACGAAGTGGCGGCCGGCGTTGATCTCGATCTGCCCCGGCCAGGCGAGGCCCGGCAGCAGCTCGGCCACGTCCACGGCGGTGCTGCCGTAGGGCGGCACGGCGCGGTCGAGCGCGATCTCCGCGCTGGCGCCCATCCGGTTCAGCCGCACCGCGCCGGCCGGGATCGGACACGGGTGGCTGTTCTGCACCCACAGGATGACCCGTTCGCCCGGCCGCGGTGCCGGCAGGCCGGCGTAATAGTCCGCCGGCCAGGCATTGGCGTCGTGGGTGCAGGACAGCACCGTCTCGTCGTCGCCGTAGGTGTCGAGCGCGTATTTCACCACGTCATGGCCGGCGACGCCGACGATGTGCAGGAAGAGCTGGCCGCAGAATTCCGGGAGCCCGAAGCGGGCCCGCACCTCCGCACTGTCGATGACGACGGCCGCAGGCCCGTCGGCAACCGGCTGCTCCCATTCCGCAAGCGTCTCGCCGCCGGCCCCGAACAGCCGCAGCCACAGCCGCACCCCGCTCGCGCCATAGCCCGACCAGTAGTTGCAGGTGGCGACCCGCGTGTGGTGGCCGCCCTCGTCGCGGAAGAAGGCGAAGTTGGTGGCGAAGTTGAGCTTGTCGAGATAGCGCCGCGGGTTGGTCAGCAGCGGGTCCGGCAGCCGGACCTCGTCCAGCGTCACCACCGTGCAGCCCGCCGGCAGCAGATGGCGGATGTGATCGACCAGCCGGGCGGCGTCGAAGGCCGGCAGCAGCACCGTGTCGACCGCCGCCTCGGCGAGCTCGGTCACCGGCTGCGCCGGGCGGCCGAGCACCGTCTGGCCGATCGCGGCGACGTTCTGCACGAACACCGCCACCGGCGCCAGCGCACGCAGGTCGAACAGCTCGGCGAGCGGCGCCGCCAGCCCCTCCGGATCGTAGATCGCCACGCGCCGCCCCTTCAGCCCGTCGAGCAGCGCCTGCAGCCGGCCGGCGGTCAGCGGATGGCCGACGGCCTTGAAGAAGGTCGATCCGCCGGTGGCGTTGTTGAAGGTCTCGATGTTCAGGGCCATGGGGATGTCCGTCGTCAGGATTCGGGCCGCTCCCGCCCGGACCGCCGGCGAACGCGCTTGGCGAAGGCCGAGATCCGGTGGCGGAGCTGCTCGCGGATGACGTAGCGCCGGCTGGTCACCCAGTTGAGCTGGATCGCCCGCCGCTCGCCGCTGAACGGGTGGTGGCCGTGGAAGCTGATCTCGGAGCGGCGGAAGGCCAGCATCGAGCCCGCCTCGGGCGCCGCCTCGGCGGCATAGTCGTCGAGGTCGTGGCCCGAGCGCAGGATGCGCAGCCGGCCGCCCGCGCTCTCCCACCCGGGGTTCAGGTAGATCAGCACGGTGATGATCTTGTCGGCGGAATCGGTGTGGATCCTGCCGTCGGTCGGCCGGCATTCGCCGCGGACGGTGATCATCGTCGGCCGGCCCGACAGGTCGATCCCGAACTTGCGGGCGAAGGCGTCGCGGACCGCGTCGCTGCGCAGCTCCTCCAGCAGTGCGGCGAAGCGTGGCCCGTAGCGCAGCACCTGTACCGGGAAGCTGCCCGGCCCGCCGGTGCGCGGGAAGTCGGCCAGCACCTCCGGCACCACCGCCTCGCGCAGGAAGCGCGGCACGATCACGTGGTCGTACGGGTCGCGGGCGAGCGGCGTTGCGGCCAGTGCCTCGAGATCGACCATCCGCCCCGCGCTCGCGAGAGGGCGGCTGCCGGCATGGGAACGGGACACGTCCAGGTTCTGCATGGCTCTCACTCGCCGCCGGCTCGGGCGGGCGACGCCGCACTATCGCCCGGCGGGGCCCCGTCAGCAAAGAGCTGCCGGACAGCGGCGACAGCGCGCCGCATGTCGTCCGGCGGCTGATAGCGCCAGTGCTCCAGCCGGCCGGCGAAGGGGCGGGTAAAGCCGCCCTCGCGCAGCGCGCCGTGGAACCGGCTGAACTTCTCCGAGCCGCCCGGCAGGTCGAAGACATGGACGGGCTTTCCGGTGGCGAGCGCCTCCGAGACCATGTTCACCGAATCGCCGGTGGCGACGATCGCGTCCGCCAGCGCCAGCAGCCCGAAATAGGGATTGTCGCCCTCGCCGGTCCAGATGTCGGCCGGCGCGTCGGCCAGCGCAGCGCGCAGGGCCTCCGCCGCGGCCGGGTCGGTGCGGCGCGAGGTGGTGACGGCAAGTCCGGCGCCGGTGTCCGCGGCCATGGTCCGCAGCAGGCCGCCGAGGCGGGTGGCGGTGGCGGCGTCGAAACGGAACACCCGGTTGGCGCCGCCGACCAGCACCGCCACCAGCGGGCGCGGCAGCCGGGCATAGCGCGGCGCCCAGGCGAGATGCGCGGCGTCCAGCTTCGCCTGGTCCACCCGGTGCATCGAGCCCAGCGTCTGCAGCACCGTCGGCCCCGACAGCCGGTCGTGGCGCGGCGTGATCACCAGGTCGAAGCGTCGCGGGTCCACCCCCGGGTTCTGGATCTGCACCAGCTTCAGCGGGGTGCCGGCGCGCGCGGCCGCGGCCTTCGCCGCCAGCACCGGCGCAACGGAAATGCGGCCGGTGGCGACGATGAGATCGGGCCAGGGCGGCTCGAGCAGGTCGCCGGCGGGGTCGAGGCTTGCCAGCGGGCGCAGCATCAGCGTCGGCTGCAGCCAGCGCCAGGGCTTGCGCACCCGGATCCGCTTCACGTCGGGCGTGAGCCCGAGCGCCTCGGCGAGACCCAGGCACTGGTTCTCCATGCCGACCTTGCCGTCGGTGACGACCCAGCATCGGCTCAGCATCGGGCGCGTGGGCGGGCTCCTGCTTGAAACATTCTTTCGTGCCGGCAGCGCCGCCCGCTATAGTGCGTTCGGCGGCTCCGCGCCACCCCCAATGCAGCAGACGAGACCTCCGTGCGTGCCCTGAAACTCGACCGCATCGACCTGAAGATCCTGCGCGACCTGCAGGATGACGGCCGGATGACCAATGTGGAGCTGTCGAGGCGGGCCGGCATTTCCGCCCCGCCCTGCCTGCGCCGCATGCGGGCGCTGGAGGATGCCGGGTACATCCGCGGCTACCACGCCGAGGTCGATGGCGAGCGGCTGGGCTGGGAAGTGGCGTTCTATGCCCTGGTCGGTCTCGACAGCCAGGCCGAGTCCGTGCTGACCGGCTTCGAGGCGCTGGTTGCCGACTGGCCGGAGGTGCGCGAGTGCCACATGGTCCGCGGCGGCGGCGACTTCGTGCTGCGGCTGGTGGCACGCAGCACCGCGCACGAGAACCGGCTCACCACCATGCTGACCTCGGCCCCGCATGTCGTCCGCGTCACCACCTTCCCGGTGATCCGGACGTCCAAGCACCTGCCGGGCGTTCCCATCGACCCCGACCAGCCGGTTCCGCAGCCGGCGGAAGCGGGCTAGGGCGGCCGCTCAGGACCCCGCGGCCAGCGCCGTCCGCAGCATGGCGGCGGCGCGCTGGTGGCCGTTGGTCTCCGCCCAGGCCAGCGCGTCGCGGCCGGTGAAGTCGGTCAGGTCGACCAGGGCGCCGGCATCGATCAGCCGGCGGACGATGGCGTTGGCGCCCACCTGTGCCGCCCGCATCAGCGGCGTCATCCCCTGCTGGTTCGCCCAGTCGAGCTGCACGCCGGCGGCGATCAGCCGCTCCACCGCATCGATGCTGCCGAGGGCGGCGGCGTGGGAGAGCGGGCTGTTGCCCTGGGCGTCGGTCTCGTTCGCATTGGCGCCGTAGGCGAGCAGCAGATCCAGCATCGCGAGGTCGTTGTTGGCGACCGCGATCACCGTCAGCGGACGCCGGTTCAGGTCGCGGCCCTGGGGCGCGTTCCCGGAAAGCAGCAGCGCCTTGGCCTGGCTCAGGTCACGGTCGAGAACCGCGCGGACCAGCGGGTTGCCGCCCAGGATCGGCTGCTGCGCTGCAGCCGGCACCACCCCGAGCACCATGGCGAGAAGCAGGACGATCGCCGTCTTCACATCGGACCTCGGCTTCCCGGTACCGACCGTGCTATCACGCGGTCCGCCCGGGCCGGTGCCCGCGGCGGGCAAGGCCATCTTGCCGACGGTTGTGGCAACTTCAAGGCTGGCAATGCAGGCGATCGCAGACTTGTTCCGGCTGGACGGAAAGGTGGCGCTGGTGACCGGCGGCGCAGCAGGCATCGGCCGGGCGACGGCCGAGGCGATGACGGCGCTGGGCGCCCGTGTCATCGTCTGCGACCGGGATGGCGCTGCGGCGAAGGCGGTGGCGGCGGAACTGCCCGGCGCACGGCCGCTGACGCTCGACGTCGCCGATGCAGCGGCGATCGCCGCCGCCTTTGCCGGCCTCGACCGGCTCGACATCCTGGTCAACAACGCCGGCCGCGGGGCGCGGGTGCCGGCCACCGAAATGCCGGCCGAGACCTGGGATGCGGTGCTGCAGGTGAACCTGTCCGGCGCCTTCCACTGCGCGCGGGCGGCCGCGCCGCTGATGGCGGCGGCGGGCGGCGGCGCCGTGGTCAACGTCGCCTCGATCATGGGGCTCGTCGGCGGCGGCCTCTATCCCAACGCCGCCTACCACGCCAGCAAGGGCGGGCTGGTCAACCTGACCCGGGCGCTGGCGCTGGAATGGGCGCCGCAGCGAATCCGGGTCAACGCGGTGGCGCCGACCTTCGCCCGCACCGCGCTCACCGAGAAGCTGCTGGCGGATACGGACATGGAGCAGGCGATCTGCGCGCTGACCCCCATGGGCCGCCTGGTCGAGCCGATGGAGGTGGCGACCGCCATCGCGTTCCTCGCCAGCCCGGCTGCGGCGATGATCACCGGGGTCACGCTCCCGGTCGACGGCGGCTGGCTGGCGCGCTGACATGGCCGACGACCCGCCCGGCAAGGCCGGCGAGCGGATCGCCAAGGTGATCGCCCGCTCCGGCCTCTGTTCCCGGCGCGACGCCGAGCGGCTGATCGCCGAGGGGCGGGTGGCGCTGGGCGGGGCCGTGGTGACGACGCCGGCGACGCTGGTGGCCGCGGGCGACGTGGTCACCGTCGACGGCCAGCCCCTGCCGGAGAAGGAGCGGGTCCGGCTGTGGCGTTACCACAAGCCGAACGGGCTGGTGTCCACCCACCGCGATGAAAAGGGGCGGCCGACGGTGTTCGACGCGCTGCCGCCGGACATGCCGCGGGTGATCTCCGTCGGCCGGCTCGACCTCACCTCGGAGGGCCTGCTGCTGCTCACCAACGACGGCGGGCTGGCGCGGACGCTGGAGCTGCCGTCCACCGGCTGGAAGCGCCGCTACCGCGCCCGAGTCTATGGCAAGGTGACGGAGGCGCATCTGGCGAAGCTGCTGGACGGCGTCACCGTCGACGGCATCCGCTACGGGCCCATCGAGGCCTTGCTCGAGCGCGAGCAGGGCGACAACGCCTGGCTCACCGTCTCCCTGCGCGAGGGAAAGAACCGCGAGGTGCGCCGCGTGCTGGAGCACCTCGGCCTCAAGGTCAACCGCCTGATCCGGGTGGCGTACGGGCCGTTCCAGCTCGGCAACCTGCCGCGGGGCGCGGTGGAGGAGGTGCCGCGCGGCGTGATGCGCGCCCAGCTCGGCAGCCTGCTGCCGGACGCCGCTCCGGCGAAACGTACGACCGGGAGGGGGCGTACGTCTCCCGCGGCGCGCGAACCCGGACCGAGCGGCGGGCCAGGGCCGCAGTCAGGGCGAACCCGTGCGCATCGTCGCCGGAACCCATAGGGGCCGCCCGCTGAAGGCGCCGCCCGGCAATGCGGTGCGGCCGACGGCCGATCGCGTCCGCGAGGCGCTGTTCAGCATGCTGCAGTCCGGCCGCTATGGCGGCGACCGCGTGACCGGCGTACGCGTGCTCGACGCCTGCGCCGGCAGCGGCGCGCTCGGGCTGGAGGCGCTCTCCCGCAGCGCGGCGCACTGCACGTTCATGGACAACGCGGCGACCGCCATCGCCACCATCGAGGCCAATGTCGCGGCAACGGGACTCGCGACGCGGGCAAGGATCCTGCGCGCCGACGTGACGCGCCCGCCGTCGGCGCCGGAAGGCTGCGGACTGGTCCTGCTCGATCCGCCCTACCGCGAGGGCCTGGTGCCGGCTGCCCTTGCGGCGCTTGCCGCCGCAGGGTGGCTCGCCCCCGGCGCGCTGGTAGCGGTCGAGCACGCCGCGCGCGATCCCATTGCCTTCCCCGAGGGGTTTGCCGAGGAAACCAGCCGCACGTACGGGCGTACGTGCGTTACCCTGCTCCGCTTCAGCCGCGCGGCCTGAGGGACTCCACAACCGCGGCCAGCGCGTCGAGGCTGCTCCAGGCCAGCCGGCGGCAGCGGGCGGGCGACCAGCCGTATTCGGGGTCGGGGGCGGCGGCGTTGTCCTTGAACGGCATCTCCAGGGTCATCGCCAGGCAGCCGAAGGCCTCGGCCACCGCATTGGTCGCCATTGCCAGGTTCGCCCGGCCAGGCCCGGGCTTGCCGTAGCCGTGCTCGAGCTGGAAGTCAGGATTGGCGCGTACGTATGCTGCGCAGAAACTGTCGTGCAGCTCCTCCAGCCGCGGGCCCCATGACGGGATGCCGTGGGCGCCGGCGATGAAGTTGTACGGGATCTCCTCGTCGCCGTGGACGTCGAGGCAGAAGTCGACGCCCGTCTCCTTCATCCGCGCCCAGACGAGCGCGACTTCCGGCGACGTCCCCATCGACGGCTCTGCCCAGGCCCGGTTCAGGTTGACGCCGGCGGCGTTGGTGCGCAGGTGGCCGCGGCGGCTGCCGTCAGGATTCATGTTGGGTATCACGTGGAACACGCAGCGCTCCAGCAGCGTGCGGGCGAGCGCGTCGGCCGGATCGGCGAGGCGCTCCAGGAACCCTTCCATCCACCACTCGGCCATGGTTTCCCCCGGGTGCTGGCGCGCGATCAGCCAGCACACGCGCTTGCCGGCGCCCGGCGTGCCGATGGTCAGCAGGTCCATCTCCTGACCGTCCAGGCTACGGCCGAGGCTTTCGACACGTACGCCCGGTTTCGCGGCCGTACGTGCCACCAGCTCGGCGTGCCGCTCCATCGGGTAGGGGGCGAAGTAGCTGAAGGCGACGCTGTCGGCCCGCGGCACGTGGCGGATGGTCAGCACGCCGTCCTCATAGCTTGTGTCGGCACGGCGATAGCTCTGCCGGTCCTCGGTGTAGACCGCGCGGTAGCCGGGCCAGCCCCTGGGATAGGCGCTGGCGCCGGCGTTTGTCAGGTGGATGGTGAGCGGCACGCCGCGCACGCCGGTCAGCCGGAAGTGGAACCACTGCAGGAACTCCGACTGGTTGTCGTGCGCGATCGCGACCCGGATGTCGTCCGGGTCATCGGCGGATTCGAGGATGCCGTTGCCGCTGTCAAAGGCGGTGGAAAACTGGATCACCGTCAGAGCCCCATCTTCCGGTATGGCTTCGGCGTGACGCACTGGTAGCAGTAGAAGTAGCCCCAGGCGAACAGCCAGCCGATCAGCCAGATGATCCAGAACAGCACGCCGAGCTGGCCCAGCACGCCAAGGACCAGCAGCAGGAACAGGATCTGCAGGCCGGCGTAGACGCAGCCCATCACGAGGCAGAAGGTTCGCGCCGTTCCGATGTTCCCGTCCCGGATCGCCTTGTAGCCGATGAGGAAGGTGAGCAGGCTGATCGCGCCCTGGATCAGGAAGGCGAGGATGTCGCCACCCAGCAGCGAGAGCAGCGCGAACACCGCGACGATGACCCCGAGGGCGATCAGCGTCGATTCCGCCCGCTTGACGCGCGCGGGATCAAGGCCGTCATCGCCCACGGTCCCGGCTCCGTAAGCCGGCCGGGACCCGGGGGCCGGCCGTGACGGCGGCGCGGTCCCCGCCGGGCCGGCGCCCGACACCGACGCCTTCTGCCGCTCGATGGTTTCCAGGCGCGCGATGTCCGCCTCCACGGCACGGAACTCCCGCGCCAGCTCGTCCAGCTTCGCGCGCTCCTCGTCGGTCAGGGCGCGGTCCATGGCGGCGGCGCCGGCACTGATTGCCTCCGACCGCCGGGTGATGTCGGCAAGCCGCGCGCGCAGCGCGTCCAGATTGCTCATGAGCTCCTCTTCCCGTTGATGCGGTGGCCGGCGGCGGTGACGGCGACGCCAGCCTAAACTGCCCACGCCCTGGCGCAAGCGGGCAGCTGCGCCGGATCCTGCAGCGGGGAGCGCCGCCCTTTGCTCGGCGACGTGCCGATGCTGATGGACGCAATCTTTGGCGACGATATGGCCGTCTATGGGGGCGGCGGGCTCAAGTCGCTTCAAGCGCGGCGCCGCCTCAGGGCCGCGCCACTCGCAGCCACAGGGTGAAGCCGATGGCGAGCGCGCCCGCGCCGGCGAGTCCGATCGCCCAGTGGACCGTTTCGCCCACGACGGCGAGCGCGATCAGGCCGGCGTTGCACAGCAGGATGCGCCGGCAGACCTGGGCGTGGCTGAACCCGTGCTGGGTGGCGCGCTGGTAGGCGTGCTCGCGGTGCGCTTCCCACGGACGCTCGCCGCGCAGCACGCGGGCGGCGAGGGTGAGGCTGGCGTCGGCGAGGTAGTAGGCCGGCAGCGCCAGCGCCGCCACCCAGGCGCCGTCGGCGGCGAGCCGCAGCAGCAGCCAGCCGATCAGGAAGCCCAGCGGCACGCTGCCGACGTCGCCGAGGAAGAGCCGGGCTGGGTGCCAGTTCCAGGCGAGCCAGCCGAGCGCGGCCGCCATCAGGATCAGCCCCTCCTCCGGGGCGACTGCCGTCCCGTTCAGGCCGGCCACGAGTGCGGCGCCGAGGCCGACGGACAGCGCCTCGATGCCGCTGATCCCGTCGATGCCGTCCATGAAGTTGAAGGTGTTGACGAAGTAGACCAGCGCCAGCAGGCCGAACAGGCGGTCCGCCCACAGCGGGACCAGGCCCTGCGCGATCAACGCGTCGCCCGGCAGCGCCAGCATTGCGATCAGCGCCGCCAGCAGGTGGGCCAGCAGGCGCGGCAGCGCGCGCAGGTTCCGCCGGTCGTCCAGCCACGAGATCGCGGCGAGCAGCAGCACCGCTGCAACGAGACCCCATGTGCTCCAGCCTGCGGGATCCTTCGTCAGCCACAGTATGGCCAGCGCGGGGAGCACCGCGCCAATGAGGCCGATGCCGCCGCCGCGAGGCACCGGCACGCTGTGCGAACTGCGGGCGTTCGGCCGGTCCAGGATCGCCTGGCGGCGCAGCCAGCCCAGCACGCGACCGACGGCCAGCCAGCAGCCGATGCCTGCCGCAGGGATCAGGACGATCTGCCATGTCCACACCATGGCGCGGGTTATAGAGGGGCGGCGCGGGGCCGCCAACGGCGCTGCCGATGCCCGTTGCAAATCGGCGCGTGATGCCGTGAGGTCCCGTCACCTGCGCCACAGAGGTCCGCCTGCCCGCCTCCCGTTCCTTCACCCTTGCCCTGTGCCGGTCACGGGGCTGGGCGAGGTCACCTGGGCGGCGATGGTCGGGATGGGGCTGGTGTCGCAGGTGATCGGCCACGGCAGCTACAACTGGGCTCTCCGGCGCCGCCGCCGCTGGGAACCGGAACGACATGTGAGCTGCGGGGATTGGGCCGGTCGAGGACGGCATGGCGGCGCAGCAGCGGCAGCACGCGCCCGACTGCCGCCCGGCAGAGCTGTCCCGCCACCGGAATCAGCACCACCTGCCACATCGGACTCATGATGCGGTCATAGTGGGGCTCGCACGCAGCGCAAGAAGCGCGGCAGGGGACGGGTGCCGCTTACTGGAAGGCCTGTCGCCAATCCGCTCCCGCCGGTCCGCGCAGGCCGATCGTCGACAGCGTCCAGCCATGCAGCAGGCAGGTGGTCAGGATGTCGGGCCGGTAGTTGAAGTCGACGATGATGTCGACGATCAGCCCTCCGTCGGGCGCGGAGACGCTGACACTGCCTCTGCCGCAGGCATTGGGGTCCAGCTCGATCCGCCCGTCGAATGACCAGCCCGGCGCCAGCGACCTGTCGACGAACAGCCGGTAGCTGCACAGCGACGGCGGCGCCAGCATTCCGGGCGGCCGGAACGCCCGGTATTCGGCCAGCAGGTCGAGCTGCTGGCCGTTGCGCTGGATGAAGCAGCGAAAGCGGTCGGAGCCGGAGTTGGCGGCCTCGAACCGGAATCCGCGTTCGGCCGCCAACTGGAATGCCTGTCCCGCCGGGACGCGCTGGATCGCGGTGGCCTGCTCTGCGGGCGCGTACAGGATGGTGTCGACGTGAGGCTCCGACTCGATCCAGGCGACGCCGCCGCCGGCGGCCTGGGTGCGGGCACGGACCTGGAAATACACGTGCTTTTCGCCGGCCCCCGGACTGAGCTGAAACGTCACCGGGAACAGCCGGGCCGTTCCCGGCAGCCGGTAGTCCCGCCAGGGAGCGGCGGACAGGATCTGCAGCATCGCCCCGTCACCGTGGACGAGCGGGCCTTCGGCCGCCCGGTACTGCAGGGCTGCGCCCTGCAGACTGGGTGAGGTCTGCACGGTGGTCGACAGCGTCACCTCGCGATCGGCGGTCTGATAGGCGCCGCCGTCGATGTCGAGCCCCGTCAGCGACACCCAGTGCGCCTGCTGCAGCGGCGGCGGCGCCACCGTGTAGGGACCGCAGATGCGGCGTCCGCGCTCGTCGGTGCCTGCCTCGGTGAACCCCTGCGCGCACACACACTGCCGCGACGCGGCATCGGGGACCGTCCCCACGGCGCAGTCGAAGACGCAACTCCCGTTCGACGGAACGAGATAGGGCTGCGGGCATGACACCGGGTCGGGCGGAGGCGGCTGGTCGTCCTGGATCAGACGAACGGACGACATCCGGTCGGCAGGAAAGTTCAGCGCCTGGATGTTCGGATAGTCGCCGGGGCCGAGGGTGATCGGCGGCCCGTTGCCGTTCTGGAAGTTGTCGTCGCGGTGGAAGCTCCAGATGCCGGAGATGACCCGGATCGACTCCACGTCGTTGTCGAAGTTGTAGGCGTCCAGGTCAGGTGCGCTGTCGGTCAGTGTGATGGAGGCGCCGCCGAAATTGACGAAGTCGTACAGGATGACCTCGGCCGCGTCGGCGGAGCGGTGGGCGGCCGACGCGAGAACGATGAGCCAGAAGAGTGCAAGCGGCCGCATCGAAATTCGCACTCCCATGCCAGTCCCTCCGTCATGCGGAGCGGACAATGACGCATCGAATCATCGCCGTTGCCCGCCAATGGTCAGCCACGACAGCCGGCTATTCTCCCCACGGCGCCACAACTTCGGCCGTGTCTCGAACATGACCGGACAAATTGACCGATTCTCTTCCCTACTATACTGACAGCTCATGTCAACAATCGGGCCGGCGGCGACGGATGCCTCCGGCGCGCGGGTCGCGGGTCGACCTTGGCCGGGCGGCTTGCAAATGGTCCCGTGCTGGGCTTCTGGACTTGTTCGTCTCGGGGTCTCGACGGTGCGGATGCGCCTATCCCTCACGCCCGCGGTGCTGGTGATCGGCCTCGCCGCCGTCGCCCACGGCGCGATCTTCGCCCGGCTCGCCGAGGCCGACCCCGTGGTGATCTCCGCGGTGCGGACCGGGGTGGCGGGGCTCATCATGCTCCCGCTCGGGCTCGCCACCGGCTGGACGGCGATCCGGGCCGGCGGCGCGACGGTGCTCGCCCGCGCCGGTCTTGCCGGCCTGTTCCTCGCCCTGCATTTCGCGGCCTGGATCGCCTCGCTCGACCACACCACCATCGTCAACAGCGTGATCCTGGTCAGCCTCAGCCCGGTGTGGCTGGCGATCCATGCGGTTGTCGTCGGCCGGCAGCGGCTGCGCCGGCTGACGCTGGCCAGCGTGGCGCTCAGCGTCGCCGGCACGCTGGTCATTGCGCTGGCCGGCAGTGCGGACGACGCCGGCGACGACAGCCTCCTCGGCGACGCCCTGGCGCTCGCCGGCGGCCTCTGCTTTGCCGGCTATGTGCTTGTCGGGCAGCGGGCGATGGTGACGGGCCAGCGCCACCGGCTGCCGCTGCTGGCCTATCTCGGCCTCTGCTACAGCTCCGCCGCCCTGCTGCTGTGGGCCTGCGTGCTGGTGCTGGGGCTGCCGGTTGCGGGGCTGGGCGAGGTCACCTGGGCGGCGATGGTCGGAATGGGGCTGGTGTCGCAGGTGATCGGTCACAGCAGCTACAACTGGGCTCTCCGGCGGTTCAGCCCGCGCTTCGTCGCCGTCTGCCTGCTGGCAGAGCCGGTGGTGACGACGCTGCTCGGCTACCTCTATTTCGGCGAACGCGTGCACCCGCTGGTGCTGACCGGCGGGGCGGTGATCCTCGCCGCCATCTACCTCGGCGCCCGCGGCGAACGCCCGCCCGCGGCGCCTCCGTGATTGCAGTCGGGCGCCCCGGTTCGCTAAACAGGACGGCAAGGATCGCCAGCGGGCGACGGAGCAGATGCGATGACGGTGGTGACGAGCCTCGCGGCGGAACCGGCGCTGGCCGAGGTGATGCAGGATCTGGGGCGCCGGGCGCGTGCCGCGGCGCGCACGCTCGGGCTGGCCCCGGCCGAGACCAGGGCCAGGGCGCTGCGTGCGATGGCGGCGGCGATCCGGGCGCAGGAGGCGGCCATTCTGGCGGCCAACGACCGCGACATGGCGGCCGCGACCGACAAGGGACTGTCCGGCGCGATGCTCGACCGGCTGAAGCTCGACGCCGGCCGGATCGCGGCCATGGCGAAGGGCCTGGAAGACATTGCGGCGCTGCCGGACCCGGTGGGCGCGGTCGTCGCCGAATGGGAGCGCCCGAACGGGCTGCGCATCGCCCGCGTCCGCACGCCGCTCGGGGTCATCGGCATCATCTACGAGAGCCGGCCCAATGTCACCGCCGATGCGGGCGGGCTGTGCGTGAAGTCGGGCAATGCCGCCATCCTGCGCGGCGGCTCCGAGAGCCTGCATTCCGCGCGCGCCATCCACGCCTGCCTGCAGGCCGGGCTGGTGGAGGCCGGGCTGCCGGCCGATGCGATCCAGCTGGTGCCGACCAGCGACCGCGCCGCCGTCGGCATGATGCTGACCATGCCCGAGTTCATCGACGTGATCGTGCCGCGCGGCGGGAAGTCGCTGGTCGAGCGGGTGCAGCGCGAGAGCCGGGTGCCGGTGTTCGCCCATCTGGAAGGGCTCTGCCACACCTACGTCGATCGCGCCGCCGACCTGGAGAAGGCGCGCAAGCTGGTGCTGAACGCGAAGATGCGGCGCACCGGCATCTGCGGCGCCACGGAGACGGTGCTGGTCGACGCGGCGGCCGCCGACCGGCTGCTGGCCCCGATCGTCCGCGACCTGCTCGACGCCGGCTGCGCCGTCCGCGGCGATGCCGCCACCCAGGCGGTGGACCCGCGGGTGGAACCGGCGACGGAGGAGGACTGGTCCACCGAATATCTGGACGCGATCGTCTCGGTGAAGCTGGTCGACGGGGTGGACGAGGCCATCGCCCACATCGACCGCTACGGCTCCGACCACACCGACTGCATCGTCACCGAGGACGCGCAGACGGCGGAGCGCTTCCTCGCCACGGTGGACAGCGCGATCGTCATGCACAACGCCTCCACCCAGTTCGCCGACGGCGGCGAGTTCGGGATGGGCGCGGAGATCGGCATCGCCACCGGCCGGATGCATGCGCGCGGGCCTGTCGGCGCGGAGCAGCTCACCAGCTTCAAGTACGTCGTCCGCGGCAACGGGCAGCTCCGGCCCTGAGCGGCACCGTCCGGAAAGCGCCGCCCCCGTTCCGCCGCGCCGCGCTGGCGCCGGTCGGCGTCCGCTGGCGGATCGGGCTCCTCGGCGGCTCGTTCAACCCGGCCCACGACGGCCACGTCCACATCAGCCGCGCGGCGCTGCGCCGGCTGGGACTGGACATGGTGTGGTGGCTGGTGTCGCCGCAGAACCCGCTGAAGCCGCGGAACGGCATGGCGCCGCTGGCGGAGCGGCTGGCGCACGCCCGGGCGGTCGCCGCCGGCACGCGGGGCATCCGCGTCACCGCGCTGGAGGCGGAGCTGGGCCTCACCTACACTGCCGACACGGTCGCGGTGCTGGCCGCACTTTATCCGCGCGCGCGCTTCGTCTGGCTGATGGGCGCGGACAATCTGGGCCAGATTTCGCGCTGGCGGCGATGGTCATCCATTTTTCACAGCTTGCCGATTGCGATCTGCGACCGCGATTCCTATGCTTATGGAGCACTGGCGGGGAAAGCCGCGGTACGGTTCCGCGGCGACAGGCTGCCCGAACGGGCGGCCAGGCGGCTGGCCCGATCGCAACCGCCGTGCTGGGTGTTCCTGGCGGTCCGCCGCCACCCGGCCTCCGCCACCGCCATCCGGGCGCAGCGCGTTGCGGACTCGCACGCGACCGGACCTGCAGCTGTCCGCAGGAGGAAGGCGCCATCACAGCCGTTGTGATGCCGTTCAACAAACGGACCATCGGGACCGAGACCGTGCTGAAGGCGGTGTTGCGGTCCCTGGACGACGACAAGGCCGTCGATGTCGTCACGATCGATCTCAGCGGAAAAACCACGATCGCGGACTACATGGTGATCGCCTCCGGCCGCAGTCACCGGCAGGTGGGCGCCATGACCGACCATCTGATCCGCACGCTCAAGGACCTCGGCCTCGGCCGGGTCGCGGTCGAGGGTCAGGCCCAGGCCGACTGGGTGCTGGTCGATGCCGGGGACGTGATCGTGCACCTGTTCCGGCCCGAGATCCGAAGCTTCTACAACCTCGAAAAGATGTGGGGCATGGACGTGCCCGGCCACGAGCGGGTCGGCGCCGTGGGCTGAGCCGGCACGCAGCCGTGGCCGGCTTCGGCCGCGCCCTGCCTGTGGGCGCGGATGCTACGGTTCGGCCCGGGAGACGGCCGTGCTCGTGATCGTCGCCGCCGTCGGGCGGATGAAGGACGGGCCGCTCCGCACCCTGTGGGACGACTACGCACGCCGCCTCGGCTGGCGGCTGGAGCTGCGGGAGGTGGAGTCGAAGCTCGCCGAGGGGCCGCAGCGCACGGCCGATGAGGCCGCCCTGCTGCGGCGGGCCGTGGCGCCGGCCGCGGCCCTGGTGGCGCTTGACCCCCGCGGCCGGGACATCGACAGCCCCGCGCTCGCCCAACGGCTGGCGCGGTGGCGGGACGAGGCGCGGCTGCCGGTCGCCTTCATGATCGGCGGCGCCGACGGCCTTGCTGCCGACCTGGTGGCGGAGGCAGAGCTGGTGGTCGCCTTCGGCCGCCAGACCTGGCCGCACCTGCTGGCCCGGGTGATGCTCGCGGAGCAGCTCTACCGCTGCCAGTCGATCCTGGCCGGGCACCCCTACCATCGCTAGCCGTTCCGGCCGCGAAGGGCGTTGCGGAAGGCGCCCTATGGTTGCCACAGTCGGAGACGAGGACTCGACGTCCGGCAACGGAATGAGGGAGGCGAGCGCCCATGGCTCGACGGGTGCCGTCCCGGAGATGCCGATCCAGCGTCATGACGGCAGGGGCCGCGCTACTCCTTGCGACCGGCCTGCCGCTGCGGGCGCAGGCCCCGGTCGAGGAGCCGGCGACGGCGCTCAGCCAGTCCCTGGCCGCCGCCGCGGAGGCGCGGGCTGCCGCCGAGGCCCGGGCTGCGGAACATGACCGTGCCGCCGCAGCCGCAGCCGAGCGGCTGGCGGAGCTGCGGCGGGAGCTGGTGGTCGCGGCCTATGCGGTGCAGGACGCCGAGGCGGTGGTCGCGGCGCTGGAGCGGCGGATCGCGGAAACGCGCGCCGAACATGCCGCACTGGCGCCGGCGCTGGCGGAGACGCAGCAGCGGCTGATGCGGTCGGTGCTGGCGCTGCACGGCGTGGCGCGCGACTCGCCGCTGGCCCGGCTGGCGGCGCGCGACGACCTCAACCAGGTGCTGCGGGCGGGGATCGTGATGTCGTCGCTGGCCCCGCGCCTGCAGGAGGAGGCGACCGTCACCGCCGACCGGCTCGCGGCGTTGCGTGACCTGGAGCGTGACCTGGAGGCGCAGCTCGCGGAGGTGGCCGCCGCCCGCGACCGCCTCAGCGCGGAACGGGCGCGGGTGGAGGCGCTCCATGCCGAGGTCGATGCCGCCTATGCCTCGCAGAGCGCCGCGCTGGCCGAGGAGCGCAGCCGGGCGGAAGCGCTGGCGCGCGAGGTGGACACGCTGAGCGGGCTGGTCGCGGCGCTGCGCCGGGCGGCCGCCGAGGCGCCGCAGGTGACGATCGAGATCGTCGCCGTGGACGAGCCTTCCCCCGCACAGCCGCCGTCGCCGGCGGGCCCGGCGCGGGCGAGCTTCGTGCCGCCGGTGCGCGGCGACATCGTCGGCCGCTTCGGCGACGAGGCCGCGGGGATCATGGTCGGCGGCATCCGGCTGCAGGCGGCGGAGGGGGCGCAGGTGGTCAGCCCCTTTGCCGGCCACGTGGCCTACGCCGGCGCCTTCCCTGGCCGTGGGCTCGTCTTGATCGTCGATCACGGGGGAGGATATCATAGCGTGTTGACGGGATTGGCCCGGATCGACACGGCGGTTGGACGCCAGCTGCTGGCAGGGGAGCCGGTCGGCATCCTGGCTGGCGGTCGGGAGGCAGGCGGCCGAGACGCAGCACACGGCGCTTTGCCGGGCCGGCATGCCGAGCTCTACTACGAGCTGCGCCGCGATGGAGCGCCGATCGACCCTATGCCTTGGTTTTCAACTCTCACTGACGGGACAAACGGATGAACCGGAAACTGCTGGTGGCGGGTGTCGCTTCCGCGGCGTTGGCGTTCGCGTACGCGGGCATGACCGCCGGCGTGTCGGGCCAGGAAACGACCTCCGAAACCTATCGCATGCTCGATCGCTTCGGTGAGGCCTTCGAGCAAGTGCGCGCAAACTATGTCGAGGAGGTGAGCGACGAGCAGCTCATCGAGGCCGCGATCAACGGAATGCTGGCCTCGCTCGACCCGCACTCGAGCTACCTCAACCTCAACAACTTCTCGGAGATGCAGGTCGACACCCGCGGCGAGTTCGGCGGGCTCGGCATCGAGGTGACGATGGAGAACGGCTTCGTCCGCGTCGTCTCCCCGATCGACGGCACGCCGGCCGCGGAGGCCGGGATCCAGGCCGGCGACTACATCACCGACATCGACGGCACGCCGGTGCAGGGCATGAACCTGAACGACGCGGTCGAGATGATGCGCGGCCCGGTGGACACCGAGATCACGCTGACCATCGCCCGGCCGGACACGGAGCCGTTCCAGGTGACCCTGCGGCGCGCGGTGATCACCATCGAGTCCGTCCGATCCCGGGTGGAGCGCAACGTCGGCTACATCCGCATCACTCGCTTCACCGAGCAGACCCAGCCGGGGCTCGAGCGGGCGCTGCAGCAGATCAAGGAAGAGGCGGGTGACCAGCTCGAGGGCATCATCCTCGATCTGCGCAATAACCCCGGCGGGCTGCTCGAGCAGGCGATCTCGGTGGCCGACACCTTCCTCGACCAGGGCGAGATCGTCTCCACCCGCGGCCGCTATGCGGAGAACACGACCCGCTTCAATGCGCGGCCCGGCGACCTGGCGGAGGGGCTGCCGATGATCGTGCTGATCAACGGCGGCTCGGCCTCGGCGTCGGAGATCGTGGCCGGCGCGCTGCAGGATCACCGCCGGGCGATCGTCGTCGGCACCGATTCCTTCGGCAAGGGTTCGGTCCAGACGATCATCGAGCTGCCGGGGAACGTGGCGATGAAGCTCACCACCGCCCGCTACTACACCCCGTCCGGCCGCTCGATCCAGGCCGTGGGGATCGAGCCGGACATCGTGATCGAGCAGGCGACCCTGCAGACGGTCGAGGAGCGCGGCATCCGCGAGTCCGACCTGCGCGGCGCCCTGGATGTCGATACCAACGGCCGGCGCGAGCAGAGCGAGACCCGGGAGCTGGAGGACTACCAGCTGCAGCGGGCGATCGATCTCATCCACGGCATCTCTCTCGCCCTGCGCGACTAGCGCGGGACGGGGGCGGCGCGACTGCAGGCGGAGGCCGACCGGGACATGGCCGGGCGAGTGCTGCTGATCGCGGCGTGGGTGATCTTTGTGGGCGGGCTCGCGGGCGGTGCCGCCTATCTGCACAGCCTCGGACCCGTGCCCGGGCCGCCCGACCTGAGCCTGCCGGAGCCGGCGCCGGCCGTCGAGGCGCCGCCCCGGCTCGACGCG
>ERZ777003.2459-NODE-2459-length-21435-cov-23.891113_pt1 | contig 21435 bp, 9 predicted proteins | sample MGYA00374956_ERZ777003 | MGnify/ENA primary metagenome ERZ777003 (study PRJEB29302, sample SAMN06268252) | bioreactor metagenome | isolation source: Joint BioEnergy Institute, California, USA | place: USA:Joint BioEnergy Institute, California, USA | collected... | reverse complement strand
GCCCCTCGAGATCGCCGGAGCCGAGCCGGTAGACGAGGCTGCCGCCCGCGAGCTCCGGCTCCTCCGAGGTCGGGTGCACGAAGCTCCACTTCGGGTGCAGCGCGCTCGCGTCGAACTCGTCGGAGAGGCACGGCGCGACGCCGGCGATCCGGAACGACACCGAGCGCATGGCCTCGACGTTGCCCTCCCCGTCCGCGGAGCGGAACTCAACGACGTGGTTGCCGGGCTTGTCGAGGCTCAGCGTGGTCACGAACGGGTCCGCGTCGTCCACATTGTCCACGCGGACCCAGTCTCCGATCTCGTTGTTGGTGGTGACGCGGTACTCGGTGTGGGCGACGCCGGCCGCCGGGGTCTCGGTCGGGCTCGCGTCGGCCGCCTCGAGCGTCACCTGCACGGGCCCGTCGTAGGTCCTGCCGGGGCCCGGCAGCTCGGGGTCGAGCGCCGCTGACGTCCGCGGCGCGAGCGTGTCGGGCCCGCAGTTGACCTCGCCGTCGAAGGCGAAGTACTCGAAGCCGACCTCGGTCCCGGGCTCGTCGACGCCCACGGCGAAGATCCCGAAGTCGGGGTCCTCGATCGGGTTGCCGACCCACTGGGAGAACGTCGTCCAGTTCTCGCCGTCCAGCGAGTACGCGGGCACGTACACGTCGCCCCGCTTGGTCAGCCGCAGCCACGCGTCCTCGGTGCCCTCCGGCAGGGGCTCGACCTGCGGCCGCGGGGCTCGCGCCAGGCCGCCCGTCTCCGAACGCACCTCGATGCGGTACGGCCGGGTCCGGCTGCCGGGCGAGATCAGGTCGATCTTCACGTAGTTGTCGTCGTCCGCGTAGGCGATCAGCCCGCCCTGCGCGTAGCCGCCGTGCAGGTCGGCGCCCAGCACCTTGGTCTCGATCGTCCAGTCCTCACCGGCGTTCGAGGCGGCCTGGAGGATGAAGTTGGTGGTCTCGGACGGATCGTCGCTCTCGTAGAAGTCGCCCGCACTCTTTGGGACCCCACCCCCCGGCACCGACCCTCCTCGGTGCCCCCCGGGGGCGCGAAAAAAGCGCGGATAGTCAAGCGGAGCGCGCCCGGCCGCGCAAGCCGGGCGCCCCCGCGCCGGTCGCGAGACGCCCTAGCGGCGAATCCTGAGCGCGGCCGTCGCGGAGCGTTTGCCGATGCCCGGGCCGCTCGCCACGAACCGCACCTGGGAGCGCTTGCCGACCGCCGCGCGCTTGACCTTGAAGGCGAACCGCTCGACGCTGCGGGCGCCGGCCGGCACGCTCGCGCTGCGGCATGTCCTCCCCTTGACCGCGAGCAGCCTGGGCTTGGGCTTCGCGCAGACCCGCGCCGTCGGCGTCCGCGCTGCCCGCGTTGCGCAGCACGACCCTGAAGGCGACCTGGCGCCTGCGCTTGGGGACGGCCTTGGACTTGGGCTTCACGCCGAGCCTGAGCCTGGGGGCCCCGGGCGGGTCACCGTCGGGGTCGTAGTCCTCGACCGAGAACGAGACCTCGAGCGGGGCGACTCCGTCCGTCGGCGTAGCGCTCAACGAGAGGATGACCGGCGCGCCCCTGAGCTGGGAGCCAGCGGTCGCCTCCGTCCGCGCCGAGCCGACGCGGTCCGCGGCTGCCCGGGCGTCGCCGGCGGGCGCGAAGAACGGGACCTCCCAAAGCGGTGCGGGCTCCGCCGCAGCGCGGCGACCTGCGCCGCGCACAGCGAGAGGGCGCCCGTGACACCCACGACACAGAGCAGCACACAGGGCGTCGCCGACCGCGGACGCAACAGCCGAACCCCACCTATGTCCAGGTCACGTCTAGCGCTTGACACGCAGCGTCGCCGTCGTGGTCCGTTTCCTGACCTCGTCGCCGTTCGCTACGAGCCGGATCTTGACGCGCTTGCCTGCCGCCGCGCGCCGGATCCCGAAGGTGAAACGCAGGCTTCGCTCGCCGCCCGCCGGGATGCGGGCGACGCGACAAGCCTTCCCCCTGAGAGCGAGCAGCCGGCGCTTCGTCCGCGCGCACACCTTGACCTCCCCCGCGCCGACGTCGCCCGTGTTGCGCAGGAGCGCCCGGAAGGTGACCCGGCGCGTACGCCTGGGGACGACCTTGGAGCGGGGCTTCGCGGCGAGCGCGAGCCGCGGCTCGCCCGGCGGCGTCTCGCCGGGCCCCTCCTCCTCGTCGGGCGGCGCGGGGCGCCCGTAGCGCACCGCGACGTAGTCGACGACCATGGGGTGCCCGGGCTCGGTCTCCCCGGTCGGGGTCTGCCGTTGCGCCACCCCAGACGGGAAGCCGCCGCCGATCGCGACGTTGAGGATCAGGAAGAAGCCCTCGTGGCTCGCGATGTCGGCCCAGGCTTCGGCGGGCAGGTGGGCCTCGCTGACCGAGTGGAACGGCTCCCCGTCGAGATACCAGCGCAGCTCGCCGGGCTCCGACCGCGCGTCCCACTCGAACGCGTAGGTACGGAAGTGGCCGACGCACGGGTCAGGCGTGCAGGCTCTCACCGCGCCGATCCCCTCGGGTTCGTTGCACGGCCCGCCGCTCGCGATCCCGCAGTGCAGCACGCCCCAGTTCTGGTCCAAGCCGTTCACGCTCTCCATGACGTCGATCTCGCCGACCGCGGGCCAGCCGAACGTCTGCCGGTACGGCGACCCGAGGGCCCAGAACGCCGGCCAGTAGCCGAGCGCCGCGCCCCCGGTCACGGCGGGCATCGCGATGCGGCCCTCGATGCGCATCACCGCCCCCGGCGGCGGGCGGAAGTCCGAGCGGTTGGTCTCGATGCGCGCGGACGTCCAGCCGCCCTCGGCGTCGCGCAGCGGGGTGATCAGCAGGCGCCCGTCGCCGTCCAGGCTCACGTTCGCGGGGTCGTCGGTGTGGTAGGCGACCTCCCCCGTCCCCCAGTTCGGAGGGCCTCCCGGATAGCCGTGCCCGACGCTGAATCGCCAGACGGCGCTGGACGGCAGGGCGCCCGCAGGCCCCTCGAACTCGTCCAGGAACGCGGTCTCCCAGACCAGGCCGGGCTCCGCGGCGCGCGCGGGGTGCGCCGCCCAGAGCGCCAGGGCCGCGGCCGCGCCCAGGAGCCAGGCGAGCGCGGGAGGGGCCGTCCGCCTGCGGCGCACCAGGGACGACCCCTCCCGCCCTCTGACTCCGCTCAGCGCTTGACGCGCAACGTCACCACCTGCACCTGGCGCTCGATCGCAGCGCCGGTCACGACAAACCGGACCTTGTTCTTCTTGCCGCGTGCCGCGCGCTTGATCCGCAGGGTGAACTTCTCCGCGTGGGACTGGTCCGCGCCGATGCTCACGGTGCGGCAGGCGTCGCCCTTCACCGCGAGGCGCTTCTTCTTCGCCCGCGCGCAGACCCGCACGTCGCCGGCCGGGATGGCGCCGACGTTGTGCAGGGTCACGTTGAACGCGGCCCGCTTCGCGCGCTTGCCGACCGCCCGCGACTTCGGCTTCACCCGCACCAGCAGCAGCGGCTCGCCCGCCGGCGGCTCGGCGGGCTCGGTGACCTGGACGGTCACCGAGTCGGTCACCTCGTCGGTGCCGTCGGACACCGTGACCACGGCCTCGTAGGTGCCGGGCTCGGTGTAGGTGTGGGTCGGGTCCTCCTCGTCGGAGGTCGGCGAGCCGTCGCCGAAGTCCCACTCGTAGGTCAGCTCGTCGCCGTCGGGATCGGTGGCCTCGACGTCGAAGGCGACCTCGAGCGGGGCCTCACCCTCGGCCGGGTCGGCGCTCAGCGACTCGATCTCCGGCGGGTTGTTGGGCTCGGGCTCCGGGCAGTCCTCATCCGGCACGAAGCGGACGTAGTCGACGCTGATCGCCGCCGAGCCGTTGCCGCCGTACACGCCCGCGTAGACCGGGCCGTTGTCCGGCGGCATGATCGTGCCGATGTTCATGCTCAGCGAGATCGGGCTCCACGTGCCGCCCTGCTCCGGGTCGCTCGTGGCGTAGTACCCCGTGAGCTGGTCGCCCGAGCGCACGATGCGCAGCCACCAGGTGCCCGGGTTGTTCGGCGACATCCCGTGCTGCGGGCTCCGCGCGATCGCGCCGTTGGTCTCCGCGCCGGCCTCGAAGTAGGTCTGACCCTCCTGGTCGGGCTGGAAGACCCCGACGCGCGTGTGCGTGACCTTCACGAAGTTGTTGTCGGTCTGGTAGAGCATCAGACCGGCCTGCGCGTAGCCGTTGCCGCCCGTGTTGTCGGCAGTGAGGTCGCCGCTGAACTTGGCGACCAGCTCGAAGTCGCCCTCCGGGATCGTCTGGCCCAGGAACGCGACCGGGCCGGTGTTCGCCTCGTCGAGCTCGCCGCCGCCGATCTCGTACTGGAGGCTGCCGCCCGACACGGTCGGCGTCGCCGCCATGGTCGGGTGCTGGAACGACCAGCGGCTCGTATCGAGCGCGTCGCCGTCGAACTCGTCGGAGCGCTCGACGCACGGCTCGTCGCCGCGGATCCGGAACGACACCGAGCGCACCGGCTCCGTGTTGCCGGCCTTGTCGGCCGCCCGGAACTGCACGACGTGGTTGCCGGGCTCCTCGACCGTGAACGAGACCACGAACGGCTCCGCGTTGCTCTCGTTGTCGACGCGCACCCAGTCGCCGGTTTCACCGTCGGTGTTGACCCGATACTCGATGTAGTCGACGCCCGAGGGCGGAGCCGGGGCGGGCTTCACGTCGACCGTGCCCCACATGCCCTGCGGGCCGCTCTGCGTGAACTGCGTGTGCAGCTTGCAGAACATGATCCACTCGCCCGGCTGGTCGAACGTGTAGGTGCCCGACTGGCCGCCAGGCGGCTGGACGTCGACGACCATGAACTCGTCGCTCTGGTCACCGCCCGGCGGGATCAGCCAGACGTCGTGGACGGTGCCCGCGGTCTCCTCGGGGAAGTTCCAGCGGACCTGATCGCCCGCCGTGATCTCCAGCTCGTCCGGATCCCACAGCTGGCCCACGGCGTCCACGTCGTGGGTCTGCGGCTCGGGCGGCGTGCCCTCGCCGTCGCTCGCCGTGAGCGTCACCTGGACCGGCCCGTCGTAGGTGCCGCCCGGGCCCGGCTGGGCCGGGTCGAGCTCCGCGGTCGTCTGCGGCGCCTTGACGTCGGCGTCGGACGAGACGCCGCAGTCCTCGTTCGGCGTCACGCCTGCCGTGGTCTCCAGGCCGCCCAGGAGCTGCTGGAGGAACTCCGGCTCCGAGAACGACTGGGACGTGTGGCCCATCGCCGTGTACCACGAGCGCCCGCCGTCGTAGCGCTGGCACCAGATGATCGGGTGATCGTCGGCGCCCGGCGTGCCGTCCTGCTCGTCGTAGCTCTCCTCGTCGACGGTCGCGAGGACGTGGACGTCGCCACGCGGGCTGTAGTCGGCCTCACCGACCTCCTTGAAGTCGGGCGACTTGAAGTTGTACCACTCGTCCACCTTCGTGTAGGAGTCCGGCTGGCCCGCGGTCGACGGGTGGTTGTGGTCCTCGATCACGACGGTCGCGGTCGGCGTTCCCGGCGGGTGCGTCAGGAAGTAGGCGCCCACCAGGTGGCCGTACCAGTTCCAGTCGTACTCCGTGTCGGAGGCGGCGTGGACGCCCACGAAGCCGCCGCCGCCCTGGATGTACTCCTCGAAGGCGGCCTGCTGCTCCTCGTTGAGGACGTCGCCGGTCGTCGACAGGAAGACGACCGTGTCGTAGCGCTCGAGGATCTCGGGCCTGAACAGGCTCGCGTCCTCGGTGTGGTCGACCTGGAAGTCGTGCTGGTCCGCCAGATCGTCGATCGCCGCGTGGCCCGCCGGGATCGAGTCGTGGCGGAAGCCGGCCGTCTTCGAGAAGACGAGCGCCCGGAAGCGCGCGGACGGATCGTCGTCCGGGAGGACGTCGATCGTGATGCTGCGCGAGCGCTCGGCGACGCCGTCCGAGACGGTCACCTCCGCCACGTAGGTGCCCGGCTCCTCGTAGGTGTGGGTCGGGTTCTGCTGGTTGGAGGCACCGCCGTCGCCGAAGTCCCACTCGTAGGTGAGCTCGTCGCCGTCGGCGTCGCTGGCGTCAACCGAGAAGTCCACCTCCAGCGGGGCGAAACCGCTCGTGGGATCGGCGGTGAGGCCCTCGATCACCGGCGGCTGGTTCAGCGCCGGGCACGCCGCCTCGCCCTCGAACCCGAAGTACTCGAAGCCGACCTCGGGCCCGGGCATGTTGACGCCGAGCGTGAAGATCCCGAACGCCGGGTCCTCCATCGTGTTCTGGACCGTGTCGGCGAACGTCGTCCAGTTCTCGCCGTCGAAGGAGTAGGCGCCCGTGTAGGTGCTGCCCTCCTTCGTGAGCCGCAGCCACGCGTCCGTCGTGTCCGGCGGCAGGTTGCCGAACTGCGGCTGCGGGTTCTGGACGACGCCGCCGACCTCCGAGCGCAGCTCGACGCGGTTGACCGCCGAGTTGCCCTCGTCGGCGATCAGGTCGAGCTTCACGTAGTTGTCGTCATCGACGTACGCCAGCAGCCCGCCCTGGGCGTAGCCCCCCGCGAGGTTGTGGCCGATGACCTTGGTCTCGATCGTCCAGTCCTCGCCGGCGTTCTCGGGGGACTGGAGGATGAAGTTGGCGACCTCCGGCGAGTTGCTGGCGCCGTAGATGTCGCCGGGCGCCGTCTCGATCCAAAGCACGCCGTTGTCGAGGTGGTAGCGGTCCGGGTCCTCGCGGACGATGTTGTTCCAGCGCTCGCGGTCGAGCTCGTTGCCGTCGAACTCGTCGGCCGGGATCACGCAGCCGCAGCTCCCGCCGGGCTGCCCGTCGACGCGGAAGTAGTCGAACTCGACCTCGTCGCCCGCCTGCTGGACGCCGAAGGCGAACAGGCCGAACTTCGGCGACTCCATCGGGTTGGCGACGGGAGCGCTCATCGCCGTCCAGTTCTCACCGTCGAGCGAGTACTCGCCCGAGTAGCTGTCGCCCTCCTTGGTGAGGCGCAGCCAGACGTCGGTGACACCCGCCGGGACGTTGGCGTTCGGCTGCGGGTCCTGGATGGCCGCGTTCACCTCCGAGCGCAACTCGATGCGGTTGATGCGGCCCTGGCCGACGTCGGCGATCGCGTCGAACTTGACGTAGTTGTCGCCGTCGACGTACGCCATCAGGCCCGCCTGCGAGTAGCCGTCGGTGAACGGCGCCGAGAGCTTCGTCTCGATCGTCCAGTCCTCGCCGGCGTGGTCGGCCGACTGCAGGATGATGTTGTTGGGCGGCGGGTCGGTGTCGCCCGTGTAGAGGTCACCGGGCTCGGTGGTGATGATCAGCTTCCCGTCGGCGAGCCGCAGCGTGTCCGGGTTCTCGCGGACGATCGCGTTCCAGCGCGACTTGTCGAGGGTCGTCCCGTCGAACTCGTCGCTCGGCCCGCCGCCGGTGACGTCCGGGTCGAAGCGGATCCAGTCGTAGTGGGCGACGGGCATGCTCGACGCGCCGCCCGAGACCGCGGACGGGCCGACCATGAGGTTGTCGAAGGACTCGAGCGACCCCGGCTGGCCGACCGGCTCCCAATTCTCGCCGTCCCACGAGTACTCGGCGCGGACGGTCTCGTTGTCCGGGTCGATGATCAGCCGCACGTAGTACTCGTACGGCGATTCGGCCGGGATGCCGCCGAGCTTGTCGGCCGGGCCGTTGCGCGGGTTGCCGTTCGACTCGTAGATGAACTCGATGTCGCGGCCGCCGTCCACGTAGACCATGTGGACCGACGCCCAGTTGTCGTCGTCCGAGTACAGGCGCAGGCCCGCCTGGTGGTAGTTCTCGGTGAACGGGTCGACGCGCAGCTTGGCCGTGACCGTGACCTCGCCGCTGTCGGTGGGCACCGGCGTGACGACGATGTTCGCCGCGTCCGCGTTGGGCCCGTAGATCCCGCCGGTGTCGATCGGGACGTGGAGCTCGCCGTCGGCGACCCACGGAGCGCCGACCTCGTTCGGCCGGATGATCGTCCAGCGGCTCGGGTCGAGCTTGTCGCCCTCGAACTCGTCGGAGCGCGGGCCGATCGGGCAGGTCGCGACCTGGTTCACGCGGATCGTGACCGAGTCGGAGCCCTCCTCGCCCGTGTCAGGGTCGGTGACGGTCAGCGTCGCCTCGTAGGTGCCCGGCTCCGTGTAGACGTGGGTCGGGTCCTCCTCGTCGGAGGTGGGCGAGCCGTCGCCGAAGTCCCACTCGTAGGTGAAGTCCGGGTTCGGCGTGCCGTCGGGGTTGGTGGCCTCGCCGTCGAAGGAGACCTCGAGCGGCGCCGGGCCGCGGTCGGGCTCGGCCGTGACGGTCACCTGCGGGCCGGTCGGGATCACGTAGTCGATCCGGTAGACGCCCGAGTCGGCGTTGCCGGCCTGGCCGCCGTCGAAGTTGGAGCCCCACTCGATCAGGTACAGCGAGCCGTCGGGCCCGAAGGTCATGTCCATCGGGCGGCGGTAGCCCAGGTACGGGAAGCTCTCGACCTCGACGGCCTCACCGTCCTCGTCGAGGCTGACGGTCTTGATCCAGTTGTTGTTCCACTCGCCGATGAACCACTTGCCGTCGAACTCCTCGGGGAACTTCGTCGGCGAGGGGTTGTCGGGGTCGTAGTGGTAGATGGGGCCGCCCATCGGCGCGCCGCCGGTCCCGAGGCCGGGCACGCGCGGGTCGGTCTCGCTGTAGCCCATCCACATCGTCGCCGGGACCGCGGGCGGCAGGTTCTCGAGGCCCGTGTTGTTCGGCGAGTCGTTGACCGGCGCGTCGCAGTTGAACGGGAGGCCGGACGGGCCGTCCGGGAACTGGAAGTCGATGTACGGCGTGTTGGCGCGGATGCAGTACGGCCAGCCGAAGTTGCCCGGCTCGGTGATCACGTTGAACTCGACGCTGCCCTGCGGGCCGCGCATGGGGTTGCCCGTCGAGGCGTCGGGGCCGTAGTCGCCCATGACGACCCAGCCGGTCTCGGGGTCGACCTTGAAGCGGAAGGGGTTGCGGAACCCCATCGCGAAGATCTCGGGCAGGGTCTTGGGGTCGTCGTCGGCGAAGAGGTTGCCGTCGGGGATCTCGTAGGTCTCACCGATCCCCGGCTCGGCGTCAGGCTCGATCTCGTCGAGCGGCTTGATCCGCAGGATCTTGCCGTTCGGGTTCGCCGTGTTGGCGGAGGTGCGCTGCGCGTCCCAGGCCTCGCGCCCGGGGCGCTCGTCGATCGGCGTGTAGCCGTTGGAGGCGAACGGGTTGGTGTTGTCGCCGGTGGAGATGTAGAGGCTGCCGTCGGGCCCGAACTCGAGCGCGCCCGCCGAGTGGCAGCACTCATCGCGCTGGTGCGTCCACTCGTAGATGACCTCCTCGGAGGAGAGGTCGAGCTCGCCCTGTGGGGTGAGCGTGAAGCGGGAGACGCGCTGCGTGAGCGTCTCCTGCGGCGGGACCGAGTAGGCGAGGTAGAGCTGGCCGCTCTCGGCGAAGTCCGGCGCGAGCGCGAGGCCCATGAGGCCGTTCTCCTGGCCGGTGTAGACGTTGATGTGGCCGATCGTCGAGACGTCCTCGGTCTCCGGATCCCAGACGCGGACGTCGCCCCACCGCTCGATGTAGAAGACGCGGCCGTCCTCGGCGACGTCGACCTCGAACGGGTTCTCGCTGTCGTCGACCAGCGTGGTCTTCACGAACTGGCCGACCTGGCCCCAGGCGGGACCGGCGAACACGAGCGTCGCAAGCGCGATCAGGAACGACGCAAGTAGCCCACGGAAAATGGACACGAGCCTCTCCTCCTCCGTTTTCTCCCGGCCACGCCTCGCCTTCACAACCTCCACAAGGCGGACACCCCTGTTACGGCGTGGCTTGCGCGGAACCTAACACGACCCGCTGAGCGAGCGCAAGAGACCCCCTTCGCGAAGACGCAGTTACGGCTCCCCGGGAGCCCTGACCGCGATCCGGTGTGACGCGCCCTCGCGAGCGCGCAGAAAAGGCTCCCGGGGAGCCGTAACCGCGATCTCGCGAGAGCCGGGGGTTGCGAGGTCGCGGTTCGGGCTCCCCGGGAGCCTCAAATGCGCTTTCGCGTTTCGGTTACGCGTCCGGCGTCGGGCGGTAGATCGGGCCGCGGTCGATGACCGCCTGGATCAGCCCGTCCTCCTCGTAGTCCGGCGTGCCGTCCTGCGGCAGCGGGATCGCCTGCTGGCCCTTGTACCCGAGCGCCTCGCGTACCTCCTCGTCGAGGAAGTAGCCGCCGGCGACGAGCGTCGACAGGGTCGCGAACCCGTCGGGGTCCTCGGCCTGCAGCCGCTTCACCTCGGCCTGCGGGTCCGCGCCCGCGGCCGCGTCGAGCACGCGCACGAGCGGCTCGACGAGGTCGTCGCGGATCCGCAGCACCTCGTCGAGCATGCCGCGGCCCAGCGCCACCTCGCCCCCGGAGGGCATTCCCGAGCCCGCCGGGATCAGCACGTCCGCGAGCGCCCCGTACGTCTGCCTCTGCTCCGGCGTCAGCACCGAACCCTCACTCTCAACTTGAGCTTGAGCTTCCATCGAGTTTCTCCCTTGATCAAGCGGCAACCAGCTGTTCGCGCCGTTGCTTGACGAGGTGGTCCGCCCCCCACAGCGCGAACGCCGCGATCGTCGCGGTCGGGTTCATGCCCGAGGACGTCGGCCAGACGCTGCCGTCGTAGATGTAGAGGTTCGGGATGTCGTGGCAGCGCCCGTACCGGTCGACCACCGACGTCGCCGGGTCGTCGCCCATCTTGCAGGTGCCGAGCAGATGCCAGCCCGTCGCCCGGATCTGCGGCGCGACCACCGTCTCGTAGGCGCCGGCGGCCTCCAGCGACTCCTGCGCGCGCTTCTGGTGGAAGTCGATCATGCGCAGGGAGTTCTCGGACATCTTGTAGAAGAGCTTCGCGCCGGGCAGGCCGTCGGAGTCCACGTTGTTGGGGTCGGGATCGAGCTCGACCCGGTTGTGCTCCTCGGGCAAATCCTCGAAGATGAAGCCCCACATGGCCGAGTGGCCGAGGCGGCGCTTCACCTGCTCCTGGAAGCCCTCGCCCCAGATCGCGTTCTCCTCGCCCCACGGGTAGGCCTGCGTCATCGCGAGCGGGCCGCCGGTCGGCTGCAGGCCCCACTTCGCGCCGCGCACGAACCCGCGCGACTCGTCCGTCTCGTAGAACTCGAGGCAGTGGATGTGCTGGCCCCAGATGCCCTGGGTCGAGCCGAGGTCGTCCTCGAACAGCCCCACGACCGTCCCGAACGGGTGCATCATCAGCCGCTTGCCGACGAGCCCCGACGAGTTGGCCAGCCCGTCCGGGAACTGGTCATTCGCCGAGAGCAGGAGCAGCCGCGGCGTGCCCACGCCGTTCGCGCAGAGGATCGTGACCTTCGCCTTCTGGACGGCCTCGTGCCCCTCCTTGTCGACGAAGAGCGCGCCCTCGACGAGGCCCTGGTCGTTCATCAGCAGGCGCTTCACGCGCGCGTGCGTGTAGAGCTTGGCGCCCTTGTTGATCGCGTCGGGCCAGTACATGATGTCCGGCGTCGCCTTGGCGCCGTCCGCGCACCCGCGCAGGCAGGTCGCGCGCTGCACGCAGGGGCGCAGGCGGCCGTAGGGCCGCGTCGCGATCGCGTTCGGGCCGGGCCACCAGTGCCAGCCGAGCTCGTTATGGGCCCGGGCCACCCGCTTGCCCATCTCGCCGAGCGGTACCGGCGGCATCGGCGGGCCCTCGCCGGGCGGGAACGCCGTGTCGCCCGCGAGGCCCGAGACGCCCCAGTCACGCTCGACCTTCACGTAGTAGGGCTCGAGGTCCTCGTACGTGATCGGCCAGTCGTCGGCGACGCCGTCCAGCGTGCGCACCCGGAAGTCCGACGGCATGTTGCGCTGCCAGTGCGCCGCGTACATCACCGTCCCGCCACCGACGCCGTTCCAGTTGAGCGCGGTGATGTCGGACTCCTCGTCGTTGATCGGGTAGTCCGAAGGCGACTTGCGCAGGTTGGGGTCCCACGCCCAGTCGCGCCCCGCCGTGAGCTCGTAGTCCGGGTGGGCGGCCCGCGCCTTGCTGTAGTCGGGCCAGCCACCCTGCTCGAGGCAGACCACGTCGAAGCCCGCCTCCACCAGGTGCTTCACCGCGACCGACCCGGAAGCCCCGGCGCCGATCACGAGCACGTCTGGGATCGCATCAGCCACTTGCACTTACCTCCTCCGCGCGCCCCCTTGCCGGCGCGCCCAGCGCGGCCTCGACCGCCCGCGGCCCGAACACGAGCCCGAGGATGAGACCGCCGATGTATCCGTCTTCCTGCACGCCGCCCATGTCGGCGCCGATCGCGTAGAGCCCGGGGACGGGCTCGCCCGCCTCGTTCAGCGCGCGCCCGTACGTGTCGGTGCGGAGGCCGCCGAACGTGAACGTGATGGCGGGCTGCACCTCCACCGCGTAGAAGGGCGGCTCGACCAAAGGCTGCGGCTCCGCGGGGAACGGAGCGTCGGGCGTGGACGGCGGGCTCCCGGCCGCCGCCGCCTCGACGTCCGCGAGCGTCTGCCGCAGGCGGGGGCCGTGCACGCCCCAGCGCGAGACCTCGTCGACCAGCTCGTCCAGCGTCGACGCCGTCGCCACGCGCGCGCCGCGCTCGCGGGCGTACTCGATGCGGTCGACCACCTGCCCGTGCGGGTACGGCGCGGCGATCGCGTGCTCGCGGCGCACGCGCTCGTCGCAGAGCACCACGCCCCGCGAGCCCGGCTGGCGGAAGAGGCGCTGGTTGGTCACCTCGTCGCCGCGCGACTCGTCCGCGAACCGCCGCCCGTAGACGTTCACCACCACGCAGGCCTTCGAGTGGTACTGCGTGAGCGGCAGGTAGTCCTCGGGCTCCCAGCGGTTGAGCGGCGTCGGGATCATGTGCCCGTAGAACGAGTCGAACGCGCCCGCGCCGGCCGCGCCCGCGGACCGCCCGAGCCGGAAGCCGTCGCCCGCGCTGTGCGGGTTCGAGCGCAGGAGCAGGCGCTCGGCGCCCGCGCCCAGCCAGGTCCGCAGCAGGGCGGGGTCGCCCTGGCATCCTCCGGTAGCCAGGATGACCCCGCCCCCGCGGACTTCGTCCTCACCACCGTGGCCGTGAACCCGCGTCCCCCGCACGGCTCCGGCCTCCACGATGAGCTCGGTGGAAGCGGTGTTGCGCAGGATGCGGCCTGAGCGGAGGACCTCCTCCTCCCAGGCGCGCAGCAGCGCGTGGATGTCGATGCGGTGGGCGACGCCGTAGCCCAGCTGGCCGTACCAGCGCTCGCTGACCTCGACGCCCCACGACCGCACGTCCTCGACGGCGTCCTCGAAGCCGTCGACGATCACCATCCCGAGCTCCTCGTCACCCCTCGGCGTGACGCGGCGCAGGGTCTCGCGGTCCGGCGCCGTCCACAGGATCCCCGCCGACAGCGCGCCGGAGCCACCGAGCCCGTCGCTCTTCTCGATCACCGTCACCCGGGCGCCGCGCCGGGCGGCGTGGGCGGCGGCCGCCATGCCGGCGACGCCGCCCCCGATCACGACCAGATCGTCAGCCACTGGTCCGCTCTCTTTTCGTGTCCCGCCCGCCCGGGCTCAGTACGGGTACTCGACTTCGGTGCGCTGGATGCCGATCCAGCGCCGCTCGGTGAACTCCTCGAGGTTCGCCTCCCCGCCTGCGCGGCCCCCGAGGCCCGAGGCCCCGATGCCGCCGAACGGCACGTGCGCCTCGTCGAGCGGGGTCGCGTCGTTGACGTGCACCATGCCCGAGCGCACCTGCTCCGCGAAGCGCAGGCCGCGCTCGGTGTCCTTGGTGAGCACCGCGTTGACCAGCCCGTACTCGGTGTCGTTGGTGAGCTGGAGCGCCTCCTCGTCGGAGTCGACGGCGAGCACCGGCGCCACCGGCGCGAAGATCTCCTCGCGCCAGACCGGCATGTCGGTCGTGACGTCCACGACCACCGTCGGCCGGAAGAACAGGCCGTCGTAGGTGCCGCCCTCGACCACCCGGGCGCCCATGTCGATCGAGCGCTGGAGGATGTCCCAGGCGCGATCGCGCTGCTCCTCGCTGATCATCGGCCCGAGCCCGACGGTCTCGTCCGCCGCGGGGTCGCCGACCTTGATCGCCTTGGCGCGCGCCGCGATCTTCTCGACGTACGCGTCGAACAGCGGCCGGGCGATGATGTGGCGGCCGGCCGTGATGCAGGTCTGCCCCTGGTAGTGGAAGGCCGACCAGGCGCCGATCATGCTCGCGTAGTCGGGGTCGGCGTCGTCGAGCACGACGAGCGCGTTGTTGCCGCCGAGCTCGAGCGAGACCTTCTTGAGCTGCCCGCCGGCGACCTTCGCGATCTCGCGGCCCACGGCCGACGAGCCGGTGAAGTGGATCATGTCGACGCCGGGGTGGGCGACGAGGTGCTCGCCGATCTCGTCCCCGCCGGACACCACCTGGAGGATTCCCGGAGGCGCGCCGGCCTCGTCGAAGAGCTCGGCGATGAGCAGCGCGCCGGTGATCGGCGTCTGCGGCGCCGGCTTCAGCACGACCGTGTTGCCGAGCGCGAGCGCGGGCGCGACCACCCGGAAGCCGAGGACCCAGGGGAAGTTCCACGGGGTGATCGCGCCGACCACCCCGACCGGGATGCGCTGGATCAGGCTCAGCTTGCCGGTGTTGTGGGAGGGGATCACCTCCGCGGTCGCGCGCGAGGTGAGGGCGGCCGCCTCCCAGCACTCGTTCATCGAGGCGCCCACCTCGTACTCGGCCTTGCCGCGGATGCAGCCGGTCTCGCGGATGAGCAGGTCGGCGATCTCGTCAGCGCGCTGCTCGATCAGCCCCGCGACCTTCCGCAGCAGGCCGGCCCGCACGTCGTAGCCCTGTGCGGCCCACTCGGGCTGCGCCTTGCGCGCCGAGGCGACCGCGCCCTCCAGGTCCTTGGGCGACGCGATACCCGCCTGCGCGAGCGCCTCGTTGCGGCCCTTGTCGATAACCGTGGCGACGGCAGCTCCCTCCGCCTCGCGGAACTGACCGTCGACGTAGATCTTCCCGGCCCACGGCTTCGACCCAAGTTCCGTCGTCAATCCGATCACTCTCCTCGCCTTCGATTGGGGGCCCCTGCGGACGCCCTGCCAGCGTCCCGCCGAGCACTTGGTAAACGGTTTCCTTGACCCTACCGGGATGCGCTGCGACTTGTCAAGACGCCGGTTGATTGGGCTGCGGAAAACCTTTCCCTGGCCTTGCGCCCCGATCGCGGGTAGGCTTCCCCGCGCCAGGGGTGTGAGAGGGAGATGAGCGAGAGGTCAAAACCCGCGAAAGGTTCGCTGGCGGAGGTCGCGCGGCAGGCCGGGGTGTCGATCGCGACGGCCTCGCGCGTGCTCAACCAATCGAGCCACCCGGTCGCCGAGGCGACGCGCAAGCGCGTGCTCGAGGCGGCCGAGGCGGTCGGGTACTCGCCGAGCGCGCTCGCGCGGGCGCTGGTCACGCAGCGCAGCCGGATCATCGGCGTGATCGTCGGCGACATCGTCGACCCGTACTTCGCGGAGATCACGCGCGGGATCGAGGACGTGGGCGCGAAGGCCGGCTACCTCACGATCGTCTGCAACGCCGACCGGCGCACCGAGCTCGAGGAGGAGCAGATGCGCGTGCTGGTCGACTACCACGCCGAGGGCGTCGTCTTCGCGGGGTCGGGCTACGTGAACGACCCGAAGGGCGAGGAGCTGGCGCGGCTCGTCGAGCGCGCCCGCGAGCGCGGGATGACGGTGCTCTCCCTCGCCCACCGCGACTTCGAGTGCCCGCGCATCGTCGTCGACAACCGGGCCGCCGCCTACGACCTCACCGATTACTTGATCTCGCTCGGGCACCGGCGGATCGCGTTCATCAAGGGACCCGCCGGGCTGTACGCCTCCGAGCACCGGCTCGAGGGGTATCTGGCCGCGATGGAGGAGGCGGGCCTCGAGCCCGGGCCGGTCTTCGAGGGCGACTTCACCTACGACCTGGGCCACGCCGCGGCGCTGCGGATGCTCGGCGGCGCCGAGCTCCCCGACGCGCTCATCGGGGCCAACGACGAGACCTCGATCGGCGCGATGACCGCGCTGCGCCAGGCGGGCGTCTCGATCCCCGAGGACATCTCGGTGGCCGGCATGACCGACACCCGGCTCGCCCGCTTCACCGACATGACCACCGTGAACATCCCGCTCTACCAGTTCGGCGCCGTGGCGGCGCGGCGGATCATCACGGGCGAGTCCGACGGCGCCGGCGACGAGGTCGTCCTCCCCCACCGCCTCGTCCCCCGCTCGACGACGACGCGCCGCGGGGGCCGCTAGCCCGCAACCCCACGTTCAGCCCTGGTCGTCGAAAAACGACGACCACGACTGAACGAAACCGCCGCCCGCCGAATCGTTCAGCCGTAGTAGTCGAAAAGCGACGACCAGGGCTGAACGTTGCGGTTTGGGGGGGTTTGGGGGGGTCGGCCGCCCCGGGGTCAGTCGCCGATCGCGAGCACCGGGAGGCCCGAGTCGGGGTCCTCGCGGCGGGTGAGGTGCGTGGTCGACTCAGTGATGAAGAGCTCCAGCGTGGGCCGGACCGTCGCCTCCAGGAGGTGCCCCGCGATCGTCGAGCCGTCGCGGCCGGAGAGCACGCAATGGATGTGAAGCTGGCGCTCTGCGGGCGGGTCGTCGGGGTCGGCGTCGCGCGGCAGCGTGATGCGCCCGTTCATCGACGCGACCTCCACCTGGCCGGGGTCGGGGAGCTCGATGTACTCGCGCGTCTCGACGTCGAAGTAGGCGAGCCGCGCGGAGCTCAGCGCCCCGATCGCCGTGAACTCGGAAGCGCGCAGGCGCTCGCGCTCGGCGAACTCCTTGAGCGTCGACATCAGCTCGTCGCCGCGCTCAAAGGCGAGCGCGAAGCGACGCCCCATCTCGGACTCGGCGATCAGCTTGTAGTGCACGGCCCCACGATTACCAGAACCGGCGGGCGGGCGCGGTGCGCCGAAGGCGCGGCGGCTAGCGCCGCACCTTCAGCTTCGCGACCTTCGTCTGCTTGGCGAGGCCGGCGCCGCTCACCACGAACCTGACCTTCGAGTGCGCTTGCCGCGCGCCGCTGGCTTGACCTTGAGCACGAACCGCTGCTTGACCCGCTCGCCCCGGGACACGCTCACCGTCCGGCACGCCTTGCCCTTGACGGCGAGGAGCTTCTTCTTGGCCTTCGCGCAGACCTTCACGCCCTCCGCGGCCGCGTTCCCGTCGTTGCGCAGCACGACGCGGTAGGCCACCCGGCGCTTGGCGGCGCGGATCGCCCTGGACTTGGGCTTCACCGTGACGGCGAGCCGCGGCAGGCCGCCGACCTCGACCCTCACCGACTCGCTGACCTCGTCGGTGCCGTCGGAGACCGTGACCGTGGCGTCGTAGGTGCCCGGCTCGGCGTAGACGTGCGTCGGGGCCTCCTCGTCCGAGACCGGCGAGCCGTCGCCGAAGTCCCACTCGTAGGTGAGCTCGTCCACCTGCTCGTCGGACGCCGTCACCGAGAAGGCGACCTCCAGCGGCGCCGTGCCGCTCGCCGGCTCCGCGGTGAGCTCCTCGATCACCGGCGGGTCGCAGTCCACGTCGGGCGCGACCCGGAACCAGCGCGCCGAGACCGAGGTCGAGCCGTTGGCCCCGTAGAGGCCCATGTAGATCGGCCCGTTCTCCGGCGGCATGATCTCGCTCAGGTCCATGCCGTCGGACATCGGGATCTCGTTCCACTCGCCGTCCTCCGCCGGGCTCTCCGTCGCGTAGTAGGCGGTGAGCTCATCGCCCTCGCGCACGAGCCGCAGCCACCAGGTGTCCGGGTTGTCGGCGGCCAAGCCGACCTGCGAGCTGCGGGCGATCACCCCGTCGGTCTCCGCGCCGACCTCGAAGAAGGTCTTCCCCTGGTCGGCGGGCTGGAAGACGGCCGCGCGCGTGCGCGTGACCTTCACGAAGTTGTCGTCGGACTGGTAGAGCATCAGCCCCGCCTGCGCGTAGCCGTTGGGGCCTGAGCCGTCGCCGGCCAGGCCGGTCGACCACAGCTCCGTGGCGATCTCGAAGTCGCCCTCCGGGATCGGCTGGCCGATGAAGTTGATCGGGCCGGTGCCGTCCTGATCGATCTCGCCGGACCCGAGGAAGAAGAGGAGGCTCCCGCCCGTGACCAGCGTCAAGGGCGAGGTCGGGTGCCTGAAGGCCCACTTCGGGTCGCTCTCGTAGAACTCGTCGGAGTACGCCACGCACGGCGCCGGGGGCACCACCGTGAACTGCAGCGAGCGCGACAGCTCGCGGTTGCCCGCCCGGTCGACGGACCGGAACTCGACCGTGTGCTCGCCCTCGTCGGAGATCACGACCGACGCGACGAACGGCTCGTCGTCGTCCGAGTTGTGCAGGCGGGTCCACTCGGTCGCGTCCAGGCCCGTGATCACCCGGTACTCGACGTAGTCCACGCCGGAGGCGGGCGCCGGTGCCGGGTCCACGTCGATCAGCCCGTCCATCCCGGGGTGGAGCGAGCAGAACATCCGCCAGCGGCCCGGCTCGTCGAGCGTGTAGCTCACCGGGTCGCCTCCCGGCGAGACGACGCCGTCGCTGACCTCGAACGCGTCGTCCTCGTCGCCGCCCGGCGGGATCAGCCACACGTCGTGGCCCGCCCCCGCCGTCTCGGGGAAGTTCCACCGCACCTCATCGCCGGCGGTGATCTCCAGCCGGTCGGGGTCCCACTCGAAGCCCTCCGCGTTGACGTCGTGGGTCTGCGGCTCGGGCGGCTCGCGGTCGCCGTCGGTCGCCTCGAAGATCACCTCGACGGGCTGGTCGTAGGTGCCGCCCGGCCCCGGGCTGTCGGGGTTCAGCCGCGCCGTGCTCCGCGGGGGCTTGGTGTCGACGCCCGGGACCTCGCCGCACGGCTCCGACGGCGTCACGCCGGCGGTCGTCTCGAGCCCGCCGAGCAGCTGCGTCAGGAAGTGCTCCTCGGAGAACGACTCGGCGGTGTGGCCCATGCCGGTGTACCACGAGCGCCCGCCGTCGAAGCGCTGGCACCACGTGATCGGGTGGTCGTCGGCCTCGGGCGTGCCGTCCTGCTCGTCGTAGGTCTCCTCGTCGACCGAGGCCAGGACGTGGACGGTGCCGCGCGGGCTGTAGTCCTCGTCGGCGAACCCGAAGAAGTCGGGCGACTCGAAGTTGTACCACTCGTCCTCGTGCTCGTAGCGGTCCGGCAGCGACGCGGTCGAGGGGTGCTCGTGGTCCTCGACCACGACGTCAGCCGTCGCCGTTCCGGGCGGGTGGCTCATGAAGTACGCGCCGACCAAGTCGCCGTACCACGCCCAGTCGTACTCGGTGTCGGCCGCGGCGTGGACGCCCACGAAGCCGCCGCCGTCGCGGATGTACTCCTCGAAGGCCGCCTCCTGCTGCGCGTTCAGCACGTCGCCCGTGGTCGAGAGGAAGACGACCGTGTCGTAGCGATCCAGGATCGCGGGCTCGAACAGGCTCGCGTCCTCGGTGTGGTCGACCTGGAAGTCGTGCTGCTCGGCCAGCTCGTCGATCGCCGCGTGGCCCGCCGGGATCGAGTCGTGGCGGAAGCCCTCGGTCTTCGAGAAGACAAGCGCCCGGAAGCGCGCCGACGGGTCGTCCTCGGGCAGGACCAGGACCTCGACCTTCCGCGAGCGCTGGGAGGCGCCGTCGGAGACGGTCACCTTCGCCTCGTAGGCGCCCGGCTCCGTGTAGGTGTGCGTGGGGCTGGGCCCCTCCGCGGTCCCACCGTCGCCGAAGTCCCACGCGTAGCTCAGCGGGTCGCCGTCGCCGTCCGTGACCTGGACCGAGAACGAGACCTCGAGGGGCGCGAAGCCGTGGGCGGGATCGGCCGTCACGGACGCGATCGCCGGGGGATCGTTCACCACCGGGCAGTCGATCTCGCCAATGAAGTCGAAGTACTCGAACCCGACCTCGGGCCCGGGCGCGCCCGTCCCCAGCGTGTAGATGCCGAAGCCGGGGCTCTGCAGCTGGTTCTGGAGGGTCCCGCTCACCGTCTGCCAGCTCTCCCCGTCGAAGGAGTAGGCGCCGCTGTACGTGTTGCCCTGCTTGTTCAGCCGCAGCCAGATCTCGGTCACGCCCTCGGGCACGTTGGCCTCGCGGCGCTGGGCCGAGCCGTTCTGCTCGGAGACCAGCTCGACGCGCGCCGCACGCTGCGAGCTGGTGTCCGCGACCGCGTCGAGCTTCACGTAGTTGTTGTCGTCCGCGTACGCGATCAGGCCGCCCTGCTGGTAGTTGGCGTTCAGGTTCCCCACCAGCACCTTGGTCTCGATCGCCCAGTTGTCCCCGCCGCGCGCGCCGTCCTGCAGGATGAAGTTGCGCGTCTGGGAGGGGTTTTGGTTCTGGTAGATGTCGCCGGGCGGCGTCTCGATCCAGAGCACGCCGTCCTCGAAGCGGTAGAGCGACTCATCCTCGCGCACGATCCAGTTCCAGCGCTCGCGGTCGAGCTCGCCCGCCTCGAAGTCGTCGGCCGGGATCACGCAGACGCACGGGTTGTCCGTGCCCGGCCGGCCGTCGACGCGGAAGTAGTCGAACGAGACCTCCTCGCCCGACTGAGCGGCGCCGAGGGCGTACACGCCAAAGCGCGGCGACTCCATCGGGTTCGAGACCGAGCCGCTAATCGCGGTCCAGTTCTCGCCGTCGAACGAGTACGCGCCGGAGTAGGTCGTGCCCTGCTTGGTGAGGCGCAGCCAGATGTCGGTCGTGCCCTCTGGGACGTTGACGTTGGGCTGCGGGCTCTGGGGCGAGCGGTTCACCTCGGAGCGCAGCTCGATCTGGCTGATGCGGCCGCCCGGGTTCGGCCGCGCGACCGCGTCGATCTTCACGTAGTTGTCGGTGTCGCCGAACGCGATCAGGCCGCCCTGCGAGTTGCCGCCGGAGATCGTGCCCGAGAGCTTGGTCTCGATCGTCCAGTTCTCGCCGGCGTGGGCCTGGCCCTCGTCGTCGAGGGTCACCGTCTTGATCCAGTTCTCGTTCCACTCGCCGATGAACCACTTGCCGTCGAACTCCTCGGGGAACTTCGTCGGCGAGGGGTTGTCGGGGTCGTAGTGGTAGATGGGGCCGCCCATCGGCGCGCCGCCCGTCCCGAGCCCGGGGAAGCGCGCGTCGGTCTCCGTGTAGCCCAGCCACATCGTGGCCGGCACCGCCGGCGGCAGGTTCTCCAGGCCCGTGTTGTTGGGCGAGTCGTTGACCGGGCTCGCGCAGTTGAACGGCAGCCCCGACGGGCCGTCCGGGAACTGGAAGTCGACGTAGGGGACGTTGTCCCTGATGCAGTACGGCCAGCCGAAGTTGCCCGGCTCGGTGATCAGGTTGAACTCGACGCTGCCCTGCGGGCCGCGGGCCGGGTCGGCCGCGTTCGCGTCGGGCCCGTAGTCGCCCATCCCGATCCAGCCGGTCTCGGGGTCGACCTTGAAGCGGAAGGGGCTGCGGAACCCCATCGCGTAGATCTCGGGCAGGGTCTTGGGGTCGTCGTCGACGAAGAGGTTGCCGTCGGGGATGGTGTGCCCGGGCCCGTCGGGGATGGGCACGATGCGCAGGATCTTGCCGTTCGGGTTCGCCGTGTTGGCGGAGGTGTG
>ERZ777003.2458-NODE-2458-length-21442-cov-12.327629_pt1 | contig 21442 bp, 20 predicted proteins | sample MGYA00374956_ERZ777003 | MGnify/ENA primary metagenome ERZ777003 (study PRJEB29302, sample SAMN06268252) | bioreactor metagenome | isolation source: Joint BioEnergy Institute, California, USA | place: USA:Joint BioEnergy Institute, California, USA | collected... | reverse complement strand
GCGAGCTGGGTTCAGACCGGCGTGAGCCAGGTCGGTCCCTATCTGCTGTGGGCGTAGGAACCTTGACGGCGATTCTTCTCTAGTACGAGAGGATTGAGAAGGACGGTCCCCTGGTGTACCAGTTGTCGCGCTAGCGGCACGGCTGGGTAGCTATGACCGGAACGGATAAACGCTGAAAGCATCTAAGCGTGAAGCCAGCGCCAAGAATAGGGTTCCATGGGGCTTGCCCCGAGAGACCCCGGGTAGACCACCCGGTTGATAGGCCGGAGCTGTAAGTGCTGAGAGGCATTAAGGTTACCGGTACTAACGGTCGATTGCTTGATCACTTTTATCGATCATCGTTGATTGATCGGTGGTTCTTGGTCAGTCGCTGGTTGCAAGACCAGTGCTGACGATGGGTTGCCGATGGTCGACACGAAAAATGTGTTCGACGGCGCATGTGCTTTCGTGCTGCGAAACGAACCTCTGTATTCACGAATCAAACTCTGCTGGGCCCTCACCGGCTCGGCAGGGCTTTGTCGGTGGCTATACCGTGAAGGTCACACCCGTTCCCATTCCGAACACGGTCGTTAAGCTTCACGGGCCGATGATACTGCTTCAGCGGGAAAGTAGGTTACTGCCGGCATTTAAACTCAGACCCCCGGTTCTTCGGAACCGGGGGTTCTTTTTTGGTCGCGATGTCCTGGTGATTGGGGAGGGGACGAGTCGATCCATCGCGCGGTGCGTCGCATCGTGGCAGATCTCGATTCAGTTTGGGTCTTTGTCGCTCGGTCTGTTCGTCTTTGTCGCACCGTCTAGACGACTTGCTCGTTCCCCTTGCCCCAGACCATGGTCATGGTGCTCGGCCGGAAGCCGCAGGCGCGGAACAGGGCTTCAGCCCGGCCGTTGCTGACCAGCACGTCCAGGCGGACCTGATCGATGCCGATTTGGGCGAAGTGCTCAAGGGCGAGCATGATCATCTGCCGGGCGATACCCTCGTTGCGGTAGGCTTCCTCAACCCAGACATCGTGAATGAACCCGATCTTGGCGGTGCGATAGATCGGCAGCTCGCGCTGCGTTGCGGCTGCCAGGAACCCGACGAGCTGGCCGTGACCGCGGTCCGCCACGAGCAGCACGCTTTCTGGATCCGTCACCCGTTCGGTAAGCCAGCCCCGGTACATCTCCGCAGCCTTTGGGACATACGCGAACCTCACCGGATCGCGCTGTTCATGGAACTGGCAGATTCGGTCCACCATGGGAATGATCGCGTCGACGTCATCAACGGTGGCTGGACGGATGGTCATGGCGCTCCCGTGTTTGAGGTGTGTGGCGGCGGTGAATCCAGGGGCTCGAGGCGCTCCCAGATCAGAGAGCGAAGTTCCTCGGCAACGACCTGTTCGGAAACGACGACCGCTTCGGCGCCGCTGCGGATGGCTGACATGCCCGCGCTGGTGTAGTGGCAGCGGGTGATGATCCGCACATGGGGATTGAGTTCCCGCGCCAAGCGCGTGGCTTCGATGGCAACGGTCTCATTCGGCACAGCCACGACGAACAGCCGCGCCGTTGTGATGCCCGCCCGCCGCAGGACCTCCGGGTCCGCGACATCCCCCGCGATGATCTGCAACCCCGCGGCGTGGCATCGTTCAACTGTGGCCGGATTAAGCTCGATGACGCAGAATCGCTCGCCGCGCTCCTGCAGGATCGTGGCGACAGCCCGGCCGGGCAAGCCGAACCCGGCAATGATCACATGTCCCGTCATCTCCTGACGGGAATTGTCCTCCGCCTGGGTCATACCGGATTGTATTGTCGCAGGAGCCGGCGGAAACGGCAAAACGAACCTTCTGGGGCGTCGGGGGGCCGAAATGGCCCGCGAGGGATCAGCGGTCGACTTCGCCCATGACGATGTCGATCGAGCCGATGATGGCTGGCACGTCCGCGAGCAGTACCCCGCGGCACAGCTCGCCCGTGACGGCCAGGTTGACGAAGCTGGGCCCGCGGATTTTCACACGGTAGGGGATCGTTCCGCCCTGCGATTCGATGTAGAACCCCAGGTGGCCACGGGGGTTTTCGTACTCGCAGTAGACCTCCCCGGGCGGCACTTTCATGGCGCGGGGCAGCTTGGCCCGGAACGGACCATCGGGGATCTGCTCGATGCACTGCCGCAGGATCCGGCAGCACTGCTTCATCTCAGCCATTTTCACCCAATACCTGTCCCAGCAGTCGCCGAGCGTGCCCATACGGCCGTCGCCGACGCATACGTCGAACTCCAGCCGATCGTAGATCGAGTAGGGCCGGTCGCGCCGCAGGTCCAGCGGGATGCCGCTGCCGCGGATCATCGGGCCGGAAAGGGCGTAGCTGATGCACAGGTCCTTCGAGCAGACGCCGACATTGGCGGTGCGCTTGATGAAAATGTGGTTGTAGGTCAGCAGGTCGTTGTATTCGTCGATCTTCGGCTCGAAGTAATCGAGGAATTCGCTGAGTTTCTCGAGGAAACGAGGGGGCAGGTCCCACGTGACGCCGCCGACGTTGATGTAGCTGAGCGTCAGCCGCGCGCCGCACATCTGTTCGAACAGGTCAAGGATGTACTCGCGCTCGCGGAAAGCGTAGAGGAAGGGCGTGAACGCGCCCAGGTCCATGCCGTACGTGCCGAAACTGACCAGGTGCGACGCGATACGGTTTAGCTCGGCTGCGATGACGCGGATGTACTCCGCCCGCAGCGGCACTTCGATCCCCGCGAGCTTTTCCACCGACATCGCCCAGGCGTGGTTGTTGTTCATCGCCGCCAGGTAGTCCAGGCGGTCGGTGTAGCCGACGTACTGGTAGTAGGCCAGATTCTCGGCGATCTTTTCCTTGCAGCGATGCAGATAGCCGAGGTGGGGGACGGCTTCGAGGACCAGCTCGCCGTCGGTTCGCAGCACGACGCGCAGCACGCCGTGAGTCGAGGGGTGCTGCGGGCCCATGTTGACCAGCATTTCCTCGGACTGGACGTCGATCTGCTCGTCGCCGGCGCCGGGCGCGAGCACATAGGTCTGCTGTCGGAGGCTGGGCGAGGTTGTCGAACTGATCATCATCAGTCTTTCATCCTACGGGCACGGGGGGCAATCGGCCATCATGCCCAGCCGGCTGGGGAGCTTGCGGGTGCGGATTTGTGCGTCAGATCGTCCAGCGGCGGTCCGACTGCGTATCCGCCATCTCGATCCACGGCCGGGGCGTGCCGGCGACCAGGCGAAGCGTCATCGGCAGCACGCGGCTGGTCAGAATCTGACCCTCATCGAGCGTGCCGAGGCCGGCAATCTTGAGCTTCTGTCCATCCAGGCGATACAGCTCAGCGCTTGATCCGGGCGCTGCCGCCTTTGTAGACGTGCAGCAGCTCGTCCAGATCGATCTGGCTGGTGTCGCCGCGGGTCGACTGCAGCAGGGCGCCGTGCGCCGCACCGAGCTCCACGCATTCCTGCGGGGTCTTGCCCGTCAGGAAGCCATAGGCAAAGCCGGAGCTGAAGCCGTCGCCGCCGCCAACGCGGTCTTCGATCTCGAGGTTGTCGAAGCGGCGGCTTTCGTAGAACTGGCCGTCATGCCACAGGATGGCGGACCAGTTGTTGACCATCGCGCTCTTGACCTCGCGGAGCGTCGTGCCGACGACCTTGATGTTGGGATAGGCCTTGACGACCTTCTCGACCATCCGCTTGTAGGCGGAGGTGTCCAGCGCGCTCAGGTTCTCATCGACGCCTTCGACCTCGAAGCCGAGGACCTTCTGGAAGTCTTCCTCGTTGCCGATCAGGCAGTCGACATAGGGGATCAGCGCCTTGGTCTTGGCCTGGGCGTCAGCCGAGCTCCAGAGCTTTGAGCGGAAGTTGAGGTCGTAGCTGGTGATCGTGCCGGCTTCCCGGGCGGCCTTGAGGGCTTCGAGGCAGACCTGGGCGCAGCCGTCGGACAGGGCCGTGAAGATGCCGCCCGTATGCAGCCAGCGCACGCCCTGGCTGAAGATCTTCTTGAAGTCGATCATGCCGGGCTTCATGTTCGACGCAGCCGAGTGGCCGCGATCGTACATCGACACCGACGCCCGAACGCCCGTGCCGACTTCGGTGAAGTTCAGCCCGACGCGATCCTGCCGGCCGACGCCGTCGTACTTGGCCATCACGACGTGGCTCATGTCGACACCGACGCTGCGGCCGTGGTTGAGGATGATCCGTCCAACCGGATTGTCCACGAGGCGCGAGAGGAACCCGGTCCGCAGGCCCAGCCGCGCCAGCGCGTAAGCGACGTTGTACTCGCCGCCGCCGACCCAGACCTCCAGCGTAGTGGCGAACTCGATTCGCCCATGCCCCGGGGGCGACAGGCGCACCATGCACTCGCCAAGGCTCATCAGGTCATAGCGGCACTCACCGGCATCACGAATCTTCAACATGTCGTCTCCTCAAACTCGGTACAGACGGGTATTGTGGCCATCAGGCTGTGGGGTTGTCCAATACCTCGACCGGCCTAAACATTTCCGTACTGGCGTTGGTAGAACTGAAGATATTCGCCCGTCTTGATGGCCCGCCACCAGGCTGAATTCTCGCGGTACCAGGCGATCGTCCGCTTGATCGCGTCGTCAAACGCGTGCTTCGGCGACCAGCCGAGTTCGCGGCGGATCTTCGTCGCATCGTTGGCGTAGCGCCGGTCATGCCCGGGGCGATCAGCGACCGGCTGAACCCACTGGTCCCACTGGCAACCCATTTCGCGCAGGATGATCTGCGTGATCTGGCGATTGGTGACCTCGTTGTCGGCGCTGACGTTGTAGATCTCGCCCGGCTGGCCGCGCTCCAGGATCGTCCAGATGGCTGAGCAGTGATCGTCGACGTACATCCAGTCGCGGATGTTCATGCCGTCGCCGTAGAGGGGCAGCTTCCTGCCTTCGATCAGGTTGGTGACGAACAGCGGGATGAGCTTCTCAGGGAACTGATACGGCCCGAAGGCGTTGCAGCAGCGGGCGATGACCACCGGTACGCCGAAGGTATGGAACGCCGCGCGGGCCAGACAATCGGCAGCTGCCTTGCTGGCGCTGTAGGGGGAGTTGGGCGCAAGCGGTGAGTCTTCGGTGAACTTCAGGTCAGGCCGATCTTCCGGCAGGCTGCCGCAAACCTCGTCTGTGCTGATCTGGACGAAGCGCCGGATGCCGCGATCTCGGGCGACGTCCAGCAGCACCTGCATGCCCAGCACGTTGGTGTGGATGAACGGCTGGGCGCTGAGAATGCTGCGATCGACGTGGCTCTCAGCCGCGAAGTGCACGATGTCGGTGACGCCATGCTTGTCGACGGCCTGCGCGATGGCGGCCACGTCGCACACGTCGCCACGGATAAAAGTGATCTGGTTGCTGTCGATCAGGTCCTGGATATTGGCCAGGTTGCCGGCGTAGGTGAGCTTGTCGAACGCGACAATCTTCACATCAGCGCCCGCGCGGCGGAGCATCCGGACGAAGTTCGTCCCGATAAACCCGGCAGCACCAGTGACAAGTAACGTTCGCATGCGCTATGAAAGAAACCACTGATGAACACAGATAAACACAGATGAAGACAAGTAACAAGCGAACAATCTAACTGTGTTCATCGGTGTTCATCTGTGGTTCGCATCTTCCGGATCCTTGTTGGCTCCGCGTTCAGCCACGATGTTACAGGCTCGCAGGTAGAAGTCGATGTTCTCGCCGCAATCGGCGTAATAGCCCTTGATGATCTCCGCCTGAAGCTGGCCCCGCTGGACGTAGACGTTGTTGACGTCGGTAATCTCCAGCTCGCCGCGGGGGCTGGGCTTGAGCGTGCGGATGATGTCGAACACGCCGGCATCGTAGAAATAGACGCCGATGACCGCGAGATTGCTCGGCGGGTGAACGGGCTTTTCGATGATCCGCGTCACCTGGCCGGCGGAGTTGACCTCGGCAACGCCGTAGGAGCTGGGATTCTCCACGCGTGCCAGCAGGACACGGGCGCCCGAGCCCTGTTTGCGGTAGTTCTCGCAGGCGGGGGCGATGCTGTATTCCAGCACGTTGTCGCCCAGCAGCAGGCAGATCGGCCCGCCGTCGGCAAACGACTCCGCCAGGCTCAGCGCGTGGGCCACGCCGCGCGCACCTTCCTGGTATGTGTAGCTGAGCTGCTTCAGGCCGAAATCCCGCCCGTCGCCCAGCAGGCGGATGAAATCGCCGACGTTGTTGCCCCCAGCCACCAGCAGGACCTCGGTGATGCCCGCGCGGGCGAGGCACTCGATGGGGTAGTAGATCATCGGCCGGTTGTAGACCGGCAGCAGATGCTTGTTTGTGACCTTGGTCAGCGGCAGCAACCGGCTGCCCGTCCCACCGGCCAATATCACGCCGCGCATGGGGGTCTCCGTCTGGTGCGTAATGCATGATGCATGATGCGGGTGGCCTCTCGTGTGTCGCCTGAAACGGCCGAACAGGCGGCTTCATCTGTGATGCATCATGCATCGTCCATCCGCCACATCCAGTGTAATCCATTTGGCAGGCGGCGTCACTGACAGCAGGCAGCAGGCAGCACGTATACCGGCGTCATAATGTCGATGGTAAGAGCAGGGCGGCGGTGCTCGGAGCGGCGAAACCCAAATCACGAGCCGATATAGCCGCGCTGGCGGAAGTGCTCGATCGCCTCAGCCGTGCTGCGGAAGACGCGCGTGGCGGTTTCGGTGATGAAGGGGCTGGGCATGGCTCGGCAGGCCCAGATGACGTAGACCTCCTTGCCCGCGCCGAAGGCGTGCTGGAGCTCGCGCTCGACGCCGCTGCTGAGCGCCGGCTTGCCGCCGGGCAGTTCGGGCACGAGGCTGATGATCATGTCCGACTGATCGATCATCTTGAAGTCGCGCGCGTAGATTTGGCCCATGATGTCGCCGGAAATCTGCGCGACCTCAGCCGTCTTGAGCGTAACCCGGCCTTCGCCGGTCTGGATCTGCACGGTCGTTTCGCCGTTCTGCATGGCGTTGAGGGCCGTCGTGTGCAGCAGCATCTCATCGACGTCGGCTGGGTCGAATGTGATGAAATGCGCGTTGATCTCGCGCTTGAATTGGTCGATCTGCTCGAGCGTCTGCGGCAGATCCATGACATGGCTCATGGGGAAGGAGAGGTAGACCTTCTTCTTGTGCGGCTCGAACATCAGGCGGTAGAGCGTCTGGCTGGTCAGGTGCTGCCGCCCGCGCGCCAGCATGTAGAAATGCCCATAGCCGCGGAGGATGTTGGCGAGAATCTCCGTGGCCAGCAGCTCCTCTTCGCGCCAGACCATGATGTCCTTCAGCGTGTGGTCGATGTCGTGATCGCGCATCAGCCGCTGATGGACGTTCTCGACGTTGTCCAGCAGCGTGACGTAGATATCAGCCTGGAGGGCCTTGATCTGGTCGAAGTCGAAGGCTGCAAACAGGCCATGTCGCCAGCGGAAGGTGGCATGCGTGTTGACGATGACATGCTCATGCTGGTCGGCGATGCGAAGGATCTCCTTGAACACCGCCCGCCGCAGCGCGTTGAGGCGGGAGATGGGGATGTTGAGGATGCGCCCCTGGGGGACGTCGGGGGCTTCGGCGTACATCATCTGGCCGACATGGCAGATGACCAGATCGATGCCGTTCTCGCGCGCGTGGGCCTGCACAGCCTCCAGATAGGGGGCTTTCTCAACGCCGACCTGTCCGGTTACGATCGCGCGCATTCAGTCCAGCTCCTTTGCCTATGCCGGGATCGTCCGGCAATCCGTACGATAGCCTAACATTTGGTGGCTGTCAAATGGGTGAGGGGGAGTTGTCAGTTGTTAGTAGCCAGTGGCCAGCGGCCAGTGGCCAGTGAGGGAGCCGCCACTTCGTCTCTTTGTCTCTTCGTCTCCCACCAAATCCATTAGAATCCCCAGCCGATGGACTTTCTCAAGGGCGTAGCCGGCAAGATCGTGACGGGGATCGTGGCGCTGGCCGTGGTGGTTGGGGCCATCTCGTGGTGGTCGATGGACCAGCCGCAGCGGGATGAGATTCTTGCCAGCGTCGCCCGCGTGGGCGGGTGGGTCGGCGTGGTGCTGCTGTTGCCATGGGCACTGTTCTGGCTGATCCGATGGGTCGCCCGGATGGATTCCAACGCGGCGGGGGCGGTCCTGGTCATCAGCCTGACGCTCGTGGAGCTGACGGCATTGGCATGGCTTTTCGAGTGGACACTTTTTGGCAGCGCGCTGGGGTGGGTGTACCTGGCGTTCGGGACGCTGATCGCAGGCGTGTACAACCTGTTCACGTGCGACTGGATTGCTGAGCAGTTGGAATGATGCCCGCAAGGGCGATCGAGGATCACCCTTCGACGCCGGGCGCAAGGCGCATGCCCAGCCACGCGGCGGTGAGGCCGAGGGCGTTGCTGGCGACGACATTCAGCACAGCCAGGCCAAATTGCCCGCTGCCGGCGAGTTTCACCGTCTCAAGGCTGAAGGCTGAGAATGTCGTGAATCCGCCCAGCAGGCCGACGAGGATCGCCAGCCGGTATTCCTCTCGGATCGCCAACTGTCCGCTGAACAGCGCCGCCAGAAACCCCACGGCCGCACAGCCGAGGACGTTCACCACCACCGTCCCGATCGGGAACGTGCTTGCGCTCCATCGGTGAACCAGGCTGACCAGCCCATATCGAAGCAGGCAGCCGCAGCCGCCAGCCAGAAAGATCAACGACAATCGAAGCAACATCCGGCTTATCCTTTGTCAGCCTGGGGTTACGGTTTGCGATGGGCAGGTACGCCCGCGCAACAGGTGCGGCGTATCGTACGCAGATGAGTGAGCGTATGAAATGCTTCACGCCTGCCACCCCGGAGCGGCATCGTGGCTCCGATGGGGTGGGGCGGTCTATCCGACAGGCGTGCCCGCTTCAGGGCTTGCGAAACAGGTACATCGCCCAGCCGAGGCAGTTGCGGCCCCAGCGGAGGTAGGCCTGGCGGTCGCGGCGCATGTTGCGCAGGAGGGGGGTGATGTCCGGGTCATCAGGATACGCAGCGGCGTAGCGCTCACCAGCTTGCCACTGCAGACCCTCGTAGCGGTCCCAGTCGTCGGGGCTGGAGACCGTGGTGTAGAGCAGGGATAGGCCGAGCTCCTCGCCGATGGCTGCGTTCTCGGCGTGTGTGGCGAACTCGGAAGCCGCCATTCCCGTCAGCTCGAGATACTCCGGATCAGGATCCGTGATCCAGTACGCCTCGCCCGTCAGCACCAGGCCGCCGGGGCGCGTCATCTTCATCAGCGCCTGCAGCGTGCCGCGGTGTCCCTGGTACACCCATGACGCACCGATGCACGACGCCATGTCGAAGACTTCCGGCGTCGGCGGCTGATAGTCGGCACCGTTCATCTCGAGCAGCTCGATGCGATCCGCAAGGCCGTGGCGCTGCACATTTTCACGAGCAGCCGCGATGGAGTAGGGCGACAGCTCGACACCCGTCCCTGTCACGTTGTACGCCTCAGCCACAAGGCAGAGGAACTCGGCTTTGCCGCAGGCGATATCCACGACCCGACCGCCGTCGGGCAGGCGAAGCAGGCCCACGAGCTCGCGCGTCTTCTCGATGCTCAGCGGGTTCATGATCGTGTGATCGGTGTGGAGGATGCCGAAGTACTTCCACTTTTCCATGCCCAGGTCCATGGTCGATCCTTTCAGCCGGCAGAGGGACAGTCGACGTGCTCGAGTTATTGTCCACAGATCACAGGCGCAATCCATGTGGCCTCTGTCGTTTTCTTGTCTCCCTCTGTGCGAAAGCACACAATGGCGATGTGAAATCCCGGCTGACAACCGTGATGCTTGCCAGTTTTCAGCGAAGGGCGTGCGGCCTGGTGCTGGCCATACTGGCTGCTGTGTGTCTGGGCACGATCGGCTGCGACGGGGCAGATGCATCACGATCGGCTGACTGCGACGATCAGGTCCTGATCCTGGCAGCCGCCAGCACGCAGGATGCACTGGAGCAGATTGCGGAGGTGCTGCGGCATCAGGGCGGGCCGAGGTTGACGATCTCCCCGGCAGGGTCGAACGCCCTGGCCCAACAGATCATCGCCGGCGCGCCGGGCGATCTGTTTCTGTCCGCCAATCCGGCATGGGCTGATGAAGTCGTCCGACATGGCCATGCGGCGCAGGTCGTGCCGCTGCTGAGCGGCCGGCTTGTGCTGGTTGTCCCGAAGGACAACCCCGCAAGCGTGCATCACCCGAGCGATCTGCTCGATGCGCGCGTAAAGCGCGTCGCCCTGGCGGGCGAGCACGTGCCAGCCGGCATGTATGGCGAGCAGGCACTTCGGAGGCACGGTGTCTATGAACGGCTCGCAGAGGCGCAACGCATCGTTCGCGGGCAGAGCGTGCGATTCACGCTCGCGTATGTCGAGCGCAATGAGGTCGATGCCGGCATCGTCTATGCCAGCGACGCTGTCGCGACGAACGTGCAGGTTGTCTTCACCTTCGACGAAGCCGATCACGAGCCGATCGTCTATCCGCTTGTGCTGCTGCAGCGTGGAGAGGATCGTCCGGCGGCGCGAAGGGTTTTTGAGTTTCTGCAGTCGCCGGCGGCTGGAGCGACCTTTGAGCAGCATGGCTTTCGGTGGCTGACGGGGCCGGTTGGGGAGGGGGGCTGAGCACGCCATGCAGGGGTTCTGGCTAGATGCGTCTGAATGGCAGGCCGTTTGCCTCAGCCTGCGGGTGGCGACGGTTGCGGTCCTCTGCAGCCTGCCTCCGGCGACGCTGCTGGCCTGGTGGCTGGCGCGAAAGGACTTTCCGGGCAAGTCAGCCGTCGAGACGGTCCTCAACCTGCCGCTGGTGTTACCGCCGGTGGTGACGGGGTATCTGTTGCTGGTGCTGTTCGGCACGCAGGGCTGGCTGGGCCGAGTGCTGGATCAGTGGCTGGGCGTGCGGATCGTGTTTACCTGGCGTGGCGCGGCGGTCGCCTCGGCCGTGATCGCATTTCCACTGATGGTCCGGGCGATTCGCGTGGCGCTGGCGGGGATGGATGCGCGCCTGGAGCAGGCTGCGCTGACATTGGGGGCCCATCCGATCCGGGTGTTTTTCACGGTGACGCTGCCCTTGGCGCGGCATGGGCTCATCGCCGGAGCGATTTTGGGGTTTGCGCGAAGTATCGGCGAATTTGGCGCAACCATCATGATTGCCGGCAGCATTCCCGGTCAGACGCGCACGATGCCGCTGTACATCTTCACCGCGATCGAATCACCCGACGGCATCGCGCGGGCGCAGCGGATGGTGATCGTGTCGATCCTGATTGCGGCGGGGGCGTTGATCGTCGGTGAGATTCTCGAACGGCGGGCACGCCGGCAAAGGGCGATGCGATGAGGGACGCGCGGCTGGAGTTCCGATGCTGTTACGAGTACCGCAGCGGGTTTCGACTCGATGCGGAGTTCACGCTGGAAGGCGGGATCTGTGCATTGTTCGGTCCGTCCGGCAGCGGGAAGAGCACCTGTTTGTCGCTGATCGTGGGCCTGCTCAAACCGCAGGCTGGCGCGATCCGCATGGGCGATACCGTTCTCGTCGATTGCGCCGGCGGGCATTGCATCCCGTCCCATCGCCGGCGGATCGGCATGGTGTTTCAGGATCACCTGCTCTTTCCGCACAGGAGTGTTGCGGCCAATCTCCGTTATGGGATGGCGCGCAGCGGCGAAGGGACCATCCGCTTCGATGAGGTCGTCGATGTGCTGGAGCTGGGTGATCTGCTGGATCGTTACCCGGCGCAGCTCAGTGGCGGTCAGCAGCGGCGCGTGGCGCTGGGCAGGGCGCTGCTCACCCAACCGCGGCTGCTGCTGATGGACGAGCCGCTGAACGGCTTGGAAGAGGCGCTGCGCGATCGCATCCTCGAGCATCTGCAACGCGTGCATGAGCACTGGCAGATGCCGATGCTGCTGGTCAGCCATGATCAGGTCGCCGTCCGGCGGCTGGCGGAGCATGTGGTGGTGCTGGAGAGGGGGAGCGTCGTCGACCAGGGCCCGGTGAACCAGACGCTGGACCGGGCGACGCTGCAGACCCTGTCAACCCATCCCGGCCCGACCAACCTGCTGCGCATCGAGCAGGTGCACCAGGTGGGGGACCACAGCGCAGGGCGCATCGGCGATCAGCCGTTCTACCTGCGGGGGCGGGTGCCGAGCTCGACGGTCTATGTCCGCTGCGCGCCGTCCGATGTGGCACTGGTGCTGGAGGACGTGCCTGTCATCAGCATGCGCAACCATCTGCGCGGCAGTGTGTGTGACATCGTGTGTGTCTCCAGCGAGAGCGCCGGCGAGGTGGTCTACGTCGCGATCGACGTCGGCCAGGTGCTGTGGGCCCAGGTGACACCCTCCGCCTGCCGCGAGATGGGGTTGCAGAAGGGGACGCGCGTCGTCTGCCTCATCAAGGCAAGTGCGATGGATCTGGTGACGTGACGGAATCTGTGGGTCCCGGCGATGGGGATCATTGCTTGGGGAATGCACAGACGGCCCGCGGGGCTTTTCAGGTGGATGATGCGCTTGCGGGGGTGATGGAAGTCCCCCTGTTGGAGGACGGCGGGCGGTCCACGCCGCGCGCGTCGGGTCGCGCCAGCCGGGCTGGCACTGCTCGTGGTCCAGGTGAATCACGGGCGGGCTGAGCAGGCGCCCCAAGTGCCCGGCGAGGGTCAACTTGCCGGCGGCGCCGCAGCCGATGATGAGGATCCGCGGACCAAACGTGAAATCGCCCATCGCCCGATGCCATCGACCCGCTGCACTGCGGGCCAGTCAGCCGTAACCTTTGTCCCATCAATAGGTAATGTGCATCATCGCCTGTTTCCCCCTTTGAGAGGGGCGTGGAGGTGTACCGGTCAACGGGCCAGTTTCTATTTGACCGCCCCTTGTATATCGATATAGTAAGAGATTGCGTGGCGGAGGGGCATGTCTGGTCTGGCAAGGCCAACCCCAGCACGGAGATCCGACCCATGGCGAGGGGCCTCAACGCAAGGCCAAGCCGGCATCGTGATGCATTCCGCTCGCGCGCAAGCGGGCTGGGGTGCCGGTCATCGCGGGTCTTCCTGTCCAACGCTGCGACGCCTGTCGTCCTGTCATCGTGAAACCGGTCATCGTCGGAGGAGAATCCATGTTTCGCACTTCACATTTGCTGGTCGCGGCTGGTCTTGCCAGTGGCATGTTTGCAGCACCGATCTGGGGTGCCGACGTCACCTGGACCAACGGCGCGGGGGACAGCGATTGGTTCAACACCGGCAACTGGAGCAGCGGCAATCTGCCGGGCAGCGGCGATCGGGTGCTGGTCTACCAGGGCACGTCGGAGCTTTCGCCGCTGGTCATCGACAATGTCAACGCGCCAGCCGTTGCGACCAACGGCGAGTCGCTGATCGGCCGCAGCGGCCAGGGCTCGGGGTATGTCGCGGTCTATACGGATCTGCAGCTCGCCAACGCGCGGCTGGGCGATGGCAGCTTCACCGGACAGATCGTGCAGCACAGCGGCACGGTTTCCGTCACGGGCACGCTGCTGCTGGCGTGGAACACCCAGAGCACCGGCATCTATGACATGAAGGGCGGCACGCTCAACGTCGCCAACCTCGTGGTGTCGCGCGAGGGGACGGGGCAGTTCGTCCAGTCAGAGGGGCAGGTCAACATCACCAGCCGGCTGACGATCGCCAGCGAGCCCAAGAACGTGATGGGCAGCTACACCATCAGCGGCAATCCGCTGACCAGCAAGCTGGTGGTCAATGAAGTCCGCATCGGCGAAGACGCCAATGCCACGTTCAACCAGCTCGGCGGGGCGGTTGAGAGTGCCGGCGCATTTGTGCTGGCGTGGAACCCCGGCGCGACAGCCAACTACAACATCTCCGGCGGCACGCTGGCAGCCAAAGGTCTGCAGATCCGGGCTGGCACGGGATCGATCAACCAGACCGACGGCGACATCACGCTTTCCGATCACCTTCGCCTGGGCAGCGAGAACAATGCCACCGGCAGCTACACGATCTCCGGCGGCTCGTTGAGCATCCCCAGCACCGGTCATCATCTGTATGCCGGCAGCAAAGCCGGTGTGAACTCGACCATCCACATCCGCGGCGATGCGACCGTCACCATCGGCGGCGACATTCACCTGCACGAGAACGAGACTGCCGGCGACGTGCGGTTCATCGTGGAAGGCGGGCTGGCGACGATCCAGGTCGGCAATCGCTATCTCCAGCGGTATGACTCGGTGCTGGAAGCGCGACTCGACGCGACGGGCCTCAGCACGATCGTCTCGCTCGGTAATGCCGATTTCCGCGAGGATTCGATCCTTGACGTCAAGGCGCTGCCGGGCGCTCAGCCGGGCACGTACACGCTCATGACCTGGCAGGGCTCGCTGGTGAACAGCAGCCTGCGATTCGCTGACACCGTCGATACCGACCTCTGGAGCTTCAATCTCGATCCGGTCAGCAAGACGCTGACGATCACGTACGTTCCAGAGCCGGCAACGGTGAGCATGCTGGGGCTGGGAAGCCTGCTTGTGCTGCGACGTCGGCGCGGTCCGGTCTGCTGATGCGGGGAGCGCAGCAGAAAGGGTCGGAGCACGCCGCCGGGTCAGGCCCGGCGGCTTGTTTTTTGCGGGGCGGGGGGAGACGCCGCAGAGGTATGTCTCGACCAGGCTGATGCGTTGGATCGGCCTGGCGGCGCTGCGCAGTAGCCGCGCCGCTTCCGGAGCGATACAAGTAACCGATCCGGCGGCGGCACGCGCGGTCGCGCTGCTGCGATGCACCCGGTTTCCGCTTCTCGACGAACAGGATCGGCACGATGTCACAGAGCGACAAGGACAGATGGTCTTCGATGGGCGAATGCTACGACCGAATGGCTGAGCATTTTGTGCCGCGCTATCGCATGTTGCAGGACGAGGTCATCGCCTTGCTGCTGGCTGACGGTAAGCCGGAGTTGCTCGTGGATCTGGGGGCTGGAAGCGGCATCTTCATTGAAAAGTTCCTGGATGCATCCCCGTCGTCGCGTGCGGTGTGGGTGGACTGGTCCAAGGATTTCCGCCGGGTGGCGACGCGACGGCTGGCGCGATTTGGCGAGCGTGTGCTGTTTGTCGAGTGCGACTTTGCCGGCGACTGGCTGGCATCCTTGCCGGAGACGCCCGATGCGATCTGCTCGATGTCAGCCATCCATCATCTGGACACAGCCGGGAAGCGGCGGTTGTACCAGAGGTGCTTCGACGTGCTCCAGCCGGGGGGATGGCTGTTCAACATCGATGAGATGTCGACGCTTTACGAGGATGCCTATCGGCGGACGCTTGCGTACTGGATCCGGTATGTGGCTGAGGCGCGCAGGCATGTGCCGGCGGAGCTGACGCCGTACGCCGACGCGTGGTGCGAGAAGTTTGACCGCTGGCGCGAGCGAAACGTCGATCGGTACGGTCAGCCGAAGCAGCCGGGGGATGATATCCACGAATCGTTCGTGTCACAGATGCAGTGGCTGGCGGAGATCGGGTTCGTGAACGTGGACCTGTTTGTGAAGTACCAGCTCTGGTCGGTGATCGGGGGGCAGAAGCCGGGGAGATGAGCGGGTGCGTGGGGGAGCGTGGCCGAGCGCGGATGGCCGATAGCGGCACATCGCCAGGTACTCCTGCGGGGGCGACCCGTTATTTCGCACTACCAACTGAGAAACGAGCTCTGCAGTCCATGGTCTACGCCCCCGGGGGTGGGTGATTGACAATTTCAAGTAGCGACTTAAACTTGTTACTTGAAGTGGGGGATTCATCTGGCGAGAACTGCCATGACCAACCGTGCCGACGGGCTGGAGACGCGACGGAAACTGCTTGATGCAGCAGGAATTCTGTTCGCGCAGCGGGGATATCACGGCACGAAGACCAGCGACATCTGCCAGGCAGCCGAGGTCAACATTGCCGCGGTTCATTACCACTTCCGCAGCAAAGATGAGATCTACATCGCCGCCTGGCGGCATGAGTTTGAGCGGAGCATCGCAGCCTATCCGCCGGATGGAGGTGTGCCGCCGGACGCACCGCCGGAAGAACGCCTCCGCGGCCATATCCGGGCTCTGGTGAGCCGCGCCATGGATCCCGCCAGCCGCGACATGGACATCACGCATCGCGAGATGTCCAACCCCACCGGCTTGCTGCGGGAGATCATGCAGCGGGCGCTCGAGCCGCTGCGACAGATGCACCTGGGCATCATCCGGGACATCCTCGGTCCCGCCGCGACCGACCAGGACATCCAGCTTTGCGAGATGAGCATTCACGCTCAGTGCATCGCGTCGCTGATGGAAGAGCGACGTCGACGCCAGACGCACGCCCAGAAGGGGCCGCTTCCGCCACTGTGGCAGAACATCAAAGAGGATGTCCTGGCGGATCACATCTTTCGGTTCAGCCTTGCCGGCCTGCGCGAGATCAGGCAGGCCATCGAGGCAAGGGGCAGAACCAGGGGGCACGGGGCAACGTAACCGGCATCAAACCAGATCCGCCGCGAGGCCCGCTCAGCCGCCGTTATGCAGGCGCCGGCTGACGGAGTTCGATGGCGATGTTTCGCACAACAAGGTCGCGAGACATCGCATCGCTTCATCGACCTGAAGCGAAAGCAGTTGGAAGTATAGATGAGTCAAACGACGATCAACCTGGAAGCCTCGAGTTCCCCCGCAGCCGTTCTCGATGGCGTTGCCGATGCGGAAGTGCCTGTGGTGTCTGCGACGGCCCAGCCGGCTTCGTGGCTGGTGCGCGACAGCGTGAAGCGCACGCTGTTCAACATGGCATTCCCCATGCTCGCCGGCACGTTTGCGATGACGGCGTACAACATCACAGATACGTGGTTCGTTTCGCGCCTGGGGACGCTGCCGCTGGCGGCGATGGGATTTACCTTTCCGGTCGTCATGTTGCTGACATGCGTGGCTGGGGGGATCGGCACGGGCGTGACGGCGCTGGTGTCGCATGCCATCGGGCGGCGGGCGCACGACGACGCTGCGCGCGTCGTCAGCTATGGGTTTGTGCTCATGGCGATGGTGTCAGCCGTGATGGCGGTGGGGGGATATTTGACCATGGACGTCGTCTTTGCCCGCCTCGGCGCCGATGCGGAGACGCGGCCGCTGGTGGCGCAGTATATGGGGATCTGGTATCTGGGCGCGGTCTTCATGGCGGTGCCGATGAAGGCCAACGGCGTGCTGATCTCGGCTGGGGATTCCAAAGCAGCCAGTCGCTTCATGATCCTGGGTACGGTGCTCAACGCCGTGCTCGATCCGATCATGATCTTCGGCTACTTCGGATGTCCGGCCATGGGGATCCGCGGCGCGGCGCTGGCGACGGTCATTTCCCAGGCCGTCGTGACGATCTGGTTCATCCACCTGCTGCACAGGAAGCACAAGCTGCTGAACTTCCGGGGGACGTTCGGCGATTACATGACGACGTTCAATCGGATCCTGAAGATCGGCGTGCCGAGCATGTTGAGCATGGTGCTGATGCCGATCTCGGCGAGCGTCATCACGCGGCTGCTCAGCCAGTTCGGCAGTGAAGCCGTCGCGGCTGCCGGCGCAGCCAGCCGGATCGAGATGTTCGCGTTCGTCGTGCCGATGGCGCTGGGCATCTCGTTGACGCCGTTTGTCAGCCAGAACTTCGGCGCGCAGCGCATCGACCGCATCCGCGAGGCGATGTCGCTGGGGACGCGATTTGCGCTGATCTACGGCGCAGCCATGACGGCGCTCTTCTTCGTTGGCGCTCGCTGGCTGGCGGGACTGTTCACATCGGATCCAGCCGTCATCCAGTATCTGGTGGCCTATCTGCGAGTGATCTCGTTTGGGTATGGCATGATGGAGGTGCACCGCTACTGCGGATTTGTCCTGACGGGCCTGCACAAGCCGGTGCACACGGCAGTGCTGAACGGGATCCGCGTGCTGGTGCTGCTGATCCCGCTGTCGTGGCTTGGAGCGCATTTTGGGGGCGCAATGGGCCTGTTCTTCGGCCGGCTGATGACGGACCTGACGGCTGGATCTCTTGGTCTGTTCTGGGCAAGCCGCGCCGCCCGGCGCGCGGGGGGCGCGACCACGGATTGACCGGCCGCAGCTCGCCTGGAGGGGGTAGACCCATCATGGTGCCTTCTGATCCACCGCAATATGTAAGCTGACCCGGATCGCGCGCCGGCGTTGCCGGCGGCGTGTTGCGTTTGTAGCTCGGCGGTGCAGGTCGCAAGATGTAATCAAGATCGAGGTGTCTTGCCGAAGAGCATACGATTGGTCGTGATTTCGTTGCCTGCTGCCGTTCAGGCGGGCGACCGGATGGGGTAAGGAAGGAGCATGGCATGTTGGCAACCTGGGAGCTGGTGTTGCGGATCCTCGTCGGTGCCGCGTTGGGAGGGGCTATCGGGCTGGAGCGTGACATCCATGGCCGCCCGGTGGGGTTTCGGACGTACATGATCGTGGCGATGACGGCGGCTACGTTCATGGTGATCTCGGCTTACTTCATCGAGTTTCAGCGATATGCCGATGGCGCTGCAGTCGAGGTGGATGTGTCGCGTATCGCGGCGTCGGTGGTCAGCGGTATCGGCTTTTTGGCGGGCGGAGCCATCCTTCGCACGGGCATCACGGTGCAGGGTTTGACGACGGCGGCATCGCTGTGGCTGGTGACAGCCATCGGGATGTGTGCTGGAAGCGGGATGTACGTCATCGCCGTGGCGGTGACGGTGATGGGGCTGCTGGCGCTGGGGTTGTTGCGGTTCTTCGAAGGAAAACACGCCGCCGGCTACCGGCGCCTCATCAGCCTGGAGGTCAGCGGCGGCTTGGCGGGCCTCCAGCGGGTGATGGACCAGTTTGCCGACGCGGACATAGCCGTCAGCGAGTTTGAGTACAGCAAGTCGGCAGCCGAGAACGTGATGGAAGTTACGCTGGAAGCCCGCGTTCCCCGGGAAGTCGGCATGCAGGACCTGATCCGCAAGATGGACGCCGACCCAAACGTGCGACATATCAAGGTGGGGTTTCCGAAATAGGATGGTTGCCCCGACCATGGCGTAGACCGATGATGCCCAATCCGTTCGACGCCACGGTGAAGGCAGAGAGGACGAGACAGCCATCGAGCCAAGGGCGCCCAGCCGAACGAGATCCGCTAGGCGTCTGGGCGCTTTTCGATGGCGTGGCAACAGATTCTTCCGCAGCGTGAGCAGCGGCGGATGGTGCATTTTCCCCGCGAAGCGGCGGCGAGCCGGATGCCGTATTTCCCCCACGGCTCAGTGAAGCCGCATCGCTTGCAGCGGACGACCCAGCCGGGCGCGCGGCGTTCGTACTCGGCTTGTCTGTCGGCGTCAGTCTGCTCAGCCATCGATGGCTCCAGCCATTGCATCGGATCGCACGCCCGCGGGAGCGGCGGAAAGCCGTCATGATACGATGTCGTTTGGGGAGGTGGGCCTATGAAACGCGTCAAGGCAGCAATCCAGGTCTATTTCAATAGTTGGTGAATGGCGCCGTTGATGCTGCGAACGAGCTGTTCTTGTCCAACACGCTTTTCACCATCTATGAGGGTGACTGGGGTAAGCGTGGGTGAACCGGAAAATGCCTGACAGGTGTTTGACAAGGGGCCGTTGCGGATGCGCCCACAACGGCCTTCGTCCGGCGACCGGCACGCTGTCTAACTGGGTTGGTGCGCTTCGTCCTTCTGTTACTTACCCGGCGCGAGTGGCAGATTCCGCACGGTCGCAACTGATACCTTTAGGCGCTAACTGAGGTATGACCGAATGTTGTGGATGAGCGAATGAAAAGGCGGCGTACTTCGGGTGTGTTCAACCCCACCCAGTCCCCCAGGCAGAGGAGTACGCCGCTATGCATGAAGCTACCGCCGAGCCGATCCCTTTTCCATCCCGCGTGGCCGGGTGCGGTGACGATCCGCTGACCGCGAGCCGGCGCCGCGGAGCCCGGCAGTTGCTCGCTCAGGCCATCGGGGCCGGGGTCGCGGCATGATCGACGCCCAAGCCGCGGACCCGACGTCGCCCCCGCACGGATTCACATTTCCTGTCAGTTGTCGGTCCATCCGTCTGCCCCGCGCTGCGCGTGGGGTTCTCAGGTTGGGCGGCGCTTGCGGTTCGGACTTTCCAGGCGTCAGCACGCCGGGGCTGAGCGTTTGCGGCGGGCCGCCAGCAGCCCCAGCACAGCGGCGGCGCTCAGCGCGGTCGCGGGCTCGGGGACCACGACGGCCGTGACGCTGGCGATATAGTAGTTCGCCCTGTTGGCTCCGTTGGACCCATAGTCGATGTACGACAGCATCCGCGAGTTGGGCATGACGGCCGTGCCATTGCCCGCGAACGGTTCGGGGAAGAAGACGGTCGTCGTAAAATAGCCCTCGCCCCCTGGGTATCCGGGCCCCTGAAAACCATCTCTAGCTTGGCCCAGGGCGTGTCGTCGCCGGACTGCCCCGCCGGCCAAAAGACGATGTACCTATAGAGATCACCCGGATAGCTGGTGGTGAAAATCACGTTCGAAGGGTCGTGCACATCGTAGAGCCGGAAACTCGAACCCCAATGAGCGGGCTGGGTTTCGCCGTCAAAGTTGATCGAGAGGGTCGCGACAATCTTGCTGAACTGCGGCGCGATCGGGGGCAGATGTCCGTTGAAGCCCTCGTAGTCCCCTTTTGGATAATCGGTCCCGTCGATATTGACGAACTCCGGGGTGAACGTGACTTCAACCGTCCGCCACTCGCCGGCGGCCGACGCGACGAAGGCGCCAAGTATCAACACCGCCGCCGCCCACGAAACTTTACACATTGCTCTTTCCTCCTTCACTGCAGGCGTGTGGAAGCGCCATTGCAGATATTGAGAATGCCATTTTGCTGAAGCCCTCCTTTGGCGCAAGCTTGCCAAGCGAGAAGGCTTGGGTATACCCGGCCGGAGGTTGCGAATAACACTCGGGAAACAGCCGGCTGGTAAAACCCGCTGCGTCCCATCTCGTTCTCACTCGTTGCCCCTGCGGCATCATCGCCCGATGCGCCGTTTCCTCATGCGGATGATACCGCAGGCGGCGATCATCAGCCCCAGAGAAGACCGGGCACAGTCTATTGCAATAGCTTGCCGTCCCAAAAGCTAAGCTGTCAAGTGGCGCGTTACGGAATGGAGCCGAGGCGCGTTTGGTCAGAGGGTCAGATGGCTGTGGTTCTGGCTAGCCGAGACAACTGACGTGGTTTGTAGGACTACCGGTATCTGGGTAGGACGCATCGTCTAGGTTTGATCCGGCGGGTCCAAGATTGCCTTGGGGTCTAGGACGAACGGGTCTGTTAACTGGGCGAGGGTTGTTTACGAGAGAGTCCGAGAGTTCGGCCCGTTGCTCTCGGCGGCCGGGCGAGAACGTATAGGTTCACTGCCGCGACGTGGTAGAGACCGTTTGAAACAGAGAGCGCGGTCCTTAGGAGTGGGAACACCGTAACCCTTTGCGGGCATAGAGATACGAAAACACCCGGTGGCTCTTGCCATCGGGCGTTCGCGTTAACTGGATCAGCCGAAGGGGTTCGGCTGGATGGATCAAGCTCCCCGGGAGCAACCCTAGTCGAACCGCTCTC
>ERZ777003.2456-NODE-2456-length-21455-cov-66.745327_pt1 | contig 21455 bp, 21 predicted proteins | sample MGYA00374956_ERZ777003 | MGnify/ENA primary metagenome ERZ777003 (study PRJEB29302, sample SAMN06268252) | bioreactor metagenome | isolation source: Joint BioEnergy Institute, California, USA | place: USA:Joint BioEnergy Institute, California, USA | collected... | reverse complement strand
ACCGACACTGGAGCAGATTACGCAAATGTCAGATCAGATTGTAGCTTCCTCACGTAGCTGCTTGCAGCCGCAAGTACGCGAGAAACGCCAGTTCCGTCTTCCCTTCCCCCATCGGAGCCTCGACGATCATCAAGACCGGTCCGCGGGGATCCGCAAGAAGCCGGTCGGCAGCTCGCTGCAGAGGGCGTGCGTGTGCAACGGGTTCCGCCAGCGCTCGACGGACAAGGGTGTCGGTGTCCGCAGGCTCACGTAGCAGAGCCGCGAAGCGTGGCCAGCCGATCTCATCGAGAGCCGCTTCGGCCAATGCCAACGCGTGCTCGAAGTGTCCCTTCAGCGTCGTGTCGCGCTCACCTGGCGGAAACCAGGCTCGATTGGAGCCTATCCAGTCGGAAACACTGACCAGCCCGGCAAGCCAGGCGACGGCGGCGAGGTGGATATCTTGCGCAATGAGTTCGCCGTCGGGCGCAAGGGTGCGCCAGTAAGCTTCGAATAGCCTCGTACGCGCCTCCTTCCACGCCGCGTCTTCATTACGCGGCACGGCCTCTCGAATTTCACGCAGCAACGGCACGTAGCCGTGATGTGCAGCGAGCGCCTGGATAATGGGCAGCACCCATCCTGCGCCTGGAAACTTCGCGGTGAGCAACTGACGCAGCAGGGCTGCACTGGCGAGATCATGTCGACTCACCGACAGCGCGGCGGCGTTGAAGGAGAGCCCCGCCCGTTCGTCCGCAGCCTGTCCCGTTGGCCACTTGCACTGGAAACCCGGGATCGCTTTCCCGAAATCGTGAAGCCCCACTAGGGCCGCGAGCCAGCGAGGCGCAGCGTCCTGCGGTAGCCCGAAGGCGTCCGCTACCCAACGCAGTGTTTGTGCGGACTCCCGGCGCACCAGCGTCTCGGCAACTGCCGCCACGTCAAGGATATGCGCCAGTAGCCCGTGGCCTTGCGGGTCGCCGCTCTTTGCCCACAGCACCCGAACCTGGACTGGTAGATCAGCGAACCGCATTTCCGGCGAGCTCGTCGAGGAGCCCTCGACCTCACCGTTCATCGAACCACCACCACTGACAATCCCCCTGCAGAGTCAACCTGCCACTGGAGTACTGTCTATCTCGGCCTGTGTCACTGTTGCGGCTCGCCACGTTTCCGCAGTAACTGGTAGACGCTTCGGACCCATTCTCCGACTTCAGAGTCGCAAAACGCGAGAATGTCTGCAGCCTCCGTGGTTATATCTCGGTCATAACATAACAACGTGATCGGGGAGTGGCGCCCTGGATCGGTTTGATCGGTTCCGCTGGGTGCTCGCGCACCAGGAGCGGTGCCCCGGACGTGCTCGGCGCGTATGCTCGTTGGCGGCTGCAGTTATCACGCGCCGCTTCGTCGAGGGGTTCTGTCAGGAGCTTCCCAGGCTGACCAACGGGCTGCAGAAGGAGTTTTCCGGAATCAGGACCGGCTGTCCCGCGTTCCGGAGCGGGACGGTGTCGCGCCTACCGTGTTGAGCCGCTCGGCACTGTCCAGCAGCTCGGCGGCAAGCTCGCTGATGCGCTGTCGCCGCGCGCGCGCCTCGCTCCGCAGCCTTTCAAAAGCCGCATCACGAGTCAGTCTCAACCGCTCCATGAGCAGGCCGATGGCCATGCTGACTTCACGGCTTTGCTGCAAGGCGTTCGACAAATGTGCCTCACTCTGGCGCAGGCGACGCAGCTCCGACGCGCGTGCCGCCGCTGCGTCGATCGTGGGAATGCATCGCCGCACGTCGACCGGCTTGACCAGGTAGGCGAGTGCGCCCATAGCGGTTGCGTGACGTACCGTGTCCTCGTCATCCACCAGCGTCAGGAAGACGAAGGGCACGCCGAACTGGTCGCGCAACAGCGTACCGAGCTCTAGGCCCGACGGACCTGGCATGCGGATGTCGAGCACCGCCAGATCCGGCGATGCGGTGGCGACGGCAGCGAGGGCCTCTTCGGCGCTCTCGGCGCTCGATACCTCATATCCCGCCCGCTGGAGGGCCTCCGCGAGCAATGTCGTGAAGGTTCGATCGTCGTCTACTACCAGAACCCGCCGCACGGGAACGCCCTCCACCATGGCGAGTTTCTCCTCTCGTCATGCATCGAGGTCCGTGTACGTCACCGAAAAATAGTCCGCTTCGAGATCCATCACAAGGTAACCGCAAATAGAGCCTGCGGCTCGCGAATGGCTTGCAAAAGCGACAGGCTCTCGACTAATTTCCGGCATGCAGCGGCCGGGGTCGACAGCTACGAAGGGCTCAGAAGCAATGCCGGCAGATATGGCGAGAAGACCGGCGCCGGCCACCAGATCACCACGGGGGGCTCTCCATTTGCTCTGCCGCGCAAGTGACGTGGTCATCGCCATCAGGGCGGATCAGGTACGCGAGACCATGCGTCCCCTGCCTCTTGCGGCTCTGCCCGACGTGCCGCCCTTCGTACTCGGAATTGCGGTGATACGCGGCGCCCCAACTCCCGTGGTCGATGCGCAGCGCCTGCTGGGAAAGCAGGGCAGCCCCACCCGGTTCGTGACGCTGCATGCAGGTGAGCGGTCCGTTGCGATGGCGTTCGATGCAGTGGTCGGTACACGGGAACTGCCCGGCGCCACGCTGACGACGCTGCCGCCGTTGGTGAATGCAGCCGTATCGAGCTTCGTGGAAGCGGTCGGCGTGCTCGATGAAGATCTGCTTCTCGTCCTGCAGGCCGCCCGGGTGGTTCCGGAGAGGGTGTGGGAGGGTCTTGAGGGCGTGGTCGGGTGAACGGCAAGGCAGGTGTGAGACGGGCTCCGGCCTCCGCGCAGATCGATTGCTTTCGTGCGCTCCTCACCGAGCGCCTGGGGCTGCACCTGTCTGATGCCGAGCCTGGCTCCGTTGCGGCCGTGCTGCAGGCGCGCCTCAACGCCAGGGGTCTCACCGCCGAGACGTACCTGGAGCGACTCAGGTGGCCAGGCGTGGACCGCTCCGAGCTTGGCCTTCTCGCCGATGCGTTCACGGTTCCGGAGACTCACTTCTTCCGCAATTCCGAGCAGGTCTCGGTGCTGGCCCGGATCGCCGCATGCGAGTGGATGCATCGCTGGGCGGGACAGCGGCCGTTCCGCATCCTGTCGGCGGGCTGCGCCACGGGCGAGGAGGCCTATTCCATTGCCATCGCCCTGCGCGAACGGCTGCCCGATTGCGATCCGTCGTGGTTCGAGATTCGTGCCATCGACGTCGCGCCTTCGTCGATCGCCCGCGCGCGACGCGCACGGTTTTCACCATGGTCGCTGCGGGAGACTCCTCCCGATGTCGTTGCGCGATGGTTCCGGCGTGCCGGCCGCGAGTTTGTTCTGGCAGAGGAGATCCGCTCCATGGTGTCGTTCAGCGAGGGCAACCTCGTAGAGAACGATCCCGCCCTGTGGCCGCCAGCCGCTTACGATGCCGTGTTCTGCCGGAATGTGCTCATGTACTTGACGCAAGAGCAGGCGGCAGCGGTCGTTCAGCGCATCGGCAGGGCATTGCGGCCCGGCGGATACCTGTTCCTGGGCTACGCGGAGACCCTCAGAGGGCTCTCGCAGGACTTCGACCTGCGGCACACGCGAGGGGCCTTCTACTATCAGCTCAAGCAGGGATCCGATGCCCCGACTCTGGAGCAACCGCATCCAACGTGCATCGGGTCGCGTGAGGCGATCGAACCTTTCGCGGCCGCTTTCCCCTCCCGGGTCGGCAACCTTTCCTGGTTCGAGAGCATCCGCCACGCCGCGGAGCGAGTCGAGGCGCTCGTACGTCGCGTGACGCCGCAGTCGAGCGTCGACACGTCGTCCATGTCACTCACGACTCTCGGCGACGTCATGGCGCTGCTCGAGCGTGAGCGCTTCGCAGAGGCGCTCGAAGTCCTGCACGACTTACCGGCCGGACTGGCACGCAGCCCCGAAGTGCTCCTGCTGCGCGCGGTGTTGTTGGCACACAGCGGCCGGTTCGAGGAGGCCGAGAGCGTCTCATTCGATCTGCTGGGAATCGATGAGTCGAATGCCGGCGCCCACTATGTGCTGGCTCTGTGTCGCGAGGGGCTCGGTGATGCGGACGGCGCAGTCGAGCGGGACCTGCTCGCGGTACATCTCGATCCCGGCTTTTCGATGCCGCATCTGCACCTCGGTCTGCTGGCGCGCAAGCGCGGCAACCGCGAGGCCGCGCGCCGTGAGCTGTCCCGGGCGCTGGTGCTCCTGCAGCGCGAGGACGCATTACGCCTGATCCTCTTCGGTGGAGGCTTCAAGCGGGACGCCTTGCTCGCCCTCTGCCGGATGGAGCTTCGGACCTGCGGAGGAACCGCGTGAGTCGAGCCGCTGAAATCTCCGATCGTGCTGCGGAGTTGCGCCGCAGTTTCGATATGAGCTTCACCGCGCCCGCACGGCGCGACGTGCCTGCAGCCGAGGACATGCTGGTGATCCACGTTGCGGAAGTGCCGTATGCCATTCGGCTCGCGTGCGTGCTCGGGCTGCATGCGGATTGCGCGATCACCCCCTTGCCAACTCCGGTTCCCGAGCTTCTCGGGATTGCCGCGCTTCGTGGGGCCATAGTTCCCGTGTACAGCCTGGGTGGCCTTCTCGGTCACGCGGTGCTGCGCACGCCGCGCTGGTTCGTGACGACACGGGCAGGTCGAGATGGGCTGCTCGCCCTGGCTTTCGAGTGCTTCGTACGTCAGGCACGCATTGCGGCGGAGCAGATCTGCCCTGCGCCGGCTCCGGGCCTGCCCTGCGTCCGGGCCGCAGTCCGGGTCGATGATCGGCTCGTGCCTCTTCTGGATATTCCTGCGCTCGTGGCGGACATCGAACGGCGTGTCCGTGCGGGCACGCCACAGACAAGGAGCTCAGGTACATGACAGGAAACTGGACCGTCGGACAGAAAATCGGCGCCGGCTTCGCGGCGATCGTGGCACTCGCCATCGTGTCCGGTGTGGTCGCGAGCGTTGCGCTCACGCGGGTCGTCGACGCCAAGGACGACGTCATCAGGCGGACGTCCGAGCTCCTGGTGAACGCCGAAACACTGCGCGCCACCATCGATCGCAGCATTTCGGCCGTCCGCGGCTACCTTCTCGCGCCGGATGAGCGCTTCCTGAGTGTGATCTCCGCGACGGGAGCGGAGTTTGCCGAGCTGATCACTCGGGTGAGAGGGGCGATCCGGTCGGAAGAAGGGCGACACCTGGTCGCGGCGGTCGAGGAGGCCCAGGCACGCTACGCAGCCACAACCGGGCAGATGATCGACCTGCGGCGCTCGGATGCCGGGGAAGAAGTCATCGCGCGGGCCTTCGAGGACCGGCTCGCTCCGCAGGCCGAGGTCCTGCGAGCCAGCATCGATGCCTTCAAGGAGTACGCGCGGGTGGTCCTCGAAGAGGGGCGGGCGCAAGCGAGCACCATGGCATCGCTGGCCACCGGGCTGGTCGCAGGGATTGCCGCCCTGGCGGTGGTGTTCGCGGCGGCGCTCGCGGTGGCGCTCACTCGTGGGCTCACGGCGCAGATCGGCACCATCGTCAGCCAGGTGCGCAGCTCCTCGGCCGAGCTTCAGACCGCCGCGAACCAGCAGGCCACCGGAGCCCGGGAGCAGGCGACCGCGATGAGCGAGATCACGACCACCATCACCGAGTTGCTCGCCACTTCGCGGCAGATCGCCGGCAGCGCGCAGCGCGTCGCCCACATAGCGGTGGATGTCGCGAACGCGGCCTCCTCCGGGGAGGGAACGGTCGGCAAGGCGCACGAATCGATCGCCGCCATCCGCCAGCAGATGGACCAGCTCGTCGGTTACATGCTCGACCTCGGCAACAAGTCGCAGCAGATCGGCGCCGTCGTCGACATCGTGTCGGAGCTGGCCGAGCAGACCAACATTCTCGCGATCAATGCCACCATCGAAGCCGCGGGAGCGGGCGAGGCGGGAACCCGCTTCGCCGTCGTGGCGGATGAGATTCGCAAGCTCGCCGACCGGGTAGGAGGCTCCGCCAAGGAGATTCGCGGCCTGATCGAGGACATCCGCTCGGCCGTGAATACGAGCATCATGGCCACGGAGAGCGGCTCGAAGGCCGTCGACAGCGGATTGCGACACTTCAGCGACGTGGCCGCCGCGTTCAAGCAGATCGCCGAGCAGGTACGCACCACCGCGGATGCGGCACGCGAAATCGAGCTGTCGACGCAGCAGCAGGCGACTGCGGTCGAGCAGGTCAACGTGGCGATCGCGAGCGTTGCGCAGGCGACGCGGGAGACCGAGGCAAGCACCGCCCAGACCCATCAGACGGCGAGCGAGCTCGCGAGCCTCTCGCAGGTCCTCATGCGGCTCATTCGACCGCCGGCCGCGACGGGCGCATGATCCGCGATCCCTACAGGTACTTCCGGATCGAGGCGCGGGATCTGATCGCGCGCCTCAACCAAGGAGTGCTCGCACTCGAACGGAGTGCGCCGGCAAAGGATGCGGTGCTGGGTCTGCTGCGCCTCGCCCACACTCTCAAAGGGGCGGCGCGCGTCGTCAAGGAGATCGAGATCGCCGAGATGGCGCACGGCCTCGAGGATGCGCTTGCGCGTCATCGCGAGCTGCGGGCGCCACTCAGTCACGATGAGGCGACAGCGCTCCTCGCGATGGTGGATGCAATCGCGGCGCGCGTCGCAGCGCTCCCTCCTGCACCCGTCGACGGCGAAGGGACCCCGGCGCAAGGGGCTCCGGCAGCCGCAAGGCGCTCCGATGAGGAGCTCGGACTGCTGGGCGCGGACATCTCCGGTGTCGACTCGCTTCTCGGGAGCATTACCGAAGCGAGCGCGCGGACCGCCGGACTGCGCCGCTCGCTCGAGGCGGCAGAGCGGGCGGGACACCTCGCGACACTGCTCCTGCAGCAGCTCGATGCCCGGCGTGCGGATGCCGCTGCAGCCGGGGATGTACGGGTGAAGGCTCGCGGCACCGCTCAGGAACTGCGAGCGGCCGTGGAGCAGATTGCACACTCACTGCGTGCGGACGTCGACCAGCTCGACCGCGAGCTCGCAGGAATGCGCGAGTCGGCGGAACGATTGCAGCTCGTGCCAGTGAAGGCGGTGATGGGTCGCCTCGAGCGCGTCGCGCGGGATGCAGCCCTGGCCGCGCAGCGAGAGATCCGCTTCAGCGCGCAGGGCGGTGAGGTGCGCCTCGATGCCAGGGTGCTCGGCGTCATCCTTCCGGCGCTCGTGCAGCTGGTGCGCAACGCCGTCGCACATGGCATCGAGCCGGCCTCCGAACGGCGGCGCGCGGGGAAAGCCGCCGAGGGAACGGTCGCGCTGGAGGTGACCCGGCTGGGCCGCACCGCGAGATTCGTCTGTCGGGACGACGGCCAGGGGATCGATCTCGATGCGGTCGCCCGGATCGCGCAGCGTCGCGGGCTTCTGCCACAGGATGCGACTGCCCCGGATGCGGCGCAGCTCATCCGGTTGCTCCTGCACGGGGGCATTTCAACGGCTGCAGACGTTACCGAAGTAGCCGGACGGGGCGTCGGACTCGACGTGGTGCGCGAGGCGGTCGAGAGGCTCGGGGGCAGCATCGAGGTGCATACCGAGCGCTTGCGCGGTACGAGCGTGGAAATTCTGGTTCCGGTATCGATGGCCTCCGTGGACGCACTCGTCGTCGAATCTGCGGGCATCACGACGGCTGTTCCCCTGGAGGCGATACGCCGGGTCGTGCGCCATCGCGAGAGCGACGTTCTTCGGAGTGCAACGGAGGATGCCGTGGCGAACGACGGACAGGTCCTGCCGCTCGTACCGCTTTCGCAAGCGCTCGGGTTCGATGCTCCTGCACAGGACTTGCGCGCGGTGACGGCAGTTATCGTGCAGTGTCCGGCAGGTACCGCATCCCTCGCAGTGGATCGCATCGTAGGCGAACGTCACATCGTCGTCCGGCCGCTGCCAGAGCTTGCGCCTGCTTTCCCTTTCGTTGCAGGCGCGTGGCTCGACTCGCGCGGCAATGCGCAACTGGTCCTGGATCCCGACGAGCTGGTCGCAGCAGCCCGTAACATGCCGCGCGTGGCCCCGCAGCCGGCACCGAAGGCACCGCCCCTTCTCGTGATCGACGACTCGCTCACGACGCGGATGCTGGAACAGAGTATCCTCGAGTCCGCGGGCTTCGAGGTCGATCTGGCGGCATCCGGAGAACAGGGTCTCGAAATGGCCCGGGCGCGCCGCTACGGCGCGTTCCTGGTCGATGTCGAGATGCCGGGCATGGACGGGTATGCGTTCATCGAGCACGTGCGCGCCGATCCCGCCTTGCGGGAGATTCCCGTGATCCTGGTGACTTCCCGTGGCGCTGCGGAGGAGCGTCAGCGCGGTCTGAGCGCCGGGGCGGCGGCGTACATCGTCAAGAGCGAGTTCGACCAGGAGCAGCTGCTGGCCACTATCCGCCGATTCATCGGACTCACATGAGCCGCATACGAGCCCTGGTCGTCGAAGACTCGCTCACGGTCCGCCGTCACCTGTGCGAGGTGCTGGCGTCCGACCCTGAGATCGAGGTCGTCGGCGAGGCAGACGACGGCCAGCGCGCCATCGAGCTGTGCCAGACGCTTCGGCCGGACGTCGTCAGCATGGACATGGTGCTGCCGGTGATGAGCGGTCTCGCCGCCACCGAGTACATCATGGCGTATTGTCCCACGCCGATTCTCATCGTCTCCTCTTCGGCCAATCGGGGCGAGCTCTTCCATACCTACGATGCGCTGGCGGCCGGCGCCGTGGACGTGCTCGAGAAGCCTCGGGGCGACGAGCCCGATGGTGAGTGGGAGCGAATGTATCGCGCGACCATCAAGCTCGTCGCGCGCATCTCCGTGATCATGCATCCGCGCGCGCGGCTCGCATCCGCGATCGCATCCTCCCGCAGGAGTCGCGAGCTGCCGGCCGCCCGCCCTGCGGGTGAGGCGGGATATCGGATCGTGGCGATCGGCGCTTCCACCGGGGGACCTGGCGCTGTCGTGAAGCTCCTGCACAGCCTCCCTGCGCCATTCCCGCTGCCGATTCTCCTGGTGCTGCATATCGGAAAGCCGTTCGGTACGGCATTTGCCGAATGGCTGGACGCACAGACCGAGCATCGTGTCGTGCTTGCGCCCGACGGGGAACCTGTCACCAGCTTCGCCGGCAGAATCGTCTTGGCGCCGCCCGATCGACATCTCGTGGTGCGGGCCGGCCGCCTGCGATTGACGGATGACCCCGAGCGCGCCTCATGCCGTCCTTCGATCGACGTGCTGTTTGAGTCTCTGGCCACGGAGTACGGTGCTTCGTGCATCGCCTGCCTGCTCACCGGCATGGGGCGTGACGGCGCCGCGGGATTGTTCGGAATCCGCCAGGCCGGCGGCCTCACCATGGCCCAGGACGAGGCCAGCTCCGTCGTATACGGCATGCCGCGCGAGGCGATTCGCCTGGACGCTGCCGTTCATGTGCTGTCTCCGCGGGAAATAGGCGCCATGCTGGCGTCTGCGGTGCGCCTGCAGTCAGCCAGGTGAGAGTGCGGCGGATGAGCCAGCGCGTGCTCATCGTGGATGATAGCCTCACGGTCCGCATGGATCTCGCGGAGGCCTTCGAGGACGCGGGATTCGAATCCGTCACCTGCGGAACTCTGGCCGAGGCGCGGGCCCATCTGGACCGCGAGCGCTTCGCTCTCGTCATCCTCGATGTGCGACTGCCCGATGGCGATGGCATCGAGCTGCTCCGCGAGATCCGCGCCTCGCCTGCAACGGACCCTGCGCTCATGCTGCTGTCGGCCGAAACCGAGGTGAGCGACCGGATCCGGGGATTGTCGACCGGCGCAGACGAGTACGTGGGCAAGCCTTATGAGCGCGGTTACGTCGTCTTCCGCGCCCGCGAGCTCCTGCGCAAGCGCCGGCCTGCAAGTTCCGGGCGTGCCCTGGTTCTCGTCATCGAGGACAGCCCGACGTTTCGCGAGGAGCTGCATCGAGCCCTGGAAAGCGACGGGTACCTGGTGGCGTCTGCCGCCACGGGCGAGGAAGGGCTGCGCATGGCCGCCGACATGCGCCCGGCGGCGATCATCGTGGACGGTGCACTGCCCGGAATCGATGGCGCAACGGTCATCCGGCGGCTGCGCCTCGACGCCGCGCTGCGCCGCATTCCCTGCCTGCTCCTGACGGCCTCCATGGACCGCAACGCGGAGCTCCAGGCTCTGGAGGCGGGAGCCGACACCTTCGTTCGCAAGACCGAGGACGTTGCCGTCGTGCTTGCGCGCCTTCGGGCGCTGCTGCGCCCGACAGACGGCGCCGGTGCGGAGGTGCCGGAAAGCGTGCTGGGTCCGAAGAAGATCCTGGCGGTGGACGACAGCCCGACCTATCGCGACCAGGTCAGTGAAGTGCTGCGCTCGGACGGCTGCGAAGTGGTCGTGGCGCGCTCCGGTGAGGATGCGCTGGAGCTCCTGGCCGTCGAGCGGTTCGACTGCGTCCTGCTGGATCTCACGATGCCCGGTCTCGGTGGCGAGGAGAGCTGCAGGCGGATCAAGTCGGAGCCGCGGCTGCGAAATCTGCCGGTCATCATTGTCTCGGCGCTGGAGGAGCGCAGCGCAATGCTCCGCAGCTTCGCCTGCGGAGCCGATGACTACATCGTCAAGTCGAGCGACTACGAAGCCTTGCGCGCGAGAGTGCGGGCACAGCTTCGGCGGCGCCAGTTCGAGGAGGAGAATCAGAGAATCCGCGAGCAGGCCCTGCGCGTGCAGATGGAAAGGGCGGCAGCGCAGGCCGCGCGCGAGCTGGCCGAGACGCGTGCGGCACTGGTGCGCGAGCTCGAGCACAAGAACCGCGAGCTCGAAGCTTTCAGCTACTCGGTGTCCCACGACCTGCGGGCGCCGCTGCGCGCCATTGCCGGCTTCAGCCAACTGCTGCTCGATGACTATGTCGACCGGCTGGATGAGCGCGGACGCGGCTATCTGGAGCGCATATGCTCCACGGCCCAGCGCATGGATGAGATCATCGAGGACCTGCTGAAACTCTCACGTCTCGGCCGCATGGAGCTCAGGCGGGAAAGGATGGACCTTTCGTCCATTGCGCGGGAAATCGCAAACGGGCTGCGCAAGACGGTTCCCGACAGACAGGTGAAGATCGTCATCCAGGATGGCCTCGTCGCGGATGCCGACCCGCGCCTGGTGCGTATCCTGCTCGAGAATCTGCTCGGTAACGCATGGAAGTTCACATCGAGAACTGCGCAACCCGTCATCGAGCTTGCCACTCTGGATGAGCCGGACGGGCCGGTGTACTTCGTGCGCGACAACGGGGTCGGCTTCGAGATGGCGTATGCCAACCGGCTGTTCGTGCCCTTCCAGCGGCTTCACAGCGAAGCAGAATTCTCCGGCACGGGCATCGGCCTGGCGACCGTGCATCGGATCGTCGAGCGCCATGGCGGACGGGTATGGGCGGAGGCCGCGCCGGGGAAGGGCGCAACCTTCTATTTCACGTTGAAGGCGAAGATGCGCGATGTCGCCCCATGAGCGCCTGGTCTTCGCTCGCGAGCATCGTCTCGATGTCCTCCCTCGGGCGCGGCGGGCCGACCAGGTAGCCCTGAACGAGATGGCATCCGGCTTCCTTCAGCCAATCGAGCTGTGCGGCCGTCTCGACGCCCTCGGCCACGGTCGCAAGGTCGAAAGCACGCGCGAGCCCGATGATCGTCGAGACGAGGGTGGCGGCGGACGCATCATCCGGCAGGCGGCTGGTGAAGGAGCGGTCGATTTTCAAGGTATCGACGGGCAGCCGCGCGAGGCGGCCCAGCGACGAATACCCCGTGCCGAAGTCGTCGAGCGCGATGCGTACGCCGAGAGTGCGCAGCTCGCGCAGCCTCTGCACGAGCAGTCCCGACTCCTCCATCAGCGTGCTCTCGGTAACCTCGAGGTCGATTCCGCAGCCGGACCCGCTGGCGTCACCGAGCAGCTCCAGGAGGCGCTCCATGAACCCGCGCTCTCGCAGCTGGATCGGCGAGACATTGACGGCGATGCGCACCTCGCGCAGTCCCAGGGCACGCCAGCGACGTCCATCGGCGATTGCCTGCTGCAGCACCCAGTCGCCGGCGGGCACGACGAGTCCCGTCGATTCGAGCACCGACAGGAACTGCGCAGGTGAAATCAACCCGCGCTCGGGGTCGCGCCATCTGAGCAGCGCTTCGAGCCCATCGATCGTTCCCGTGACGATGTTGACCTTCGGCTGGTAGTACAGCACGAACTGTCCGGCATCGAGCGCCCTGCGCAGCCGATGCTCGAGCGCCAGGCGCTGTGCGAGCTCCGAGCTGAGGCCCGTCCGGTATCGCAGGTACTGCTCGCCCGACTCGCGTGCGTGGCGCAATGCAGCCTCGGCATTCTGCACGAGCACGTTCGCCTCCTGGCCATCCTCGGGATAGCGCGCCAACCCCGACTGGACCGAAACCGGAATCTGCCGTCCCTCGACCGTGAACGGCCGCTCGAAGAGTTGCGCAAAGTAGTCCTTGAGGTGGTGCAGGGCGTCCGGATCCGCGCTGTACTGATTGAGGACGATCGCGAACGTGCCGCCGCCGAGATGACCGATCAGCTCCGGGCGCTCTGCGCGACGCCTGAGGCGATCCGCGACGAGCTGCAGCAACGCGTCGCCGACGTGTCGCCCGAACGAATCGTTGACCGCGCTCAGCCCCTTGATATCGAACACTGCCACTGCCGGGGCGGGCAGAGGGGTAACCTGGCGGGCGAGCAGCTGTGCCAGCCGCTCGCACAGAAGCGAACGCTTCGCGAGCCCCGTCATCGGATCGAAGTAGGACAGGAAGCGAACCGCATCCTCCTTGTGCAGGTACTGCAGGGCGAAGGAGACGTTCGCGGCGATCTCGCGCAGCATGCGCAGCTCCTCGTCGCCGAGGAGCGCCGAATGCCCCGAAGTGAGCTCGAATGCTCCGACGGGCGTACCGTCCACCAGGAGTGGAAGCACGACCGTCGCGCGGCTCGACGATTGCATGGGACCGGCAGGTGTATCCGTCGCGGGGCACGCATGAGAGGTCGGGCTGTACACGAAGACTTCGCCGCTGCGCAGGACGGCACCGATCGCACTCGTGTCGTGCTCGGGACGTTCGGCGATGGTGAACTGGAGCCGATCCATCGCCTCGTTTGCCACGCCGCTCCAGGCCACCGGACGCGCAGTCCGCGTTCCCGGCTCGATCATGGCCACGACGGCGGTGTTGTAGCCGCCAACCTCGATGGCGAGCCGACACACCTCCTGCAGCAAGTCCATGCGCTCGCGCGTGCGTGCCACGACAGCGTTCACGCCCGAGAGGAGCTGCAGCACGCGGGTCAGTCGCTGCACTCGCTCCTCGGCGGCGCGCCGGGCGCGCCGCTCTTCGGCCTGCTCCAGCGCACGCCGGACCGCCGGCGGGAGTCTCGCGGGATTCGTCTTCAGAACATAATCCATCGCGCCACGCTTGAGCGCCTCGATCGCAAGCTCTTCGCCCATGGTGCCGGAGAGGAAGACGAACGGCGTCTCGGGGACCTCGCGCTGGGCGATCTCGAGGGCGCCGAGTCCATCGAAGCCGGGAAGCGTGTAATCGGAGAGGATGATGTCGGGCCTGAACTCGTGCAGCGCCCGGGAGAAGTCCGCCCGGGTCTCTACGCGTTTCCACAGGCAGCGGATGCCGCTTCGTTCGAGCCGGTGTACGGCCAGCTCGGCATCCGTCACCTCATCCTCGAGAATGAGCAGGCGCGTTGGCGCTGTCTGGTCCATCGAGTATTCGGGGCGCAAGCCTTTGAAGGGCCTCGATGCGCTCATCGCCTCGGTCTTTCGGCAAGATTGCCGCGGGCGAGATACCGGGCGCAAGATGAGACGGAGGTCGGCTCCGGACGGGAAATCGCTCGCTGCAGCTTCCGCGAGGCGGGGCCGCCTCGGGACGATATGTTGCGATTCGTGATCAGCCTCACGCCAGCCAGCCTGACGCTCCTTATACAATGCCGCACCTGCGGCCCGGAACCCCGCCTCCGTTCCGGTGCCCACGCGCCGCCAAAGCGGCGCTCCACCGCCTGAAACCTGCGGCCGATCTCCGGGGCCCCATTCCCGCCCTGCATGTCCGTGCGCCTGCTGCACCTCGTTGCAGCGAGCAGGATTGCGCACACCCCGAGTGTTCTCGGGGAAGACCGGATCCGATCATGCGCTCACAACGCACCCATGTGCTCGATACGAACCCGGGACACCGAGGGTACGCGAGTCCCGGCGCGACGACAGGAGTCGGACCGAAGGGCAAGCTCCGTCGCACTCCCGAGCTCTGCCTGCCTCGCGAGCTTCGCTCGCTCGTGCTTCACTACCAGCCCATCGTCGACACGGTCACCGGGCAGATCGCGAGGGCGGAGGCGCTCCTGCGATGGCATGATCCGGAGCGTGGCCTGATGACGCCGGCCGAAATCCTGCCCCATTTCGATTCGCCGAAGCTGATGATTCCGCTGGGCCAATGGGTGCTGCACCAGGTGGCGGCCGACTGCTGCCACTGGCGCGAGGCAGGCTGCGGGCCGATTCGCATCGCAGTCAATGCTTCGCCGTCCCAGCTGCACTGCCCTGAGTTCATCGAAGCCTGCCTGGAGACCACCGCCGCGTGGACCGATGAGAGCTACGGGCTCGACATCGAGATCACCGAAGACGCCTTTCAGGGCGATGCGTCCGAGGCGTTGAGCAGCCTCCAGAGATTGCGAAGCGCGGATGTGCGCATCGCCCTCGACGACTTCGGTACCGGTTATTCGTCACTCGAACGGCTCGCCAACCTGCCCGTGGATACGCTCAAGATCGACCGGTCGTTCACCGCCAGACTGCCGGGCAATTCGCGCACGGCGGCCGTGGTGTCGATGATCGTCAGTCTCGCACGGAGCTTGAAACTGACGACCATCGCGGAAGGCGTGGAGACACCGGAGCAGTTCGAATGGCTCAGGCAGGTCGGATGCGACTACTCCCAGGGATTCCTGCACTACAGACCGCTCGCCGGGATCGGGCTCGAGCAACTCCTGCGAGATCGCGGCGCGCGGGAGTCGTCGGCAGCCGATCGGCCCGCCGGTACGGAGAACATCCAGGACATCGAGTGGCTCATCGATTCCCTCATCTCCTCGATCGGGTACGTCCCGGCGAATGCTCAGCCGCTGCGCGAGCCGTCCCTGCTACCGCCGAGGCTCCAGGCAATAGCGCGAGAGACGATCAGGGAGAGCGCCTGGCGTGCGTGGCAAGTGGGAAATCACACGCGCTTCGTGCGGGCGCAACGCTGCACGCACGTAGCGCGCAAGTTGCAACGTCCAGCCCTTCAAGCATGGTTCTACGATACGGATGGCAAATGCGCCGCGGCGGGAGTGTGGACGCTCGGCCCTGGCGGCAAGTGGCGGTTATACGATGCAGTTACGCCACGATCCGCGGCTCCGGTCGGCGCCGCCGCGCCCGAGGGCTTCGACGCGGAGACGGAGGGCAACTAGAGATGGATACCGTCAGATTGCGCAGCGCGCAGCAGCCCTCGCGCGTGGAGCGCCTGCTGGATTCCTACGTGCTGAGCACGATCGACATGCCGGAAGGCGTCCGACGGATACGCGATCGCAGCGAGCTGCCGAGCGGCCTGCAGCGGGGCATACGGAACGCCGAGCGAACGGGTCAGGCCTGGAGCGCCTGGACTGACGACTGGCGCATCTGGTGCTTCACGGGTGAGATGTCGCTGCCGTTGTCGCGGGAGAGAGGCCAGCCCGTTCTGAGAATCAGATCGTACGATCAGTCGGGGCGGATAATCGAGTGTGGAGTGTGGGTGAACCTGCGCCATGGAGCGTGGCAGCGCTGCACGGGATAGGAGAGAATGAGCGCCCGGTCCGTCGGATCAGAGGTCGGGATGCGACAAGAGGGCGGGCTGCGACAGGAAGCCGGTCGGTCGTTCGCCGCCTCTCTCATTGACATCATCTGCTGTCTGTATATCGTATACCAATAACTGCAGGCAGCGCTCGACTCCGTGCGGACTTTCCCGGCGACGTCCCCCCGTATTTGAGTAGCACGGCGATCTAGAGTCCAATCCCCAACGACAAGGAGATTGGACGTGAAGAAGCGTTTTACCGAGGAACAGATCATCGGCTTCCTGCGTGAGGCCGAGGCTGGCGTGGCGGTCAAGGACCTGTGCCGCCGGCACGGCTTCAGCGAAGCCTCGTACTACCTGTGGCGCAGCAAGTTCGGCGGCATGAGCGTGCCCGACGCCAAGCGGCTCAAGGAGCTGGAGGCGGAGAACACCCGGCTGAAGAAGCTGCTGGCCGAGCAGATGTTCGAGAACGACGTGATCAAGGACGCCCTGCGAAAAAAGTGGTGACCGCACCGGCCAGGCGCGAGCTGGTGCGGCATCTGGTGGGCAAGGGACTGAGCGAGCGACGATCGCTGGCGGTGGTGCGCATGAGCGCCAGCGCCTACCGCTATGCGCCGCGTCCGGACCGCAATGTCGAACTGCGGGCGCGGATCCTGGCGCTGGCGCAGCGGCACAAACGCTACGGCGTCGGGATGATCCACCTCAAACTCAGGCAAGCGGGGCTGCTCGTGAACTGCAAGCGCGTTGAACGGCTGTATCAGGAAGCGAGGCTGCAGGTGCGGCGGCGCAAGCGCAAGAAGATATTGCCGGGCGAGCGCCAGCCGCTGGTGCGGCCGAGTGCGGCCAATCAGGTGTGGTCGATGGACTTCGTGTTCGACCGCACCGCCGACGGGCGCGCCATCAAGTGCCTGACGATCGTCGATGACGCCACCCACGAAGCGGTCGCGATCGAGGTGGAGCGTGCGATCTCAGGACTTGGCGTGACGCGCGTGCTCGACCGTCTGGCGCGCTCGCGCGGGCTGCCGCAGGTGATCCGCACCGACAACGGCAAGGAGTTCTGCGGCAAGGCGATGGTCGCCTGGGCGCACGCGCGTGGCGTGCAGTTGCGCCTGATCCAACCGGGCAAGCCGAACCAGAACGCCTACGTCGAGTCGTTCAACGGCCGCCTGCGCGACGAGTGCCTCAACGAACACTGGTTCACCCACCTGCTGCACGCCCGGACCGTCATCGAGACCTGGCGCCGGGAGTACAACGAGGAGCGACCAAAGAAGGCATTGGGCGGACTGACACCGAGCGCCTACGCCAGGCAACTGGCATCGGCTACCATCCAACCCGGACTCTAGATCGAACCGCTACTGAAAGCGGGGGGACGTCGGAAGCGCATAAGGGCGACGATCAATCGGGCGACTTCCACTCTTCCGGCCAGAGTGGCTGCTACTTGCTTTGGTATGAGCAGCTCGGCAGTGACATCGAAGCCATAGCCGCCTCGAGCGGCCTTCCAGGGTCCAGGGTGCGCCTGCCCTGGTTGAGCGGGTGCAAACGCTACCAAAAACGGCGCCATTAAATGCGCGTAGGTACGGCGAAGGACGATCCCTTCCCCAAGATCGATCTGGTCAACTTCTAGCTGCAGGCCGGAAAGCCCGGCGTACACCTCGCCGTCAGGAAAACGTGTCATCTTCTTCCTTGCTGTCTAACGGCTGAATTAAGCCGCGCCGCGAAGCGGCGTCGGCTTGAATGAGTTGTTAGGGTGCACTTGCGGTCGCACCCTGGAGTCGCTCCAACTTTCTCAGTTTGTGGACTAGGAGCCTTGCTCCGCTCTCATCCACGAAGTCTTCGTACATGACGGTGTTGTCTCGAAAATGCAGATCCAGCCGATTCAAGACGGCTCTTAGTGCAGCGAGCATCTCCTCTACCAAGGTCCTGCTAATGCCGCTCAGGGGATCGGAATTGCGGTTGCTGAGGTAGTCGTGATCCTGATGCGCGATGCGCTTGTTTCGATGCTCGCGGGCAAACTCCGCTGCAACCAGTGCTTTGTCACAGAGTTCCTGCACCTCGCCCTGCAACTTTGTATCGGAGATCAGCAGAGGTAGAGACTGGATCGTGAGATTCTTCTTCTTGCCTGTGGTTGGCGGATCCGTCATCCGAGAGACACCCAATAAAACGCTGTCCCACAGTTCGTCTTGAACGATTTTGAAGAAGAGGCCAGAGGTCCGATTAAGGAGTTGGACTGTGGCAGGGTCGTCACCAAATAGCTGGCGGTACTGTTGCCAAAGAACGTGAAGTTCCACGAGCTTTCGGTACAGCTCGTAGAAGCTGGCCCCAAGCTCTTCTCCCATCGCGGAGATGTAATCACTACGTACTTCATCCATGGACCGAGTGACCATTGGTGTGCGCCCTAACGCTTGAATTAAGCCGTGCCGCGAAGCGGCATCGGCTTGAATGAATTGTTAGATTTCAGATTGCGGAGAACGGAATTACGCATTCTCGGTTGGTAGTAAGTGAAACGAGCTGATAGAGAAACTGGCGCGGAGTCAGGCTGACAAACTCACTCACCAACGGACGGAGGCTGCCTTCCAGCAACTCCTTTATTTCCAAGGGACGGTATCGCGCTGCACTGCCCAAGTAGAACATGGCCATCAGAGAGTAGGCCAAGTGCGGAACATCACCCGGGCGAAGGTCTACGTAATACCTATAGCCCTGCGGGGTCAAGATTGGAACTACGTCAAGATTTTTGTACTCGCGAAGAATGTTCTTGTACTTTTTGTCAAGATTATTCTTCGTAAAGGATTTCCGCCTAGTGGCTCGGTACACAATCTTGTTGTCGCGAGGATACCCTTGCTTGAAGTACTTCGCCCGCTCTCCTCTCAAGAACCGACTAGTGTCGACCTTTGCTTCCTGCTCCTTATCGAAAATTACTTCGGTAAAGAGGAAGTCCTTTGCGGCATTCACCTGGAACTCAATATTCACCGGCAAGAGCTTTCGTTTGGCGAGATGGCCCAGGCTCACGTAGATGCCGTGCACTTCTGGAACATGTGAGATGGCTTGCCTGAAATCGAACTCCGTGGGTGCCTTTATTTCTTTGCCAAGGGATTCGCAAAAGTGCGCAAAGACGTTGAATGCATTTTTCATTTTTGGCCTTGCTTCGATGGTCAGTTTCTTGCCAATCGGAAGCATCAGGCCGTGATGCTCAAAGGTTGTTTCTAGATCTGCCCCACCCATTGAGAGATAGGCTTTGACCAGGTCCAGCATGCCGTAGTAGTAGAGCGTTCCCTGAGCTGGCAGTGGGACGCTCTGGGCTGCTTTGTAGAAATCTTCAGCCAACGATGCATAGTAGATGGCACGCTCTATCCGCTCACGATTAACGCCACGCTTCTTGGCAAGGCTCGTTTGAAGGTAGGAGTTCAGGAATGCCCAAGGATCACTGGTCAAGACGTGTTGTTCGCCAGCATCAAGCGTTACAAACGAATAGCGCAGACGATTGTAGTTGTGGAGAGCTAGCTCCCCCTTCTCAACGGCACGCGACATCTCTCCCCCTGAAATCTAACACCGGAATTAAGCCGCGCCGCGAAGCGGCGTCGGCTTGAATGAATTGTTAGATTGCAATGCCGCGAACAACACAAGCAGCGGACGCAATGCTAAGTCCGGATTGGAACAGAACAAGAAGAAACTGAATCTGGCTGGTCTTTGCATGGTGGCGTCCTGTGACCGCAAAGTCACCGGCCTTTGCCTTTGCAGTCATACGGGCATTAAAGCTACTCAGCGGCCAGAAAAGCCCCTGCCTGACTTGTTCGTACATTGAGTCTACGTCCAGGGGAATCGCCCCGCTTGCGAGCTCTTTGCCAATGCCTCGTCCATCCTCTCCGGCCGCAGTACCAGCAGCCACGTAAGCTGCGAGCAATTTCTGGGCCGCAGCGAAAGCGGCGGCAACGAGAAATAGTCCAGCCCCTAGCTTGAGATTTGATGCATTGATGTGCTCGCTCACTGTTCCGAAGTTGGCAATCAGCAAGCCAAAGACCGCGCCAAAGCCTGCCAGCAGCCACCCTGAGAATGTATCAAGAGAGGAACTGAGCCGATGAGCGCCAAGCGAGAGAATGCGACTTGCGGCCAAGCTGGTATTCAAAGCGATCGCTTCTTTCTCGTCCACCGCGATCCTCCCCAATTGCAATCTAACACTCGAATTAAGCCGCGCCACGAAGTGGCGTCGGCTTGAATGAATGGTTAGGGCTGATGCCCGGAAACATTGGCAGCGTTGGGCTGTTGTGCCGCAACAACGTTAGCTTTGATTTGCTCACTACCTAGGGTCGAGGATCGCTGATGATCAAGGATCTCCTTGAGCGCTGCGATTCTGTAGCCAGCAGTGTCCTCGGTGAGTCCTGATGCGAGCGACTCAGCAATTGTAGCAAGGCGATCTGAAAAGGCGGCTCGGCTTTTCGCCTCTTCAAGTGCGACCTTCTGCGCTATGACCTCTGGCCGCGCCTGAATCAGATTGATCGCAGCGTTATTGATGTCGTTCTGCCAAGAAAGCATCTTGTCTTTGATCTCCGCTAGAGCGGAGTCGGCTCTACGCGCTTGTTGGCTAGCGAGAACCCAGAAGACTATCGCCAGCATCAGGCTCGCTACTGATGCGATTGTTCCCACCAGGTTGAGATCAACTGTCATATCAGCCCTAACGTTTGAGTTAAGCCGCGCCGCGAAGCGGTGTCGGCTTGAATGAATTGTTAGCGCTGTCTAGTTCGGCATGTGAAGCTGAAGGAATGCATTGGCCCCGGCCGAAAAACGTGCGCCAATCCAGTTATCCGCCTTGAACTCGCTGGGAGTGCGCTCCAGCACCACCTCAGCTATGGTCGTTAAAACTTTTTTAAATTCATCGGGAGAGAGGAACATGGCCTTCCGAGTCTCTGCATCAGTTTTAACGGCGATGGCCAAGAGGAAATCGCGGAAGTCACCATTTGCTGTTTTAGTTAGCCGTATCAGCTCTGCTTCGCCAACTTGGTGCGAGATAACAGGCTTCGCGGCGTAGAAGAAGGCCCACTCGTCATATGACCAGTCCGTACCTCGCAGTATTGAGCGAACTTTTTCTTCTGGCTGGTTGCGGTAAAGGTTGGCTAGGTTTGTTGAGATACGTCCAAGAATTCTTTTGAGTTGCCAGCGAGAAATGGAAATCACTAGTGGCCCTTTCTTAACAACGCGAACATGTGTGATGGCGCTAACGCTTGAGTTAAGCCGCGCCGCGAAGCGGCGTCGGCTTGAATGAATTGTTAGGCATCACTGCCTGGGATTTGGTGTGGAAGGCAATGCGATAGGAACTACAAACTTCAGTCGCGTGACGGAAGAATTCGTTGCATCCGATTGCCCTTGAGACCCCAAGCCCACGATGCCGGTGAACACCCCAATTCCGCCCTTGGTTTGAGTTCCTTCGGTTACGGTAACCGCAACGTCGAACTCAATGGTTTCGATAGAAGCTCCGTTTCTTGGATCAGAGCGAGCCGATGCGTTGTTCGCATTGAGGATCTGTCTCTCTGGGTTTATTCGAGCGCCCTTCTCGGCAGCGTAGGCCATAGCTTCGTTTACGCCATCAACGATCTGTTTGATGGACTCCGCAACGAAATCCTTCAGCTGCATTGACCTCTCCGTGTGATGCCTAACACCTGAGTTAAGCCGCGCCGCGAAGCGGCGTCGGCTTGAACGAATAGTTA
>ERZ777003.2455-NODE-2455-length-21474-cov-4.794995_pt1 | contig 21474 bp, 19 predicted proteins | sample MGYA00374956_ERZ777003 | MGnify/ENA primary metagenome ERZ777003 (study PRJEB29302, sample SAMN06268252) | bioreactor metagenome | isolation source: Joint BioEnergy Institute, California, USA | place: USA:Joint BioEnergy Institute, California, USA | collected... | reverse complement strand
CGGGTAGGGGATGAAGTCGATCTTGCTGAGGGCCTGGTCCTGACCGGCGGACTCCATGACGAAGGTGCCGTAGCCCAGGAGGCGTCCCATCAGGGTGCGCTCGAAGCGCATGTCGGTGACCTTGCCCAGCGGCATCATGTTCACCTGCCGGGTGATCAGACCGTTGGTCCCCAGCAGGCGCGCGGAGGTGATGACGAAGTAGTCGACCGACCACTCCGCGACCTTCCAGACGAACCACACCAGTACCAGCAGCCACAGCCACCAGATGACGGCCAGTACGGCTCCGCTCGTCACGATCGAGGTGTTGCTCAGGATCCCCGCGGCGACCAGGCTGCCCAGCACGATCCCCGCCGGCCCGAGCAGCACGGCGGGGTGTCGGCGGATCGTGATGACCTGCTGCTCGTGGGGAAGCAGGTAGCGGTTGACCGACGCGGGCGCCGAATCACCCGGCGTGACAAGCTTCATGCGGGCTCACGCCCCTCACAGCAGGATGGTGTTCACGAACGTGGAGAGCGAGTTGGCCGCTCCGCCCAGCCCGGCGAAGACGTTCAGTACCAGATTGCCCACGGTCGCTGGCTGAGTCAGCAGGTAGAAGATGACGAAGGCGATGAGGGCGTACCCCAGCCATTTTTTCAACCTTGGCGGCATGAACGCACTCTCCCCACTAGACCGTGAAGACCCACTAACCCACCACGATTGTTGCATCGGGGACGGGACGCGTAAAGACAGAGGTTTGTCGTCGGCGTGCCGTCCCAGGTCGCAGAGTTGTGGTCGGGAACCTCGGCGGGTATTCGGTCAGCGCTGTTCTGCCAGGGCGAGGGCGAGGACCCGCAGATGCTGCCGGGCGATCCGCTCCACCAGGTCGGGGGTGGCGTAGCCGACCACGTCCTGCGCGCCGTGCCGGGCCGCGTCGATGCAGCGGAACACGGTGACCATCGGGTGCACGCCCTGGAACTCGTCGCTGAGGCGCAGGGCCACAGCGGCGAGGTCGCGCGGGATCGTGTTGTAGGTCTGGGACATGTCACTCCTCGGGAAGGCAGAGAACGGTCACAGGCGCCGGTCTCTCCTGGGCGGCGGGCGTTCACGGGGGAGGCGGGTGCGGCGCCGGCCCGCGGGCTGCGGGACCGCGCCGGACCCGCAGCCCGGTCAGAGTCCTGGGCGTCAAACGGGAGATGTCACGGTTTTTCTGACGGTTTTGACGGGGGGATTGTCGGGGGTCGGAACTATCTTTACCACAGCCCGTCTCCCGTGTATCTCGAATATGAATTCGAGTGACGCAAGAAACACCCGTGACCTGCGACGACAGGGGAATCTCAATTTTTGGCAAAAATAGTTTCAAGCCCGCGTCGCCAAAAAAGCCAAACCTGCCTTTTCTCCGCCGATGAGGAAAACATGGGAGGGAAACGCCCGGTCGGGGTCACACGGAGCCGTACAGGCGGTCCCCCGCGTCGCCGAGGCCGGGAACGATGAAGCCCTGGTCGTTCAGCCGCTCGTCCAGCCCGGCCGAGACCACCCGCACCCTGAGGTCGCTGCGCTCCCGCAACACCGTGTCCAGCTCGGTGCGCAGGTGCTCCACTCCCTCCGGGGCGGCCAGCAGGCAGATGGCGGTGACGTGGTCGGCGCCGCGCTCGACCAGCAGCCGCAGCGCCGCGGCCAGGGTGCCGCCCGTGGCCAGCATCGGGTCGAGCACGTAGCACTGCCGCCCGGACAGGTCCTGGGGCAGCCGGTCCGCATAGGTGACGGGTTGCAGGGTCTCCTCGTCGCGGGCCATGCCCAGGAAGCCCACCTCGGCGGTGGGCAGCAGGCGGGTCATGCCGTCCAGCATGCCCAGGCCGGCGCGCAGGATCGGCACGACCAGCGGGGCGGGACGGGAGAGCTGGACCCCGACCGCCTCGGCCAGCGGGGTCCGTACGGTGGCCTCGGTGACACGGACGTCCCTGGTCGCCTCGTAGGCGAGGAGCGTGACCAGCTCGTCGGTGAGCCGGCGGAAGGTGGGGGAGTCGGTGCGCGCGTCCCGCAGCGTCGTGAGCTTGTGGGCGATGAGCGGATGGTCCGCGACGAAGATCTCCATGGAAGACCAAACTATCGTTTCGGGCCGTCGCTAACGCATTCACCGGCAGAGCTTTTCCCGGCAACCCCGCTGCTGGCGGGGGTCAGGGGGCCGAGCGCCCGTACCCCAAGCGCGGAGGGCGTTCTGTTACGAATGGGGCGTCCGTTCTAATAGGAGACGTGAGCGCGGACTTCTACGACGGACTGGTCTTCCCGCAAGGCGAGCGGAGCGTGGGCGAAGACGGCCGTTTCGGTGACGTGGCAAGGGACGATCTGCGATTCTGGTCCGATCAGGGCCAGCCGGGTGGAGCGACGATGACGGAACTCGAACTGGACGACGACGGCTCGGGCGACTTCGCCGCCGTCGCCTACCGTGAGGAAGACTACTGGGAAGTCGACCCGCTTCCGGTCGCACTGACCCGCGACCTCAAGGGACTGCTGCACGCCCTGCGCCAACAGCCGAGCATCAGCGGGGCGATCGGACTGGTGGCGGTGGCCGACGACTTCTTCATCCTCGCCCGCGTCTACGGGCGCGACAACGTCAGCCTCTTCCTCTCCGACGTCACGGCGTCCGCCGACTGGAAGATCGCCCGCGACGTCCTGGAGTACCTGGACATCGACATCCCCGACGACGAGGAGGACATCGACCAGGTCCTGCCCGCCGGGGACATGTCGATCCTGGCCGACCTCGGACTGGACGAGATGGAACTGGGCGCCCTCGCCGGCGACCTCGACCTGTACCCGGACGAGGTTTTGGCCAGCATCTCCGAACGCCTCGGCTTCCAGGCGGCTTTCCAACGCGCGCTGGATGCGATGGGGTAGGACCAGCGCGGCGCGGGCGCCGCTCCGTACGTGTCCGAAGGAGTGCAGCAGACAGGAGTGCGGGGTGCCGGTTTTCGCAGCGGTCTTCTTCCGTACGGCGGACGGGTGGACGGGTACCGAGGTGGAGTTGGCGGATCTCGACGGCATCGACGACGTCGCCGACGCGATGCGGGACGCGGCGGCGGCCTCGGACGGTGACGGGACCGCCGTGGTGCTGGTGGCGGAGGCGGACGACGAGTGGTTCGGGATCGTCCGGCTCGACGACGCCGACGAGCCCCGGCCGTTCCTCTCCGACCTGCGGGCGGTGCACAGCCATCCGGCGGCCCGGCTGTTCCTGGAGTCTGACCGCCTGGCAGCGTCCGACGACGAGATCGAGGGGACCGGGCAGACCCCCTACCCCGAACCCGTCGGCGACAGCGAGCTGCTCGCCGACCTCGGCACCCCGGGCGAGGAGCTTCTGGCGCTGACCCAGCGCGAGGGAGTGCTGCCCGCGGACGCGCTCACCACCGTCGCCGACCGGGCCGGGTTCGCCGCGGCACTGGACGAGCTGCGGGCATGAGCACGGGACGGACCGGGGTCGACGCCGCGCTGCGCCTGGCGCTGGAGGAGGCCTACAAGACCTCCTCCAGCGGCGACGTCCCCGTGGGCGCCGTCGTGCTCGACCCGGACGGCGAGGTCGTCGGCGCCGGGCACAACGAGCGCGAGGCCACCGGCGACCCCACCGCGCACGCCGAGGTGCTGGCCCTGCGCGCGGCCGCCCGGCGGCTGGGCCGCTGGCGGCTCAACGGCTGCACCCTGGCGGTCACCCTGGAACCGTGCACGATGTGCGCGGGCGCGACCGTGCTGGCGCGGATCGAGCGGCTCGTCTACGGCGCCCGCGACGACCGCGCCGGGGCGGTGGGCTCCCTGTGGGACGTGGTCCGCGACCGCCGCCTCAACCACCGTCCCGAGGTCGTCCCCCCGGACCTGGTCGACCCGGCACTGTCGGCCGAGTGCAGTCGAATCCTTACCGAGTTCTTCACACACCGCCGTGTCCGGTAGAGTTGTCCGCGGTGGAGTCGCATAGCGGCCGAGTGCGCACGCCTCGAAAGCGTGTGAGGGGCGACCCTCCGTGGGTTCAAATCCCACCTCCACCGCCAGACGCCGGTGCCTGCCCAGGCAGACACCCAGGCAAGAGAATCGGAAGGCCGGTTCTCGGCACCCGTGACACGGGAGCCGGGACCGGCCTTTTCGCTGCCCGCCCCCGGCCAGGACAACGGCCCGGCCGCAGACCCGCCCCGTCCTCGAAGCCCCGGCAGCCCTCGCGCGGGTGAGGACCGTCGACCGTCAGTTCCCCACACGGCAAAACACCGGGGACGGCTTCGTCGGACAGGCGTCCAGCATGGTGCAGCGCCGGGCAGGAGGGCTGCCGGGCCTCCCGGCCGAAGCGGACCGGAAGGTTCACCGCCTCCATCAGCCCCGACGTGGCCACCCTCACCCTCTCCCATGGTTCTGGGGGCAGAACAGGCATCTGTTCTGCCCCCAGAACCATGATCGTCGAGGCCGTGCCGATGGTCGGCCGTAAGGAAACCCGCCCAGGCCGCTGTTGAAGTCCCAGGGCATCAAGTGTGCTCCCCGCGCACGCGGGGACGGCCCGCCCCGGCCCTCGGGCCGGGGCCTCATTCCGCCGGAGGGCTCCACGGTGCCTGGACCTGTTCGACGGGAAGTCCGCGGCGGGCCAGGAGCGCCCGGCCGGGGGGCAGCCTGCGCGGGGCCACCCCGTTGGCGAGGCGTCCTTCCATGCGGTCGCCGGAGAACAGCAGGGCCGGAACGGCCATGTCGCTGAGGGTCTGGAGCAGCGGCTCGTACATCGCCCGCGACGCGCCGCCGGTGCGGCGGGCCACGATCAGGTGCAGGCCCAGGTCCCGCCCCTGCGGGAGGAAGTCCACGAGCGGCGCCAGCGGGCTGCCGGAGCGGTTGTTGACCAGGTCCAGGTCGTCGACGACCACGAAGACCTCCAACCCCTGCCACCAACTGCGCTCCCGCAACTGCCGGGGGGTGACGTCCGGCCCCGGCAGCCGCTTCTTGAGCGAGTTCGCCAGGTCGGCCGCGGCGGCCTGGGTGTGCTGCGGCCCGGTGCAGTAGGCCAGCAGGTGCTTCTCCCCCACCAGGCCCAGGTGGGCGCGCCGGTAGTCGACCAGCACGATCCCCACCTGCTCGGGGGGACGCGACGCGAGCTGCCGCAGCAGGGCGCGCAGCAGCGTGCTCTTCCCGGTCTGCGGGTCGCCGTAGACCAGCAGGTGCGGCTCGTCGCGGAGCGACAGCGTCACCGGCGCGAGGTCGCGCTCCCCCAGCCCCAGCACCAGGTCGGTGCCCCGGTGGCCGCGCAGCAGCTCGTCCAGGCCGATCCGGTCGGGCAGGGTGCGGACCGTCGGGACCCGCTGGCTCGGCCAGCGCTCGGCGATCCGCCGCACCAGGTCCCGGATGCCCTCGCCGCTGAGGTCGTCGGCCTCGGCCCGCCCGTCCAGGCGGGGCAGCGCGATCTGCGCCATGGTCCCGTCGGCCAGCAGCGCCCGCCCCGGCACGTCCTTGGGCAGCTCCTCGGCCTTCTTCCGGCCGATCTGGGAGTCGAACGGGTCGCTGAGCCGGAACTCCAGCCGCCCGCCGAACAGCGCCTGGAGCTTGGCGCGGACCTGCGAGCTCGCCGCCCCCGTCAGCACGGTGTGCACCCCCAGGGAGGGGCCGCGCGAGGCGATGTCGACGACGGCGTCGTCGGCGTCCTCCAGGTTCTCCCGCACCGCCGCCCAGCCGTCGACGAGCAGGAACACGTCGGCGAAGACGCTGCTGGGCACCGTGCCCTCGGCGCGCGCCCGGCGCAGCGCCGCCGGCGAGTCCAGCCGGAACCGGCGGAAGATCCGCTCGCGTTCGTCGAGCAGGCGGCGCACGTCCGCCAGGACCCGCCGCACCCGCTCCGGGTCGGAGCGTCCGGCGATGCCCGCCACGTGCGGCAGGTCCTCCAGCGCGGCCAGCGAGCCGCCGCCGAAGTCGATGCCGTAGATCGCGATCCGCCCGGGCGGGTACCGCCACGCCAGGCTCGCGACCAGGGTGCGCAGCAGGGTGGACTTGCCGGACTGGGGGCCGCCCAGCACGACGAGGTTGCCCTCCCCGCCGGTGAAGTCCAGGACGGTGGGCTCCTGGCGCTGCTCGCGCGGGGTGTCGGTGAGGCCGATCACCGCCTTCGCCTCGGCGGGGTCGGGCTCGACCGGGCCGCCGGCGCCTTCGGGGGCGGTGTCGCGGGCCAGCAGCGCGTCCAGCGGCAGGGCGGACGGCAGCGGCGGCAGCCACACCGGCCGCACCCGCGGCGCCCCCGCGGCCCGCAGCCGCTCCACCGCCACCTGGAGGGTGCTGCGCGTCTCCTCGCCGGACTGCCTGCGCTCCCCGAGGCGTGCCGTCACCGCCTCGACGATCGAGTCGGCCGCGTCGAGGGTGTGCAGGCCGTTGTAGGAGAGCAGCGGGACCACCGACTCGGCTTCCGGTTCGTCGTCGCCGGGCGGCTGGTAGGGCTGGGAGACCATCGCGGCCTTGAAGCGTTCGAACACGGAGGTGTCGACCTTCAGGTACCCCGATCCCGGGTCGGGCGGCAGGTGGTAGGCGTCGGCGACCCCGATGGCCTCGCGGCTCTCGGCCTCGGAGAAGGTGCGCAGCCCGATCCGGTAGGACAGGTGCGACTCCAGGCCCTTGATCCTGCCGGACTCCAGGCGCTGGGTGGCCAGCAGCAGGTGCACCCCGATGGAGCGGCCGATGCGCCCGATGGCGATGAACAGCTCCGCGAAGTCGGGGTGGGCGGTGAGCAGCTCGGAGAACTCGTCGATGATGACGAGCAGGTGCGGCAGCGGGGGCAGGTCGGTGCGCCCGGAGTCGCGCAGCGCCTCGTAGGCGTGGACGTTCGGCAGGTTGCCGTGCTCCTTGAGGACCTGCTGGCGGCGGGTCAGCTCCCCGAACATCGCCTCCCGGAACCGCGCCACCAGCGTGTCGTCGTCGGCCAGATTGGTGACCAGCCCGGCCGTGTGCGGCAGCGGGTCGAGGTCGGCGAACGTCGCACCGCCCTTGAAGTCCACCAGCAGCAGGGCGAGCTGTTCGGGCGGGTGGTTGATCGCCAGGGACGTCACCAGGGTGCGCAGCATCTCCGACTTGCCCGAACCGGTCGCGCCGACGACGAGCCCGTGCGGTCCCATGCCGCCGAACGCCGACTCCTTCAGGTCGAGCAGCACGGGGGCGCCGTTGGGGCCCACGCCGATGGGGACGCGCAGGAAGTCGCTCTGGCTGCGCCGCCGCCACGTCCGCGCGGGGTCGAGGCGGGCCACGTCGGGCACGCCCAGGATCTCGGCGAGGCCGACCGTGGAGTGCAGTGCGGCGTCGGCCTCGTCGGCGGAGAGCCGGAACGGCGCCAGGGTGCGGGCGAGCGTGGTCAGTCGGGCGACCCCGGACCGGTCGGCGGTGCCCGCCAGCGGCACGTGCCCGGTCTCCGGGGAGGGGCCGACGTCCTCGCGCAGGGAGCCGTCGGCGTCGACGAGCAGCCGCAGGTCCACCGACTCGGGCTCCTCGCGCCGGTCCCCGACCAGCACGACGAGGTGGATGCCCAGGTCGGCCAGGGAGGGCACGGGGGGTTCGGCGGCCAGCCCGGACAGTGTCGACTGGTATTCGCCGTCGACGACGATGACGAGGCGGTCGCTGCCGGGGCCGGGAGGGCGGCCGTGGCGCCGCTGCCACTCGACGGTGCGCCGCTCGATCTCGGAGGCGAACAGTTCGGCGAACTCCACGGTGTTGTGGGCGACCAGCCGGGCGGGCAGCGGGCCGTCGGTGAGGTTCTCGGCCGCGTTGTGCGGCAGCCACTTGACCCAGTCCCACTCGGCGAGCAGCCGGGGGTGGCGGACCACGCCCAGGCGCACGTCCTCGGGCGCGGAGAAGGCGATGAGCTGGGCGACGAGGGAGCGCGCGAGGGAGCGTCCCACGGCGCGGTCCCCGACGATCGACACCACGCCCAGCTCCCGCAGGGGCAGGACCAGCGGCTCCTCGGGGACCTCGGCGTAGAGTCCCACGAGCTGTTCGGCGATGCCCCGGCAGACGGGGTCGTAGACGACGAGCGGGTTGGAGTCGTCCACGCGCAGGCTCAACGGCCGGGCCAGTGGGCGCACGCCCTCGCCGACCCGCAGGTGCAGGAAGTCCGGGTCGGCGGCGCGCCGCTCCCACCGGCGGGCGGGCAGCCGGACCAGGTCGGTGAGGTAGGCGGGCGCGGGGTGGCGGAACGCGCTGGCGCGGCGCTGCGTGGCGGCCACGTCCCGGATGGTCTCGCGGAGCTGGTCGAGGTAGTCGAGGTAGCGTTCGCGCTGCTCGCGGATGCGGCGGCGGGGACCGTTCTGCTGGGCGACGAACATGACGACCCCCACCGCGACGCTGGCCAGCATGATCATCAGTCCGGCGGCGGCGTACAGGGGCCGGTTGCCCAGGGTGATCGTCATGAGCAGCGATCCCGACCCGGTGATGATCGGCATGACGATCATCGCCGTGGAGCTGGTCGCCGGGGGGTTCTCCGGCAGTTGCGGCGGGGCGGCGATGACCAGGGGGCCCTCACCGGGATCGGGAACCGGGTGCCGCGCGGGGCGCTGCACCGGCGTCGTCGTCACAGAGAAGCCCTTTCGGTACTGGGGGAGTAGAGCACTGCTGTTGCTACGGTGATGATTCCGTTCGGTGTGCGCAAAGCGCAATTCTTTGCGTAGTCGCTGACGGAACGGACCAATCAGTCGTTGTCTTGACGATAGGTGGCGAATTCGTCGTGAGCGGATACTGCCGGGTGACGGTCGCGGGACCCGCGCGGTGGGCCGATCTCGCCCTGCCCAGCGGGGTCCCGGTGGCGGCCCTGTTGCCGCAGGTGCTCCGCGTGTGCTCTCCCGAAACGGAGGGGACGGAACCCGCCGGGTGGGTGCTGACCACGGTTGACGGCGAGGTCGTGGCCCCGGAGGGGACCCTTGCCGCGGCCGGTGTGCTCGACGGCGACGTGCTGCTGCTCCGCCGCGACGTGCGCCGGGTCCGGCCCGCGCACATCGACGACGTGCGCGGCGCGGTCGAGGACCGGGTGGACGAGACCGCGCGCATCTGGCGCTCCCGAACGACATTCACTTTCGGGGTGCTGCTGGCCGCAATCGGCCCCCTTCTGGTCTTGACAGTCATGCTTTTCGTCCACCCGTCGAGATTGAATCTTCTGGTCGCACCGGCGGGAATGGTGTTCTCACTCGTCGGAATGTGGGTGGCGTGCCGCCGTTCGATGTGGGTGTCCGCGCACTTCCTTCTGGTCGCGGCGGCGATCTGGGGGGCGTTGAGCACGGCGCTGCCGGTGCCGGTGGTCGCAGAGGACCCCGCGCCGGCCGTGGTGGCGGCGTTCGCCTGCGTGGGACTGCTGGTCGCGGCCGTGTGGGGGTGGCGGATCCACCCGCTGGCGCTGCCGTACCTGTCGGGGCTGGCGCTGGTCACGGTCGCGGTCGGCGCGGCGTGCGCGGTGAGCCTGTTCGTCGACGTCGCCCAGGCGGTCCGGGTCCTGGCGCTGCTGCTGGCGGTGTGCGTGGGCGTGCTGCCGCGGATCGCGCTCGCCCTGGGCGGACTGTCGAACCTGGACTACGAGGTCCGCCAGTCGGGGGCGGCCCCGGCCGAACGGTTCGAGGAGAGCCTGCGCGACAGCGACCTGCTGCTGCTCGGCACGGTCGTCGGCGCCGCGGTCGCGGCCACCGCCACCGTCCCGCTGCTCGTGTCCACCGGCAGACTGCCCGACCTGGTGCTGGCCGCGCTGGTCGGCCTGCTGCTCATCATGCGGTCGCGGTTCTTCGACCGGGTCGCCCACGTGCTGCCGCTGCGCCTGGGCGGGGTGGTGGCGCTGGCGGTGGTCGGCGTCACCGCGGCGGTGGACCGGCTGCCGGTGCTGCTGCCCTGGGTGCCGGGCATCGCCCTGGTGGTCGGGGTGACGGTCGCCGCGATCAGTTGGGTCGACCTGCCGGACGTGCCCCGCGCCAGCCTGCGCCGCCTCCTCAACGGCGTGGAGGTCGCGGTGGTGATGGCCCTGTGCGTGGCCCTGGCCTGGTCGATGGGCCTGTTCCGCCTGGTGGCGGCGGTGGCGGGGTGAGCGAGTCGACAGCCGCGGCCTTGTGGGTGGTGTTCGGTTCGGGTGCGGTGCCGGTTTCCCGCCGTTGAGAGGAGGTTTGGGTGGTGTCTGGTGGTCGGCGTTCGCGGTGGGTGCTGCCGTTGGCGGGGGCGGCTGCCGTGGCGGTGGCGGTGGCGGGAACGGTGGTGTGGCTGGGCAGGGGGACCGAGCACACCACGGCTGGGCCGCTCGGTGAGGAGCTGGTGGTGCCGGGGTCGGTGAGCGGGGTGGGGTGGACCTGGCAGCCTCCGGAGGGCTCCCGGTTCTACCGGCTCTATCGGGGTGTGGCCGGGGTGGTGGCGGCCCTGGACGACGGGGTGGTCGCCGTGCACGGGGGGACGGGTGAGGAGTTGTGGCGGTTCCGGCGTCCCGGTGGTGTGGTGGCTTCGGGGGTGACGCCGGACGGGGAGGCCGTGGTGGTGGCCTTCCGTGAGGAGCGTCCCTGGAGGGCCGGGGGCAGGATGCTGGTGCTGGACGCGGCCACCGGCGAGATCCGCCACGACCACGAGTTCCCCCTGAGCGGAGAAGGCGGGGCGGGCCGTCCCGCAGAAGAGCTGGCCGCGTTGCCGGAGGTGCGGTTGTTGACCTCTGCGGTGCGGGTGCAGCCTGACAGCACGGACCTGGTGGGCTATGCCCTGGAGAGCAACGAGGAGGTGTGGCGGTTCTCCGTTCCGTCGGGGTGTACTCATGGTCCGGCCACGAGCGCGGGGGACGGGTGGGGGGCGTTGTTCCATCCCGATCTGGTGGTGGTGCCGCTGGTGTGCGTGCCCGGCGTGGACGACGTCGGCGAGATCGGGCCCGGCACGGACCCGGACACCTCGTCTCTGGTGGTGGCTTTGGACGCCGGGACGGGGCGGGAGGTCTGGCGGTACGAGAACACCGAGGACGCCGGGGACACCTCCCCGGATCTTCGGGCCTCGGTGGACGGAACCGTCCTCACCATCGCCGAGCAGTTCACGGAGGACACGGAGTACCCGCTGTCCGGGGACGGCAGGATCCTCGACCTCGCCACGGGCGAGGTCCTGGTCGCGTCCGTGCGGGAGGTCGCGGACGGAAGGGACGTCTTCCAGGTCGACGGCACGGCGCGGACGCTGACCTACGCCGGCGTCCTGGGGGAGGGGGAGGACGCCACGGTCGAGTACGGCCGTCTCTCCTTCGACGGCGAGGTGCTGGCCTCGGCCGTGCTGCCCGAGGGCGTTGCCGGAAGGGGCCGGGGCTACTACGGGCCGATCAGGAACAACTTCGACCACCGGACCACGGCGGCGGTCCTGGAGGACGGGATCGTCCTCCTCACCTGCGACCGGAAGTGCCGAGAGGGCGACGCGCGGATCCAGGGCACGGTGCTCCCCTGGGACGGGAGCGGACCCGAGGAGAACGTGCCCCTGACCGACCACCTCGACCCCTGGAAGCCCATCGAGTCGGACGTCCAGCTCCCCGTCCCGGGAGCGGTCGTCGTCTACCAGGCGGACCACGACCCCGAGGCGTTCCTCCCGCGGGCGGACGAGAGCCTCTCCGTCAGCGACACGTTCGTCTTCCCCGACAACCCGGTGACCGTCGTGGGGCTCGTGTGACCCGGCTCGGTTCCCGCACCCGGGTTTCGAGCAGCGTCTGCGCCGACCGCGGCGGTCCGTCCCGGGAGTCCGGGAGGCGCTCGGGAGAGGAGCACACCACCCACGAGGCCGCCGGAACCCCGCGGCGGTGCCCGCCTCGGCCGAGGAGGTCGCCTGGGTGTGGGAGGCGCCCGAAGGCGTCGCCGTCCACGACGTCCACCCCGTGCCCGGCGGCGCTCTGGTCGACGTCGGTGACGGGGTGATCGCACTGGACACGGTCACCGGCGAGGAGCGCTGGCGTTACCGCAGGCCCGGGCGGGTGGCGCGGTTCGGGGTCGCCCCGGACGGGCAGACCGTGGTCCTCTCCTGCTTCACCGCGGAGCGGGGGTTCCAGACCCGGAGGTTCGTTCTCGACGCCCGGAGCGGTCGCCTGCTCGGGGAGTACGACGTCACCGTCGGCGTCTACCAGGACGCCGGGGAGGACGGCCGGGGGGAGCAGGACCTCGGCTCTCTCCACATCCGGGGGGTGGAGACCCTGACGTCGGGGGCGCGGGTCGTCGCGGACGGCGAACGCGGCGCCCTCTCGGCCCGCGACCTGGCGGACAACAGCCTTCTCCGGACGCGGGAGGGCGACCCGCGGTGTGTCGAGCACTCCAGGACGGCGCTCGGCGACCTCCTCTTCCAGGCCGTCACCTGTGCCGATGAACTCGAGACCGACAGTCCGACGGAAAGAACCGAGTACCTGGACTCGGCGGAGGCGGAGACCAGGGTGGTGGCGCTGGACGCACGGACCGGCGAGGAGGTGTGGCGCCGGTCCTGGAGGACCAGGACACCGGGCTGGGAGGAGGTCCGGCGGTACGGGACGTGACCCTCCCCGCCCGTCCTCACCGGTCTTCGTCGGTCCGCATGCCGAAGGGGTTCTGCCGGTTCTCCAGGGACTCGTAGTCGGCCCTGTCGTAGAAGAGCTGGGCGCGGATGTCGTCGTAACGGGTCGCGTAGGGGGAGACGTACTCGTCGGAGAAGTCCCTGCCGTTCATCGGCCTGCCGCCGATCCAGTCGACGTCCTGGGAGTCGATGGCGTTGCGGATCGCCTGCGAGATGACGACGGGCCGCGTGCCGCCCGGGCCGTTCATCAGGCTTCCGTCGGTTCTGACGTGCATCTCCTCGCCGGTTCCGGTGAGAATTCCGGCCTCCCGGAGGATCGACTCGACGCTCTGGCCGTCGACGTCGCGGGCGTTGGTGAAGGGGTCCTTTCCGGCTTCGACCATCCGGCCCAGGATCTCCAGGTCCACACGCTTTTGCACGGTCGCCGGACTGGTGTAGTTGCTCCAGTTCGGGGCTTCGTCGATGTAGTTGTTGTAGGCCTGGTTGACGATTTCCTTGCCCACGTTCTCCACCACCTGTCCGGCCAGGTACGGCAGCCAGTTCGTGGGGAGGAGCGCGGTGGCGTCCTTGGAGGCGCTGAGGAACTTTTCGGCCGTGGCTTTTCTGTTCTCCTGCTCCTGCCCCAGGTCGGCTTCGCGCTCCGCCTGCTCGTTGTTGAACGCCGCGTCGACGAGCCCTTGGAGGGTGGCCGCCCGGGTGCCGTGCGTGATTCCGTTCCCGGTGGCCAGGTGGCCGCCCAGCATCAGTTCCTGGTACGTCCCGGAGATGCTGACCATCCGCACGGCGGAGTCCTCGTTGGCGGCGAGGTACTGGAGGAACCTCAGGCGTTCCGTCACCCCCAGCTTGATCGTTCCGTCTGCGGGGTTGTAGGGGGACTCCCCGTCTTCCAGCCGCCAGTGGAGGTCGATGGTCGAAGACCCGCCGTCCCCGTAGCCCGCCGGGAAGCCGTACTCCAGGGCGAAGCTGCCCACATAGCTTTCGAACACGTCCGCCAGGGCGTCGGCGAGGGCGGGGTTGTACTGGGTGAAGGTCAGGTCCCGGCGGGTGGTGCCGGTGGCCTCGTCGTGGACCGGGACCCCCGTGTCCGTCAGCTCCTGGAACAGCGCGTCGCTGCCGAGCAGGTTGATGAGTCCGGCGGCGGCCTCCCCGGCCATCTGCCGGGCGGCCATGTCCTCGGCGGAGAGGTCGTCGGTGGGCAGGCCGCCCTGGTGGGCCAGCTCGGGGATCCAGGCGATCAGCCCGGCCGCGGGCGTCCTCTCCCCGGGGGCAGGCTCCGGCCAGTCGTAGACGAAGATCCCCTGCACGACCCCCGCCGCGTCGATCTTGTAGTCCTCCTTGTGGGCCTCGTCGTTGCGGTGGTCGGGGTGGTAGAAGCTGTCGGTCAGGATCGCGTGGTTGGCCTCGTTGTTGCGGGTCGAGACGTCGAGCAGGATCTGGGCGTTCCGCTCGAAGAACTCCTTGCCCTCGGGGTGGAGGAACTCGGGGGACGCGTTGGCGCCGACGACCGCGGTCAGCAGGGCCGAGAAGTCCTTTCCGCCCATGAGGTCCCCGTCGGCGTGCTCCAGGATGGACGCCAGCGGTTCGATGTCGGCTCCCCAGCCCTTGGTGGCGTCGCCCCCCTTGGCCCAGGAGCCGGAGCCCAGAGCGGTGCGGATGTCCTCGGGAAGGTTCTCGTAGCCGCCGTGGAGGTCCTCCCTGGAGAGGACGAGGATCCCGTCCGCCAGCGTGCCGAGGACCTGGGCGCGCCCCTCGTCGCTCTCGCCGAGCACGTCCAGGTAGCGCGGGACGTTGAGGATGCCGCCGGAGTGTTCGTCGATGGCGTCGAAGATCGCCTTCAGGGTGTCCTGGTCCGCCCTGTTGACGCCCAGACCGCGCTTCTCGGAGTCCAGGACCTTGGCCGAGAGCATGGTCAGCATCATCATCAGGTTGTCGTACTCTTCGCCCCGTCGGCCGGTCTTCCACGCCTCGGAGAGCTTCTGCCCCCACTCGTCCGCCTCGTGCGGGCTGATCTCGGGGGCGTAGCGGACCGGGTCGATGTTGAACAGCGACCAGTTGACGTACCCGGCGTCGATCAGGCTGCGGATGTTCGCAGGGGTGGGACCGTCGGTGAGTTCCCGCCGGCGGTCGTCCGCGTGGTCCATCAACGTGTCCCAGTTGGTCCGGGCCTGGGCGTTGAGCTCGTCGAGCCGGTCCTTGAGCTCGGCGACGATCTGGTCCTTGTCGGCCGAGAAGAGGGAGGAGAACCAGTTGGCGTCGTCCAGGGCGGCGATCCTGGCCTCGGCGTCCTGCTTCTCGTCGCGCCACAGGCCGATGAGCCGGTTGCGCTCCCGCTTGAACTCGTCGATGTCGTCGGCCCAGCGTTCGGTGACCGCGGCGCAGTAGCGCACCGCTCCGGCCGCGTCCCGCCACGCCTGGCGGTCCTCCTCGGAGGCGCCCTCCAGGTTCCAGCCGGTGATCTCGTCGAACTCCTTGGCGCTGTCGTCGAACTGGGCGCTCAGGTCCTCGGAGTTGCCGAGGATGCGGGCGCAGAACATGTCCAGCGAACTCGCCCACCCCCGCACGCTGCCGCCGTCGGCGTCGATGTCGGCGGGGTCGAAGAAGAGGTCGATTCCCATGGCGGCGTGGTGTCCTTCTGCGTGCTGCGTGGTTCTTCAGCGGGGAGGAGCGGTCAGTACGGTCTGCCGGGCGGGCCGTACGACCCGTTGATGTCGCGCGACAGCGACGGCCAGGCGCCCTGGTAGCCGTCGGAGGTGTCCAGGTCGGTGAGGGCGGCCTCGGCCGCGCCGGCCTGGATGTTGTCGGCCAGGGTCAGGCCGTGGTCCTGGACCTTCTTGATGCTGTCGTAGTGGTCGTCGCGGAAACGGGAGTACCCGGCGGCGACGTAGCTGCCGGCCGCGGCACGGACCTCGGTGATCAGGTCGTCGAAGGTGTCGGCCAGTCCGGCCATCGCCTCGGCCATTTCCTCGGCCGTCGCCCCCTTGGCGGCCGCCGCCCCGGGATTGGCTCCTGCCTCGTTGCCCACGTCCGTGCTCCTGTTCCCCGAACCGATGCGGAAAATGCGCGACAAAAAGCCACAGGATACCTGTTACGGTCTGAAACAGCAGACTAGCTGCGGAAACTAGCAAAAAATCCGCTGGTGGGGCCGGGTAGCCACATCCGGCCACTGAATTGACCTTTGTCTCTTACATCACTAGCGTCACGAAAAGCAATGCTGGTGACGTGCGTCCAAGGGACGGAACCAGCCGGGAGGACGCTTCCGCCGCGTGCGACATTCCTGGTCACCGACTCTCTCCGCGGGAGGACCACCATGAACGCTTACGTCGGCCTGACCCAGGCCGATGCCCTCGGATCGGGCGGACAGCAGCTCGGCAACGAGGCGGAGGGGCTGCGCAGCCAGCTCAACAACCTGATCGCCGACATGGAGAACGACGGCCAGTCGCTCCAGGGAAACGCGCTGACGGAGTTCCGCAGGGCCCGCGCCGAGCTGACCCAGCGCTTCGAGGAGCTCATCGCCTGGTGCGCCGCCAACGGCATCAAGCTGGGCAAGGCCCAGATCCAGGTGACCCGGACCGACGACACCTCCGGCGAGGAGTTCTCCGGGGCCGGAAGCGGCCTGAGCGGGCTCGCGCGCCCGATCAACTTCTGAGCGGAGGACCAGTGGGCAACCAGTACGAGGTCTACGGAAACGTCGGCGGACTCCAGGACCTGGCGGCCACCCAGCAGGGGTACCTGGGCCGATTCCAGGGCATCATGCAGCAGATCGACTCCCAGGCCAAGGGCACCGTCAGCAAGTGGGAGGGGTCGGGCAGCCCCGAGTTCCAGGCCAAGGCCGAGGAGTACAACAGCCACTTCTCCGCCGTCAACGACGCCTTCGCCAAGCTCGTCGACGCCACCGACGGCGCGGCCAACAACTACACCAGGCTCGTCAACTACCTGAACGGGCTGTTCTAGAAGCCGTACCGGCCCCCCGCGATGTCCGACACCCCCGGAACCGACACCCCCGCCAGAGGCACCGAGGCGCCCGCGGTCCCCGAGGCGTTCCACGCCACCCCCAACGCCGAGCGCTACGTCCTCCAGGCCGACGCGCTGCGCCGCCAGCAGTTGCGGGCGGCGCTGCTGTACGGGTCGAGCCGCTACTGGCGGCGGCGGCAGCGGGTCTGGCCCGCGGTGGTCGCGGGAGCGATCCTTACGGCGGTGGTGTCCGGCGGCATCGTGGTCGCCGGAGCCTTCGAGAAGCAGCAGGCCATCAACGAGGAGCGGTTCCAGCAGTACGGGCAGCCGAGCGCCTCGGCCTCCCCGGTGGAGCCGTCGCCCTCCTCCTCGCCGACCCCGCAGTGAGAGGGAGCGCAGGTGACGGGCGGCCAGCACGGCGCTGACTGGGTGACGGGATTCCACAGCCTGGAGGAGCTGTACCGGGGACGGACCGCGGTGCTGTACCGCGCGGTGCGCTCCAGCACCGGGGCGCACGCCGTGCTCAAGGTGATGCGCGACGACGAACGGTCGGAACGCGAGATCACCGCCGTGCGCGCGCTGGCGGGGCAGCCCGGCGTCGTGACCCTGCTCGACCTGGGCCGCACCACCACGGGCGAGTGGTTCCTCGCGATGCCCCACTACCCGGAGGGCTCCTACGCCGCGGCCGCCACCCCGCGGGGGCGGCTCACCGTCCGCGAGGTGGCGGCGGTGGGACGCGCGGTCGCGGCCGGGCTGACCTCCGTGCACGCGCGGGGCCTGCTGCACAACGACGTCACCCCCGGCAACATCCTGCGCGCCGGGTCGGGGGCGGTGCTCACCGACTTCGGCTCGGTCGGCCGTGTCGGGGAGCCGCCGGTCCCCGGGGAGCTCCGCTCGGAGACCACGCTGCACGCCCCGCCCGAGGCGCTGCGCGGCGAACCGCTCTCCGTGGCCTCCGACGTCTACCGGCTCGCCTCCACCCTGTGGGCGCTGCTCGCCGGGCGCGCACCGTTCGCCGTGCCGGAGGGCGCCCCCGGCCCCGAGGGCTACCGGGACCGGGTGCTGTCGATGCCCGCCCACCCGGTGCCCGACCCGGACGTGCCCGAGCGGATGCAGCAGGTGCTGCTGCGCGCGCTGGCGAAGGACCCGGCGGACCGCTACACCACTCCGGCGGAGTTCGCCGCCGCCCTGGAGAAGGCCCGGGTCGCGGCCCCCGCCCCGCAGCCCGCCCCGCCGCGGGGCCCGCAGCCGGAGGACCCCGCGACCGCGCACGGCACCCGGACCTTCTCGCCCCGGCTGCGGGGGCGGGGGCTGCCGCCCAACCAGGGCGGGCCGGACCTCACGGCCGTGCCGCAGTGGACCCCGCCGTCACCGCCCACCGTCCTGTCCGCGCCGACCGGCCCGCACGCGCCGAGCCGCCCCCGGACCGGCGGGGCGCCGCCGGGGCCTCCCCCGCCCGCCCCCGGGAGGCCCGCGGACCCTCCGCGGCCCCCCGCGGCCCCGTCCGACACGGGCACGCAGGCCCCGCCGACGGGACCGGTGCGGACCGTCCCGGAGCGGCCCGCGCCCGCACCGCCCGTCCCCGACCCGCCCACCGGGCCGTCCCCGGTCCCGGACGGCCGCGCCCCCGAGCCGGAGCGGCGGCACACCCCCCACTCCGGCCCCGTCCCGGTCCCCCCGCCCGCTCCCGAGCCGGTCGCCCCCCGCCCCGAACCTCCGGCGCCCGAGCAGCACGCCGCCGCCCGTACCGCGGCCCCCGCGCCGGGCCCCGGCCGGGGCGGCGACCTGCGCGAGTGGTGGTGGACCCGGCTGGAGGGGTGGACGGGCACCGCCGAGACGGCCGCGCTGCCGCGCGACGACGCCGACACCCCGGACGGCGACCGCCGCGGCGACGAGGACGAGGACGCGGTCGAGTCCGTCGGCCTGGTGGTACGGGAACGGCGCCCGTTGTACCTGGCGGCGGTGGTGCTGGCCGTCGTGTTCTTCTCGGGGACCTCGGGCATGCTGTCCCTGCTGTATCCCGGCCCGCGGTGGGAGGGCGGCCCGGTCCCGCAGGCCGCGGCGGAGCCGACCCCCTCGGCCCAGCCGTCGCCGACCCCCTCCCCCTCGCCGTCACCCAGCACGCCCGCCCTGGTGGCGGTCGAGCCCACCGGCATCTGGATGCACGACAACGGCACCAGCGTCCAGTTGTTCTGGATCGACAACACCGAGGGGAACGTGCCCCACCACGTCTTCGGCGCACCGCAGGGCCTGCCCCGCGTCTTCGTGCTGGAGGCCGAGCCCGGCGCGGAGACCGCGATCGTCGGCGGCCTCGACCCCGCCCTGGAGTACTGCTTCACCGTCGCGGCGGTGGCGGGCGAGCAGGAGGACCAGATCGTCCACTCCGGCGTGATCTGCACGACCCGCGCCGAGGACCTCCAGGCCCAGCAGCAGGAGGAGGCGCAGGCGACGGAGGAGCCGACCGGAGAGGCCTCCCCCGGCGCGGAGGCGAGCCCGGCCGCCGGCGGGTGACCGGGCGTCGCAGCCCTGCCCCCGCGCACCCCGGGGTCAGTTGCGCAGGTGCGCGGCGACGGCCTCGACGGCGCGGTCCACGTCGGCGGCGTCGGTGGACACGTGGAAGGCGCAGCGCAGGCGGCCCGCGCGCATGGTCGCGACGACGCCCTGCTCGGCCAGGACGGTCTCGGCCTTGGGGTCGACCTCCAGGCTGACGATCGCGGAGTCCGCCGGGGGCAGGCCCAGCCCGGCGCAGAACCGGTTGGCGAGCGCGACGTTGTGCGTCCCCACGGCCTCCTCCCCGAGGTCGGCGAGCATCTCCAGGGCCGGGGCCAGGCCCGCCCAGGACGCCCACACCGGGGAGACGTTGAACCGGCGCGCGTCGGCGGCCAGGCGCATCCGCGTCCCGTAGAACGTCTCCGCGCCCTCCTCCCCCGCGAACCAGTTGGCGGCGATCGGCGTCAGGTCGGCCAGTGCCTCCTCGGTGCCCGCGAAGAAGCAGGCGCCCCGCGGCCCCAGCAGCCACTTGTAGGCGCTGCACACCAGGTAGTCCACCCGGTCCGCGGGCACGGGCAGCCACCCGGACGACTGGGTGGTGTCCAGCAGCACCCGGGCCCCGTGCGCGGAGGCGGCGGCCAGCAGCGCCTCGACGTCGGTGACGTGGCCGTCGGCGGACTGCACGGCCGAGACCGCGACGAGGGCGACGGTCGGGTCCAGCGCGTCGGCGATCCGCGCCACCGGCACCGCCCGCACCCGCACCCCGCGGTCGGCCAGGGCCAGGAACGGATAGGTCACGGAGGTGAAGTCCTCCTCGGCCACCACGACGGTCGACCCGGCGGGCAGCGACGCCGCGACCAGGCCGACGAACTGGGAGGTCTGCGAGCCGACCGCGACTCGGGACACGGGCACCCCCACGAGGCGGGCGAAGGCGGTGCGCGACCGCTGCACGAGCCGGTCGAAGAAGGCCAGGGACAGTCGGCCCGCGGCGCGGTCGCGTTCGACGGCCAGCGTCGCCTCGTGGGCGGCGCGGGGCGGCAGCCCGTAGGAGGCGGTGTTCAGGTAGACCACGTCCCGGGTGAACTGGTCGCGGACTGAGGCGGGAAGCAGCGGCGCGGTGTCCATGCCTGCATCCTCGGTGGCCGCAGGCCAAAGAACCAGAAGAGATCTTCGTCAGCTCCCATAAGTGTCATTGATACCTTGGGGGTGTGCTGGACCTGACCCGACTGCGCGTGCTGTGCGAGGTGGCCCGGCTGGGCTCGATGACCGCGGCCGCGCGCGCCCTCTCCTACACCCAGCCCGCCGTCTCCCACCACATCTCCCGCCTCGAAGCGGAGGTGGGCACCCCGCTGGTGGTGCGGCACGGGCGCGGCGTGCGGCTCACCGAGGCGGGACGGGTCCTGGTCGGCCACGCCGACGCCGTGCTGGCCCGGCTGGCGGCCGCGGAGGAGGAGGTCGCGGCCGTCGCGGGACTGCGGGCGGGCCGGGTCCGGCTGGCGGCCTTCCCCACGGCCACCGCCGGGCTCGTGCCGCAGGCCCTGGCCGCGCTGCGGGAGCGCGCCCCCGGGGTCGCGGTCACCCTCGTCGAGGCGGAGCCGCCCGAGTCGCTGGCGCTGCTGCGGGAGGGCGAGGTGGACGTGGCGGTCGCCTTCGCCTACGACGAGACACCCCCCGACGCGGGCACCGGCACCCGCGAGGTCGTGCTCTCCCGGGAACGGGTCCGGCTGCTGCTGCCCGCCGACCACCCGCTCGCCGCCGAGCACACCCTGGACCTGGCGGCGCTGCGCGGCGAGACCTGGGTGGCGGGCTGCGAGCGCTGCCGGGCGCACCTGGTCCACGTCTGCCGGAACGCGGGCTTCGAACCGCGCGTCGCCTACGCCACCGACGACCACCTGGCCGTGCAGCGGCTGGTCTCCCTGGGGCTGGCGGTCGGGGTGCTGCCGCAGCTCGCCCTGTCGCTGCACCGGGGGGAGAACATCGCCGTGGTGGACTCCCCGGAACTGGGGTGGCGCCGCCTGTTCGCGGTGGTCGCCGCAGGACGGGTGCCGCCCGCGGTCGCCGCGCTCGTCGACGAGCTCGCCGCCGCGGTGGGTCAGTCCGACCGGGGGAACCAGCAGCACGGGTCGTAGACGCGGGCGGCCACGGAGATGCGCTGTTGCAGGGCGGCCCGCAGCGCCCGGTGCAGCCCGTCCTCCAGGTACAGCTCACCCCGCCAGCGCACCACGTGCGGGAACAGGTCGCCGAAGAAGGTCGAGTCCTTGGCGAGCAGGTGTTCCAGATCCAGAGTGGCCTTGGTGGTCACCAGCTCATCCAGACGGACCTGAGTCGGCGCGATCCGCATCCACGCGCTCCGGGACAGGCCGTGATCGGGATAGGGACGGCCGTTGCCGACCCGCTTGAAGACCATGCGCCCATGGTAGTCATCCGGGAACTTTCGGTGACGGGCGGGGTGGGGACCCGCACACCGGCGGCGGGGCGCCCGGCGCGAAAAGCCGCGGGCCCCGGAGAACCGGGGCCCGACAGGTCACTTCTTGGTGACAGGTTCCAGCACGTCGCGGC
>ERZ777003.2453-NODE-2453-length-21476-cov-21.662901_pt1 | contig 21476 bp, 21 predicted proteins | sample MGYA00374956_ERZ777003 | MGnify/ENA primary metagenome ERZ777003 (study PRJEB29302, sample SAMN06268252) | bioreactor metagenome | isolation source: Joint BioEnergy Institute, California, USA | place: USA:Joint BioEnergy Institute, California, USA | collected... | reverse complement strand
CCGTGCCGTTCACCGACGGCGGCACCCTCAACTGCGACCCGACCCAGCTGCCGACCGGGCCGTGAGCCTGGCGCGGGCTAATCCCGGTACTCGGGCGGGTAGGGCGCGTAGCGCGGCTTCGCGAGCTCCGCGCGCAGCGCCTCGCGCGCGTCGGGGAAGAAGCCGATGTTGAACTTGTTGAACGCGTTCACGCTGCGGTAGTAGACGAGCATGCGCGTGCGCGGGTGCTTGCGCGCCCAGGAGAACAGCCGCCGCACGAACGCGCCGCCCGGGTCGGCGTCCCACGGCGCGTACTCGCCGATCAGGAACGGCTTGCCGCGGTACTTGCGGTAGAAGCGGCCGAGCGCGCGCCAGGCGGTGCGGTTCGCGTACCGCGCGTAGACGTCCGTTCCGACCCAGTCCACGTACTTGGCGCCGGGCCAGTAGTCGCGCGGCTGGTTTCCCTTCACGTTGGGGGAGCCGAAGGTAAGCGGCACCCAGAGCAGCGCCACGCGCGGGCGCGGCAGCACCCTGGGCACCTCGAGTCGCTGGTAGATGGCGGCCCGGTCCGAGCGGGCGCGCAGCAGGCGCGGCAGCTTCTGCTTGCGTAGCTTGCGGTTGATGGCCTTGCGGGGGCCGCCGCGGACGACGACCGCGAAGCGCCGCCAGGCCTTGCGGTACCACTTCGGTGCGTGGTCGGCGCCGCGGCGGGTGCCGTTGGCGTTGAACGCCGAGTACGGGTTCCAGTGCCCGTTCATCTCGGGGAGCAGGCGGATGTAGACGCTCTGTCCCCACTTCGAGATCGAGCAGTTGAGCGAGAGCATGTAGCGGTCGCCGTGGCCGAGCGCGATGCGCTTGGGGGTGATCTTCTCGGGCTTGCCGCCGGGTGCGGTCGAGAGGCTCAGCACGCCGCGCGTGCGGGTGGCCTCCCAGCGCTGCAGGGCGCCGGTGCCGAGCGGGACGCCCCAGTGGAAGAAGCTCTGCGAGACGGCGGGGTGGGAGCCGATCTCCGCCGCGAAGTCGTGGAAGTCCCCGGTGTCCCCGGTCTCCGAGACGCCGTGGAAGACCTCGCCCTTAGGGGGGAGGAGCGCCCTCGCGTCCGCGCTGGGCGCGGACGCGAGGGCGAGGAGGAGAGAGAACACTGCGACGACCGCGCCGAGCAGCTCGAAAGCCGTGATCCGGTTGCGCCGCGCGTTCATGCCTCCTTATCGGCAGGAAGCCGGAAGGGCTTCAGGACGCGGCCCCCTACGCTGGACGGTGATGCGCCGCCTGCTGATCCTCGCCGCCGCGATCGTCTTCGTGGACACGATGTTCTACGCGGCGATCGCCCCGATCCTGCCGGCGCTGAGCGACGAGTTCGGGCTCTCGAAGACCGCGGCCGGCGTGCTGGCGGGCTCGTATGCCGCCGGCACCCTGATCGCCGCCCTGCCCGCGGGGCTCGTGGCCGCGCGCATCGGCACGCGGCCGACCGTGCTTGGCGGCCTCGCGCTCATGTCGGTGGCGGGGCTGGGGTTCGCGTTCGGCACCTCGGAGCTCGTGCTCGACGTGGCGCGGTTCGTACAGGGCGTGGGCGGCGCCGCGTCGTGGGCGGGCGCGCTCGGCTGGCTGATCGGGATCGCGCCGAGCGAGCGGCGCGGCGAGCTCATCGGGACGTCGATGGCCTTCGCGATCGTGGGCGTGCTCTTCGGCCCGGTGGTGGGCGGCGCCGCCGAGGAGTTCGGGCGCGAGCCCGTCTTCGCCGCGGCGGCGGTGTTCGGCGTCGTCCTGATCGCCTTCACCCTGCTGCTCGACGTCGAGGCGCCGCCCGCGCAGCGCGAGCCCGGCATGGTCCGCACCGCGTTCACCGCGCCCGGCACGCTGATCGCGATGTGGCTCGTGATCGTGCCGGCCGTGCTCTTCGGCACGCTCGAGGTGCTCGTCCCGCTGCGCATGGACGAGCTCGGCGCGGGCGCCACCGCGATCGCCGCCACCTTCATCGCCGCGAGCCTCGGCGAGGCGATCGCGACGCCGGTCATGGGGCGCGTGTCCGACCGGCGCGGGCGGGTCTTCCCGGCGCTCGTGGGGCTGGTCGGCAGCGCGGCGTTCATGGTCGTGGTCGGGCTGCCGCAGACGGCGTGGCTCGTCGCGGTGCTCGTGATCGCCGCCACCCCGGCGATCGCCGCGCTGTGGTCGCCCTCGATGGCGATGCTCGCCGACGCGGGCGAGCGCGCGGGCGTGCCGCAGGCGATCGCCATGGGCATCTCCAACCTCGGCTGGGCGGTCGGCAACGTCGTCGGGGCGACGGGCGGGGCCGGGCTCGGCGAGCTCGCGGGCGACGTGGTCGCCTACCTCGTGCTGGCGGCGATGTGCCTGGCGACGGCGGCCTTCCTCGTCTCGGGACGCGGCCGGCGCGCGCTGCCGGCCGACGAGCCCGAGCCGGCCGTGGAGCCCGAGCCGCTGCGCGAGTCCGAGCCGGTGGCGTGACGAACGGCCCGCGCGCCCGTAGTGCTCACATGAAGCGACTTCTGCTCACCCTCCTCGCCCTCAGCGCCTTCTGGCTGGCCGCGGCGCCCTCGGCGTCGGCCTGCAGCTGCGTGCCGCTGGTGCTCAACAAGCAGACGTTCAAGCGCTGGGACGCGGCGATCGTCGGCCGCGTGGTCTCGACCAAGGAGCGCGGCCAGACGGCCGTGCACAAGGTCCGGCTCCTGCGCGTCTACAAGGGCGGGCGGCTCAAGAAGCGGCGCTTCGTGAGGATCGCCACCGCCAGCGGCGGCGCGAGCTGCGGCCTCGAGCCCGGCCGCAACGGCCGCTTCGCGGCCTTCCTCTACAAGCGTCCGAAGAGCGGCCCGTGGCGAACCAACTCCTGCCTGCAGGCGGACCCCGCCGCGATGCGCCGCGCGGCCAAGAACCTCGGCCGCGCCCGGACGCTGGGCTGCGGCTAGGCGCGCGCGGCGCCGCCGCCGGGCGCACCGGCGCACCGGCGCACCGGCGCAAACGTTCAGCCCTGGCCTTCGTTTTTCGAACACCAGGGCTGAACGAACCGCCGGGCCGTGGACTTTCAGCCCTCGTGTTCGTTTTCGCGGGCGCCGTGCGGGAGTTCGCGCGCGGCCGTTACGTTGTTGCGCTAGGCCCGAGCGGCGGTCACAGGCGATAGCGAGCCTGGACCCACGCTCGTCTCGTCGGCCACACGGAAAGCAGCACGATACGTGTTCGTGACACAACCGAACGGGGGGATTGAAGTGCGTACTGCAATCGCGCTGATCGCTGCCGTTGCCTTGCTCGGAGCGTTGGCAGGCGGCACATCGCCTGGGGGCTCGAGTTCGAAGGCGTACGCGGCAGACAAGGACTGCTCGGACTTCCCCAACCAGAAGGCCGCGCAGAAGTTCTTCCTGAAGCACAACCCGAGCCGCGACCCGCACCGGCTCGACGCCGACGGAGACGGGATCGCGTGCGAGAGCCTGCCCTGCCCGTGCCTCTACAGGAAGCCGGGCGGCGGCGGGGGTGGCGGTTCGGAGCCCAGCACGCCCAAGAAGCCCAAGGTCCGCAAGGAGGGCGCCCGCGTGATCCGGGTGACGGACGGCGACACGATCAAGGTGCGGCTCAAGGGCAGCTCCCGCAGCGTGCGGCTGATCGGCATCGACACGCCCGAGGTCTACGGCCGCCGCGAGTGCGGAGGACGGGAGGCGTCGAACTCGCTCAAGCGCATGCTGCGCCCCGGGCAGAAGGTACGCCTCATCTCCGATCCCACCCAGGACAACAAGGATCGCTACGGGCGCCTGCTGCGCTACGTGGAGCGCGGCGGCAAGGACGTGAACCGCACCCAGATCCGCCGTGGCTGGGCGAGGGTCTACGTCTACCGCAAGCCCTTCAAGCGAGTCCGCAAGTACCGCAAGACCCAGCGGCAGGCCAAGCGCGCCGGGCGCGGAGTCTGGAGCAGGTGCGGGGGGCGGTTCTAGGCGCCAGCGCGAGGCTCTGAGCTCGCGGAGAACGCGGGCTCAGAGCCCTCCGCCCGCTTCCGAAGGCCGGCCGGCCCCCTGGGGCCCCGGCCTGGAGGCGGAGGGGGTGGGATTCGAACCCACGGACCGGGGGTTGCCCGGTCAACGGCTTTCAAGGCCGCCGCATTCAACCGCTCTGCCACCCCTCCGGGAGGGCGCTATGCCCGGGGTCAGGGTAGACGCTGGGCGCTCGCTCGGGCGGGGTCAGAGCGCGAGGCGCCGAAGCCAGTCGCGCACGGCGGTGCCGACCGCGTCGAGGTCGGCCTTCAGGCCGTGGTCGCCCGCCACCTGCGCGACCTCGCGGCGCGGGCCGGGCGGCGGCATGCCGAACGGGTCGCCGGTGCCCTGGACGACGAGCACGGGCACCTCTACCGCGTCCAGCTCGCCCAGGCGGCTGGGCGGCGGCTCTGCCGATCCCCGGCGGCGCGGCGGCTGGAGCGGGAAGGCGAGGCAGAGCACGCCCGCGGGCCGGTGCTCGGCGGCCCACCGGCAGGCGACGCGCGCGCCCAGCGAGCGGCCGCCGACCACGAGGGGCAGGCCGGCGAGCTCACGCGCCCCCAGCCGCTCGAGCGCCGCGGCCCACGCCGCGTCGAGCTGCCGCGCGGGCGCCGACGAGCGGCGCCCCGCGACCCGGTAGGGCTGCTCGACCAGCGCCACGGCAAGGCCCTCCTCGGCCGCGACCCCGGCTGCGACCCGGATGTCCGGCGCGTCCACGCCGCCGCCCGCGCCGTGGCCGAGCACGAGCGCGGCGCGCGGCTCGCCGGGGGTCGTCAGGTGCGCGCGGGCCGCGCCGTGGGGCGTTTCGATGTCGATCGCGGCGTCGGCCACCCGGCGATGTAATCAGTTCGCCTCAGGGCTCGCGCGGCGCCGATTAGGCTGCCAGCAAATGCCCCGCTGGACGAACTGGGCCCGCGAGCAGAGCTGCAGCCCGAGCGCGATCGAGCGCCCGGCGAGCCTCGACGAGCTGCGCGAGGTCGTCGCCCGCACCGCGGCGGCGGGCAAGCGGGTGCGCGCCTCGGCCTCGGGGCACTCGTTCACCGACATCGCGCTCACCGACGACATCATGGTGCGCCTCGACCGGCTGCGCGCGCCGCTCGGCTTCGACGCGGAGACGGGGCGGTTCAAGGTCGAGGCGGGGATCGTGCTCGGCGAGCTGAACCGCCTGCTCGACGAGCACGGGGTCGCCTTCGCGAATCTCGGCGACATCGACCGCCAGACGATCGCCGGCTCGGTCTCGACCGGCACGCACGGCACCGGCGAGCGCTTCCAGAACGTCTCGGCGCAGATCGTCGGCTTCGAGCTCGTGACGGCGGACGGCTCGGTGGTCGAGATCGACGAGTCGGAGCCCGAGCTCCTGCGCGCGGCCCGGGTCGGCCTGGGTGCGCTCGGGATCATCTACTCGGTGACGATCGCGACCGTCCCCGCGTTCACGCTCCACCGCGTCGACAACCCCAAGCCCCTCGACGAGACGCTCAGTCGCCTCGACGAGCTGAATGCGGCGAACGACCACTTCGAGTTCTACGTCTTCCCGTACACCGACGTGGCGCTGTGCCGCGAGAGCAAGCGCACCTCGGAGCCGCCAGCCCCGCGCCATCCCGCGCTGGTCTACGCGCAGGAGGTGATGCTCGAGAACTGGGGCGGGCAGATCCTCGCCCTCGCCGGGCGGCACTTCCCGAGCCGGGTGCCCCGGATCTCCCGCCTCGCGGCGAGCGGCGTGGGGCGCTCGACGAAGATCGACCGCAGCTACAAGGTGTTCGCCTCCGAGCGGCGCATCCGCTTCACGGAGATGGAGTACGCGGTCCCGCGCGAGCACGCGCGCGAGGCGTTCGAGCGCGTGCTTCGGGTAGCCGAGCGCCCGGAGCTCGCCGTCGGCTACCCGATCGAGGTGCGCTTCGTCGCCGCCGACGACTCCTATCTGAGCCCCTCGTACGAGCGCGACACCTGCTACATCGCGGTTCACCAGGACCGCAAGATGGAGTGGGAGCCCTACTTCCGCGCCGTCGAGGACGTCCTGCGCGAGCTCGGCGCGCGCCCGCACTGGGGCAAACGCCACTTCCGCACGGCCGAGGAGCTGCGCGAGCTCTACCCGCGCTGGGACGACTTCCAGGCCGCCCGCCGGCGCCTCGACCCCGGCGGCGTCTTCACCAACGCCTACACCGACCGCGTCCTCGGCCCGGTTGAGCCCGGCTAGGCCCCCGCCGCCGCGCCGGCCCGAGTGAGGCGGATTTGTACGACATAGGCGAACAGATCCGCCTCACCCCGGGAACCGAGGCGGATATGTGCGGCATATCCGAACAAATCCGCCTCACTCGGGGGTGGGGGCGGGTCAGAGGAACGCCCAGCCCTCGCCGCGGTAGGTCGGGACCTCGTCGACGATCCGCTCGCCGGATATGAGGTAGAGCGAGTTGAAGCGCTCGCAGAGCTCGCCCGCCTTGGCGTGCCGCATGTAGACGCGGTCGCCGACGCGCAGCGAGCTCGCCGCGGCGCCGAGCAGCGGGGTCTGCACCTCGCCCGCGCCCTCCTCACGGTCGTAGCTCAGGCCGCGCGGCAGGAACGGCTTGGGCAGCCGGTCGCGCCCCGGCGCGCCCGAGGCCACGTAGCCGCCGCCCATCACGGTCACCACCCCCGCGCCGGGGCGGCGCACGACCGGCAGGCAGAACATCGCCGCCGGGCGCAGGTCGAGGTGGCTGTAGGAGTCGAAGAGCGCCGGCGCGTAGAAGCCCGACCCGGCGGTGAGCTCGGTCGCGACGCCGAGCGCCGCGGAGCGCGCCAGGCTCCCGGTGCCGCCGCAGTTCACGAACTCGAGCTCCGTGCCGGCCTCCTCGCGGATCGCGCCGATCACCTCGGGCAGCCGCGCGCGCAGCTCGGCGAGCGAGCGCGCCTGCATCGCGCGGATCGCGGCGCCGCGCAGCGGGCGCCCCGCGGGCCGGTCGCCGACCCCGGCGATGTGGCCCTCGTACGCCATCACGCCCACCACCCGCGTCCCGGGGCGCTCGGCCGCGCCGCGCGCGAGCGCGCGCGCCTGCGCCGCCGTGTGCACGGGCGAGCGCTTCGGGCCGATGCGCACGCCGTGCCTGCCGAGCGGCCGCCAGCTCGGGTCGATGTCGATCACCACGCGGATCGGGGTGCCGCCGCGCCCGCCCGCGTTTTCGATCAGGTCGAGCTGCGCGGGCTCGTCGACGACGAGCGCGGGGTGCGTGTCGGGCCGCTCGGCCGCGAGCGCAGCGAGCCGCGAGAGCGCGTCGCGGTCCGTTGTCGGGTAGCCGACGAAGATGTCCTCGTAGCCGCGCTCGGCGAGCATCAGCGCCTCGTCGAGCGTGAAGCTCAGGATCCCGCGGAAGCGCTCATCCAGCGTGAAGATCCGCTCGAGGACGGGCAGCGAGCGCACCGACTTGGACGCGACGCGGATCGGCAGCGAGCCCGCCTGGGCGAGCATGTGACGGGCGTTGTGCTCGAGCGCGTCGAGGTCGACGAACGCGAACGGCCGGGAGATCCCGGCGAAGATGCCCTCGTAGCGCGCGAAGAGGGCCTCGTGGTCGAGGCGGGCGTCCTGCGCTTCGCTGTCGAGGCTCGCGCGCTTCAAATCAGCGCGAGCCTACAGCGGATGCTCGGCGATCCACGGATTCGGCGTCGCCGCGGAACTCGCAGCCGGCGAGGTGGTCGTTCACCAAGCCCGCCGACTGCATGAACGAGTAGGCCGTCGTGGGCCCGACGAAGCGAAAGCCGAGGCGCTTGAGCTCCTTGGCCATCGCCTTCGACTCCGCCGTCGCGGTGGGCAGGTCGCGCATCGCCTTGGGCGCGTGGCCTGGTTCGCGGTCGGGCGCGAAACTCCAGACCAGATCGGCGAAGCTCACGCCGCGCCTGCTGAGCTCGATCACGGCTCGCGCGTTCGCCACCGCGGCCTCGATCTTGGCGCGATGGCGGACGATGGAGGCGTCCTGCAGCAGGCGCTCGACGTCCCGCTCCCCGAACGCGGCCACCCGCTCGATCCGCCAATCCGCGAAGGCCGCGCGGAACCCCTCCCGCTTGCGCAGGATGGTGAGCCACGAGAGCCCCGACTGGAAGAGCTCGAGCGTGAGCGCTTCGAACAGCGCCCGCTCGTCGTGGAGCGGCCGTCCCCAGGCCGTGTCGTGGTACTCGACGTAGTCGGGCGCGCTCAGGCACCAGGCGCAACGGCTCCGGCCGTCGGGCCCCGGGGCGACATCCGCGCTCACGCCGCCGTCGGCGCCCGTCCGGCGCGCCAGCCCGCGCTGTCAAACGCCTCCGCCAGCTCCATGACGGGGACGGAGGCTACTGCCGCTCGGTGTCGCGCCCAGGGCCGCCCACGAGCTTGTCCTTGCCCGGGCCGCCGATCAGCACGTCCTTGCCGGGGCCGCCGAAGAGCTTGTCCTTGCCCGAACCGCCCACGAGCTTGTCCCTCCCCGCGCCGCCGAAGAGCTTGTCGTTCCCGGACCCGTCCTTCAGAGCGTCCCTGCCGCCGCCGCCGCAGATCACGTCGTTGCCGCCGCGGCCGTCGATCCGGTCGTTGCCCGCGGTCCCCACGATCACGTCCGGCCCGGGAGTCCCCTTGGTGGGCTCGCCCTTCTTCGCGAAGATCGTCGCGCGCTTGCCGTTGCAGCGCGGGAGCTTCTTGACCGTGTAGGTGACGGTGCGCTTCGCGGTGTTGCCGCCGAAGTCGGCCGCGCTCACGACGAACTCGTGCTTGCCGGGCTTGGAGGTCTCGATCTGCGTCCCGGACTCCACCGGCCCTGAGCACGACTGGACCCCGGTGCCGTCCTCGCCGTCGTCGCACTCGTACGCGGCCGTCACCACGTCGCCCTCCAAGAGGACCGCGCCGTCGGTCGGCGAGGTGATCGCGATCTGGGGCGGCGCCGGGTCTTGGACCTCGGCCGCGCCGATGTCGGTGCCGTTGCCGCCGTCCGCGTTCGGCAGCGCGAGGAAGTCGACGGTCCGCTGCAGGCCGCGCTGGTCGGTGAGCGCGTCGCCGAAGCGCTTGCCCGCGTCGATCAGCGGGCTGCCCGGCTCGGGGAGCATCGAGTCGGTCGCCCCGCCGTTCGCGGCGAGCGGGCCGAGCATCGGGTCGATGCCCTCGATCAGGTGGTGGGCGTTGGTGATCGTCGGGCTTCCGCGGTCCTCGAGCAGCGAGTATGCGACCTCCGCGAACTTCCCAGAGAGGTCGTCGAGCAGGGGGTCGTTGTCCGCGAGCACGGTGTTGTAGATGCGCGCGGTGCCCTCCGGGACGCGGACGGCGCCCACGCCGGGCACGGTCGGGGCGAACTTGGTGCCGACGATCGTGGAGTTGCGGATCTCGAGCGAACCCGCGGCCGGGGAGTACCCGACGACGCCGCCGACGTACCAGGACCAGCCGGCGTTCCCGTTCACGAAGTTGTCCGCGAACGTCGAGTTCTCGATCACGACGGTGTCGCTGACGGACTCGTCGCCCCAGGTCTCGTGCCCCGCGTGGATCGCCGCCCCGCCCTCGGCCTCGTTCTCGAAAAACAGCGACCCGCGGACCGTGATGCTGCCGTTGTGGCCGTAGATCCCCCGCCCTCGCCGAAGTCCGAGCCGTTGGAGGCAAAGACCGAGTTCTCCACGACGACCCCCGCGAAGTCGGCGCGTATGGCGCCGCCGCGGATCACCGGGTTGGCGCCCGAGCCCGGGTTCATCTGGAGCCTCGCGTCGGTGACGACGAACGCCGGCGAGAGCGGCCGGGGCCCGATGAGCAGCGCCGGCATCCCGTGCTCGAGGGTCAGGCCCGAGAGGCCGCCCTCCTCGACGACGCTGAAGATGGGGTCGGCCGAGTTGCCGCGGATCGTGAGCTGGTCCGCGCCCGGCCCGACGATCTCGATGGGGTCCTGCGTGCGAAGGGGCAGGACGTCGTCCCCGAGGCCGCTCATGTCGATCGTCCCGCTGAGCGAGGGCGCGAACACGATCCGGTCGAGCTCGGATTCGGGGTTGTCCCCATCGGTGGCGGCCGCCCACGCGGCTCGCAGCGATCCGGGGCTCCCATCGGCGGCGAGCGTGGTCACCATGAAGTCCTCCGCCGCCGCCGGTGCGGCCGCTACGGCAAGGCAGGCAAGCGCCACGGCGCAGGCCGCGACCGCCGCTGGCCCTCGTCGCGAAGCGCCCCCAACCATTGTGCGACCCTAACCGCAAGCCGGTGCCGCGTCCAGAGCCGGGGTGGGCGCCGCGTGCTCGGGCATCTAGAATCGGCTTTCCTCGCTCGGAGAGGTGGCCGAGTGGCTGAAGGCACTCGCCTGCTAAGCGAGTAGGGGGCTAATAGCTCTCTCGAGGGTTCGAATCCCTCCCTCTCCGCTTCCTTCACCGCTTGGGCCGCCTCGGCCCGAGCGCCCTGTCTGCGCTGGAAGTCGCGCCGCCCGTCGGCGGCGTCGCTCCGGCCTGCGGTGACCACCGATCCGACAACGAAGGGGGATGACGACCGAACAACAGGAAGCGACCCTGCAAGACCAGCACCGGGCCCTGGTCCTGGGTTACGCGGACACGCTGCGCATCGTCGAGCCCGCCGACCACGCGGCGATCGAGGAGGCGGCCCGGCGCCTCGCCGAGCGGATGGCCGAGGGTGACTGGCTGGGCGACCGCTACCGGCGGCGCCGCTACCCGGTCCCGGATGGAGCCGGCGGGGCGGTCGAGATCGAGTGCGACGACGTCGAGCTCATCATCGTGCGCCTGCTGGCCAGCACCGGTCCCCACGGCGAGTTCGAGGTGACGCGCGACGGCGACGTCCACACCGGCGTCCGCCACGGCTACCACTATGCGGAGGACCGGGTCTGCGTCTCGGGCCTCTGCCCGGTCCTGGACGCCGCGGCCGACGTCCTGCTCGCGAGAACCGGGGACCAGGGCGGGCCGATGCGCGTGCACACCACGACGCGCGTGGTCGAGCTCGGCGACGGCTCGAAGCTCGCCGACCTCGTCGAGCCCGGCGCGCCCGCCCGGGCGCCGCACAGGATCCGGCCCGGCCGGGACTAGCCCGCAGGGCCCCGCGGCGGACCGTAACCTCCGCAGGGTGAAGCGCGGGCGCGCATTGGCTTGCCTGGCCGCGGGAGCGGCGCTCGCCCTGGGGGCGTGCGGCTCGGGCGAGCGCGAGCGGCCCGCGCCGCCCGCCGCAGCGGCGGACGCGAGCGCTGCGGCCGCGGACGCCCGGGCCGCCGCGGGCGCCGCGCCACGGACGCAGCCGCCCGCCGAGGGCCGCGTGCTCGAGCTGCCCGAGGAAGGGCACCCGGTGATCTGGCCGCGCCGCGGCGAGCGGGTCGTCTTGCGCGACCGGCCCGGCGGCAAGGTGATCGCCCGCCTGGGCCAGGAGACCGAGTGGGGCTCGCCGACGGTGCTGCACGTGGCCGAGCGCCGCGGCGCTTGGGCCGGCGTGCCCACCCCGCACCTGCCCAACGGCGAGCTCGCCTGGGTGCGCCTCGACGCGCGGAGGCTGTACGCGGGCAGCGTGCCTTGGGAGATCCGCGTGGACCTCTCCGACTTCCGGCTCGAGCTGCGGCGCAACGGGAAGGTCGTGCGCTCGTTCACGGTCACGGTGGGCGCCCCGGAGTCGAGCACGCCCACGGGCCGCTTCGCCGTCACCGACACGTTCCGCGGCGGCCTCAACCCGAGCTACGGCTGCTGCGCTGTGGCGCTCACCGCGCGCCAGCCGGACCTGCCCTCGGGGTGGATGGGCGGCGACCGGATCGCGATCCACGGCAACGGCACCGGCGAGCCGCTCGGGCGCGCCGCCTCGCACGGCTGCCTGCGCGCCCGCGACGCCGACGTGAACGCGCTGGTCGAGCGCGTGCCGCCGGGGACGCCCGTGATCATCGAGCAGTAGGGAGCCCTTCGCGGGGACTGGGCCGATGGCCGTTCGCATCGCCCGCGAGCGAAACGCGGCTCCCCGGGGTGAGCGTTACGGCAGCTTGGGCCGCGGACAACCGCGGATCACGCGGATCAGCTTGCGTGCGCGCACCCGGTAGCCGTACGGAGTCGCGTGGAGGCGGTCCTCGCTCAGCAGCTCGGCACGGCGCTTTACGACGCGCTGCCAGTCGAAGAGCACGACGCTCCGCCGCTCGGCGAACCTCCGGATCACGTCATCGAGACGCACGCGCCGCTCTGGCGGCAGCGTGGCGATGACCATGCAACGGCGCGGCGTGATGAGCCGCCGCGCGCGCCGCAGGCTCCGCGCCAGGCCGTCGGGCCCCACCCTGTAGTCGTTGCTGCCGAGGTCGAAGACGACGACGCCGTAGCGCTCACGCATGCGCTTGCGGAGCACTCGCACCCCCTCGGCGCTTGGGCGGCCGCGGCGCGCGAACACCCTCACGCGATCGCCGAGACGCCGCTCCAGGTGCTTGCCGGTCTCCACCTGATGGCTGTCGCCCACGACCAGGATCGGCACCCGGGCAGCGATCGGGTCGCGCGCGGCCACCTTGTCGGCCACGGCGGCCACTTGGCGCGATATGGGCTCATGCATGGTGTCGATCAGGAGCGCAACGGCGACCACGATGACGAGCGCGGCGCCCCACTTCAGATTCGTCATCCCTGCCTGGCTGATCGTCTTGGCCGGTGTCCGTACCCCGGAACGCAATAACACGAGACGTCGGCGGAAGAAGCGGCGGGCGCCCGCTCACGCGGGTCTCATCGGGTCGTCCAGCGCGATGCGCCAGCCGCCGTCCGCCTGCCCGCGCGGGACCACACGCCGAGGCTCCGGACTGGCGCGTGCGGCGCCGCGGGTCTACGATCGGTCGGGCCGTGGGCCTGCTCGACTACTTCAAGCGCCGGCGCGAGCGCGAGAGCGCTGTGTCGGCGGCCGATCTGGCGGCCTACACCGACCCGGGGCAGGCGGGCTCCGCGTCCCGGCGCGAGGGCGACGGCGAGGTCGCGGGCCAGCCTTTCCAGGCGGGGTCAGAGCTGTCGCTCGGCGCGCAGGTGAACGTCGGCGGGAACGTTGACCTGGGCGCGCTTTTCGGCATGGTGGTCAAGGCGATGCGGACGGGCAGCATCCAGATAAGCCAGGCCGAGACGCAGACCGTCGACATGAGCGGCACCGGCCTGCGCGAGGAGATCCTCGGGGCGCTGCGCGCGGCCGGCTACGACCCGGAGGCGGGTCCGCAGCGGATCGACGCGAGCGCCGTTCCCGGGCTGCGGGAGGACGTCCTGAAGGCCCTGGCCGAGCACGGGATCGATCTGTCGGCGCCCGGCGGCACGCGCATCGACGCGGGCGGGTCGGGAGCGGACGAGCCGCCGGACGGCGGGCCGTCGGCCCGGCGCTGAGTCCGCTCGCAGCCCAGCCCGTATCGTGGGGGCATGAGCACCGCAACCGCCGCCACGCAGGACGAAGCCCTCGAGAGGGAGCGCTGGAACCTGGAGCCGCTCGTCGACGGACGCGGCGCCGACGGGGTGCGCGCGCTCCTCGACGAAGCCAAGGAGCGCGCCGACGCCTTCGCCGCCGCCCACCGCGGGCGCGTCGCCGAGCTCGACGCGGCGGGGCTCGCCGCCGCCCTGCGCGAGCTTGAGGAGATCTACGACCGCGCCGGGCGCGCGGGGACCTACGCGTCGCTGTGGTTCACGACCGACACGCGCGACCCCGAGCGCGGCGCGCTCATGCAGGAGGCGCAGGAGCGCGGCGCGGCGATCGAGACCGAGCTGCTCTTCTTCGAGCTCGAGTGGAACGCGCTCGGCGACGAGCACGCCGACCGGCTGATCGAGGACGAGCGCCTCGCCCGCTGGCGGCATTTCCTGCGCACCTCGCGGCGGTACCGCCCGCACCAGCTGTCCGAGCCCGAGGAACGCGTGATGACCGAGCTGCAGGTGACCGGCGCCTCGGCCTTCCGGCGCCTGTTCACCGAGCAGGTCTCGGCGCTCGCCGTCGAGCTGCCCGACGCCGAGGAGCCGGTGCCGCTCATGCAGGCGCTCGCGCGGCTGCAGGACCCCGACCGCGAGCGGCGCGCTGAGGCGGCCCACGGCGTGACCAAGGCGCTCGACGAGGGCCTGCGGGTGCGCGCCTTCATCTTCAACACGCTGCTCGCCGACAAGGCGACCAAGGACCGGCTGCGCTCCTACGAGCACTGGCTCGCCTCGCGCAACCTCGCCAACGAGGCGAGCGACGAGTCGGTGGAGGCGCTCGTCGAGGCGGTGCAGGGCCAGTACGAGCTCGCCCGGCGCTGGTACCGGCTCAAGGCCGGGCTGCTCGGGCTCGACCGGCTCGCCCACTACGACCGGATGGCGCCGGTGGTGATGGAGGAGCGCCACGTGCCGTACGCGGAGGCGCGCGAGCTCGTCCTCGACTGCTACCGGAGCTTCTCCGAGGAGCTCGGCCGGGCCGCGGCCTCGTTCTTCGAGGGCGAGTACATCGACGCCCCGCCCGCGCCGGGCAAGCGCGGCGGGGCCTTCTGCTCGTACGCGGTGCCCTCGGCGCACCCCTACGTGATGCTCAACTACACCTCGCGCCCGGGCGACGTGCTCACGATGGCGCACGAGCTCGGCCACGGCGTGCACGCGGTGCTCGCGCGCGACCAGGGCATCTTCCAGTTCTCCACGCCGCTCACGGTCGCCGAGACGGCCTCGATCTTCGGCGAGACGATCGTGCTCGAGCGCCTGCTCTCCGAGGCGCCCGACGCCGAGGCGCGCCTCGCGCTGCTCGCCGAGTCGCTCGACGGCGCGATCGCGGCGGTCTTCCGCCAGGTCGCGATGAACCGCTTCGAGGACCGCGTCCACACGAAGCGCCGCAACGAGGGCGAGCTGAGCGTCGAGGATTTCAACCAGGCCTGGCTCGACACCCAGCGCGACCTGCTCGGCGACTCGGTCGACGTCACCGAGGACTACGGCACCTGGTGGTCGTACGTGCCGCACTTCATCGACACGCCCGGCTACGTCTACGCATACGCCTACGGGCACCTGCTGGCGCTGTCGGTGTACCGCCGCTACAAGGAGCGCGGCGAGGAGTTCGTGCCCTCCTACCTGGAGCTCCTGCGCGCGGGCGGCTCGCGCTCGCCGGAGGAGCTCGGCCGGATCGTGGACGTCGACCTGACCGATCCGGGCTTCTGGAGCGCCGGGCTGGAGCTGATCGCTGAACAGCTCTCCGCCGCCGAGGAGGCGGCCAAGGAGGCCGGGCGGATCTAGGCCGCCCGCTCGGCCTCGAGCAGCGAGAGCTGGCCGTCGGGCACGCCCGCGAGGCGGGCCCGGCGGCGCTCGAGCGCGTCGGCGTAGGCGCCGTGGTAGCTGTTGCGCACGCGCACGCCGCTCACCCCGTAGGCCTCGCGCATCGCGCGCCGCAGCGTCGCCTTGAACTCGGGCCCGTGCCAGCGGCGCTCGCCGGGCTTCGCGGGCACGGCGAGGTGGACGAGCTCGTGCAGGAGGGTCTCCTGGACGTCGCCGGGGCGGATCCCGGGGTAGGCCGTGACCGAGATGCGCCACTCGCTCGGCACCGCGAACCCCAGCCGGCTGCGCGGGCGCTTGCTCGCGCGGCGCACGCGCAGCTCGGGAGGCCGGCGCGCGAGCTCCCCGTCCGGGCCGCCGAGCGCGTCGAGCCGGCAGAGCCGCTCGAGCTCCTCCCACAGATCGACGCCGGCGACGAGGTAGTAGGCGCGGGATCGGCGCTTCATCGCCCGCGAATGATCGCGGCGGGGTCGGCGGGTCCCAACCGCACGTTCAGCCCTGGTCGCCGTTTTTCGAACACCAGGGCTGAACGTTGGTGGTCTGGGGGGTTCGTCTGCCAGCATGGGCGGCGGATGAGTTCCGCGAGGAAGAAGGAGCTGGGCCGCGGCGAACGGGTGCTGCCCGGGGTCTGGCGGCTGCGGCTGCCCTTGCCGTGGCCCGGCGTGCCGCACTGCAACGCGTGGGCCGTGCGCGCGGGCGACGGGGTCGTGCTCTTCGACACCGGCTACGCCGGGCCGGACGGCACGCGCCAGCTCGAGTACGCGATGGCGCAGGTGGGCCTCTCGCTCGGCGACGTGCGGCTCGTGGTCTGCACCCACGTCCACTCCGACCACTACGGCCTCGCCGGGCCGATCGTCGACGCCGCGGGCTGCGAGCTCTGGACGCACCCGGCGTGGGACTACGCCCGCGACCTGGCCGAGGACCCCGAGGGCGTGCTGGAGCGGCGCCTGGAGATCGCGCGCCAGAGCGGGGTGCCGCCCGCGGCGCTCGAGCGCTACCGCGAGGAGCGCCAGAGCGACGACCACGGGCCGGGCATCGCGCGCGCCGTGCCGCCCGACCGCGAGCTGGTCGACGGCGTGGAGGTCGAGACCGACGTCGGCACGTTCGTGACCTACGAGACGCCCGGGCACACGCCCTCGCACGTCGTCTTCTTCGAGCCCGAGTCGGGCCTCTTGATCTCGGGCGACCACATCCTCGGGCGGGTGACGCTGTTCTTCGACCACGGCCTCAGCCCCGACCCGGTCGCGGAGTTCGAGCGCAGCCTCCGGGTCGTCGAGAACCTGAAGACCGGCCTCTGCCTGGCGGGCCACGGGCGGCCCTTCCGCGACGTCGGCGCGAAGATTGCCGAGAGCCGCCGCCAGCTCAGCGAGGCCATGGACCGCATCCGCGCGGTGCTCGCCGACGAGCCGCTCACCGGCTACGAGGTGGTCGACCGCGTGATCGGCACCGAGAACCTCACGCCCACCACGGCCGCCTGGGCGTTGCAGATCACGCTCGTCTACCTGGATCACCTCGCGGCGCTGGGGGAGCTGGAGGTTGAGGAAGACGGCGATATGAGGCGCTGGCGCCGGGCCTCATAGAGTCGCCGGGCGCCGGTCGCCGGTCGCCCGTTCCCTTCCGCGGGGCCGCTAGCCCTCTGGAGGCCGGGCGGTGACTCAGCTGGCAGCTGGTATCCGCAAGCCGGCCTACCAGCTATGCCCGTAGAACACGGGCTCGGGCGTCAATTCAACCCCGAACGCCTCGTAAACCCCCGCGGCGATCTCGCGCGCGAACGCGACGAGCTCGGCCGTGGTCGCCCCGCCGCGGTTCACCACCGCGAGCGTGTGCTTGCTCGACAGCCCCACCCGCCCGTCGCCGTAGCCGCGGTGAAAACCCGCGCGCTCGATGAGCCACGCCGCGGAGACCTTCACGCGCCCGTCGTCCTGCGGCCACGCCGGCGGTGAGGCGTCGGGGCCGAAGCGCTCCGCGACGACGCGCGCGAGCCGCTCGGCCTCGCCGGGCTCCAGGATCGGGTTCGTGAAGAACGACCCGGCGCTCACCGTGTCCGGGTCGGCGGGGTCGAGGACCATCCCCTTGCCGCGGCGCAGCTCGAGGACCGTCTCGCGCACCGCGGCTAGCGGCGCGCGCTCGCCGAGCTCGACGCCCAGCCTGCGGGCGAGCTCGGCGTAGCGGATCGGCGCCGAGCCGCGGCCGTCGTCGCGGGCCAGCGCGAAGGTGACGGCGAGCACGACGTGCGTCTCGGTGCGCTTGAAGCGGCTCGAGCGGTAGCCGAAGCCGCACTCCGCCGGAGCGAGCGCGCGCACCTCGCCGCTCGCGCGCTCCAGCACGAGCACCTCGCTGATCGTCTCGGCGACCTCCTGGCCGTAGGCGCCCACGTTCTGGATCGGGGTCGCGCCCACGGTCCCCGGGATCCCCGCGAGGCACTCGACGCCCACGAGCCCGTCGGCGGCCGCGGCGGCCACGAACGCGTCCCAGTCCTCGCCGGCCTCCGCGGTGACCGCGACGCGCCCGTCGGGGAGCTCCGTGCGCTCGACGCCGCGCGTCGCCACCTGGATCGCCCGCGGCACGCCCTCGTCGGCGACGACGAGGTTGCTGCCCCCGGCGATGATCAGCGTCCGCTCGCCTGAGCGGTCGGCCTCGCGCACCGCCTCGACCAGCTCCGCGCGCGTCGTGGCGCGCAGGAGCGTGCGCGCCGGGCCGCCGAGGCGCAGCGTGGTGAGCTCGGCGAGCGGGATGTCGGTGAGCTTCTCCATCGCGGACGCCGCCAACTTACGCGGTCGGGCCGTCGACGGGGCGGCATCGACTCTCCCAGGCGCTCCGGGCGGGCCGCTACCCTCGCCGCTCGATGCGCCTGCTCTTCGTCTGCCTGGGGAACATCTGCCGCTCGCCGACCGCCGAGGGCGTGATGCGCGCGCTCATCGCCGAGGCAGGGCTCGACGGCGAGATCGAGGTCGACAGCGCCGGCACCGGCGGCTGGCACGTCGGCGACCCGCCCGACCCGCGCGCGGTCGCGGCCGCCCGTGAGCGCGGCATCGAGCTGGACGGCGCCGCGCGGCAGGTGACGCCCGGCGACTTCTTCGAGTTCGACCTCGTGATCGCCATGGACCGCTCCAACCGCGAGGACCTGCTGCGGATGGCGCCCGGCCCGGAGGCCGAGGCGAAGGTGCGCCTCCTGCGCGAGTTCGGCGACGGGGTCGAGGACGACGTGCCCGACCCCTACTACGGCGGGGCGGACGGGTTCGCCGAGGTCGTGGAGATCGTCGAGCGCAACTGCCGGGCGCTGCTCGACGAGGTCGCAGCGGGCCGGGTGTGAGCCTGCCCGCGCCCCTCGTCGCCGCGCTCGCCGACGCCCTGGGCGAGGCGCCGGGCGGGGCCGTACGGGTCGCGGGCGGGAGCATCAACGACGCCTGGCGCGTCGAGCTCGCCTCGGGGCCCGCGTTCGTGAAGGCGCGCGTCGGCGCGACCGCGGCCGACTTCGCCGCCGAGGCTGCGGGCCTGCGCTGGCTCGCCGACGGGGGCGCACCGGTGCCCGCGGTGCTCGCGGTCGGGGAGGACGTGCCCTTCCTCGCGCTCGAGTGGGTGGAGCCCGGGGCGCTCTCGCCGCAGGGCGCCGAGGAGCTCGGCCGCGCGCTCGCCCGCCTGCACCGCGCGGGCGCGCCCGCACACGGCGCGCTGCCGCCCGGCACGCCCGACCGCGTGCTGCGGATCGGCTCGGTGGAGCTCGAGCCGCGCGAGCGGGAGAGCTGGGCCCAGGCCTACGCGGAGGACATGCTGCTGCCGCTCGCCCGGCGCGCGGTGGAGCGCGGGTCGCTCGCCGCCGCCGACGCGCGCGCGGTGGAGGAGGTGTGCGCGCGGCTGGCTGAGCTCGCCGGGCCGCCCGAGCCGCCCGCGCGGCTGCACGGCGACCTTTGGGGCGGCAACGTGATGGGCGACGCGGCGGGCCGGGGCCTGGTGATCGACCCCGCCGCGTACGGCGGCCACCGCGAGATCGACCTCGCGATGCTGCGCCTCTTCAGCTCGCCCAGCGAGCGCATCTTCGCCGCCTACGCCGAGGAGTTCCCGCTCGCCGACGGGCACGCCGAGCGGGTCGCCCTCTGGCAGCTGCTGCCGCTGCTCGTGCACGCCGTGCTCTTCGGCGGTGGCTACGGCGCCCAGGCCGGCGCGGCGGCGCGCCGCTACCTCTGACGTTCAGCCCACGTTGCCGTTCTCCGCCCACCAGGGCTGAACGGACCCCCGCCCCCGCCGCACGTTCAGCCCTGCTTGCCGCTTTCCGGCAACGAGGGCTGAAAGCCCTGGTCGGGGCGCTACCGATGCGGCGTGAGCCGCTTGTAGGTGATCCGGTGGGGCCGGTCGGCCGCTGCGCCGAGGCGGCGGCGCCGGTCCTCCTCGTAGGCCTCGAAGTTGCCCTCGAACCAGCGCACCTGCGAGTCACCCTCGAAGGCGAGCACGTGGGTCGCGACGCGGTCGAGGAACCAGCGGTCGTGCGAGATGATCATCGCGCAGCCGGCGAAGGCGAGCAGCGCCTCCTCGAGCGCGCGCAGCGTGTCGACGTCGAGGTCGTTCGTGGGCTCGTCCAAAAGCAGCAGGTTGCCGCCCGAGCGCAGGAGCTTCGCGAGGTGGACGCGGTTGCGCTCGCCGCCCGAGAGCGTGCCGACCTTGCGCTGCTGGTCCGACCCCTTGAAGTTGAAGCCGGCCACGTACGCGCGCGAGTTCATCGTCAGGTTGCCGACCTTGATCTCGTCGTAGCCGTCGGAGATCTCCTCCCAGACGGTCTTCTCGGGGTCGAGCGCGTCGCGCGTCTGGTCGACGTAGGCGAGCTTCACGGTCTCGCCCAACCGCAGCTCGCCCGCGTCGGGCTTCTCCTCGCCGGTGATCATCCGGAAGAGAGTGGTCTTGCCGGCGCCGTTGGGTCCGATCACGCCGACGATGCCCGCGGGCGGCAGCGAGAACGAGAGGTCGTCGATCAGCAGGCGGTCGCCGAAGCCCTTGCGCAGGTTCTTCGCCTCGAGCACGGTCGAGCCCAGGCGCGGGCCCGCGGGGATGTGGATCTGGACCTGGTCGAGCTTGACGTTGCGCTCCTCGGCGAGCAGCGCCTCGTAGCGCGCGATGCGCGCCTTGGACTTCTTGCGCCGGGCCTTGGGGTTCTCGCGGATCCACTCGAGCTCGCGGGCGATCGTGCGGGCGCGCGCTGTCTCCTGGCGCTGCTCCTGGGCGAGCCGCTCGCGCTTCTGCTCGAGCCAGGCCGAGTAGTTGCCCTTGAAGGGGATCCCGCGGCCGCGGTCGAGCTCCAGGATCCAGCCGGCGACGTTGTCGAGGAAGTAGCGGTCGTGCGTGACCGCGACCACCGTGCCCTTGTACTCGGCGAGGTGGCGCTCGAGCCAGGCGACTGACTCGGCGTCGAGGTGGTTGGTGGGCTCGTCGAGCAGCAGCAGGTCGGGCGCGCTCAGCAAGAGGCGGCAGAGCGCGACGCGGCGGCGCTCGCCGCCGGAGAGCTTGGTCACGTCGGCGTCGCCGGGCGGCAGGCGCAGCGCGTCCATCGCGGTGTCGATGCGCTGGTCGAGGCTCCAGGCGTCCGCCGCCTCGATCTCGTCGGAGAGGCGCGCGAACTCCTCGGCGTTCTCCTCGGAGTAGTTGGCGGCGACCTCGTTGTAGCGGTCGAGCAGGTCGCGGATCTCGCGCACGCCGTCCTCGACGTTGCCGCGGACGTCTTTGTTGGGGTCGAGCTGCGGCTCCTGCTCGAGCAGGCCGACGGTCGCCTTCGGGTGGAGCTGCGCCTCGCCCCGATAGTCCTTGTCGACGCCAGCCATGATCCGCAGGAGCGTCGACTTGCCGGCGCCGTTGTAGCCCAGGACGCCGATCTTGGCCCCCGGGAGGAAGCTCAGCGAGATGTCCTCGAGGACCGTCTTGTTGGGCGGGTAGGTCCTCGAGACCTTGTACATCGTGAAGATGTATTCGGAGGCCATGGACGGCCGAAGATAGCGGGGCGGGTGAGGCCCGCGCGCACCGCGCTTGCGCGCGGCTCGCCGCCGACCGCCTGCCGCTGAAAGGGGCCGTCGCAGCCGGGCGCGGGCGCCGCTACGCCGCCTCGACCGTGACGAGCGCGTTGTAGTCGGGGATGCCCGCGTCCGGTGAGCGCACGCCGTCCGCGATCAGCACGTTGCCCTCGGGCCAGTGGACCTGCACGTTGCCGGGGGCGATCGGCGCGATCGCCACGAAGCCCTCAAGCGCGCCGGCGTCGCTGCGCACGACGACGCGCTGGCCGTCGCGCAGCCCGAGCCGCTCTGCGTCATAGGCGGCCATCAGCACGGCCTCGCGCGGGGCGCCGTTGAGCGGGTCGGTGCGCTCCTGGACCATCGAGTTGAACTGCTTGCC